>Ga0268298_10001910_pt1 | contig 23663 bp, 25 predicted proteins | sample WWTPWeurt_MetaG_FD_194462 | JGI IMG/M metagenome (GOLD analysis project Ga0268298, IMG submission 194462) | Activated sludge microbial communities from WWTP in Nijmegen, Gelderland, Netherland - WWTP Weurt | ecosystem: Engineered > WWTP > Aerobic digester > Activated sludge | place...
TCACCGGACGCTTCGGCTGAGCACAAGAAGTCGGCGCCGGCGCGGCGGCGATTCAACGGCAGGTGGCTGCAGCGGATGGTGTCGGCGGCAGCGGCAGGGATGATTCGGGCGAAAGCGACTCGAGGAAGGTCACCAGGTCGTCACTTTCCGCTGCGCTCAACCTGAGCGGCTTCAGGATGCGCTCGCCGTCGCTGTGCAGCCGGTCTTCGTCGAGTTCCGAGTAGTGCCGCACGACATCGCGCAGCGTGGCCAGGCTGCCGTTGTGCATGTAGGGTGCGGTCAGCGTCAGATTGCGCAGCGTCGGCACCTTGAACTCGCCGAAGTTGCGATGTTCGGTCCGCAGGTATCGGGTTCCGGTGGCGTTGCCCCGTGTTGCGTCGTCGTTTTCGGCGCCGAGCAGGTTGTAAGGACTCGCCAGAAGGTGCTTGATGCCGCCCTGGCGGCCGGGGTCGACGCCCCGCGGCTTGATGAAGAAGGGCACGCCGATGTCACCGAATTCGCCATTGGTGAAGAGGGGCCCGGCGTGGCAGGTGGCGCATTGTCCCCGGCCGAGGAAAATCTTCAGGCCGCGCCGGGCCGCGGCCGGGTAGGTCGCTGTTGCCTGGCTGTCACCGGCGGCCAGGGCGGCACGGAAGCGGTCGAACGGGGTCGCCGGCGAAACCAGGGTCTCCTGCCAGGCCGCGATGGCTTTCGCGATATTCACCAGCAGTTGCGGGTCACGCACATCGGGCGGCTTGCCGAACGCGCGGCGATAGTGGCAAGCCAGGTCGGGCCTGCCGCGTAGTACGCGTGCCGCACGGGCTGCGCTGCCCCCCATCTCGCGCGGATCGAGGATGGGGCGCAGGCTGGCGGCCCACAGGCTGTCGTGACCGCCGTCCCAGCCGAACCAGCGCTGGTGGCGAACGTCGAGCAGTCCCGGTGTATTGCGCGCACCGACTTTTAGTCCCCGTGCCGTGGCGCGGCCATCCTGAAAACCCTGGTCCGGCCGGTGGCAGGTCGCGCAGGCGATGCGTCGGTCAGCCGCGAGGCGGGGCTCGAAGAACAGTGCATGGCCGAGCCGGATCGCGGCAATGTTGCCGGAAGCGCGATTGCCGGGATCGGGCGCCCACGGTGGCGGCCATGGCCCGTGGCTGGCGATGCGATCGAGCTCCGTGGAACTGAACTCGTCGCATCGAACGGCGCTGGCGGAGCATGCCAGAAGCAGCAGCATTGCCGCGAGGATGCGGCGCGGCATGCTCTCACTCGATCTGCATGTCATGGGTGAGCCGCGTCACTTCCTTCCCGGAGCGCACCTCGAAGGCAACTTCCCAGCGGCCCGCCATGTGGAACATCATGCCCTCGACGCGATAACGTCCATCGCCCAGCGGCGTGATTACCGGCCGGTAGTTCATGCCGTGCCGGTGCTCGGGCATGCTGGCGTCGACCTTGGCCAAATGCGCGGTTGCGGCAGCGGCGGAGCACAGTTGCACTTCCAGCACGAAATGCCTCGCCATCGGAACCTGCTTTGCCGCGGCACCGGACCCGGGGTTGAGCAGCGGCCGGTAGGCCAGCGCCAGGGCGTCTTTCCTGAGTATCGTCCCATCGCCGGCTCCCGGGGGACACGCGGAGTTTGCCGAACCTGCCATCGCACCCAATGCCAGCACAGCCAGTCCCCGGCCCATGAAATCGCCGTGGCGCCGGCGCCGACTTTTCGTCATTTGGTTGCCATCATTGCGGCGAACAGGCTTTCGCCGTTGCGCCAGCCGATGCGCTCGGCGACCTCTTGCGGAAGGTCGGCGAGCCATGCGCGCGACCAGTCGGCGTGGTCGGCGATGTAATGCCAACGCTCCGGCGTGAACGTGTCGGTGCCTACCAGGAAGCGGTCCGGAAATTCGAGGAAGGCCGCGCGCCATGCCGGATCCACTTTTCCGCCGGAGGCGTGGTCGTTGCGGAACGCCAGATCCGCATGCAGCTTGCGATGTTTGCGCAGCATGGCGCGTACCGCTTCGGGTCGGTCGAAGCCGGAGTGCGCCCAGAGGATGCGTGCCTGGGGGTCCTGCGCCAGCACGCGCTCGATGGCATCGCTGTCGCCGTGGAGGTGCAGCCAGAGTCGGTGCTGCTGCGCCAGTTGCACGGTACGCCTTACCACCGGCAGGTCGGCGTCGGCACCGAAGACATGAAACTCGCCGATCGCCGCGTAGCGATACTCTTTCAGGCGGCTTTCCAGGTGGGGGATGATGGTCTCGTCGCGCACCCAGGTCGAAATCTCGCCACGTGTGCGATAGGGCCGCAAGGAGGGCACCACCAGGTCCGGCGCCTCGGCGTGGAGCTTCTGCGTGCCGTCGTCGCCGGAGCTCGACACCATCGCCCGCTTGAGTCCGGCCTTGCGCAGGATGGCGATGGCCGCCTTGGGCGGCGTGCTCTCCCAGGCGTCATGGCTGTAATGTACATGGGCGTCGAAGATGGGCATTTTCTGCTCGGCGGCCGAGACGGCGGGCAGGCAGGCCATGACCGCAGCGAGCGTCGCGAGGAAACCCGCATTGCAGGACGGGCGCGGCATCGCGGATTTCCGCCAATACCGCGGTGCAGCGAATCTGGTCAGGGAATTCATGCGCCACTCCGTTCAGGGATGCCGTGGGACCATCGCAGCTGCGACGATTGTGCCGAGAGTATGTCCGGCCTGGCCGGCCGTCGTCAATCGGCACTTCCTTCGGGATTCCTCAAGGGTGCCGGCGGGGGACCTCCTGCCGCCTTGTGGAAGACCGTCGCGGCGATTTCCAGCGCCAGGGGACGTGCGACCCGGAGCATGACGTCGAGCAATTCCTGCGCGATGAGTTCGCGCAGCGGCACCAGCAGTGCCGGCAGACGCACCGAGCGACTCAGCGAGCGGACTTCCTCGGCATACAGGCGGAACAACTGGCCCAGCAGCTGCCCGAGTTCGTCGCGCGAAAAGCTTGCCTGCATGGCCCCGCGCAGCCGCAGATCGCGGTCGCGCGCCGAGAGGATTTTCAGCGCGGCGTCGTAGAGCAGCTTCAGGCGCAGTGCTCTGATCGGCGCAATCTCCTCATAGCGGATCACGATGTCGACCGGGAACCCGCCGACACGGGAGAGAAACGCGCGATCGATTTCCTTGGTCGCCGGCAGCAATTGCGGCAGGATCTCGCTCCAGGCGAGCGGTCCCGCCTGCATCAATTCGCGGGCGCGCAGGATCACCAGCCTGTCCTTCTGCACTTCCTTGTCGACGTTCAGCGCCAGTACCGGTTCCAGGTGCGGCAGGGCCAGGCGCAGTGGCAGGGCAGCGCGCAAGGCGGCGGCGGTGCGCCTGCTGTAGGCATTGAGGATGCGGCCGTTGAGCCTGGCGAGGGAATGCGCCGGTTTCACCTCATTGCGGTCCTGCTCAGGCTTGCGCTGCGGGGGGCGGCTTTACCGCGCGGTGAAAGCCCAGCATGCCGTGGAATACGGTATCCAGCTTGACCTGGACATAACCGAGTTCGCGCAGCAGGATGGACAGTTCCTCGGCGGTATAGAACAGTTCCAGCGCGTCGAGAAAATACTGCTTGGCCTTGACCGCCGCCGGGCCGCTGCCGACGATCAGGCCGGTCAGGCCGAGGCAACCGCGCAGATAGGTGTAATACAGGTTTTTCACGATCGGATTGCGCGGACGCAGCAGATCGGAATGGTAGAAATGGCCGCCCGGCTTGAGCACGCGCAGGATCTCGGTGAATACCTCGCGCACGCGCAGGTGGCGCGAGGCGAACTGCAGCGTGACGACGTCGAAGTGGTTGTCGGGGAAGGGCAGGACATGCACGTCGCCGATGGTGCTCTTGATCTGGAAACCCAGCGCCGCTGCGCGCTGCTGGCCGACGGTCTGCATGGCCGCACTGCGATCCATGGCGTGCACGTCCAGCGTCGGTTCACGCGTGAGCAGGGCGATCCCGATGGCGTTGGTACCGGCGCAGACGTCGAGTACCTTCTGCTGCGGTTTCAGGTCGACGAGTTGCATGAAGCGGCGCAGGAAGTTGCCGAACTGCCCCAGGCCGGCGATGTTGTTGGCGCGGTCGTAATAGGGGGCGACATCGGCGAAGACGTCATTGAGGTCATTGCTCCAGATGTCGCCGAGGCGTTCCTCGCGCACAGCTTCCCGCGAGGCCAGTGGGGGGGGTGCCATTGGTCTTGTACTTTCCCTGGGGGATGGGTGGATGGTCTAGATTCGGAGCAGGAACAGGGCGGCCGCAATACTACCAATGATCGCGGCGACATACAGTACCGTCGCCACCAGGGTGTCGGCACGCAGGCCGAAATCGTAGCAGGTGCAGCGCAGGCGATGCGCTGAGCTCCACAGCGAGAGTGCAACCACGCCGAAGATGATCAGCTTGCCGAGTCCGCTGCGGGCGAAGGCATGCATCGACTCGTAGCCGAGTCCGGCCGGCACATGGCCCAGCGCGGCAAGGAAGGTGAGGAGGACGATCACCGGAATGAAGAAGGCAATGACGGTGCCGCCGGCGGCAAAGGGAAACCAGACGACGGGTTTGTGCGACTTGGCCATGTCAGAACACTCCCGCAAGAAAGAGTATGGCCACGGACAGTACCGCCCACGCCGCATAGTGTGCGCCTGAGATTATGTTGCCGGGGACGAAGCCCTCGCCGATCTGTATCGGCATGGCCTTTTGGGTGGCGTTGAACCAGGTGGTGGCGTGATAGAACGCGGCGGTCAGGGCCAGCAGGTGGAAGACGATCGAATCGGGGCCGCGCAGCGCCAGCAGGAAGCCTTCCCAGGCGGCCGGCCCTTGCGACAGGCGCTGCAGCCCGACCACCAGCAGCACGCAATAGGCGGCGATGAAGATGCTGGTGATTTCGCGCGACATGTAGCGCAAGTAGCGTGGCTGGCGGAAATACCAGGTGGTCGGCGGACATTCGCGAACCAGGGGTTTGCGGCTCATGATTTGCCTCCCGGAATCAGGTGCTCGACGATCCAGTCGATCGAACTGGTGATTTTCATCTGCTGCAGCGCGCTGGCCGGATCGACGTGGGCCGGGCACACTTCGGAGCAGGCGCCGACGAAGGTGCAGGTCCACACCCCTTCAAGGGTGGCTGCCACTTCCTGACGCTCCTTGCGGCCTCCGTCGCGCGAGTCGAGGTTGTAGCGGTGTGCCAGGGTCAGCGCCGCCGGACCGATGAACTCCGGTTCCAGGCCGTATTCCGGGCAGGCGGCGTAGCACAGCATGCAGTTGATGCACATCGAGTACTGGCGGAACTTCATCAGTTGGGCCGGCGTCTGCTTGTGCTCGCCTTCCTCGATCGGCTTCTTCTGTTTGGAGATCACATAGGGCTTGACCCGCTTGAGCTTTTCCATGAAATCGTCGGGCGCGGTGACGAGGTCGCGCTCGATCGGGAAATGCGCCAGCGGCTCGACCCGGATCACGCCTTCGTAGCTGCGCAGGAAGGCATGGCAGGACAGTTTTGGCTCGCCGTTGATCATCATGCCGCAGCTGCCGCAGACGGCCATGTGGCATGACCAGCGGTAGTTGAGGGTCGGATCGATGTCGGCCTTGACCTTGTTGAGGGCATCGAGCACCACCCATTCTTCCTGGCAGACCACTTCGTAGCGCTGGAAATGCGCCTCGGTATCGGTGTCCGGGTTGTAGCGCAGGACTTCCAGCTGGACCAGGCGCTCCTTGAGCGGCGTCGTCATTTGTGGTCTCCCGAGTAATCGCGCACGCCGGGCGGCGATTTGGTGATGACCACGTCGAGGTAATCGACGCGCGGCATGTCCAGGCCCTGGTGATGGACCATGGTGTGGCGCAGGAAATTCCTGTCGTCGCGCTCGACGTAGTCCAGGCGCTGGTGCGCACCGCGCGATTCCTTGCGGGCCAGGGCGCCGACCGTGACGGCTTCGGCGCAGTCGAGCATGGAGCCGAGTTCCAGCACCTGGAACAGGTCGGTGTTGAACACGCTGCTCTTGTCGGTGAGCTTCACCTTGCGATAGCGCTGGCGCAGCTCGTGGATCTTGGCGACGCCTTCCTGCAGGCCGGCTTCGGTACGGTAGATGCCGACGTTCTTTTCCATCGTGTCCTGCATTTCCTTGCGCAGGCCGGACATCGATTCGGTGCCGTCGCTGCCCGAGAAGAGTTCGCCGATGCGTTTTGCCGTGGCGTCAGCGCCGACTTTCAGTGCCGCGGCATTCGGCGCCGGCAGGTCCGCGATGTGTTCGATGGCGGACAGCGCGGCGCGGCGGCCGAAGACCAGCAGCTCGACCAGCGAATTCGAGCCCAGCCGGTTGGCGCCATTGAGGCTGACGCAGGCGCATTCCCCGGCGGCAAAGAGGCCGGGCAGGGGGGTTGCGGCTGCCGTGTTGGTGGAAATGCCGCCCATCATGTAATGCACCACGGGGCGGATCGGCACCGCGTCCTTGACGATGTCCACGCCAAGGTAGGCATCGGCCAGTTCGCGCACCAGCGGCAGGCGTTCGTTGATCTTCTTCTCACCGAGGTGGCGCATGTCGAGCAGTACGCATTCGCCCCACTGCGTCGTCACCGTATTACCCTTCTGCAGCTCGTGCCAGTAGGCCTGGCTGACGCGGTCGCGCGGACCGAGCTCCATGGTCTTGAGTTGCGGCTGGCCCAGCGGCGTTTCCGGGCCCATGCCGTAGTCCTGCAGGTAGCGGCGGCCGTGCTTGTTCACCAGCACGCCGCCCTCGCCGCGACAGGCCTCGGTGAGCAGGCTGCCGGTGTTGGGCAGGCCGGTCGGGTGGTACTGGACGAATTCCATGTCCTTCAGCGGCGCGCCGGCACGGTAGGCCATGGCCATGCCGTCGCCGGTCTTGATCGCACCGTTGGTGGAGAAGGGAAACATGCGGCCGGCGCCGCCGCCGGCGATGATTACCGCCCTGGCGTGGAACTGGCGCAGTTCGCCGCTGCGCATTTCCATCGCGGTGACGCCCTGGCAACGGCCCTCATCGACCAGCAGGTCGAGCGCGTAGTACTCGTCGAAGCGCGTGATGGTCGGAAACTGCAGCGAGGTCTGGAACAGGGTGTGCAGGATGTGGAAGCCGGACTTGTCGGCGGCGAACCAGGTGCGCTTCTTCTTCATGCCGCCGAAGGGCCGCACCGCCACGGAGCCATCGGCTTCTCGGTTCCAGGGGCAGCCCCAGTGCTCCAGTTGCAGCAGTTCCTTGGGTGCCTCGTGGATGAAGTATTCGACGCAGTCCTGATCGGAGAGCCAATCTCCGCCGCCGACGGTATCGTCGAAGTGCAGGTCGAAGCTGTCGTCGGGCTTGATCACCCCGGCGGCGCCTCCTTCGGCGGCGCAGGTATGGCTGCGCATCGGGTACACCTTTGAAATCAGGGCGATGCGCAGTTGCGGGGCTGTTTCGGCAAGGGCAATGGCTGCGCGCAGACCTGCTCCGCCGGCGCCTATGATTGCGACATCGGTCGTGATGGTTTCCATGGTGTTCAGTGGGTGGTCTGTATCGGTAATGAGCAGGCAGTATCGGCTCTTTGGCGGGTTCTCTGTTGATTTTTGTCAAGCCGGCATCGCGTCGTGTGCGGTTTCCCGGCTGGCGTGCCGGCGCGCGTTTCCGGTCTGGCAATCGCAGCCCGCTGCCGTTATAATCTCGGGCTTCGTCAAACCGTCGCCTTGCCAAGATGCGCACCAAGCTCGTTGCCGGAAACTGGAAAATGCATGGCAGTCTTGCCGCCAACGCGGGACTGCTGCAGGCCGTTCGCGATGGCGCCACGGGCAAGGCCGAGGTCGCCGTCTGCGTGCCCTATCCGTATCTGGCGCAAGCCCGGGCCGAGCTGGACGGCAGTCGCGTGGCCTGGGGTGCCCAGGATGTGTCTGAGCATGCCCAGGGCGCCTTCACCGGTGAGGTCAGCGGCTCGATGCTGGCGGATTTCGGCTGCCGCTTCGTCCTCGTCGGCCATTCGGAGCGCCGCTCTTTCTATGGCGATACGGACGCGGTGGTTGCGGCCAAGTTCGCCGCGGCACAGACGGCCGGATTGATTCCCGTATTGTGCGTGGGCGAGTCGCTGGCGGAACGGGAAGCCGGGATTACCGGCGAGGTGGTAACTCGTCAGATAGACGCCGTTTTGGCGAATTCCGGCGCCGGGGCATTTGCTCGTGCTGTCGTCGCCTATGAACCGGTATGGGCGATTGGCACGGGACGCACTGCGTCGCCGCAACAGGCGCAGGAAGTTCATGCCCTGATTCGCGCCCGTTTTGCCCGGGACAGCGCAGAAGTTGCCACCGGCTTGCGCGTTCTGTATGGCGGCAGCGTCAAGGCAGGAAACGCAGCCGAACTTTTCGGCCAGCCCGATATCGATGGCGGGCTCATCGGCGGCGCTTCATTGGTGGCAGCGGATTTTCTGGCCATCTGCGCCGCTGCCTGAACATAAGAGGTTGACATGGAATTGCTGCATACGATCATTCTGACCATCCACATCATTGCCGGCCTCAGCCTGATCGGCTTCGTGCTGCTTCAGCATGGCAAGGGCGCCGACATGGGCGCGGCGTTCGGTAGCGGGGCCTCTGGCAGCCTGTTTGGTGCCACCGGCTCGGCGAATTTCCTCTCGCGCGTGACGGCAGTGTTGGCCGCCGTGTTCTTTCTGACGAGCCTCGGGCTTTCCTATATCGCCACCTCGGGTCCGCGGGTGTCGGGCAGCGTGATGGATTCGGCGCCGGTACCGACGGTACCGGCAGTTCCGGTACCTTCCCCGGCCGCCCCCGACTCGAAGGCCAAGGAAATTCCGAAGTAGGGTTTGTGACGGGCCGTCGATAGATTTTTTTGTTGCGGCGCACGAGCCGGTCAATAGCTTGCGATATAATTTGCGCCGCTCGCGTTTTAGCGCAAATGCCGACGTGGTGAAATTGGTAGACACGCTATCTTGAGGGGGTAGTGGCGAAAGCTGTGTGAGTTCGAGTCTCACCGTCGGCACCAGGAATTTGGCAGTTTTGAAAGTGCAGAAAATGGATTTGAGCGTCGATTGTCTTGCAGTGCGTCGCAAGGTGGCCGGCCGACAACTAACGGGTCAAGTGGCTTGTCGCCAAAATGCTGGATAACTATTTCCCGATACTCGTTTTCATCCTGGTGGGGCTAGGCTTCGGCTGCGCACCCATCCTCCTCGGATGGTTGATCGCACCGAATCGGCCTGACGGCGAAAAGCTCTCCGCCTTCGAGTGCGGCTTCGCTCCGTTCGAGGACGCGCGCATGAAGTTCGACGTGCGCTACTACCTGATTGCCATCCTCTTCATCCTGTTCGACCTTGAAATCGCCTTCCTTTTCCCCTGGGCGACGATTTTCCAGGAGATCGTCAATACTCCCGCCGTGAAGCTCTTCGGCTTCGTCGAAATGTTCGTATTCATCGGTATCCTCGTCGTCGGTTACATCTACGCCTGGGTCAAGGGAGCACTGGATTGGGAGTGAGGGCGTGAGCAGCGAAGGGGGACCCATGAACGCAGTGAATGGGGGCGAAGCGTCCGCGAACGCCGTTGGCGTCCGAGGCGCGGACGTAAATCGCCGCGACGACTATTGCGGAAGGGCTGTGGCATGAGCATCGAAGGCGTTCTGCAGGAAGGCTTCGTTACCACCTCGCTGGACAAGATCATCAACTGGACGCGCACCGGCTCGATGTGGCCGATGACCTTCGGCCTCGCCTGCTGCGCGATCGAGATGATCCACGCCGGCTGTTCGCGCTACGACCTCGACCGCTTCGGCATCGTCTTCCGCCCGAGTCCGAGGCAAAGCGACGTGATGATCGTCGCCGGCACCCTGACCAACAAAATGGCACCTGCGCTGCGCAAGGTCTATGACCAGATGGCCGAGCCGCGCTGGGTACTGTCCATGGGGTCCTGCGCCAACGGCGGCGGCTACTACCACTATTCCTATTCCGTGGTGCGCGGCTGCGATCGCATCGTGCCGGTCGACGTCTATGTCCCGGGCTGCCCGCCGACCGCGGAAGCACTGCTTTACGGCCTGATCCAGTTGCAGAGCAAGATCCGCCGCACAACCACCATTGCACGCTGAACCTGACCAAGCATGAGCGCGAAACTGGAACGCCTTTGCCGGCAACTCAAGGAAAGCTTCGGCGATCGCATCGGCGAGCCGGTCATCAATCATGGCGAGGTGAGTGTCGCTGTTCCCGCCGCGAACTACCTCGCGGTGATGCGCCAGTTGCGCGACGATCCCGCCTTCAGCTTCGAGCAACTGATGGACCTGTCGGGCATCGACTATTCCGAATTCACCGGCTACCAAGGGCCGCGCTATGCGGCGGTGAGCCAGCTGCTTTCGCTCACCCACAACTGGCGCCTGCAGGTGAAGGCGTTTCCGACCGACGACGAGTTTCCGGTGCTGGAATCGGTGGTGGATGTCTGGAACGTCGCCAACTGGTACGAGCGCGAGGCCTTCGACCTGTTCGGCATCCATTTCGAGGGCCATCCCGACCTGCGCCGCATCCTCACCGATTATGGTTTCGTCGGTCACCCCTTCCGCAAGGACTTCCCGATTTCCGGCTATGTCGAAATGCGTTACGACCCGGAGCAGCAGCGCGTGGTGTACCAGCCCGTGACCATCGAGCCGCGCGAAGTGACGCCGCGCATCGTGCGCGAGCAAAACTACGGAAAGGCCGGCCGTGGCTGACGTCAGAAACTACACGCTCAATTTTGGCCCGCAGCACCCCGCCGCGCACGGCGTGCTACGCCTGGTGCTGGAACTCGACGGCGAGGTCATCGTTCGCGCCGATCCGCACATCGGCCTCCTGCATCGCGGCACCGAGAAGCTGGCGGAAACCCGCACCTGGCTGCAGACGCTGCCTTACATGGATCGCCTCGACTACACCTCGATGATTCCCAGCGAGCACGTCTATTGCCTGGCCGTCGAGCGCCTGCTCGGCGTCGAGGTACCGATCCGCGCCCAGTACATCCGCGTCATGTTCGACGAGATTACGCGGATCAAGAACCACCTCCTGAACATCGGCACCCATGCCCTCGACATCGGTGCCATGACCATGGTGCTGTACACTTTCCGCGAGCGCGAGGACCTGTTCGACATCCTTGAGGCGACCTGCGGCATCCGCATGCATCAGGCCTACTACCGGCCCGGCGGCGTCTATCGCGACCTGCCGGACCAGATGCCGAAGTATCAGGAAAACCGCTTCAAGAACGCGCAGACGGTCAAGGAGTTGAATGAGGCGCGCAACGGAACCCTGCTGGATTTCCTCGAGGACTTCACCAACCGCTTCCCGGTCTACCTGAGCGAATACCACACCCTGCTGACCGACAACCGGATCTGGAAGCAGCGCACCGTCGGCATCGGCGTGGTCAGCCCCGAGCGCGCCCTGCAACTCGGCTTCAGCGGCGCCATGCTGCGCGGCTCCGGCATCGAATGGGACCTGCGCAAGAAGCAGCCCTACGAGGTCTATGACCGGCTCGACTTCGACATCCCGGTGGGCGTCAACGGCGACACCTACGACCGCTACCTGGTGCGCATGGAAGAAATGGCGCAGTCCAACCGCATCATCAAGCAGTGCATAGCCTGGCTGCGCAATAATCCGGGCCCGGTGATCAGCGACGACCATAAAGTCGCGCCGCCCAGCCGCGAGAAGATGAAGGGCAGCATGGAGGAACTGATCCACCATTTCAAGCTGTTCACCGAGGGCATGCACGTTCCCCCCGGCGAAGCTTATGCAGTGATCGAGCATCCCAAGGGCGAGATGGGCGTCTGGGCCGTGTCCGACGGCGCCAACAAGCCCTACCGCATCAAGCTGCACACCGCGGGCATCCCGCACCTGGCTGCCACCGATGAGATGTGCCGTGGCCACATGCTGGCCGATGCCACCGCCGTGATCGGCACCATCGACCTGGTTCTTGGCGACGTAGACAGATAGACCGCCGCATGAATAACGACTACGAAAAATTGAGCCCCGAGGCCTTGCGCAGGATCGACCGCGAGGTCGCCAAATACCCGGCCGAGCAGAAGCAGTCCGCGGTAATGGCGGCGCTGGTGATCGCCCAGGACGAGAAGGGCTGGCTGCCCAGGGAAACCATCGCCGCCGTGGCCGAGTACCTGGGCATGGCACCGATGGCGGCCTTCGAGGTGGCAAGCTTCTACAACATGTACGACCTGCATCCGGTCGGCAAGTACAAGATCACCGTCTGTACCAATCTGCCCTGCGCGCTTTCGGGGGGTGTGCACGCCGCCGATTACGTCAAGTCAAAGCTCGGCATCGACTTCAACGAAACCACCGCCGACGGCAAGTTCACACTGAAGGAAGGCGAGTGCATGGGCGCTTGCGGCGATGCACCGGTGATGCTGGTAAATAACAAGCGCATGTGCAGCTTCATGTTGCCCGACCAGATCGACAAGCTGCTGGCGGAGTGCAAATAAGATGGCTCTGATTGACACCATCGATCCGCTGCTGACCACCGGTTGGGCCAGGGGTGATGCCGGCTGGAGCCTCAAGGACTACGAAGCGCGCGGCGGCTACAAGCAGTTACGCCGCGTGCTCGAAAGCAAGATGAGCCAGGACGACCTGATCGCCGAAGTCAAGAAGTCGGTGCTGCGCGGGCGCGGCGGTGCGGGCTTCCCGACCGGCCTCAAGTGGAGCTTCATGCCCAAGGCGGCGCCGGAGAAATACGTCGTCTGCAACACCGACGAAGGTGAACCCGGCACCTTCAAGGATCGCGACCTGTTGCGCTTCGACCCGCATTCGACCATCGAAGGCATGATCATCGCCGGCTATGCGGTGGGCGCCAAGCGTGGTTACAACTACATCCACGGTGAAATCTTCGAGATCTACCAGCGTTTCGAGGAGGCACTCGACCAGGCCCGCGCCGCCGGCTATCTGGGCGACAACATCCTCGGTTCCGGTTTCAGCTTCGACCTGTTCGCGCACCATGGTTGGGGCGCCTACATCTGCGGCGAGGAAACCGGCCTGCTCGAGTCCATCGAAGGCAAGAAGGGCCAGCCGCGCTACAAGCCGCCTTTCCCTGCGAACTTCGGCCTCTACGGCAAACCGACCACGATCAACAACACCGAAACTTTCGCGGCCATTCCCTTCATTCTGGGCATGGGCGGCGAGGCCTACCTGAACCTGGGCAAGCCGAACAACGGCGGCACCAAGCTGTTCTCGGTATCCGGCCACGTCAATCGTCCCGGTAACTACGAAGTGCCGATGGGCACACCCTTTGCCAAACTGCTGGAAATGGCCGGCGGCATGCGCGGCGGACGCAAGCTCAAGGCGGTTATCCCCGGCGGCTCCTCGGCCCCGGTGTTGCCCGCGGACGTGATGATGGATTGCACCATGGATTACGACTCGATCGCCAAGGCCGGCTCCATGCTCGGTTCCGGCGCGGTGATCGTCATGGACGAGACGGTGTGCATGGTCAAGGCGCTGGAGCGCCTGTCCTACTTCTACTACGAAGAATCCTGCGGCCAATGCACGCCCTGCCGCGAAGGCAGCGGCTGGCTGTATCGTGTCGTGCATCGCATCGAGCACGGCGAAGGCCGTCCCGAAGACCTCGACCTGCTGAATCGGGTGACCGACAACATGATGGGCAAGACCATTTGCGCGCTCGCCGATGCCGCCGCCTTCCCGGTGCGCAGTTTCATCAAGCATTTCAGGAGCGAGTTCGAGTACCACATCGAGAACAAGAAGTGCCTGGTCGATCCGGACGTTCAGCGTGCCGGTAGCGGCTTCTTCAAGGCAGGAGCGGCGTAATGGTCGAGATCGAAATCGACGGCAAGACGCTGCAGGTTGCCGAGGGCAGCACCATTATCGAGGCCGCCCATCAACTGGGTACCTACATCCCGCACTTCTGCTACCACAAGAAGCTGTCCATTGCGGCCAACTGCCGCATGTGCCTGGTCCAGGTGGAAAAGGCGCCGAAGCCGATGCCCGCCTGCGCCACGCCGGTGACCAACGGCATGAAGGTGTTCACCCATTCCGATCTGGCGGTCAAGGCACAGAAGGCGGTGATGGAGTTCCTGCTGATCAACCACCCGCTGGATTGCCCGATCTGCGATCAGGGTGGCGAGTGCCAGTTGCAGGACCTCGCGGTCGGCTACGGCGAGTCCGCCTCGAAGTACGAAGAAGAGAAGCGCGTCGTGCCCGACAAGGATCTCGGTCCGCTGGTGGCTACCGACATGACCCGCTGCATCAACTGCACGCGCTGCATCCGTTTCACCGCCGAGATCGCCGGCTTCATGGAACTCGGCCAGTCCTACCGCGGCGAACGCGCCGAGGTCATGCCCTTCATCGGCAAGACCGTGGATACCGAACTCTCCGGCAACATCATCGACCTGTGTCCGGTCGGTGCGCTGACCTCCAAGCCCTTCCGCTTCTCGGCCCGCACCTGGGAATTGTCCCGGCGCAAGTCGGTGAGTCCGCATGATGGCCTCGGCAGCAACCTGATCGTTCAGACCAAGCACGACAAGGTGATGCGCGTGCTGCCGCTGGAGAACGAAGACATCAACGAATGCTGGCTGACCGACAAGGAGCGCTTCTCCTACCAGGGCCTGAATTCGGCAGATCGCCTGACCAGACCGATGGTGAAGCAGGGCGGAGAATGGAAAGAGGTCGACTGGAACGTCGCCCTCGACTACGCCGCCCATGCCTTGCGCGACGTGGCGAAAACCCACGGTGGTGCGGCCATCGGCGGCCTCGTGAGCCCGCATGCGACGCTGGAAGAACTGTACCTGGCGCAGAAGCTGTTGCGCGGCCTGGGCAGCGAGAACGTCGATTTCCGTTTGCGCCACAGCGATTTCTCGGCCGATGGCAAGCGTGCCGGAATCCCATCGCTGGGAATGAAGATCGCCGACATCGGCGGTCTGGATCGCGTGCTGGTGGTTGGGTCCTTCCTGCGCAAGGATCATCCATTGATAGCGCAGCGCCTGCGGCAATCTGCCAAGAAGGGCGCACAGGTCAGCATCCTGCACAGTGCCGACGACGACCTCCTGATCAAGCTCGCGGCACGCGCCATTGTCGCGCCGTCGCAACTGCCTGTCGCCCTGGCGGAGATCGTCAAGGCGGTGGCCGAACTCAAGGGCAAGGCTGCGGATGCCGCACTCGGAAAAGTCGGCGCCGGTGACACGGCGAAAGCGATTGCGGCGAGCCTGGTTTCCGGGAGCAATACCGCAATTCTGCTCGGCAACTTCGCCCAGCAGCATCCGGCGGCGGCGACCCTGAACGCTTTGGCCCAGCAACTGGCGACCCTGCTCGGCGGCAAATACGGCTTCCTCGGCGAAGCAGCCAGCAGCGTGGGCGGATATGTGGCCAAGGCCGTGCCGGGCACTGCCGGCCTCAACGCCACGGCGATGCTCAAGGATCCCCGCCAAGCCTATGTGGTGGTTGGCGCCGAACCCGAATTCGACTGCGCCGATGGCGCACAGGCGCTGGCGTCGCTCACCAAGGCAGCCGCCGTCGTTGTCATGACCCCCTTCAAATCGCAGGCCATGCTTGATTACGCCGCAGTCCTGCTCCCGGTTTCGCCGTTCTCCGAGACCTCCGGTACATTCGTCAACACCGAGGGGCGCGTGCAGAGCTTCTTCGCCGCCGCCAAGCCGCTGGGTGAAACCCGGCCGGCGTGGAAGGTGCTGCGCGTGCTGGGCAACCTGCTGGCGCTCAACGGCTTCGAGTTCAACAGCAGCGAGGACGTGCGTACCGAAGCGCTGGGCGGCAAGCCCGAGTTTGTTTCCGGACTCGACAACGGCGTGAATGGGATCGCGCTGAATCTGACGGCTGCTGCCGGCGGTATCGAACGCGTCGCCGACGTGCCGATCCACTTTGCCGATCCCCTGGTGCGACGCGCTCCGGCGTTGCAGGGTGCAGCCGATTCCGCGGCACCCACGGCACGCATGAATGCGGCGATGCTCAAGAAATTCGGCCTTGCCGCCGGCGACTTGATAAAAGTCGGCGCTGGCGGCACGGCGAGCGTGACCCTTGCGGCACAGCTCGACGCCGGACTGCCCGATGGCGTGGTCCGTATCGCCGCGGCGCATGCCGATACCGTCGCGCTGGGTCCGATGTCTGCCGTTCTGGGCGTGGAGAAGGCGTGATGGAAGCCACCGTCCTCAACCTCCTGGCTTCCGTTCTCGGCCCACTATGGGCGCCGCTGTGGAACCTGGTCAAGCCCGTTTGGCCCTTGCTCTGGACGCTGGCCAAAATCGTCCTGATCATGGCTCCCTTGTTGCTGTCGGTGGCCTACCTGACCTTCTGGGAGCGCAAGATCATCGGCTGGATGCAGGTTCGCATCGGCCCCAATCGCGTCGGTCCGTGGGGCTTGTTGCAACCCATTGCCGATGGCATGAAGCTGTTCTTCAAGGAAGTCCTGTTTCCGACCGCGGCGGACAAGAAGCTTTTCGTGCTCGGCCCGATCATGGCCATCGCGCCGGCGCTGGCCTTGTGGGCGGTCATTCCATTCTCTCCGGGCTGGGTGCTGGCCAACGTCGATGCCGGCGTGTTGTATCTGCTGGCTTTAAGTTCGGTCGGCGTCTACGGCATCATCATCTCCGGTTGGGCCTCGAATTCAAAATATCCCTTCTTCGGCGCCATGCGCGCCTCGGCGCAAATGATCTCCTACGAGATCTCGATGGGCCTGGCGCTGATCACCGTGCTGATGGTATCCAGCAGCCTCAACCTGAGCGACATCGTGATGGCGCAGGACAAGGGCCGCGGAGCCGGCATGGGCCTGGGCTTCCTCTCATGGAACTGGCTGCCGCTGCTGCCCATGTTCGCGGTCTACCTGATTTCCGGAGTTGCGGAAACCAACCGCGCGCCCTTCGACGTGGTCGAAGGCGAATCGGAAATCGTCGCCGGCCACATGGTCGAATATTCCGGCATGGCCTTCGCGATGTTCTTCCTCGCCGAATACGCCAACATGATCCTGATTTCGGCGATGACCTCGATCTTCTTCCTCGGCGGCTGGCTGTCTCCCGTCGGCTTCATTCCGGACGGATTCCACTGGATGGCGGCGAAGATGGCGGCGGTCCTGTTCTTCTTCCTCTGGATTCGCGCCACCTTCCCGCGCTACCGCTATGACCAGCTGATGCGCCTGGGCTGGAAGGTGTTCGTGCCGCTGACGCTGGTCTGGATTCTGGTGATCGGCGTCTGGATGATGTCGCCGCTGAGCATCTGGAAATAGGGCCGGGAGACTACCATGGGTGCAAAAGACTTCATAGGCAGCCTGTTCCTCAAGGAACTGTTCAAGGGCATGGCGGTGACCGGCCGCTACATGTTCGCGCGCAAGATCACCGTCCAATATCCCGACGAGAAGACGCCGCAAAGCAATCGTTTCCGCGGCCTGCACGCCCTGCGCCGCTATCCGAACGGCGAGGAGCGTTGCATCGCCTGCAAGCTTTGCGAGGCGGTTTGTCCGGCGCTGGCGATCACCATCGAGGCGGCCGAACGCGAGGATGGCAGCCGCCGCACCACCCGTTACGACATCGACCTGACCAAGTGCATCTTCTGCGGCTTCTGCGAGGAAGCCTGCCCGGTGGATGCCATCGTGCAGACCCGCATTTTCGAGTACCACGGCGAGGCGCGCGGCGACCTGTACTACACCAAGCAGATGCTGCTGGCCGTGGGCGACAGGAACGAAGCGCAGATCGCCGCAGACCGCGCGCAAGACGCCCCCTACCGCTGAACCCGCCATGGAATTCAAATCCGTACTCTTCTACATCTTCTCCGCCGTGACGGTGCTGGCCGCGCTGCGCGTGATCACGGCGCGCAATCCGGTGCATGCGGTGCTGTTCCTGGTGCTGGCCTTCTTCAATGTCGCCGGGCTGTGGATGCTGCTGCAGGCCGAGTTCCTCTCCCTCGTGCTGATCATGGTCTATGTCGGTGCGGTGATGGTGCTGTTCCTCTTCGTGGTGATGATGCTCGACATCAACATCGAGCGCGTGCGCCAGGGCTTCTGGAAGAACCTGCCGATCGGCGCGCTGGTCGGCGGCCTGATGGTGGCGGAAATGGCGCTGGTGCTTTCCGGCCGTTATTTCAGCCTGGCCAACCTGCCGCCGCACAATCTGCCGGCGGACTACAGCAATACCAAGGAGCTGGCACGGGTGCTGTATACCGAGTATGCCTATCCCTTCGAGATCGCCTCGGTCATCCTGCTGGTGGCCATCATTGCCGCCGTCATGCTGACCCTGCGCCGGCGCAAGGACAACAAGGCCATGCATTCGGCAGACCAGATCGCGGTCAAGGCCGCGGACCGCATGCGCCTGGTCAAGATGACGCCCGAAGTCGAACTGCCTTCGGCCGGCAAGGGGGAGCAGCCATGATTTCGCTGTCGCACTACCTGATCCTGGCCGCCATCCTGTTTGCCATCAGCATCGTCGGCATCTTCCTCAACCGGAAGAACCTGATCGTGCTGCTGATGGCCATCGAACTGATGCTGCTGGCGGTGAACCTGAATTTCGTCGCCTTCTCGCATTACCTCAACGACCTCTCCGGCCAGCTCTTCGTGTTTTTCATCCTGGTCGTGGCCGCCGCCGAATCCGCTATCGGCCTCGCCATACTGGTGGTGCTGTTCCGCAATCTGTCTTCCATCGATGTCGAGGATCTCGACACGCTGAAGGGCTAGAGGGCCAATGGGCATGAAGACACTCTACCTACTCGTTCCGCTGGCGCCGCTGCTCGGTGCCGTCCTCGCCGGCTTCTTCGGCAGCATTCTGGGCCGCGCCGGGGCGCACATCGTCACCATCGCCGGTGTCGCCCTCTCATTCGTCCTTTCAGTGATCATCTTCCAGGACGTCCAGGCCGGACACACCTTCAACGGGGCTGTCTACACCTGGATGGAATCCGGCGGACTCAAGCTCGAGATCGGCTTCCTGATTGACCAGCTGACCGTGCTGATGATGCTGGTGGTGACCTTCGTTTCGTTGATGGTGCACATCTACACCATCGGCTACATGGCCCACGACGAGGACAACTGGCCCGCCGACAGCAAGGCCGGCACCCACAGCTACCAGCGCTTCTTCAGCTACATTTCGTTGTTCACCTTCTCGATGCTGATGCTCGTCATGAGCAACAATTTCGTCCAGCTCTTTTTCGGCTGGGAAGCCGTGGGCCTGGTCTCCTACCTGCTGATCGGTTTCTGGTCGGTGCGGCCTACCGCGATCTACGCCAACCTCAAGGCCTTCTTGGTGAACCGCGTCGGCGACTTCGGCTTCCTGCTCGGCATCGGCCTCATCGCCGCCTATGCCGGCAGCCTCGATTACGCGACCGTCTTCGCCAAGCGCAACGAACTGGCGACGATCACCGAAGCCATCACCGGCTGGCCGCTGATCACAGCCGTCTGCATCTGCCTGTTCATCGGCGCCATGGGCAAGTCGGCGCAGTTTCCGCTGCACGTCTGGCTGCCCGACTCGATGGAGGGTCCGACACCGATCTCGGCGCTGATCCACGCCGCGACCATGGTCACGGCCGGCATCTTCATGGTTTCGCGCATGTCGCCCCTGTTCGAACTGTCCGACACCGCGCTGTCCTTCGTCATCGTCATCGGCGGCATCACCACGCTGTTCATGGCGCTGATCGCCATCGTCCAGACCGACATCAAGCGCGTCGTTGCTTATTCGACCCTGTCGCAACTCGGCTACATGACCATGGCGCTGGGCGCTTCGGCCTATTCTGTGGCGATCTTCCACCTGATGACGCACGCTTTCTTCAAGGCGGTGCTGTTCCTCGGCGCCGGCTCGGTGATCATCGCCATGCACCACGAGCAGGACATGCGCAAGATGGGCGGCCTGCGCAAATACATGCCGATCACCTATGCGACGATGCTGATCGGCGCCATCGCCAACGCCGGCCTGCCGCCCTTCGCCGGCTTCTTCTCCAAGGACTCGATCATCGAGGCGGTGCATTTCGCCCAGGTGCCGATGGCCGGCTTTGCCTATGTCTGCGCCCTGGCGGCGGTCTTCGTCGGCGGCCTGTATTCCTTCCGCCTGATCTTCTTCACCTTCCATGGCGAAGAGCGTTTCCGCCACGGCCATGATGGCCACGGCCACGGCGCGCACCATGATGCCCACGACGACCACGGTCACCATGGTCCGGTCGAGCCCCACGAGTCACCCAAGGTGGTGACCTTGCCGCTGGTCCTGCTGGCCATCCCGGCGATCGGCTCCGGCTGGCTGATCGGCACCATCCTCTACGGCAACTGGTTCGGCGACGCGATCGTGATCGCCGCGACGCACAAGGGCATGGCCGCCATGGCGGCGCAGTTCCACGGCATCTTCGGCATGATGCTGCACGGCGTGATGACCCTGCCGTTCTGGCTGGCTCTGGCCGGGGCCGCCACGGCCTGGTACCTCTACATCCTGCGTCCCGACCTGCCCGCGGTGATCAAGCAGAAACTGGCCTTCCCGGCGATGATCCTCGAAGAGAAATACGGCTTCGACCGTTTCAACGACTGGTTCTTCGCCGGCGGCGCACGCCTGCTTGGTCGCGGCCTGTGGAAGGGCGGCGACCAGGTCCTGATCGACGGCGTGATGGTGAACGGCTCGGCCGGCGCCGTCGGCTGGATTTCCGGCCTGGTGCGGCTGTTCCAGACCGGTCGCATCTATCAGTACGCGTTCGGCATGATATTCGGCGTCTTTGCGCTGCTGACGCTCTGGATCAGCAGGGCCTGATGACAGCACATGCTCAAGCACACCGGCCAGATGGAATAGGAAACCGATGAATTCGCAACTCCTGAGTCTCGCAATCTGGGTCCCCATCCTCGGCGCCGTGCTGGTGTTTGCCGTCGGCTCCGAGCGCCGTACGCTGGTACGCTGGCTGGCTTTGGCCGTCGCCATCGCCGGCTTCCTCGTCACGATCCCGCTGTACACCCGGTTCGACGCGACGCAAAGCGGCATGCAGTTCGTCGAACAGTTGCCCTGGATTACCCGCTTCAATGTCTGGTACCTGCTCGGGGTGGACGGCATTTCGATGCCCTTCATCCTGCTCAACAGCCTGATCACCGTGTTCGTGGTGCTGGCCGGCTGGGAAGTGATCGAAGAGAAGCAGGCGCAGTACATGGGCGCCTTCCTCGCCATGTCCGGCCTGATGAACGGCATCTTCAGCGCGCTCGACGGCGTGCTGTTCTACGTCTTCTTCGAGGCTTCGCTGATCCCGATGTACATCATCATCGGCGTCTGGGGCGGCCCCAACCGCGTCTATGCCGCAATCAAGTTCTTCCTCTACACGCTGCTCGGCTCCCTGCTGATGCTGGTTGCCCTGATCTGGCTGTTCCTCGAATCCGGTGGCAGCTTCAGCATCCTCGACTGGCACCAGCTGCCGATCGGCATCAAGCCGCAGATCCTGATCTTCATCGCCTTCCTGGTCTCCTTCGCGGTCAAGGTGCCGATGTGGCCGGTGCATACCTGGTTGCCCGACGCCCACGTCGAGGCGCCCACCGGCGGTTCGGTGGTGCTGGCCGCCATCGCGCTGAAGCTCGGCGCCTACGGCTTCGTCCGGTTCTCGCTGCCGATCGTGCCCGATGCCAGCCACACCTTGGCGCCGATGATGATCGCCCTGTCGCTGATTGCCGTCGTCTACATCGGTTTCGTCGCGCTGGTGCAGGCCGACATGAAGAAGCTGATCGCCTACTCGTCGATCTCGCACATGGGCTTCGTCACCCTCGGTTTCTTCATCTTCAACCAGATCGGCGTCGAGGGAGCCCTGGTGCAGATGATTTCCCACGGCTTCATCTCCGCCGCCATGTTCCTCTGCGTCGGCGTCATGTACGACCGCATGCACTCGCGAATGATCGCCGATTACGGCGGCGTGGTGCACACCATGCCGAAGTTCGCCGCGCTGTTCGTCTTTTTCGCCATGGCCAATTCCGGCCTGCCCGCGACCTCCGGGTTCGTCGGCGAGTTCATGGTCATCCTCGGTGCGATCAAGACGAATTTCTGGCTTGGCTTCGCCGCCGCGACGACGCTGATCCTCGGCGCCGCCTATACCCTGTGGATGATCAAGCGCGTGGTCTACGGACCGGCCGGCAACCCGCACGTCGCCGAACTGCAGGACATCGACGGCCGCGAATTCCTGGTGCTCGGCCTGCTCGCGCTCTGCGTCCTGCTGATGGGCGTCTACCCCTTCCCCTTCACCGAGGTGATGCACGCCTCCGTGGACAACCTGCTCAAGCATGTTGCGCTGAGCAAGCTCTAAAGGCGCGAGAACAGCGATGCTTCAGAATTTCGTGATGCCCGACCTGTACCCGGCAGCGCCGGAGATATTTCTCCTGCTGATGTCCTTCCTGGTCCTGTTTGTCGACCTGGTCTTCGGCGCCACGCACCGCTGGATGGCCGCCCTGCTGTCGGTGGTGGCACTGCTGGGCTGCGCCGCGATCACTCTCGTCACAACCGATGGCCAGACCACGCTGACCTTCGGCAACATGTTCGTGGACGACCTGTTGTCCGATTTCCTCAAGCTGATCACCTATTTCGCCGTGATCATGATGCTCATCTACGGCCGGCAGTACCTGGCCGAACGCGGCCTGGACAAGGGCGAGTTCTACCTGCTCGTGCTGTACGCGACGCTGGGCATGATGGTGATGATTTCCGCGGCCAACTTCCTCACCATGTACCTCGGCCTGGAACTGATGTCGCTTTCGCTCTACGGCCTGGTCGCCATCGACCGCGACAATCCCCGCGGCACCGAGGCGGCGATGAAGTATTTCGTGCTCGGCGCGCTGGCTTCCGGCCTGCTGCTCTATGGCATGTCGATGATTTACGGCGCCACCGGCAGCCTCGAACTGGCGGGCGTGGCGCAGGCCCTGTACCAGGGAAATACCGAAAAGGCGGTGCTGGTATTCGGTCTCGTGTTCCTGGTCGCCGGCGTCGCCTTCAAGCTGGGCCTGGTACCGTTCCACATGTGGATCCCCGACGTTTATCACGGTGCACCGACCGTCGTGACCATGTTCATCGGCTCGGCACCGAAGCTCGCCGCCTTCGCCATGGCTTTGCGCCTGCTGGTCTATGGCTTGTTCGGCCTGGCGGTCGACTGGCAGAAGATGCTGCTGATCATGGCGGTGCTCTCGATCGGCCTCGGCAACCTGGCGGCCATCGCGCAAACCAACATCAAGCGCATGCTGGCCTACTCGGCGATTTCCCACATGGGCTACATGGTGCTCGGCCTGATGTCGGGCCTGGTCGGCGGGCAACTCGATCCATTTACCGCGATCAACGCCTACAGTTCGGCGCTGTACTACACGGTGGCCTACGTACTGATGTCGCTGGGAGCCTTCGGCATGGTTCTGCTGCTGTCGCGGGCCGGCTATGAGGCCGAGAACCTGGAAGATTTCAAGGGTCTCAATAAGCGCAGCCCGTGGTTCGCGGCGATGATGCTGATCATCATGTTCTCCATGGCCGGCATACCCTTTTTCATCGGCTTCTTCGCCAAGTTCGCCGTGCTGCTGGCCGCGGTCAAGGCCGGTTACACGGCGGTGGCCGTGATCGCCGTGATGTTCTCGCTGATCGGCGCCTTCTACTACCTGCGGGTGGTCAAGCTTATGTACTTCGATGCTCCGGTAGACTCGGCGCCGATCACCGCCGGCCTCGATCTGCGCGTCCTGCTGTCGCTCAACGGGCTGGCGGTAGCGGCCTTCGGCCTGTTCCCCGACGCGGTGATGCTGGTTTGCACCACCGCGCTGATGCGCTCGCTCTAGGATCCTCCAGCTACGCGGCTTTCGCGTAGCGCTCCTTGGCGGCCTTC
>Ga0268298_10001911_pt1 | contig 23661 bp, 18 predicted proteins | sample WWTPWeurt_MetaG_FD_194462 | JGI IMG/M metagenome (GOLD analysis project Ga0268298, IMG submission 194462) | Activated sludge microbial communities from WWTP in Nijmegen, Gelderland, Netherland - WWTP Weurt | ecosystem: Engineered > WWTP > Aerobic digester > Activated sludge | place...
AAGGCTTGTATCTATCCGAAGCGGCACGATGACTGGCACGTTATCCCGAATCTATGGGGCGCAATCGTCGGCAGGCCGGGTGTGATGAAATCCCCGGCGCTATCCGAAGCAATCAAGCCGCTGGATCGGTTGGCAGCAAAGGCGAACGAACTACACGCCGAAGCGATGCGCGACTACAAGCTGAAAGAGCGGATAAACGAACTGGCGGAAAAAAACGATGAGAAAAACGCGCTAGCCCTTGTGAAGAAAGGAAAGCACGCCGAAGCGGAACAACTGCTAGCGGCGAGCATGGATAGCGACGGCGAGCCTGCGCCAGCATTGCGGCGCTACAAGGTAACGGATGCCAGCGTCGAAGCATTGGGCGAAGTATTGATCGAAAACCCATTCGGCACGCTCGCCTATCGTGACGAGTTAAACGGCTTGCTGCGGAGTCTCGACAAGGAAGGGCAGGAAGGGGCGCGAGCCTTTTACCTGCAAGGCTATGACGGGAACCAAGGCTATACGTTTGACCGCATCATGCGCGGGCGTAATCTGCATATCCCCGCCGTTTGTATAGCCATGCTTGGCGGTATTCAGCCGGGCAAGCTGCAAGCGTATATCCGCGATGCGGTAAGCGGTGGCGCTGGCGATGACGGGCTATTGCAGCGTTTCGGCTTGCTGGTATGGCCTGACATTGGCGGCGATTGGATCAACGTCGATAGATGGCCGGACACCGAAGCGAAGCGGCAAGCCTTCGCCGTCTTTGAGCGGCTAGACACAATGCAACCCGGCACCGATCCAGAAACCGGCGAGCCTGCGCCCGTCGAATATCGCTTCACGCCGGAAGCCCAAATCATCTTTGACGACTGGCGGCACGAACTTGAAACCGGCTTGCGATCAGGCGAGCATCATCCGGCGATGGAGTCGCATCTATCCAAGTATCGCAAGTTAGCCCCGGCGCTTTCCTTGGTATGTGCGCTAGCCGATGGTGAAAGCGGAGTCGGCAGGGATTCGCTATTGCGTGCGCTGGCATGGATTGATTACCTGCGGAGCCATGCAAACCGAGCCTATACGGCAGGCACGCGACCGGCGACCGACGGCGCAAAAGCATTGCTGGCGAAGATCAAATCTGGCGCGGTGCCTGATGGATTCAGGCCCGCCGATGTGTATCTGAAAGGATGGGCGCATCTTGGCAACCCGGAAGAAACGCACGCGGCAATCAATATGCTTTGTGATCTAGGGCATATGCGCCGGATAGAAACGATGCCGGGCGTGCGGGGTGGCAGGCCGTCGATTACCTACCAGATCAACCCGGCAATCATGGGGAGGGCGTAACGATGGGGCGCTATCTCGACTTGCTGAAAATTTCTGAAAACGGGGAGGGGGAGAACCTAATAAACCTAATAAACCCCCCCGAGGTAGGTTCTTTAGGTTTTTTAGGTACCCCGCCCCCCACCTTTGAAAAAAATCAGGGGGTGGAAAAGCCAGAGCCGGAACCCGATAACGTTCCCCGGTTTCGGTGGCTGATTCACTTCACCGACCGCGATCCGATCCTTTCTTCATTCTCGCCGGAGGTGACGCACGCCGAAGCGCTGGCGATCCATGCCGATGCGGTGGCAGCGGAGCCATACGAACCACCCCCGCCGACATTGGAGCCGATGACCGCCGATGAGGAAGAGGTTATCGCGGGTTGGCTGGAATACATCGGAGAAACCGACCCGGCAACGATTGGCGAGAGCATCAGGCAATGCCAGAAAGACCCGGAAGCACGGCGCTACTTTCTGGATCGTGCGGAAGAGATGCCAGCTACTGATGATGACCGGCGCACCTGTAACCAATGCGCGAACCTGTTAGGCCGAAGATGCCAGTCAGCGAACAGGGGCGAGATTGTGGCAAGCCGGAACTATGAGCCTATCCGCGATCTTCCCCGGCGCTGCGAAGGTTATGCGCCGAAGAAGGGCGAACCAGATCAACGGAGCGGAAAGGAGCGATGGCCGGGCCTTTAACAAAGGCTGGAAATGGTGCGGGGAGTTAATGAAAAACAATCAAATAAAATCAATGGGTTAGGGCGACAAGTCAGTTGTCTAAATCCTTGAATAATCAATGATTTACTGATTAATACAATGCAGCTATATCGCCTAACTTGCTGATATTAAAACGGAAAATATCATGCGACCCTGCCTCTAAAATAGAGAGAAATAGAGAAAGCGGGGCCGTATTTTTCGGCCAGATACGGCGGAATTGAAGGGGCTGAAAAGTAACCCCGTGTTAGCCCGGTGTTAGCCCGGCCTAGAAACGAAAACGGCCCGCATCGCTGCAAGCCGCTTGAATACTGGTGGTGATGGGCAGAATCGAACTGCCGACCTATGGGTTATGAATCCATCGCTCTAACCGTCTGAGCTACATCACCGGGAAGGGGTCGGATTATAGGGGCGACAATGCTGCCGGTCAAGTTTCCCCTTGGTTTCCAGTGGTCTCGTATATAATTGATTCCATGCCAGTTCCCGCAATTCTTGCATCCATGCTGAACAGTATCGTCGGCCAGGCCGTCAATACTGCGATGGAGAATGCCGTCTATCCGCAGCCGGTTGCGGCGGAGATCGGCGTTGTCGGTACCCGTGCCTTTCCTGAAGGCACCAAAAAGGGCGAGTTGGCGCCAATTGCCGGCATGATCGACATCGTGATCGACGGCAAGACGCTGAATCGGGCACCCGGCATGCAGATCCGTAACCAGCAGAACCTGATCGTCATGCCGATGACGGTGCAGGCGAAAGTGCCGGTGCGCTATCAGCTCGACGGCAGTGGTGCGGTCTTCCGGGTCTGGCTGCTGACCAGGGCGGAAATCGCCGCCAATTAATTTTCAAGAAATTCCGCAATGCCCAAGAAACTCTTCATCCGCACCTTCGGGTGCCAGATGAATGAGTACGATTCGGACAAGATGGCCGACGTACTCAATGCCTCCGAAGGGGTCGTCAAGACCGAGATTCCCGAAGAAGCCGACATCATCCTGTTCAATACCTGTTCAGTCCGTGAGAAGGCGCAGGAAAAGGTCTTTCACGATCTTGGCCGCGTGCGTCACCTGAAGCAGCTGAATCCGAATCTCGTCATCGGCGTCGGCGGCTGCGTGGCCAGCCAGGAAGGTGCCGCGATCGTTGCCCGTGCGCCCTACGTCGACGTCGTCTTCGGGCCGCAGACCCTGCACCGCCTGCCGCAGCTGATCGCCGAGCGGCGCGAGAAGGGCAAGGCGGCAGTGGATGTCTCGTTCCCCGAGATCGAGAAGTTCGATGCCCTGCCGCCGGCGAAGGTCGAGGGGGCCGCTGCCTTCGTCTCGATCATGGAAGGCTGCTCGAAGTTCTGCACCTTCTGCATCGTGCCGTACACCCGCGGCGAAGAAGTCTCACGGCCGTTCGAGGATGTACTGACCGAGGTCGCCGGACTCGCCGACCAGGGCGTCAAGGAAGTGACACTGCTCGGCCAGAACGTGAATGCCTATCGCGGCGCCATGGCCGGCAGCAGCGAGATTGCCGACCTGGCGATGCTGATCGAGTACATCGCCGAGGTGCCCGGCATCGAGCGCATCCGCTACACCACTTCCCACCCGCGCGAGATGACGCAGCGCCTGATCGACACCTACGCGAAGGTGCCGAAGCTGGTCTCGCACCTGCACCTGCCGGTGCAATCGGGTTCGGATCGCGTCCTGGCGGCAATGAAGCGCAATTACACGGTGCTGGAATACAAGTCGATCATCCGCAAGCTGCGTGCCGTAAGACCGGAGATTTCACTGTCGACCGACTTCATCGTCGGCTTTCCGGGCGAGACGGAAGAGGATTACGAGAAGACGATGAAGCTCATCGACGATATCGGCTTCGACGCCTCGTTCTCGTTCATCTACAGCACGCGGCCCGGCACGCCGGCCGCTGACCTGCCGGACGATACGCCGGCGGAACTGAAGACGACGCGCCTGATGCGCCTGCAGAAGCGCATCGAAGAACTGGCCGGTGCGGTCAGCCAATCGATGGTCGGCAGCGTGCAGCGCGTGCTGGTCGAGGGCGTTTCGAAAAAGAACGGTGCCGAGCTGGCCGGTCGTACCGACAACAATCGCATCGTGAATTTCGTCGGCAATCCACGCCTCATCCACCGCTTTGCCGACGTGCGTATCACGGCGGCCCTGCCGCATTCGCTGCGCGGCGAGATCGTCACGCGTGAAAGCTAAGCCACCTGCCAAATCCTCGTCACGTCGCCGGCCGGTAGAGTTGCTGCTGTCGCCGGTCGACAATAATCGTCTGGCCAACCTCTGCGGGGTGCTCGACGAAAACCTGCGCCAGATCGAGACGGCGCTCGACGTGACGATTGCCCGCCGTGGTGAGCGCTTCACGATCCACGGCACGGCCGAGACTGCCGGGCGCTGCAGCGAGGCGCTGCAGCACTTTTATGGGCTCGCCAAGCAGGCGCTGTCGGTCGACGAGATCCAGCTGGGGCTCGTCGAACTGCTCAATCGGCCGGTTCGCGGGCTTTCTGCGCACGGCGGCCCGTCGCCGGCGCTGGTGACACGCAAGACCGAACTGCATGGCCGAACGCCCCGCCAGATCGAATATCTGAAGCACATCCAGGAGCACGACATCACTTTCGGTGTTGGCCCGGCCGGTACCGGCAAGACCTACCTCGCAGTGGCCTGCGCCGTCGACGCCTTTGAACGCGAACTGGTCTCGCGCATCGTGCTGACGCGACCGGCTGTCGAGGCCGGTGAGCGGCTCGGCTTCCTGCCCGGCGATCTGGCACAGAAGGTCGATCCGTACCTGCGGCCGCTCTACGACGCGCTCTACGACCTGATGGGCTTCGACCGCGTGATGAAGATGCTGGAGAAGCAGGCGATCGAGATTGCGCCGCTGGCCTACATGCGCGGGCGCACGCTGAACCACGCCTTCATCATTCTCGATGAAGCCCAGAACACGACGCCGGAGCAGATGAAGATGTTCCTGACGCGCATCGGCATCGGCGCCAAGGCCGTGATCACCGGCGACGTGACCCAGGTTGACCTGCCGAAGGGCCAGAAGAGCGGCCTGATCGAAGCGCGCCGGATCCTGCACGACGTCCGCGGCATTGCCTTCACCGAGTTCGGCGCCGAGGATGTCGTTCGCCATCCGCTCGTCGCGCGTATTGTCGCCGCCTACGAGGCGCACCAGAAAATGCAGGAGGCCGGCAAGTGACACCGTCGCGCCGACTCAACCTTTCCGTGCAATACGCCTGTAATCCCGACGGGCTGCCTTCACGCACCCGGTTGCGGCAGTGGGCACGCGCGGCGCTCGACGGCGGCGGTCAGGTCACGATCCGCTACGTCGATGTCGAGGAAGGGCGGATGCTGAACCGTGACTACCGTGGCAAGGACTACGCGACCAACGTGCTCTCGTTCGTGTACGAAACCGAGCCGCTGACGGTTGGCGACCTCGTCATCTGCGCGTCGGTGGTGGCCGAGGAAGCCGTGGCCCAGCACAAGTCAGTCGAGGCGCACCATGCACACCTCGTCGTGCACGGCATGCTGCACCTGCAGGGCCATGAGCACGAAACCTCGGCGGCCGACGCCGAAATCATGGAAGAGAAAGAGCGCGAAATCCTGGCGGGTCTTGGCTATCCGGACCCGTACCGGTAAGCGTGTTGCGGATGGACGATTCGAGTCAAAAACCCGGTTTCCTTGAGCGACTCTCCTCGCTGCTGCTGCGCGAGCCCGAGGACCGCGAGCAACTGATCGATCTGCTGCGTTCGGCGCATGCGCGCGAACTGCTCGATGCCGATGCGCTGTCAATTACCGAGGGCGCGCTTTCCGCTTCCGAGACGGCCGTGCGTGACGTGATGGTGCCTCGCGCGCAAATGGACATGCTCGACATTGGCGACCCGCCGCAAGAAATCATGCGCACGGTGATCGCTGCAGCACATTCCCGTTTCCCGGTGCACGATGGCGACCGCGACAACGTGATCGGGGTGCTGCTCGCCAAGGATCTGTTGCGCCTGCAGACCGACCCCTCGTTCGACCTGCGTGCCTGGTTGCGGCCGGTCGTCTTCATCCCCGAGTCGAAGCGGCTCAACGTATTGCTGCGCGAGTTCCGTGTCTCGCGCAATCACATGGCGATCGTCGTCGACGAGTTCGGTGGCGTCGCCGGCCTGGTCACCATCGAGGATGTGCTGGAACAGATCGTCGGCGATATCGAGGACGAATACGATTTCGACGAAACCGAGGACAACATCCGTCTCGACAAGTCCGGGCGCTACCGTGTCAAGGCGCGGACCGAGGTCGCTGATTTCAATGCGGCCTTTGGCTGTTCGCTGTCGGAGGAAGATGCCGATACCATCGGCGGCCTGATCCTCAGCCAGCTCGGGCGCGTGCCGAAGCGCAACGAGTCGATCGATCTTGGCGGGTTGCGCCTGCGCGTTCTGCGCGCGGACAGTCGCCGCCTCTACACCCTGCTGGTCGAACCGCTGCCGCCCGGCGCAGCGGCCGAACCGGTGTGAAGCTGTCCGCGGCAAGCCTCCTCACTTCACTGGCGGCGCTGGTGCTTGGCGCTGCCGCTGTCGCCGCCTTTGCGCCGCTTGCCTGGTATCCGCTGGCCTGGCTGGCCGCAGGCGGGGCTTACCTCCTGCTACAGCGGGCAACCTCGCCGCGGGCCGGCCTGATGCTCGGCTTCGCCTTCGGCCTTGGCTATTTCCTCACCGGCACCTCGTGGGTCTACGTCAGCATGTCTGTCTTCGGCGGACTGCCTCCTGCCCTTGCCGGGCTGGCGACCGCGCTCTTCTGTACCTATCTGGCGCTCTTTCCTGCGCTTGTCGGTACGCTCTTCGTGCGCCTTCGGCGCAGGCATTTCGTCACGGATGCCACTGCCTTCGCTGCACTCTGGGTGCTCGCCGAATGGCTGCGCGGCTGGCTGTTCACCGGCTTTCCGTGGCTCGCGCTCGGCTATTCCCAGTCGCCGCCCAGTCCGCTGGCCGGTTACGCCCCGATCGTCGGCGTCTACGGCGTCACGCTCGTTACGCTGCTGGTCGGCGCTGCCTTTGCCGAGTTGTTACGCCGCTGGTTTGCCACTCCCTGTGCCGGCTGTTCGCGCGTTGCCTGCGGTACCGGGCCGTTGCTACTTGCCATCACGCTGCTGGTGGTTGGCGTTTCGCTCGCCGAACTCCGCTGGAGCGAACCGCGCGGAGAGCCGCTGCGGGTTGCCCTGCTGCAGGGCAATGTGCCGCAGGATCTCAAGTGGCGGCCGGAAAAGCTCCCGGAATCGCTGGCCATCTACGGCCGTCTGATGCATGACCACCCGGCGACGCTGACGGTGCTTCCGGAAACGGCAATTCCCACCTTCCTCGACACGCTGCCGCGCCATTACCTTGAAGGTCTGCTCGATCACGCCATGGGACAGCGTGGGGATATCCTCTTCGGCATTGCCGTCGGTGAGGGGCAGCGCTACGCCAATGCAGGCGTGAGCTTCGGCGCTTCGCCGACGCAACTCTACGCCAAGTCGCATCTGGTGCCTTTCGGTGAGTTCGTTCCGCCGGGTTTCCAGTGGTTCCTCGACCTGATGCGGATTCCGATGGGCAATTTCATGCCCGGTCCCGATCGCCAGCCGCCGCTTGAAATTGCCGGCCAGAAGGTGGCGGTGAACATCTGCTACGAAGATGTTTTCGGCAGCGAGATCATCCGCGCGTTGCCGGAGGCGACGCTGCTGGTGAACCTTTCCAACACGGCCTGGTTCGGCGATTCGCTGGCGCAGCCACAGCACCTGCAGATTGCCCAGATGCGTGCGCTCGAAACCGGACGACCGATGCTGCGCGCGACGAATACCGGCATGACGGCAGTGGTGCGCCCGGACGGTGTCGTGCAGGACGTGCTGCCGCCGTTTACCCGCGACGCGCTGGTGACCGAAGTGCAGGGGTACGTGGGCAGTACCCCCTACGTCCGCTGGGGCAACGGTACGATCCTCGTGCTTGCCCTGATCCTGATCGTTACGACCGCGTTTGCCCGCAAGCGCCAGCAAAACCAGTAAAATCAGCCCTTTTGAAATCCCCGGAAACCCGTTCCATGCCTACCTTCCAGGAAGTGATCCTGCGTCTGCAGCAATTTTGGGACAAGCAGGGCTGTGCGCTGCTGCAACCCTACGATATCGAAGTCGGTGCCGGCACCTTCCACACCGCCACCTTCCTGCGCGCCATCGGCCCGGAGCCGTGGAATGCCGCCTACGTGCAGCCCTCGCGCCGCCCGAAGGATGGCCGCTACGGTGAGAACCCGAACCGCCTGCAGCACTACTACCAGTACCAGGTAGTGCTGAAGCCGTCGCCGCTGAACATCCAGGAACTCTACCTGCAGTCGCTGGAAGCACTCGGCATCAACCTCAAGGAACACGACATCCGCTTCGTCGAGGACGACTGGGAATCGCCGACGCTCGGCGCCTGGGGCCTCGGCTGGGAAGTCTGGCTGGACGGCATGGAGGTGACGCAGTTCACCTATTTCCAGGAAGTCGGCTCGCTGACCTGCAAGCCGGTACTCGGCGAGATCACCTACGGCCTCGAGCGTCTCGCCATGTACCTGCAGGGCGTCGAGAACGTCTATGACCTGGTCTGGGCCGAAGGCCCGGGCTACCGCATCACCTACGGCGACGTCTATCACCAGAACGAAGTCGAGCAGTCGAAGTACAACTTCGAGCACTCCAACGTCGAGATGCTGTTCCGCCACTTCGGTGAGCACGAATCGGAAGCCAAGCGCCTGATGGCCGCGAATCTCGCACTGCCGGCCTTCGAACAGGTGATGAAGTGCTCGCATACCTTCAACCTGCTCGACGCCCGCGGCGCAATCTCGGTCACCGAGCGCGCCGCCTACATCGGTCGTGTGCGCGCCCTGGCGCGTGAAGTCGCGCAGGCCTACTACAACTCGCGTGAAGCCCTCGGCTTCCCCATGGTCAAAAGTGGGGAGTGCAAATAATGAACAAGACTCTGCTCGTCGAACTCCGTACCGAGGAACTGCCGCCGAAAGCGCTCGCAAAACTCGGTGAAGTCTTTGCCGCCGGCGTCCATGCCGGACTTGCCGATCGTAACCTGGTGCTTGCCGGTGGCGAGTTCAAATGGTTTGCCACACCGCGCCGCCTTGCCGTGCAGATTCCGCAGGTGCTGGCCGTTGCGCCGGATGCCAAGGTGCACGAAAAGATCATGCCGGTGTCCGTGGCACTCGATGCTGCCGGGAATCCGAGCCCGGCGCTGCTGAAGAAACTGGAAGCCAAGAGCATTCCCGTCGGAGAGATCGCAAAATTCGAGAAGCGCATGGATGGCAAGTCCGAGACCTTCTTCTATGAGGCGACCGTCAAGGGTGTGAAGCTTGAAGACGTGCTCGGCGGGATCGTCGGCGACGCACTGAAGAAGCTGCCAATCCCCAAGGTGATGCGCTGGGGCGATTCCGACGTGCAGTTCGTGCGGCCGGTGCACGGTCTCGTCATGCTGCATGGCGAGCATGTCGTCGCGGGCGAGGCACTGGGCCTCAAGAGCGGCAACACCACGCTCGGCCACCGCTTCCTCGCCGAAGGCAGCATCGTGCTGGCCTCGGCCGATGAGTACGAGAGCAAGCTGGAAGCCAGCGGCAAGGTCATTGCCACCTTCGCGCGGCGCCGCGAGATCATCGCCAAATCGTTGCAGGCGAAAGCCGATGAACTGGGCGCCAAGGTCAAGCTGATCGGCGCACTGGTGGATGAAGTCACGGCGCTGGTCGAATGGCCGGTGGTGTACGTCAGCGAATTCGAATCCGAATACCTCGAAGTGCCGCAGGAATGCCTGATCCTGACGATGCAGGCGAACCAGAAGTACTTCCCGCTGTTCGATGCCGCCGGCAAGCTGCAGAACCGCTTCCTGATCGTCTCCAACATGGCGGTCGCCGATCCGACCAACATCGTCACCGGCAACGCCCGCGTCGTGCGGCCACGTCTGTCGGACGCCCGTTTCTTCTTCGAGCAGGACAAGAAGAACGGCTTCGTGTCACGTGCGATGAAGCTCGGCTCGGTCGTCTATCACAACAAGCTCGGCTCGCTCGGCGACCGTGCCCAACGTCTCGGCGCCATCGCTGCCTTCGTGGCCGGCAAGCTGGGTGCCGATGTCGCTCAGGCGCGCAACGCCGGCCTCATCTGCAAGGTCGACCTGCTCACCGACATGGTCGGCGAGTTTCCCGAGCTGCAGGGCATCATGGGCCGTTACTACGCCCAACATGAAGGCGCCAAACCCGATGTCGCCGAAGCAATGGACCATCACTACCGGCCGCGTTTCGCCGGCGACGTGCTGCCCGAAAGCAATGTCTCGTGCGCGGTCGCGCTGGCCGACAAGCTCGATGCACTGGTCGGCTTCTTCGGCATCGGCATGGTGCCGACCGGTGACAAGGACCCGTTCGGTCTGCGTCGCGCCGCACTCGGTGCGCTACGCATCCTGATGGAAAAGCCGCTGCCGCTCGATCTCGGCGAACTCATCGCCGAAGCGGCGCGAGCCTTTCCGGCCGGCATGCTTTCGGCTGCCGGTTTCGAGAGCCAGTTGCACGACTTCATGCTTGACCGTCTGCGCGGCTACCTGCGAGATGCCGGACACGGCCAGGACGTCATTGAAGCCGTGCTGGCGCAGCGCCCGACGCGCATCGACCTGGTGCCCGCGAAGCTGCAGGCCGTGCAGCAGTTCCTCGCGCACGATGCGGCGCAGGCGCTGGCTGCCGCCAACAAGCGTATCGGGAACATTCTCAAGAAGGCCGATGGCAACATCCCGGAGCCGGATGTCGCGCTGCTGCTGGAAGCCGCCGAGAAAGCCCTGTTCGAGCGCGTCGTGCAGCTCGCCCCGCTGGTGAAATCGCATGTCGCCAACCGCGATTACGCCGATGCGCTGATCGCGCTCGCCGGCGTGCGTGCCGAGGTCGACCGCTTCTTCGACGATGTGATGGTTAACGTGGACGAGCCACTGGTGCGCGCCAACCGGCTTGGTCTGCTCAAGTCGCTTTTCGATCAACTGAACGCCGTTGCCGATATTTCCCGGCTGGCCGTATGAAGCTGATCATCCTCGACCGCGACGGCGTCATCAATTTCGATTCGGCGGCTTTCATCAAGTCGCCGGCGGAGTGGAAGCCGATTCCGGGCAGCCCGGAGGCGATCGCTCGCCTCAATCAGGCCGGTTACCGCGTTGTCGTCGCCACCAACCAGTCCGGCGTCGGGCGGGCCTTGTTTGACATGGATACGCTCAATGCCATCCACGAGAAGATGCACAAGACGGTTGCCGCTGCCGGCGGCCGCATTGACGCGGTCTTCTATTGCCCGCACGCGGCCGATGCCAATTGCGGTTGCCGCAAGCCGAAGCCGGGCATGTTCGAGCGCATTGCCGCCTGCTACAACCTCGACCTGACCAGCGTACCGGCGATCGGCGATTCGCTGCGCGACCTGCAGGCTGCAGAATCCTCCGGCGCACTGCCGATGCTGGTGCTGACCGGCAAGGGTGAGAAGACGCTGGCCGACGGCGGCCTGCCAGAGGACACGCTGGTGTTCAAGGATCTGGCCGCGGCGGTCGACGATCTCCTCTCCTGACCGGTGACGCCCCGATGCACCTGATTCGTTCCGCCCTCTTTCTCGCCGGTGTCGTCCTGTGGACGATCGTCTTCGGGACGCTCGTCGTGATCGGCCTGATCGCACCGCTGCACGTCCGCTTCCGCATCATCTGGTTCTACCGCCGCGGCTTCATGTGGCTGGTGCGCACGGTGCTCGGCATCACCCACGAAGTGCGCGGCCGCGAGCACCTGCCGAAGGCGCCATCGGTCATTCTCGCCAAGCACCAGTCGGCGTGGGAAACCGTGGCGCTGCAGGATCTCGTGCCCGAGGACACCTATTGCGTCTTCGTGCTCAAGAAGGAACTGCTGAAGCTGCCCTTCTTCGGCTGGGGGCTTGCCGCGCTGCAGTCGATCTCGATCGATCGTGCGGCAGGCCGCGAGTCGCTCAATCAGGTCGTCGCGCAGGGCGCCGATCGACTCAAGCGCGGTTTCTGGATCATCATTTTCCCCGAGGGGACGCGTGTTGCACCGGGCGAGACCCGTCGCTACAAGTCCGGCGGCGCCTACCTCGCGGTGCAGACGGGAGCCCCCGTCGTGCCGGTAGCGCATAACGCCGGCGAATTCTGGCCACGCAACGCCTTCATCAAACACCCCGGGCACGTCGTCGTCAGCATTGGTCCGGCGATCGATCCGGCCGGCCTGACGCAGGAAGAGATCAACACCCGCGCCGAGGCCTGGATCGAGGCCGAGATGCGCCGCCTTTCCCCGCATCGCTACCGGGATGCCTCAGAGCAGCCAGCCGTTGCCTGACGCCGGCGACGACGCCCAGCTGGCGCTGCCGCTCGTCGGCGTTGCCATTGCGGCGGGCGAGGAGCCACGCCGCATCACGCTCGGCGACCGTATCGTTCCCTACCTCTTGCGCCGTGGCACTCGCCGCACGATCGGGCTTTCCATCGATCATCGCGGCCTGCGTGTCGGCGCGCCGCGCCGCACCTCGCTGGCCGATGTCGAAACACTGATCCGCAAGCACGGTGAATGGGTCGTCGAGAAACTCGACGAGTGGCGCACGCGTCGCCGCCCCGAGCCGCTGCGCATCGTCGACGGTGCGCGCCTCGCCTTCCTCGGCGATGAGATCGAGATCGGCGTCGCGATCGGAGCCAATCGCGCGATCTGGTCGGCCGGCTGCCTGACGCTCTGCATGAAGCCGGGCCTCGCTCCCGGTCCGGTGCTGGAAAAGGCCCTGCGCGAGCGGGCGCGCGAGCACTTTGCCGCCCGCCTGGTGCCGTTGGCCGCCGCCCTCGGCGTCGCAGTGCCGGCGCTGGCCCTTTCGTCGGCGCGAACGCGCTGGGGGAGTTGCAGCACGAAGAGCGGCGTTCGCCTCAACTGGCGCCTGATCCACTTCCCCGAGGCGATCATCGACTACGTCGTCGTGCACGAACTGGCACATCTGCGCCACATGAATCACGGCCCGCGTTTCTGGTCCCTCGTCGAGGTAGGTTGCCCCGACTACCGTACGGCGCGCGTCGAACTGCAGCGCCTTGCTGCCCACATCCCGCACTGGTAACTCCGGAGATTCTTCATGCGCATCCTGCACACCATGCTCCGCGTCGGCGATCTTGATCGCTCGATCGCCTTCTACACCGAGGTTCTCGGCATGAAACTTTTGCGCCGGCAGGACTATCCTGACGGGCGCTTCACGCTCGCCTTCGTTGGCTACGGTGATGAGGCGGAAACAGCCGTCCTCGAGCTGACACACAACTGGGATACGAAGGCCTACGAGCTGGGAGATGGTTTCGGCCATGTTGCGCTTGCCGTGCCGGATGCCTACGCTGCCAGCAATGCGATCCGCGAGCGCGGTGGCAAGGTCGTCCGCGAGGCCGGTCCGATGAAGCACGGCACGACCGTGATCGCCTTCGTCGAGGACCCCGACGTTATATGGGGTTTGGAAACACAACTAATCTCGCCGATATTTTGCTTTGTCAGGGCCGCTAAGGCCTGTTTTTTTACTTGCCAACGTCGTGTCTATAGGCCATTATCACTACTATTAGTTGCTGCTTTACTGAAAAAATGCCAGAACTTTCCGGCCAGCAAAAGGCCGACCAGAACCACGCCACCTTCCTTTCGTGGGCTGCCAGCAAGACCGAAGCCGACTACCGGGAGATGGTCTTGCGCGGCCAACTCAACCGCAAGGAGATTGCCAGAGAGTGCGGCTTCGCCAAGAGCGTGCTGTTGCAGAATCCCCGCGTCAAGGACGCCCTGCGAACCCTCGAAGTGCAACTGCGCGAACGTGACATCCTGCCGCCTATAGCCGATCAGGCAACCCCTGCGGCGACGACAGACGCGCCCAATCCCCGTGCCGCTGCGGACAAAGCCCGCCTCAAGCGCCTCGAAGCAGAAAACGCTGCCCTGCGCGCCGAAGTCATGGAGCTGCGCGGCCGGTTGGATCGCTACCGCCTGATGGACGACGTGCTGTCCAGCACCGGAAGGCTGCCCCGGTGAGTCTGCCGAGCCTGACCGTTCGCATCAGCGCCATCCGCAGCCAAAACCCGCAAGGTCGGGGCGGCGCCATCTTTACCAGCGTTGAAGTGGGCGATGACGGCTCCCGCATCGACGCCAAGACCCACCTGATCGTCAAGGCCCCGCACTGGCTGCTCAATACCTCGATTGAGGTCGGCCAGCTCTGGCGCGTGACCGGCAAGGCCGAACCCAACACCATCGTCGTCAATGGCTATCGCCTGACCGAATCCACGCTCACCCCGGAAGCGATGGAACTGCTGCGCCCCTCGGGTGAGCACATCGTCACCCTGTTGGCCGAGGGCGATGCCTTCGCCGGGATCGGCATGGTCAAGGCCCGTCGCCTGTGGGATCACTTCGGACAAGACCTGTACGCCATTCTCGACCACGGTGACGTGAAGCGCCTTGAAGAGGTCATGACCGCCGAAGCAGCGGCGAGTCTCGCCGATGCCTGGCAGCGCTGGGGCGACACCTTCACTCTGCAATGGTTGCAGGCCAAGGGATTCTCCGTGGCCTTGGGCCGCAAGGTCATCGACTACTTTAGCCCGCACCCTGCGATCAAGATCGAAGAAGACCCGTATCGGCTGATCAGCTTTGCCGCAGACTGGGCGACCACGGACAAACTGGCCCACGACGCTTTCGGCATCGCCGAGGACGATCCCCGGCGGCTCGCCGGAGCCGTCGAGGAAGCCCTGTACGGGGCGTTTGATGCCGGACATACCTGCGTCCCCCGGAGCGAGGTTGCGCAGCGCATAGGGCGTCTATTGAGTTCTGGCGGCATGATTGACTGTGCGCTCATCGAAGCCGAGGCGCGGGGCTGTTTCCTGCGCCGTGCCGACCGCCTGCATGCCGTGGGGCCGTATGTCATGGAGCACGGCATTGCCGAGTCCATCGCGCAGCGGGCCGCGCAACCGGAGTCCTTGCTGGATGGCGGAGCGTTTGCGGCGCTGCTGGCCGGGTACCAGGCCGAGTCGGGCATCACGCTGGAGGCAAGCCAGATTGATGCGCTGGCGGTGGCGAATGCTAACCCGATCGCCGTTATCACCGGCGGTGCAGGCACTGGCAAGACCACCGTGCTGCGCGCCTTCTTTGGTGTGTGTGGCGCGGCAGGCTGGCCGATCTTTGCCATGGCGCTTTCCGGGCGTGCCGCACGGCGCATCGGGGAAGCGACCGGCCACCCGGCCACTACCATCGCCGGCTTTCTGACCCGCTTCAATCCCGACGAAGCCCCCGAGCGGGCCGTCGTCGTAATCGACGAAGCCTCGATGCTCGACCTGCCCGCCGCCTATCGCCTGATCCGGCACCTGCCCGAAGCCTACCGCTTCGTCCTTGTGGGCGACCCGCACCAGCTGCCACCGGTCGGGCCTGGGCTGCTATTGCATGAACTTGCCCATCAGGACGGTATCCCGCGCGTTGAACTGCAACAGGTCAAGCGCTACGGTGGTCAGATTGCCGAAGCCGCCACCGCGCTCCGGCTCGGCCAATGGCCAGATCTGCCGGACGATCCCCGGGCTGACATTGCCTTCCTACCCTGCGCGCTCAACGACATCAACGACACCGTGTTGGAGCTGCTGACCGACGATCCCGATGGCACGCAAATCCTCTGCGCCACCCGCACGACGGCAGCAGGAGGTGTCAAGGCGATCAATAGCTTGTGTTCGGCAGCCCTCCATGCCAATAGTGAAGAACTGCTGCGCTGGAACGCCGAATTTGAGGTCGTGCAGGGCACCGGCTTTCGGGTCGGTTCGCCGGTCATCTGCCTGATCAACGATTGGGAGAAGAACCTGCAAAACGGCTCCCTCGGCGTGATCGTGTCGGTCGAGCTGCCCGACCGCGATGCCGCGCCGGGCCGGCGACTCGGCGTCATTCGTTGGGATGACGAACAGGAGCGTGACCTGACGCCCGATCTGCTGCCGCACCTGGAACTGGCTTTCGCCATCACCATCCACAAGGCGCAGGGCAGCCAGTTCCCGCGCATCATCGTGCCGGTGCGTTCCTCCCGGCTGCTGGATCGTACGCTCCTCTACACGGCGATCACCCGTGCGCAAAGGCAGGTGATCCTGGTGGGCGACGTGGCGGCAGCCAAGGCCGCCGTCGAAGCATCGCCCCACGCCTCGTTGCGTCAAGTGGCCTTGGGATCGATGCTCATCGAGATTCTAGAGGGCATGGCCTGATGGATCACGTCACCGTCCGTGCCCGCGTGTACAAAGATAGTCATGGCATCTACGCCGAAATCCCCGTGATCGTAACGGAGTACGGGGTGCTCATGCCGCTGGTCGAATACATGCTCAAGAAGGCGCGTTTCAAGAGCGCCAGCTGGAAGCAGAAGCTCACTCAGGCCGTGGGGCTGCTGCTTGACTACATGAGCGCAAACCACCAGCATTTCCAACGGCCGGAGGACCTGTTCGAAGCCTTTGTCGCGCGACTCTACACCGGCACCGCTGATGGTGAAGGGCGCGACCCAGGTCAGTTGTACTGGATGGGCATGAACACTCCGCTGATCCGCCAACTCACCAACCTGCTGTCGGACTTCTCGGACTGGATGGCCAAGCAACAGCAAACCCAGCCACTCAATCCGTGGCTTGAGGCCACGCGGGGGGAGGAAATGCTAGCCTGGGCTGCCTGGGAAAAGCGGCGCAACCATTCCATCTTCTCGCATACCGTCGACTATGACCTAGCCGCGTTGCAGAACAAGCGCGCACGGCAAACGCTGGTCAAGAGAACGCCTGTTGTGGACCGTGGCGCCGTGAAGCACTTCCCCGAGGATCGTATCGAAGACCTGCTGTTCAAGGGTTTCATCGTGCCCGGCAAGCAGAACAGCCCACGGCTAGAAGAGCGGCTGAATCTGCGCGACATCCTGATTACGATGCTGATGAACTTTGGGGGCTTGCGGGTCAGCGAGCCGTTCCACTTGTTCGTCCATGACGTGTTGCCCGACCCCTACCATCCTGAGAGCGCCTATGTGCGCGTCTTCCATCCCGAAGAAGGATTGGCTCCGCCGGACTGGCGGGACGCCAGGGGTAAGCCGATCCAGTGCAACCGCGCGGCTTACCTCAAGGGCAAGTATGGCCTGATGCCGCGCAACCTGTACTACTCCACGGCCGCAATGCATGCGGGCTGGAAGGGTAACGTGGTTGATGCTGACGGCAAGTTCATGCCTGTGTTCTGGTGCCCGACTTGGGCCGGGGAACTGTTCATGAAGCTGTGGATGCTCTACATGGCGCAGCGGTCGCGGCTACTTTGCGACCACCCGTTCGCATTCGTTACCGAAACCGGCAAGCCCTACGCCATAAACGACTTCATGGGGCAGCACGCCCGCGCGGTGGAGCGCATCGGCCTTGTGGTCGGCAAGATGCTCGGCACCACCCCGCACGGCCATCGCCACGGCTACGGCCAGCGGATCACCGACTACGGGTTGGACCCGCTCGCCCGCAAGAAAGCGCTACACCACAGGTCGCTTGAATCGCAGGTGGTGTACACCGAACCCGACATCGAGAAGGTCAACCGGATGATCGAGGCCGCCACGCGGCGGATCCAGTCGGGCGATCCGCTGCCGCCCCCCGACTTCACCCGCTACTGCTTCGAGGACATCGATCCACTGGGCCTACTGACAGGCCCGAACCCAAGACTGAGGAGCCGTTAATGGGAGGAAAGCATTCGAAGGGTGGAATGAGAATCAAAGGCACAGGCCAGAGATTTGACTCCGAATTCCGCTTTCTACTGGCACTGGACCCGGCTTTTGAGGAATGGCGGAATCTGGCGGCTGAGTGGTGGCCGTTGAGAAAGCCCACCTCGCCCGCAAAGCAAGGTATCACTGCATTCTTTGTCACCTACCTGCATGAACAGGGTCTCGACAAGTCGCCCCGTCACCTGCTGAATGCGAGTGCGCAGGTGCCCGATCTTTGGGCGACGCTCAGACTAGATTCGAAGGGCGACGCCTACGCGCAACAGACACACGATTCAGTCAGCGACTTCATCGAATGGGTTCTGCGCGAGAAATTCTCCACGCCGGATGCCGACGGATACCGGATCATTAACACCCAGTGGCGCAACCCATTCCCGCGCAAAGCTTCCAAGAATCACGGCAAGCGAGGCGACCTGACGTTTCGCCATGTTCCGATGATCGATCCACGGATGGTGGCCTGGGTGTCGTACGCCGCTGAGTACATTCAAAACGTGCGCGAGAATCAAGGATTCCGCAGCACGTCATTGGAGGCGTTCCTAACCCGCTACCTAATCGGGCAGGACCTCCCGCGCGATCCGCTCGAATTCCTGAAGCGAACGACAGATAAGCCGGCATTCATTGACGTCTTGACGAAGACCAAAGCTAAACGCTGGTCCACCGTGGGTGCCAGCAACCAAAAGCCAACAATAATCCATACGAAGCACAACAATTACGTTGCCGACTTCATCGACTGGGTGCTTCTACACAAGCTCTCCGTCGAAGGCGAGCATGGCGAGCGCGTCGTGCCTTCCGTGTTTCACAATCCGATCGAGCGACTGTCCCGAGCCGGAACCGGCTTGCCCAGCGAGACCGTCAAGAACGCCCTGCCGATGCTCTACCTACGCCGATTGCGCAAGATGCTGGCCGAGGGGCGCAGTTTCCGCGATTGGCAATGGGCGCACAAGGCGACAGACTCGGACGGCATCGGTGGTGATTGGTTCATCGTCAATCCGGCCCTCGTCAATCGGGACGATCCCGACTGCATGTGGCGCGAACGCAGACTGGGATTGAAGGAACAAAAGACCAACAACGGCAGGGAAGTTGTGACCGAAATCTGGTCCCCGGTACGTGCCATGGCGATTTACACCAAGCTAGAAATTGCGCTGCGTACCCACCAGGTGCGCTTCCTTGATTCCGGTGAGGGCGATACTTGGCGCTATGTATGGGATGCGCAGGGGGGGTATTTCGAACTAAGTGACACGCCGTTTGCCGTTGGCAGTGAGGCCCACCCTAGTCAGCGCGGAGTGTTCCACCGTGCGGTTGGTGCGAAAGGAGCAGGACTCTTCGTCAATACCAACAAGACCGCCGATATCAACAAGCCCGAGGATAAAAAGGGGTACGTTATTCCCTGGACCAATCTTGAACTGCTCTATTGGCTGGAAAAACTGCGCAACTGGCAAGAGCGCTACAACCCCGTCGAGGCGGCGATGCCTTGGACTGAACTGGAAGTCAGATATTTCAGCGGACGACCGGCCGAGGCGATCCTTGCAGAACGCAGCCCAGCCTTCTTTCTATTTCGCAATGCAGCGGCGGAGGGCCGTGACAGGGCCAAGCCGGTGCTAGACGGCGTACTGAAGACTCTCTGGTACAAGCTCCTGGCTCGACTGGAGGCAGATCTTGGGAAGAAAGAGGAAAAGGACGCTCTCGGTAACTCGATCCGCCTTGTTGACCCGGATGGCGCAGGAACCTTCTTCCCGCTGCACGCGCTGCGCGTCTCGCTAATTACCGGCCTAATCATGGAAGGTGGACTACCCATCGAGGTAGTGTCCAAACTGATCGCGGGCCACCATGGCCTGATCCAGACAATCTATTACACCAAGATCGGTATCGACCACATGAACAAGCTGATGGCCGACGCCGAACACAAGATGACCGAAAACGAAGCGCGGGGCCATAAGATCTTCCTGATGCGGCACGGGCGCGACGAGATCAACCAGCGCTTTGCCAGTGTGTCGAAAGACGGCGTTATTGCCGCCATGAATCAAGAGAGCGAGGCGGGCTTCGTCTTCGACGACAAGGGCATCTGCCCGGTGGGCTGTGCTATGTGCGACGTTGGCGGTGAAAAGATTGGAGCAAACACGCAAAACAACTACACCCCGGTTCCCGGCTATCCCCGCGAGCGCAACTGCATTCGCTGCCGGTTCTTCCTCACGGGCCCCGCCTGGTTGCACGCGCTCAACGCGAAATTCAACCATATCGCATACGAAGCCATGATGGCGGCAGAGCGCTACAACCACTTCACCGAACAGGTGGCGGCCCTGGAAGAGCAGCGTGCGGAATGCGAAGCCAAGGGTACCGTCTTCGCTGGCGCCGTTGACCTTGAAAAGAAGTCGGCGCTGCTAGAAGCCGAAACCCAGACGCTGGACCGGTGGATCACCGATCTTCAGGCCATTCAGCGCCTAATCCATCGCTGCATCGAGATCAACAAGAATGCGACCAAGGACGGGCTGCAACTGGTCGCGGCCGGAACGCTACTCGACATCCAGACCGCGCTGACGCTCACCGAAAGCGAATTGCACCCGATTGAAGTGCAGTGCCGCAATGCGACGATCTACCCCGAGATCGACGCCCGGCACCCCGCAATCCGGCGCTCACAACTGCTCGATGCGCTGCTGCATGCGAACAAGAAGCCGCTGCTGTTCTCGCGGCTTAGCGTCGAGCAACAACTGCAGGCGGGCAACGCCATGATGAAGCTGATTGAGGCGCGCGCCGGCTCCCTCGAAAATGCCGTCGAGTTCGTCGAGGCACAAGGCCGCCTCAAGGAACTCGGCATCGTGGATGACGACCTGATGGCGACGATGGCGAGCATTGGGGATCAGGGCGTGGCGATGTTCCAAATCCTTCGCGAACTGCGGCCCAAGAAATCCCTGCCGGCACCCATGGAAAAGGAAGGAGTCTAAATATGCATCCCGACGACCTGCTGGAACAACTTAAAGCCAACGCCAATACGCGCAAGCAGAAGAACCTCGACCTAATTCATGCCGTCTGCCGCGAGCAGTACGAGCGGGGCAGCAAGGACTTTTCGGTTGCGACGATTTCTCGCATTGCCCAGGAACGCGGCGGCCCGGCCTCTTCAACCATCCACAACAAGACCGGTGATGACTTCAAGGGCTTGATCAAGGCATGGGCGAGTCATACCGGTGGTGTCACCCGCAAAGTGCGCAAGGCGACCAACAACCCCGTGTGGGACGTGCTCGACCGGATTCCTGACCCGGCCGTCCGCTCGGTGATGGGAGCTGTTCTTGCCGAGAACAAGAAGCTGCGCGGGGAGGTGAACCTGCTCAAGCAGCATTCCCAGATCGTAATCGACTACCGCGACAAGTCGGGTGACAGCAGCGGGACTACGCGAACCGGGGAGTATCTGCCTGCCGACGTTGGCCTCACCGAGTCGGAGAAGGAAGCGCTGCGGCATGCGATTAGCGAGAAACTGCTGCAAGACGAAGGCTGGAAGGAGGACAAGCATGGCCGCATCCTCACCGAAAAGGGGAGCCCGATCTTCAAGATCGGCTTTGCCACGGCGATCCGCAAGATACTGGGTGAGCCGCTAACCTCGGATGCGTCGCGACGCATCGGGGTGGCCAAGGGCCAGTTTGATGTGCCGGAGGACGCTGGTTAATCCGCCCGCTGAATGAGTTCGATCTTGTAACCATCAGGGTCGGTGCAGAATGCGATGATTGTGCTGCCGCCTTTCACCGGTCCTGCCTCGCGGGTAATGGTGCCCCCCGCAGCCCGGATTTGCTCGCAGGCAGCGGCCACATCAGGTACTCCCAAGGCGATATGTCCATAGGCCGTACCGAGGTCGTAATGATCCACCCCATGGTTGTAAGTGAGTTCAATTTCGGCGTGTTCCGGATTGCTTCCATAGCCGACAAAGGCAAGCGAGTAGTCTTGATCAGCTCGCTCTGTCGTGCGCAGCAGGGTCATGCCGAGCACTCTTGTGTAGAAGTCGATGGAGCGTTGCAGGTCGCCCACGCGCAACATGGTGTGTAGAAGTCTCATCATTCCATTATGCAACAAAGAAAAAGCCTTTTAATGAGCGGAGGCGGGGTCAAGGGCGGGCGCGGAAGCCGCACGCGGAGCGGAGCCGAAGGCGAGCACCGAACGGGTGAGCACCCGGCGCAGCGCACCCTTGATGCCGATGGAGCGCCAGATGCTCTGTGGCTAGGGGTGGGGTCGGCTTTTTAACCCCACCCCCTGCCACGCGGCGAGCGCGGGGTTTGGGGCGGAGCCCCAAGGTCTTGGCGATTTACGGGTATCAAAGTTTGGATGTAATTTTTGTTTGTGTGACGCAACAGTCCAGAGTGCCAAGCTGGCAATGTCTCAGTTCGGCGAAGTGCCGACGGTCTCCTGTTCGACATCGCTGCCGCTTGAGTAGCGGGCCAACCCCGAATCCAGCCGTATGACCGACGTAAGTTCCTCGGTCGGAGCGGCCATCTATGATGTTTATTCTCAAGGCAGCCAATCGTGGAAGAAAGTCTCGCGTACCACTCGGAGGGGCATCGTCCTCTAGGGGCTTGGGTACCGTGAATATCGAGGCCCTTCGAAACGTTTGGGCCGCGTGAAGCTTTCCTGCACACTCGGCTTTGGCACTGGCATATCGCCGCGATCAAACTGGTAGACTTGGCCAAACTTTGGAAGACTTCACTATGCGATACCAAGTAAGTTCCCGGATATGAACCAACCTGAGGTACCTGGGTTCAAGCTGGGCGGCACCTGGCGGTTTCGTCGCAGCGAGTTGGATCGCTGGATTGCCGCGCGGATAGCCGAGAAAACGCAGGACAAGACATGAGCGCCCCGCAAAACGATAGCAACTTGCCGGCCTCGCCCCTAGGGGGGGCTGCACGCCGATGAATGCCGTAGAAATCGAACAAGCCATCACCGACCTTGCGGAGCAGCCCTTCGACCCCGCAGAGTTCCCCTATGCCTTCCTTGAAGCCTTTGGCAACAAGACGACGACCATCAAGCGCCTGCGTGCGGGGGCGTCAAACAAGTCCGACCTTGGCGGTGTTCTTCAGACCAGCAATATCCACATCCTGACCTGCGACGCTGGGCAGGTGACGCAGACGCTGGCCGCCCTCAAAGCCAGCCCGGCGACGGCCAAGGCCAAGGCGAAGTTCATCCTCGCCACCGATGGTGTGGACTTCGAGGCCGAAGACCTGATCAGCGGCGAGACCGTCGCCTGTGCCTTCAAGGACTTTCCCGACCATTTTGGCTTTTTCCTCCCGTTGGCGGGCATCAGCACCGTTCGTCAGATCACCGAGAATGCATTCGATATCCGAGCGACCAGCCGACTTAACCGGCTATACGTCGAGCTGCTGAAGGACAATCCAGAGTGGGGCAAGGCCGAGCGCCGCCATGACATGAACCACTTCATGGCACGGTTGATCTTCTGCTTCTTTGCCGAGGACACGGATATCTTTGGTGGCAAGGGCAAGTTCACCGAAACCATCGAGCAGATGAGTGCGAGGGATTCATCCAACACGCACGAGGTGATCAGCACTTTGTTCCAGGCCATGAACACCAGGCGCGAGGACCGGGCGGCGGCCAAGCTCCCTCGCTGGGCGGACAGCACCGACTTCCCCTACGTCAACGGTGGCCTGTTCTCCGGCAGCATGGATGTACCGAAGTTCAGCAAGATTGCCCGGTCCTATCTGCTGCACGTCGGTCGGTTGGATTGGACCAAGATCAACCCCGACATCTTTGGTTCGATGATCCAGGCCGTCGCGGAAGACGAGGAACGCGGCGAGCTAGGGATGCACTACACCAGCGTTCCCAACATTCTGAAGGTGCTGAACCCACTGTTCCTCGACGACCTGCGGGATACGCTGGAGGAAGCTGGCGATAACGCCCGCATGTTGCTCAACCTGCGCAAGCGAATCGCCAAGATCAGGGTCTTCGACCCGGCCTGCGGTTC
>Ga0268298_10001912_pt1 | contig 23659 bp, 45 predicted proteins | sample WWTPWeurt_MetaG_FD_194462 | JGI IMG/M metagenome (GOLD analysis project Ga0268298, IMG submission 194462) | Activated sludge microbial communities from WWTP in Nijmegen, Gelderland, Netherland - WWTP Weurt | ecosystem: Engineered > WWTP > Aerobic digester > Activated sludge | place...
TTTCTGAATTAGAATATATCCTATCACAATCAATTCCTTTAATTCCTGAGATTCAGAAAGCTTTAGAAACTGGCAGAGAAGATACTATTGAATATGAAGACTACATCTCAAACTTAAAACTTGACATATGACAACACCGGTAAGTTTTGAATTAGCAAAGTTGCTAAAAGAAAAAGGGTTTGATAAAGAGTGTTGGAATTATTATACTTTAGCTCATGGTAAAAAACCATATATAACACAAGGTATAGAATATCAATCAGATGCTAAAATAAAATTTGATTGGAATTGTAATAATAAAGATTCTAAAAGAATACAAGCACCTTACCCTAATACTTATCACATAAGTCAATGTTCAGCACCAACCATTGCAGAAGTAGTAATGTGGTTGTATGAGAAGCATGGGATTTGGATTAGTGTAGTTCCTTATAATGATGAAGAACTATCACAAACTCTTTGGGAAAATAAAATAATTGATATAGCAGATGACTATAATGATTATTCTGATTATACATTTTATCATTCACCAACAGAAGCATATGAAGCTGTTATTCTGTACACTTTAAACAATTTGATATGAATAATATTCCTACACCAGAAGAATGGTTGAAAAACCATAAAGAACTATCTGAAAATGATGTTGCTTTATATGATAAAGACGGTTATGCAGGAGTTGATAATAAAGCTTTGTATACAATAATGGAAGAATATGGTAAGTTAATGGCAAAATTCCATGTAGAAGCAGCATTAAAAGCTGCTGCTGGTGAAGCCAAAATAGATTTAAACGGATGTTGTGAAGAACAAGAGTTTGACTGTTCTGCACAAATAGATAAAAAATCTATTCTTAATGCTTATCCAAAAGAGAATATAAAATGAAACATCTATTTGTACCATACGAATTAGCTTTAAAGCTAAAAGAGAAAGGATTTGATGAAGAATGTTTTGGAAATTATGATTGTTGGTCTAAAAAAGAACCAGCAAGACTTATGACTAATATTTATCCTTATTTTTTAGGGCAAGAATATGCTAAAAGGTTTGATAAAACCTGTATATTAGCACCTCTTTATCAACAAGTAATTGATTGGTTTAGAGAGAAGAACATCCAGATTATAGAACTTCCAACTCAGAATTTTCGTACTATAAAATGGGCTGTTTCTGACAATGGAAAATTCAAGGGCGGATTTCCTTTAGACGAAGCTATTGAAGAAGCATTAAAATTTATACCATGAAAGTAGTAAAAAATAAAGTAGGTATTTTCCTTGTTTTTCAGGAAATTCCAAATGTTATAACTCTAAAACTTATATCATGAAAAAAGTTTATAACTTAATACACCTATCTGATGGATACATGTATGCTGTTGACAGTGAAATTAAAGGTAAAAAAGGATGGAACTACTGTTACTTTCATAGTAAAAAACTTCAATTTCTAAATAAAAATTTACCTGAATACGAAAATCCAACTAACAATAAATTTTTCCAGCAAATTGTAGCCACAAATAATCCGTCTCTCAATTTACCATTATTACCATGAAAAGTATAGTCAATTATAAATATGATAAGGAATTTGGTGGTTATCATATAATAGTTGATAATCATATCATACAAGACATTGTTCTAAATTGGCTACCATTAGGTAATGAGTTTACTATATCAGATATTCTTCAACAGTGGTACAAACATTGGCACAAATCATTAGGAAAAGTAAAGCAATATTGGCCACCTAAAAGACAGTATATTGAGAGAGCAATGGATGAATTATTAAGTAATACTTTTACAAAAGAGTATGTTTCTACTAAAAAGTCTGATGGTTCTATAACTGAAGCAAAATACAAACGTTTATCATGAATAATAATATTACAGAAGATTACTGCTCATTTGAGGTGAGTAAGTTACTGAAAGAGAAAGGGTTTGACTGTATGTGTGACAGGAAAGCAGCTTTTACAGATAAAAATAAATTTTATCCTGCTGTAATACATTATACAAAATTAAGCAACTGTGATAAAGCATATGCAGACGGTAACGTATTAGTACCTACCCATGCTCTTGCTATTAAATGGATAAGAGAGAATTTTGCAATAGAGCTTTGGGTACAGCCTTATAATGATGAAGAGCTTTCACAAATTCTTTACGAGTGGAGAGGTTTTGATGTGAAAGACGACTGGAACGATATAGAGGGATATGAGTACTTTCATTCTCCAGAAGAAGCTACAGAAGCTGCATTATTATACACCCTTAAAAATCTTATATGAGTAACATTAACGTAAGCCAAATTCTCTACAAGTATGGACAGAAGAATACCTTTTATACTCAGGAAGCAATGAAAGAGATAATAGATGCTGTCGTAAATGAGTGTGCAAATCAGTCAAGTCGTATCCTTGATGAACAATTAATAAATGGTCATCCTGAGAATGTTGAGAAGGCAAGGTATGATGTCAAGTATGCAATTATTAACGTAAAAAAGAATATTACCTATGAGTAAAAGAATAAAACTTATGTTATGAAAAATTTATTTGCAGCAATTTTAACAATACTTATAATATCCTTACCATATATCGTAGGTTTTTCTATAGATAAAATATGGGGTACAGGAAATATTGATTTTCTGTCCAGATATGGGTATGGTATATTATTCCTTTGTATATTAGCAATAATAATAGCATGTTATTATACTTTATTCCAAATAATAAAGAAGAAGTTATGAAAAAGTATTTTGCAAAATATCTTCCTGTAGAAGGAGAGATTAGAAAAGGATTATTGGTAAGGAATAATCTGGATGGACTTATAGGAGAATGTATGAGGGAACCATCAAAAGAGGAAATCAGGGATAAAGAATATTCTCTTGTTAAACTTTTCCTGTGTAGTAGAGATATACAGGTAGGTGATAAGTGTAAATTTGTTTCCGAGGATGGTAGGGTGTTTAATTCCTTGTTAGAGGGAGAAGATAATATCAACTTTGTTGATAGATTTAAAGTAATAGGAGAAATATCTCCTAATGCTACATGGGTAAAAGAAGGAGATGAATTTGATGAAAACCAACTCCAAATTAAATACCATATAACTTATAGGTGTTTATGTAAAGAAAAAGATGGGTGTGAAGATGAATCTTGTCAACATTACGAAGGAGGTGTTAATAAGTATGTAAATGGTTGTTATAGACAAGAACTTCTTCGAACAGCATATGAAATCAAGGTAAAAGGACCTTGTGGACATTTTCACTAATAAACTCAATAATATGAAATGTAAAAATTGTACTAACTGGAAAAGTGAACAAGCAGAGCTTGGGTACTCAAAATTTATCGGAATATGCACATGCCCTGTATGGAAATTTTCAGTATCTACAGAAGGTGATGTTATGTTACTTGATAGAGAAAACAGAGATAATAAGTCCTCTCCTGTACAGAGGTTTGAGACTCAGAACAAAGATGTTCCAGTTGGGCAAAGAGAAGTAAGTCGTTACTGTTTTGTAACAGATGAGAAGTTTGGCTGTATCCACTTCTCAGATAAAAATAAATAACTCCCTGTGAAAGTGAGGGTCTCCCATGTAATATTGGGGTTTATCTAACCTCTCTGAGGGAAAACGGACTGGAAGTTGACGAAGCTATGGTCTCTAAAACCTAAGCTGAGGGTTTAATCCCCTCCCAGTCTTCGGAGGATTATTACTATGAAAAGATAGGAATGTAAGGTTAGTGGTTGTAAAGCTGATATAGCATACGCCCTAACAGACACCAAAAAGGTGTATAGAATAACATTTAGCAGGTCACTTGCAGACCTAATATCCAAGGAGACAGGCTTAAATGTCCGGAAAGTGCAGCTTCACTTAGGTCGTGAATTATCTCCGGGTGAAGAAAGCTTAACGAAACTTTACGCTATATGTAAAGCACAGAATCTCTGGCCTTTAAGAGTAACATTCTTCAAAGAGGCTGCTCAAATGTGGGCAAATGAGACAACTAAGATTTTAGAATGTAAAGTGAGCTTCGTATAAGGCTCATTTGGTCCGGTAGCTCAGCTGAATAGAGCAACTGCTTAGGTATTTGTCAGTCTCAGTTATTTTTGTATATTTGTATAAATATTTATTTATGCAACATCATACTAAAGACAAAGGGGACAAAGGAACAGCACAAGTTATTGCTGATTTATTACTTAAGGGAATTTCAGTATGCTTACCACTATCTGAGCATTTACCATTTGATTTGGTAGGTGTCAAAGATAATGGAGATTTATTAAGAATTTCTGTAAAGTATAGAACAGCTATAAAAGGTAAAGTAATGGTACCTTTTATAAACTCTTATTCCGATTCTAAAGGAGTACATAGTAAAAAAGTAAATAAAAATTTTATTGATATTTTGGCAATATATTGTCCTGATACTAATAAAGTCTATTATTGTAATCCAAAAGAATTTGGAGAGGTTATAACATTAAGAATACAACCTTCAAAAAATAATCAAAAGAAGGGAATTTTCTTTGCTGATAATTACTTGGCCTTGTAGTTCAAGGGATAGAACGGGAGTTTTCTAAACTCTTAATATAGGTTCGAGTCCTATCAGGGCTACTAATATCTAAGCAGTAGGTCAATGGTTCGAATCCATTCCGGACCACTAACTTTAACCTTAAAATGTAATAAAATGGCAAAAATAACTACAGATAAGCAGCCACTTGGCTTATCTATGATGGAGAAAAACAAAAGTGTCAAAGAAAGGGCACAGTCGTATTTCGAATCTGTGAAGAGAAATTTACACAGAGATGTTATTGACAAGTTAGTATCTAAGAAGGAAGATATTGAGGACAAACTCTTCGAGCTTACTAACTTTACCCTAGATACAAATCTGAATGCAGGTTTGCAGAGGATGACCAAGGAAGACTGTGAAGCTAGATTCAAGAGTATCATCGACCTCGAGTATAACTTAAAACTCGTAGAATTGGAACTGAAATCTAAACAAGAAAGCTTCAAGAAATACTTTGAGTCATGAAATGCAGTGTATATCTATGCAGAGATAGTGATATTGATGTTCCCTTAACAGTAAATTTAGTATCCACAATTAAAAGAATTTCATCAGATACATGTATAACTATTTCATCTACCAGAAATCTTTGTAATGTTGATATTGTCGTTTTAGCTCTTCCAAAATTAACATGGGCTATTCCTCTTCATAAATGCTCAGAGGATATGCTACATTTTATAAAGACTGCTACAGCCCATAATAAACCTGTGTTTATACTATATAGAAGGTCTGTGGATAATACTGTGTGTATTTATGAGTCATTTATAAATAATGGCGTAATTTCAGGAAGAACAGCATCTGGCGTGGATAATATTAGTTTCTGTAGGGAAGTTGATAAAACTATCTCAAAACTTAAGGAGCAGGCTTCTCAAAACAGTAAGAGTTGTGAGATAAAACCTGTTAGTGAGAAATCTCTGTATGATGAAAGAATCCTATTATTAATTGAATAAAAACAAAGAGTATGTACAAATGTATCTATAGCTTTACCTCTTCCTCTGGTCAAAGCTATTTTATTGGGGAACATATTAGTGCCACAAAATATGCTACCCTTACTTCATCTGAAAGGAGATACTTCAGGAAGCAAGAGGAAGAAGTTTCTAACAGACCCCTCAGTCAAAGCATTGATGTAGAAATACCCGATGCTGGTCCATTTCATATACAACAATCGGAGCCAGAGTCTCCATCTTTTGGAGGATTTGGTGGTGGTGATGGTGGCGGAGGTGGTGCCTCTGAATCATACGATAGTGGAGGCAGTTTTGACTGATAGGTAGAGAAATATAAATCGAAAAACAAATAATATGGCAGAAAGAAAGGTAAGAGATTATGTTGAGCACGAAGTAGTAGCTCAATTAAGAAAGAAAGCAGACTTGGACATAGTAGGAAAGCAAATTCAAGAAAATAATGGGCCTTCCTGTAAAGGAGATGTGGGTATAAAATCCCGTGGAAAAATTGATTTTCTGATAAAATATTGTGGCTATACCCACTTCTTTGTCCAAGATAGTAAGCGTCATTAAAACTATCTATTATGATTAATGTTTTTGATTCCGTCATGTTGTCTGTTGAGGAGTACAACGATTATGCAAGAAAGAAAGACCTCAGTAAATGTTCTTATGAGGAACTAAGAGGTCTTTTTTATAACTTCTTAAGACGGAATATTGGGTATATATCAAGGGGACCATTTCCTATAGCAGTAAACAAAATAGTATGTAAGTTTACCAGTGAGGGATTAATACATGCTTACCGCATTGAAAATCCCAGTTCTTTTACATTTGTTGCTAATGATACTGTAAATGAGATTATTAGAATAGGAAGTGACCATCCTGTTATATATCCTACGAAAATCCTCAATGAAATGGCACATATTGTTAACTCTATAAAATCCTAAAAAATGGAAGATGTAAAAGACCAATCGAAAGAACAATCAAGCAAGGTAAGGAAAAAGTATGAGGAAGATTTAGCAAATCTTACCCGTGTTCTTGGTGGTAGTATGCTCTTTAAGCCAACAAAGCTTGTACCCGATGAGGTAATGAACGCCGTAAAGGAGTTGGCTAAAGAAGAAAAGCAAAAGCTGATTGATTCCTTTAAGACAAGGGCAACCGAAGCTATTCAGAAACAAAGAGACCATCTCAAGAATGTAGAGAGGTTAAAGAAAGAGTTTAATGACAAGGTAGAGCAATCTATGAAGGATTTCTCAACCACTGTTGCAGGACTCTTCAAAGACCTGAGCAAGATTGAGAATATTGAGAAAGATTATTATGATATTCTCATTGGAAAGACTTCATCTGACGAGAACGAAGAGAAGAATGAGGATATCCCACCAGCTCAACTTTAAGACATGGGAATTATTCTAATTGCAGCCATATTAGCTTTATGGGCTATTGGAGTACACTCATACAACCACAAAAATGGAGGTAAATAATGCCTAAGAAGTTTGATGACAGTCCGGCAGCAATAGGCCGTAGACAAAGAGTGATTGAGCGACTCGAAAAACAGCTCAAGGACGGTTATCGTCCCTTTAGAAGAAAAGAATCACCTAATCAGGAAAATCTAAAAATTATTAATGACAAGCCTGTAGGTGTACTTCTTAAGGATAACGATGTAAAAAGAATTGAAAAAGAATTACAAACCCTCAAAACCAGATTGTAACATGAAATCACCACTTGCCTCTTCGAAACCCGGAAACAGGATAGTTTTTGTACGATGGAATTGGAGACATCATCGTCCTAACAGACAGCAAATATTCCTTCACTCTGTTGTTAAACATGAACCCTCAGAGGTGGATTGTTGTTTACAATTATTATCAAAAATAGCAAAAGTTACCTTACAACGGGTTAAAGAAGTTGTGCAGGTAAAAAACGGACAAACATGAGTTTACTTAAGAAGATTGGAGGAGTTTTCTGGGAATCAGATACTTCTCCTAAACCGAAGGAAAAAACTCCTGTAAAAGAGAGTGAAACTCCTATAATGAATGTGACTGCTATAAACGTAGCACAACCAGTTATAGTTTCCTCTAATCATGTGCAGATACATGAGTTTGTGAAACATTTCTCCAAAATTATGGAAGATGAGAACAAAAGAAATTTTCCCGGAAATGATTATTACGAGTTTCAGGTAATGAAGAACGCAATGTCTTCTATGCCTCAGGAAAATCTCAGGTATCAGGCTGCTTTTGCAGGATGGGCTGTAACAGGAAATCTCACAAAAGAAGAGCTGGTTAAAACAGCTAGTAATTATCTTTCTATTGTAGAAAGAGAGATGTCCCAGTTTGAGGAAGCCTATAAACATCAGTATGAACAGACAATTCTTAAGAATGAACGGTTGATTTCTTCTAAACTGAAGGAAGTTCAGGAATTGGTTGAGAGAATAAATACTCTTAATACTGAAGTCAATAATCTCAAGAAAGAGAATATTGATAATGAGGCAGATTTGACCTCAAAAAGAGATGCGTTCATAGCTGCAGGGACGCAGGTAAAGAATGAAATAACTGCAGAAATCAGTAAAATAAACCAATTTATTCAGTAATGGCAGATTTTAAATTACCAGACCCAAAAGGAAATTCAGGTAGAATCCTTGGGTTAGGTCTACTGGCTGGAGCAGGATTACTGTTCTATGCCAAAATACTACCTTTTCTAATCTCAATAGCATGGGGAACTGTAGAGCTTGGTATAGCAGCTGCCGTAGCAGGTGTCTTGTTATATATATTAACAAGCCGTAAGTTCTGGATAAGAACCAAAATAATTCTGGATAGCCTTGGTGAGATGCTATTCGGATGGTTTATTGAGATGAATCCCTTTGTCATTTTGGAACTTCAATTAAGTAAAATTGAGGAAGACAGAGAGGATTTAATGAAACATAACAGCTCGCTACGTGGTCAGGAAAGTCTTTTAGCAAAGGAGATTGCTGAACATCAGAATGAGATGAGAATTGCTGCAGAAGAAGTAGAAATCTGCAAAAGGAAGTTATCTCTTAATCCAAATGATGAGGATACACATCTTGCTCTGGAAACATCAACAAATACCTTCAATAACTCAAAGGACTTTGTTGACTCTGTAACTCCAATTTATAATGACATCAAAAAGTTATCAGAGTACACAGAAAAAGCATATAGGAAAAGTGGTAATGCTTTGAAGAACGCAAGATATACTCTGACATCACAACGTAGGAAGTATGAATTGGTAACTGCTGGTGAAAATGCAATGAAGAAGGCACTCCGTGCATTTACAGGTGACCCTGAAATGAATAAAGCTGCTAACATTGCACTGGAAAAGTTGCAGAAGGATATTGCTAGTAAGGTTGGTACTATCCGTACAACCCTTAAAGCTACTACTAGCATAATGAATGAGAAAGATTTGCGTGATGCAGCTAAACTCAACATGGCAGTTAGTACTATTGAGAGCTTAAACATGGATGAGTCTCTGGATTATACTCCGGCAATTGATGGCACACAAGGTGTAGGAGTTCCTATTATGACCCATAATAAATATCTTCAAACTTTAAAAGACACTAAAAATGGCAGGTAAAATTAAACCAGCTGGGAAGCTGGGTATTATATTGATTTTAGTAGGAGTATTTTTCTTTGCTGGTAAATGGTGGATGGGAAGACCTAAACAGGTTGGAGAATCCCAAACAGTAGGAAAAGTTGCAGTTCCCGATACAGAAGAAGCTTCTTTAACAGGAACAGCCTCTGCAAAATTACCTCTCCCTTCTGATAAGATATCAGGAGTAGGATTGAAAATAGTATGGAACCAAATGGCTTGGAATAGCCAAACTTCCATTAACTATGCAAATGGTGGTGCAAATACTACCAAAGGCTCTCTCTTTGAGAAAGCAGGTCTGAATGTACAAATCGTAAGACAGGATAACTGTACGCAATCCTGTACAGATATGATTAAGTATATTCAAGAATATGCTGAGGGTAAAACCAAAGACGGATTCTTTATTACATTTATGGGAAGTGGTATTCCGGCATATTTAAATGGTATACATGAGGCTACTAAAAGTTTAGGGCCTGAGTATGCACCTGTAGCCTTTCTTACAACAGGTAAGAGCTATGGTGAAGACCAAGTAATTGGTGCTGAACGCTTTAAGACAAATCCTCAGACCCTTCGTGGTAGTATTTGCCACGGTGTAAGAATGGATGGAGATTTAGACTTAATTATAAAGTTTGCAGGTGATAATGGTATATCTGTAAATACTGATGAAAAGCTATATTATCCCGATGCTGTTAATTTATCATATTCTGCGGACTTTCTGTCAGCTGTGAATGATTATAACCAGAATCTGAAACAGACAAGAAAGATTGTACGGAATGGTAAGACGGCAGGAGATACTACAGTAGGTATTGATATGGTAGCTACATGGACTCCCGGAGATGTTAATGCATTTAATGGAAGAGGTGGAGTAACTATTATATCTACTAAGAAGTATGCCTCAGTAATGCCAAATATCACTATTACTTGTCGTAAGTTCCTGAATGACAATCGTTCTACTATTGAGCAGATGATTGCAGCAATTGCACAGGCAGGTGACCAAGTTCGCTCCTTTGATGATGTAAAGAAGTTTGCAACAAACCTCAATGCTAAAATATGGAACGAACAGGATGGTAATTACTGGTATACTTACTATAATGGTAAAAGAATGGGAGACAGTCAGTTAGGTGGAAGTATGGTCTTTAATTTAGCTGATATTTCTAAGATGTTTGGGTTGAATGGTACTCCAGATATCTATAGAGAGGTTTATAATACATTTGGTAAACTCCAAAGTAAATTATACCCTAAAGATTTACCATCTATTGTTGAGTATTCTAAAGCCGTAGATAAATCATTTATGGCAAGTGTAGTAAGTAATCATCCTGAATTGCTTGAAGGTAAGCCTCTTGAGGTTGATTATTCAGGTAATATAACAACAACCGTTGCAAGTAAGGATGTACATATCAATTTTGAATTCGGTTCAGCAATAATTTCTCAGTCTTCAGCAGCAACACTTCAGGAGATTTATTCTTCAGCAGTTACTGCCGAGGGTCTTAAGATTGGTGTATATGGACATACTGATAATGTAGGTAATCCTGAAGCCAACAGAGCCCTCTCTGAGAAGAGAGCACAAGCTGTGAAAGACTTCCTTGTGAAGAAAGGAATACCCTCTCAACGTATTGAAGCTATGGGATTAGGTGAGGAAGAACCTATAGCAGATAACAGTACAGAAAGTGGAAGAGCAGCAAACCGTCGAGTACAAATTAAACTTGGCAACTAACATGTGAAGCAGAGAAGACTCAAAGACGTTTGGGTATATGATAGGCAACATCTGGTCGTACTAGTTAATCCCAGTGAGCTAAGAGTGACTATGAATTTCTTAGCTAGTGTGCACAATTAGCAAGAAGTAAGTAGTCTCATGTAGCGGAAGCTACGTCATGATTGTGACTGGTTGGGTTCACAGAAAATCTGCTGTGGTCGGGACGCTTTAGGCGTGGTTCAAAACTAACCGACCACCTAAAATTATTGATTATGACATTAGGTGGAGTATTAGCAGTTTTATTTATTCTTTTCCTTATTGATATTGTAGCATTTGAGGGAAAAGGTACAAAATGGTTTTGGGGCAAGTTTAAAAATGCCTTTTGGAAGTAAGAAAATTGTAGTTGGGACGTTGAAACAGACGTGGTTCGAAACTAACCAACTACCTAAATTATTAATTATGAGAAATTTGAAAATGTATGGTGCATTGTTCTTAGCAATGTTATCATGTTTCACTATTGGGTGTTATGCAACATCTACCTTGCATATGAATAAACCAATAGAACCGCATAGATGGTTACTAACCAGTATGTTTGGGTTAATGTTCCTTATTTACTTTTTAGATGAGTATCGTAAAAAATAATATTATGAAACCAAAAAAAGTTATTGCACTAATAGCTTCTGGAGTATTAGTCATCTTCTGCAACTACAAGTATTTCACACAGATAAATATATCTAAGAATCTTGTTGCTACAAACGTGAGAATAGAATGTGGTAAAGTACTGAATAAAACAGGTGAAAACAGCGTATCAAAATATCACATTAATACTGATTATCTTCTTGTTGTAGAATATCCATCAGGAGTCGAAACTGTAAATGTTACTTTTGGTACATGGTCAACATCTGATATTGGAGAAACTGTATGTTTTGAGAAGTCTGATATGATAAATGGGGCTCTCATGCTTTATATGGTAATACAATGTTTTGTCTTACTTTTTGTACTAGTATGGCTTGTTGCTATATTTGTTACTTGGATAACTGATTAATATGACAGACAAAGAATTACAAGAAAAATATCTGGGAAAAAGAATAGAGATTCCCTATTCTTACCCAAACAATATTGGGTCTTCAAGACCTACTATAGAAGGCATATGTAAGTTTATTGGACACAATCCAAACTTTCCTTCTTGGGGAATACAGATAACTATTGAGAGGATGCCAGTAACAAATGTGGATATATCAACTATTAAAATTATAGAACATGACAACACAGGAGAAAATTCAATGGTGCGTAGACCAGCACCGTAATACAAACCACATGTATGATAAGTACCTTCCATATGAGTTTCATTTAAGAATGGTAGTACAGGTATTCAATGATTTCAAATACCTTGTAGGATTTAATCAGGCTCATTTATCAGAAGAGATTTTATATCTTGCTTGTTGGGGACATGACTTGATAGAGGATACTCGATGCTCTTATAATGATGTTAAAGAAAATCTAGGATATTTCTCTGCTGATATTATATATGCTCTAACTAATGAAAAAGGTAGAAACAGAGCAGAAAGGGGAAACGATAAGTATTATGAAGGTATTCGTAATACTCCCGGAGCTATCTTTGTAAAGTTATGTGACCGGATAGCAAATGTACAGTACTCAAAAATGACTAAAAGTCGTATGTTTGAGATGTATAGAAAAGAAAACCCTGAATTTCTTACTAAGGTAGATGCTGATAAGTATCCCGATATGAAGGAGTATTTAATAAACTTATTTCAATGAAACTATTACTTTTAATTCTAATAATTTTATCATCCTGTTCCTCACCAAAGAAGGTGACAAGGACAGAATGGGGACCATATTCAACAATGTAATATGATAAAACAAATACTAACTCCCTTTGGGGAGACTGATAAGAAAACAAGAATAGGAATAATTCTATTCTGGATAGTCTTAGCGTTAGGGAGCTTTGAGCTATTTCATAGCAAGATAATACCTCCTCCCTCAAAGATAGCAGGAAGTATAGGTAACTTATTGAGTAGTAATGAGTTCTACGAAGATTTAGTAGCTTCACTTATTACAACAACAAAGGCTATGTTCTTCTCAATTATAATTACAGTTATAGTTGTATATCTATCTGTAATTCAGCTATTTAAACCAGTAGCAGAGTTCATTAGTAAGTGTAGGTATCTTACCTTAACGGGTTTGATATTTGTTTTTACAGTTTTATCTAAAGATACAGCTGAACTTAAAATGTATCTTCTTATCTTTGGTATTGTTCCATTCTTTGTAACATCGTTCTATAGTGTAATACATAGTGCTCCAATAGAGGAAAGGTGGAAAGCATATGTAAATAAGCTAGGAAGATGGGGTGCACTATATGAAACAATAGTTATTGGTAAACTTGACATGCTGTTTGAGGTAATGCGTCAGAACTTTGCTATCTCATGGATGATGATTACAATGGTGGAAGGATATGCTATGTCAGAGGGTGGAATCGGTACCTTACTTATTAAGAGCAACAAATATCTGGATTTAGGGCCTGTATTTGCTATGCTTGTAATAGTACTGGTATTGGGACTGCTTTTCGATTACGGATTGACATTGATGAGAAAGATACTATTTCCTTACCTATCAAAATAATATTATGAGCAATGAAGTAAAGAGTATTCAGGACAGACTTCCTGTTTGGGTAGAATCCTTATTATCTCCTGAGGAATATAGAGAGTCCCATAAACTGTATCCAACTACAGTATTGACTCCTGATGCACCAACATATGACCCTACTTATCATAAGGGTGGTAGATGGAGACTGAAGATGGGAAGAGGACTGTCCAAGGAAGAAATTGACTTGACTAACAAGGAGTTAGAAAAGTTATACAACCTTATAAAAGAGAAACAACATGACGTATGAAATAAAAGAGACCCTACTAAGAGTAGAGAATGTCTCAAAGAATTATGATGTTCCTATAATTGGTAACGTATCCTTCGAGATAAAGAATATTACTCGTCCTGAAGTTCATCAGGGACAGATAGTATCTCTTATAGGAAAGAGTGGTAGTGGAAAATCTACCCTCTTTCGTATAATGGCTGGTTTAGAGAAGCCAACGTCTGGTAAGATTACTATCAAGAATATGGAAACTCATGAGTATGAAGATGTTAGAGAAGGAGATATGGGAGTTGTATTTCAGAATAGCTATATCTTCCCTTGGAAGAGGGTAGATAGTATCTTTAAGGACGCTATTGCAAAGAATCCTAAGATAAAAGATAAAAAAGAAGCTATCCAACATTATGTTGATATATTCTCCCTAAACGAACATCTTAAGAAGTACTCAAAGAATTTATCAGGTGGACAAAGACAAAGAGTAGCTATTGTTGAACAAATACTGAATGGTGGAGATTTTATATTGCTGGACGAACCATTTAGTGGATTGGATACATTAACTATTGATAAGGTAACAGAAGCATTAGTAAAGGTAGCATTGGAGGATGAACATAAAACATTGGTTATAGTGAGTCATGATTTATCTAACTCATTAGCAATCAGTGATACAGCATTTATTCTCTCAAAGCCTCCACAAGCTAATGCAGCAACTATAACTGCTCATATCTCTTTGGCAGATAATGGATTAGCATGGCAACCTGATATTAAAGAAAACCCCTCTTTTAGAGAATTATTAAAACAAGTTAAATCACTATTATGACAGATGAAGAAAAACACGTCGATGAGATGAAAAAGCTAGTTAGAGCTATGGTTAACGATAAGGAGCTAATAAATACTCAAGCCGAACATACAAGAAAACTGTATCTTGCATATCTAAATCAGGGATTCACACCTGAGCAAGCAGTAAAGTTTATTTGTGCAGCTTTTGGAAGATTAGGTTAATAAAAATCAAATTCTTATTATGGCAAGAGTTACTGAGTCTTTTCATGAATACAAGGGATATACTATAAGGCTCAGAGCAGTTTTAGGAAATGGATTTTGGTATTCTATAATCAAAACTGCTCCTAATCCTCCAAGTCCTGATGGTATCAAAAAGCTGTATCTTCGTGATATAGGGTATAACTTTATTGAGCCAAAAGAGCTTCTAGAAAAAGCCAAAAATTATATTGATAATTATTCTGATATCCTTGAAAAGAAGTATAACAACAAAATAAAAACTTTAAGAAATGAATAATCCTTTTTTCCTGCATGTAAATAACCATGCAAATGTTGAGTCGGAAAGAGCTCTGCGTGCAAAGTTCGGAAAACTAATAACTAATTTTGCAAATGGTAACAAAGTAAAAATTGCTTCTATACAAAGAAGGCCAAGTTATACCTTTGCTGGTATAATTGTAGGCAACGAATTTCATATTGGGGCAGCTATATGTCATCCTAATGACCAATTCTGCAAGAAGATTGGTAGAGCTAAAGCAGAAGGTAGAGCTAAGAGTTCCAATAATATTGTAATTGAAATACCTGAGGAGGTTATAAAGTCTAATAAGACTGGAAAATTCTTTGCAGATACATGTAAAGATTTATCGAACACTCTTCTGTAGTCAACCTAGCTATAGGTTATCTGCATGATACAGTTAGAGAGGAATGGTAAGACTAATCTCTCTTATGAAAAGAGAAGTGACTGAAAGGCAGATAGTAATAGTGTGGGCTAAGCATTGATTCCCTTGTACCCGAGTCCGCAAGTCCGTAAGGAGGAGACGGGTGGTGTACATAAAGATATAGTCAGTAATGGCTAACGTATTGTTCCCTTGAGAAAGGAATGAAATATAACAAACCTTATAAGTCTATCTGAAAGGATAGCCTAGGCTCACAATACGAATGAGTTCTCAGCAAGTAGTTAAAAATGTGTGGGTAGAATAGATGGGAGAGCATCAACACAAGGGTGTACACTAAGTACCTCTCTAATGGTGTACGAAGCAGCATCTGAGATAATATCAATATTGTGATGTCTACCGGGATTCCTGATGAATTCTACCAACTACGTGACCCTACTCTTATATTAGTTATTTTGACTGAATTTCTGTCAAAAGAGAAGAGGGTGCTAATCTTTAACTAAATTAAATATTATGAAGAAAGTTTTGGTTGTTTTAGCAGTTTTTGCATCACTTTGCACATTTGCCCAGAAGAATTACGTTAGCGCAAGCTATTCGTATTACAATGGTGCTGGCACATTTGGCCAACAGTCCATGGCAACTGTAGAAGTTGGTAGAGACTTTGGTAGTGTATGTGTTGGTATTGCTGGTGGTGTAACTGCATTTACCAATGGTAATGCTTATGTTGAGGCAAGAGTTTCTCCAACTCTCTGGAAATCAGGGAGATGGAGCGTAGCTGGTAGCCTTGGAGTTGGTCATGTTATTGACTCTCCTACCTATCTGCTTACAGAGTATGGCGGTGCCGTTAACTGCCTTCTTGGTAAGAACATTACATGGAGCTTATCTTCTGGTGCCTACAATTTTAATGGAAAGAATGTGGCTAGCAAAGCTACATATATAGGTACAGGATTTAGCTTAGCATTTTAATTGCACAAATATAGAGAAATTCCATTTCGGATGATTTGGCTCTCCTCTATGTGCTTGGCTTCCACGTTGGCGTAATCGGGAATGAATACCGACGAAGAGAGTAACGCCCTTGTTTGACAGGGAGATACAGGTTCGAATCCTGTACGTGGAGCAAAAACTAAAACAAATGAAAAGAGGAAAATTTTTGACACTTATTGGAGCAGGAGCTCTTGCTCCTCTGTTTGGCTTTGAGAGTAAGCCTACTGTAAGGAGAAATAAAATAATCACCTTTACTCCTGAGATACTGAAGAGGTATAACTTTGGTCTTTTTCTTATTAACGATAAAGCAGATGTAGTAAAAAATCCTGATTATGCAGCTACAGTAAGTTGGAAGCTAGGTTGGAGCTTAGGAGTAGCCACTAACTATATAAGTGGTAAGAAAGTAAGAGCTGCAGAGTGGCCCAAATACTCTAAATCTAATTTTCTTACTGATGGATGGGTATGCCCCTTAGGTGATAATTACGAGCAAGTATGTGAGTACCTTAATAACAATCCTCATGGTAAGAAGTATAGAATAATGACAAAAGAAGAACTGTTCTATATAATAAATCACAGGGGAAACCAAAAACAACTGTTTTATGAAGATATGGAAATGGCAGGAGGGTAGACAGAAGAATGCTACCTATGAGAAATTCCCCTTATGGTACTTCCGTATATGGAAATGGGGATTTGATGCATACATACTTCGTTATAAACCAGATACTTATCTACGATTACATACAGATAAAGTAGAGGGTGGAAGACATTGGAGATTAAATATAAAGCTGGTTGGTAAAGCCAGCTTTTTTTGTCACGGAATAGGAATAACTGAGAAGAGGATTATCTTATTTCGTCCAGATTTATATCTTCATAGTTTATATGCATATACCAAGACAGTAAAACTATCTTTTGGCTTTGTAAAATTTTATTAATGAACGCATTAGCTTTAACAAACCCTAAATTCCCACATAATGTAGGTGCAGCAATAAGGGCTGCATCATGTTGGAGAATTCCAAAATTGATGTGGAGTGGTAACAGGGTACCACTTCCAGAGGAATGGATTAATATTGAGGAATTTGCACAGTACAGGATGCCTAGAGAAGAGAGAATGAAGGGATATAAGGACGTTGAATTACTAAGAACAGATAGGTTTAAGGATGAATTCAGAGGTTATACTCCTGTTGCTGTAGAGTTGACAGATAGCTCTGAAAATCTTTTCGATTTTATACATCCAGAGAATGCTTTGTATGTATTTGGTCCTGAGGATGGTTCTATACCTTCTACTATTATGCAGCACTGTCATAGATTTATACAAATTCCTACAGCTCATTGCCTTAACTTAGCAGCGGCTATAAATGTAGTATTATCTCATCGAGCAAATCAGATATATAATACTACTGGACATCTGATAACTCTTAATGAAGAAAGAGGATTCATCCAAGGAACTAAACTATAAGTTATGAAAAAGTGTGAAACATGCAATGGTTCAGGTGCTGCGGTATACTCCTGTTGCACTGGGCAAGTTGTAACAGATGACATACAGATATGTCCTGTATGTAAGGAACATTTGGGAGAAGAAACATGTGAGGACTGTAATGGTACAGGAGAAGTCAGTGATGATTATCAAGACTTTATGGAGAATGCTCCATCTCTTCAAGCTAAAGCAGAAATGTTCGCTGAGAGTAGGAAGTACGGAGAATAATTTGTAACTTTGTAAATAAATATTATGAAGATAAAAACACTAACATTGGTTGATACTTTTGATTTTAGTCAATGGGCACAGGAGAAGTACAATATGACCAATTCAGAATGGCACGATAAGATTTGGAGAAAATTTATGGTAACGTATTTCGAAGATGGTCCTTTTACCACATTTACAAAGATAGAAAATCCATCTAATATCTTTGAAGAACATATTAATGACTTTCTGGATGAATTTCCAGAATTTAAAGGAGAGGTCTCCTTAATATTTACTAATTAGTATGGTAATAGCACATGGAATAGATAAGAAAATAGGGATATGTGATATTGAGACATTAAAGGAATTATTTGATGTTGGTATCTATAATCCTGATACAAAAGAGTGGAGAGAGTTTGAGGTATCTGCCTATAAGAATGAGTTATATCATTTTGTAAAGTATTATACCTCAAAGGAATATGATTATCTAGTTACCTTTAATGGTATAAACTTTGACCAGCAGGTTCTCCAGTACATAGTTGATAACTATGAGAAATGGTATGATAAGACAAATCTTGAAGTTTGCCAAATCATATACGAGTATGCACAGAAGGTCATAGAGGACAGCAACTATGACCTCTTTCATACTTATAAAGAGAAAGATTTTTCTATTTATCCAATAGATATCTTTCGTATACATCACTTTGATAATGAGGCTAGAAGAACATCCTTGAAATGGTGTGCCTTTATGCTAAATGAAGATGTAGAGGAGATGCCTATCCATCATAGTAAGGAGAATCTTACTAAAGAGGAGATAGAGATAATTAGAGCCTATAGGAGAAATGATGTGAGGGTAACTGAGAAATTGTTTCAGCTAACTTTAGGTAATGTTGATATCCCTGAATTGAAGGATTATAAGGGTAAGAACAAGATTCAGGATAGATTTGACGTAATGCAGGAGACTGGTTTACAGTGTCTTAACTGGAGTGACGTAAAGATTGGTGAAGAGTGGAATAAGCTGGATTATATAAAGGAAGAGAATATCTCTGACCCTAAGGAATTATTTCCTAAGAAGGTAAAACATCCCTTTGGTCAGAAATTTAAGAACTACTTTCCTAAGCACGTTGAGTTTCAGACAGACCAACTTAAGGAGTTTGTTAAGAAGCTTGGTAATGAGTATGTTAAGAATATTAAGCAGGAATTTCCCATTAAGATAGGTAATACTACTTATACAGTAGCAAAGGGAGGTCTACATAGTACTGAGAAGCATAGACACATAACTGTACCAAAAGGGTTTAGATATGATGATGAGGATATCGGTAGTCAGTATCCCAATAGTATGGTAAAGTTTGATATCTGTCCTCCCCACTTAAAGAAGACATTTCTTCATCAATATAAGGGCAAAATATCAAAGAGAATCTCCTATAAGAAGATTGCTAAAGACTTGATAAAAGAGGGTCAAAAAGAGAAGGCTCGTCCTCTTATGTCAGTCCAAGAGATGCTCAAACTGTGTCTTAATGGTGGTGGTTATGGTAAGTTAGGACAAAGAGGTTCTTTTCTTGAATTTCCAGAAGGTATGCTTAGAGTAACTATGGGAAATCAGATGGAAATTCTAATGCTCATAGAAAAGCTAGAAATGTCTGGTTTTCAAGTGCTTAGTGGAAATACTGATGGTATATCAGTCTATTATCCTGAGAGTAAACGTCAGGAGTTTCTTGAAATATGTGAGTGGTGGGAGAAGAAGGTTGGTAACTTCGAGATGGGTAAGTTGGAAGAAACCCCATTTAAGGAAGTATGGCAAGAATCCATCAATCACTATATTGCCAAGAAAGAGGATGGTGTGAAGAAGAAGGGCAGGTTTGCCACAGAATTTGAACTGCACAAAAATAAGAGTAAGCGTATAATCCCTATGGCTTTAGAAGCTTACTTTATCAATAAGCAGGACCCTGCAGAGTTTATTAGAAGTCATAAGAACATATATGATTTCTGCATAGCAAAGAAGGCTACTGGTAAGATGTATTACGAGGAGCAATGGCAGGAAGATGGTAAAACGATAACAAAGACTCACAAGAAGTTGGTAAGATATTTTATCTCAACCAATGGAACTGTTCTGTATAAAAGAGGGTTAAACAATAACGGTGACCCCGTGAACAATCACTGTGAAGCAGAAACAGATATTGGACAACCTCTTGTGACGTATTTTAATAAGTTCTTTGAGAGTGATGATTATCACATTGATTATGACTACTATATACTGGAAACTTTAGAGAGAATAGATGCTATTGAGAAAACAAGAAAAGCAAAAGCATTCGTGGATTCTCTAAAGAGTAAGACAGGAGGTAGTCAATTAAGTCTATTTTAATATCTTCAAACTATCCGACCAGACGTAAGCAGGTGAAAAGAACTATAAGCAATAATCAATGCCCGGAGTAGCGATTGCCGGGAGTAGTTGTAAAAGTGTTGCTTATAGTTTGGAAAGAGGAGCTTAGCCCACAGCCACCCGCTAAGTGGCGTTGCTTATTGTTTGGGTGAAAGAGTAAAAGCATAGATGTATAACGATGCGTTCATTGCCTTTAGCAAGCATAAGGATAGTTTGATTTTTAAGTTCTTTAAAAAATTGGCGGTACGTTAAGTACGTCTGAAGCTGAAATAAGCTATCCCCGCCAATAATATTCTATTGTGTGAAGTGGTAGTTGGCTCCCTCAAACTCGATTGGCTAATATGCGTGTTCAAATCCCGCTGTCCGAATGTCCATAAATGGGTCGGTAAGTTTAGCGAGTGTCGTTACTGCGTACAGTAAGCAACTCCGAAAGGATACAGGGGGCGAAACCACTAAGCACAATAGATTTCGGGAGATGGCGTAATTGGTAGACGCTGGCGACATAAATCGCCTCAGAGGTAGGTCGCTCCTGCCAATAAAAGTGCAACTGGTACAGGTTCGAATCCTGTTCTCCCGGCCAATTTTCTCATATAGCAGTTAGTTTTTGGCAACGGGGGCTTTAGTCCTATCGCCCCCAAATTTTAAAACAAGTAATTATGGATGATTATACAAAAGAAAACCCCGGGTGCTATCATAGTATGATAGATTATCTGTCAGAAATAACAGGAATATCTAAAAGGAAAGATATTAGACTCGATAATGTTTGGATGTTCAAGTCTGGTAAAAAGAGGTTAAGGTTTAAATCGCACAATATTACAGTTGTAGATAAAGACGGACAAAAGCATAGTTATATAGATAGTCAAAATAAGAGATTTGACCAACGTGGAATAGTAGCTGATTATTTTATAGTTAATATAACTCGACCAATTGAAGAATTTGGCATAGAGATAAAATCCATAGGGACTTATAAAGACTCATTGGGTGGAGGGTGGTATCAAAATGTATCCATGCTTCAAATAAATGACAAGTTTTTTGCAATGATGGATTGCGCTCATAGTAATAATGATTAACGATTGAATTAATACCTGCTCCTATAGGAATAGGATATGATGAATTTACTGAGAAAACTGGTTATCACTGTATGAAATGGATGATTGATTACATTATAGACAACAAAATTAAAAAACTACCACACGTTCTTATTCATAGTGCCAATCCTGTTGGTGCTGAAAATATAGAAAGATTGTGGCAAAATTTTATTAAAGAATGGGACACTTTGAACGCATAAAATACCCAGATGGACAGATATCTGCTAAATGGGTACCGGGACAGTATGATAATATTAGACGTGAAGGAGATACAACACTAAAAGAACGTATTAATTCTTATGAAGATTTATTCTTTATAAGAGCGTGTGCAGATGTCCTTCAACATCAAGGAATTGGTGGATGGAGTCTTTTTATTCCCTGTATGTTTGGACAGAGGAGTGATAGGAGATTTCAAAACTTTCAGTCGTTTGATTTAAAGCTAATTACAGACATCATAAATGAATGTGGGTTTAATAAGGTTGAGATATTAGACCCACATTCTGATGTAGCAATGGCCCTAATTAAGAATTCTGTAAAGAAATCATCTTTAGAGTTTGTAAAGAAAGCTGTTGATGACCTATACAAGCCAAAAAATGGTATTAATACATGCAATTTTACTTTAGTTTCTCCTGATGCAGGTGCTTATAAGAAAGTATTTGAGTACGGAGAGGCTATGAATTTACCTGTTGTTGCAGCAGTTAAGCATAGGGACACAGAAGGAAAGATAAGCTTAACTTTTATGGGAGACGTTAAAGATAAGCATTGTCTAATTATAGATGACTTATGTGACGGAGGGTATACATTTGAGGTTCTAGGTAAAGCTCTGAAAGAGCAGGGTGCATATAGAGTATACCTATACATAACTCATGGAATATTCAGTAAAGGCTTTATAGAACTTACTAAATGGATATCTCATATTTATTGTACCAATAGCGTAAAGGACTTGGATTTAACTAATCGAGGCACACCGGGTGGATTAGAATTAAGCAATTTTCTCACACAATATAAGGTAATATAAATGGATAAGAAAGTAACAGATGCTATCATGAAAGGCTTATCAAAACTTCATGAAGATAGACAAAATGCTGAAAATCAGTATATTGTAGTTTATAAGAAAAAGAGTGATGACTCAGTACTTGGTTATCATGCAAGTACCTTCTGTCAGCTAACAAAAGAAGCTCTAAGAGCAAAGAGATATTCTGGTGATAATCCAGATGCCCAGCTTAAAATTATATGGAAGAATTTCCAATACATGGTAAAGTCGCAGGAGAGTAATGATGGAAACTTCGTTAATATTCTTTCTACTAATACTAAGAGGACTGACTGGGAAGGAATTGATTTCGATGATGTATATATAGATGTTGAGTATCTATCAGAAGGAACACCAAAGCAGGATTTCTCTGTTGTATTAATTAACCCAAAAAATGAAGTATAATGGACCAATTCTTAAGACCAAATGCTACATTTCTCCGTCTTCTATCAGACTGGAAGAAGTATGGCTCAATTACAGTAGGATTTGATTTTGACCAGACTGTAGCACCATTTCATGACCACTCTGCTACCTTTGATATGGTGATAGAGTTACTGCATCAATTAGATGAAATTGGATGTACACTTGTTTGCTGGACAGCTAATCCTGACCATGAATTTGTAGGAAGATACCTTAAGGAAAAAGGTATTAATCATGTTGGTATAAATGTAGATGCAGTAGACTTAGGTTATCAAACAAGAAAACCCTTCTATTCAGCATTGTTGGATGATAGAGCAGGATTAGATAGTGTCTATAGAGACTTAAGCTTGCTTGTTTGGTATATAAAAGAGCATAACCTACAAAATAAAACTACGAATCATGGCTTACCGTGTGGGATGGCATACGGAACGTAGTGAAGTATAGGCGAAGCATATTGCGGTGCAACGTTTTGCGTATATGTGCAGTGCGCAGAAACAAAAGTTTAAATTAACAACAAATGCTGAAAGCGTATTGCACATATACGCTGTTAGGCGAAGTTACTATTATGGATATTAAAGAATTGAAACCGCAAGAAATGCAAGAAATAATCGACTTCTACCACCACATAGAAGATTATGGACATATCTTTCATTTTGAACCTGAAAAATTAGACGAACCTTTCAAGAAGATTATTGAAGGCATTTCGGAAATTAGAAAGATGATGGATGATAGTTACGGTATGTAATTTCGCCTAACGGAAAAATATTGGCGAAGGCAGGGAATTATAGCACTACTGTTGAATATAGCA
>Ga0268298_10001913_pt1 | contig 23653 bp, 17 predicted proteins | sample WWTPWeurt_MetaG_FD_194462 | JGI IMG/M metagenome (GOLD analysis project Ga0268298, IMG submission 194462) | Activated sludge microbial communities from WWTP in Nijmegen, Gelderland, Netherland - WWTP Weurt | ecosystem: Engineered > WWTP > Aerobic digester > Activated sludge | place...
AAATCCTTCATTTTTTTGAAGAATCCTTGCTCTTTTGATTCGGGTTTTGGAATAAAATTATCTGACTTACCTAATTTTTCAAGGATGGCTTTTTCTTCACTGCTCACCTTTTTTGGTGTCCAGACATTGATATGCACAAACAAATCTCCAGTACCATAACCATTTAAATTCGGTAATCCTTTCCCTCTCAAACGCAGCATTTTTCCGCTTTGCGTACCTGGGTCTACTTTTATTTTTGCCTTGCCTTCAATGAGAGGCACCTCAATGTTGTTCCCAAGAACTGCATCCGTAATTGAAATGTATGCTTCTACGTGCAAATTTTCTCCGTCACGTTGTAAATGTTCGTGCTTTTCTTCTTCAATAACAACCAGCAAATCTCCCGGATATCCTCCAAAAGGTCCGGCATTACCCTGCCCGCTTACTTTTAGCTGCATGCCTTCACCTACTCCTGCTGGTATATTCACTTCCACTACTTCTTCCTGTCTTTTTAATCCCTGAGCATCTGCTCCAGCTGGTTTTTTGTCAATTATTTTTCCGGTTCCATGACAAGTGTGACAAGTTGATTGTGTCTGCATTGCGCCCAGCATAGTTTGCGTAACACGCAAAATTCTTCCCTGACCGTTACACGTTGCACACGTATTAAACGTTACTCCTTCAGCATTTACCAGTTTATTTACTTTCAGCTTTTTCTTGACGCCGGTTGCAATTTCTTTCAGATTCAGCTTTATTTTTATTCGAAGATCTGATCCTCTGGTCATTCGCTGACCGCCTCCATTTCCTCCGAATCCTCTTCCTCCAAATGAACTGCCGAAAATATCTCCAAACTGGTCAAAAATATCTTCCATGTTCATGCCTCCGCCATAACCCGCACCTCCTGAAGCGCCGCCTACTCCCTGATGTCCAAAACGATCATAACGCGCACGCTTGTCAGCATCACTCAAAACCTCATAAGCTTCAGCTGCCTCTTTAAATTTTTCTTCCGCGGATTTATCATTTGGATTTTTATCCGGGTGAAATTTCAGGGCGATTTTCCTGTATGCCTTTTTTATCTCCTGTTCATCGGCTGTTTTGGAAACACCAAGCACATCATAATAATCTCTTTTCTGACTCATGTCTTCTGAAATTTCTGCTAATTATTGTCCTACAATTACTTTGGCAAAACGCAATGTTTTTCCGTGCAGGTTATATCCACGTTCAACCACATCAATGACTTTACCTTTTTGACTTTCGTCTGAAACAGGAACATTTGTAATGGCTTCATGTTTGTCCGGATCAAACTGTTCTCCTTTTGACTCCACAGCAACCAATCCTTTACCCGTAAGAATGTTGATCATTTTATGCTGAATCAGTTTGAAACCTTCGCGCAGCGCATTGATATCTTCAACCTTTTCATTATTTGCCACTGCTCTTTCAAAATCATCCAGCACAACCAGAATGTCTTTCAGAACATCTGCACTCGCAGAATTTATCACATCCACTTTTTCTTTCATGGTGCGTTTTCTGAAATTGTCAAAATCAGAATAGAGCCTCAGGTATTTATCATTCAGTTCTGCAATTTTTTTATCGGCAGATTCTTCTGCAAGTTGCTCCGTCTGATTCCCTTCTGCTTTATTTTCAGAACCATTTGCTGTTTGATTTTCGTCAACAGGCTTTATTTCTTCTTCCTTATTTTCTTTTGCAGACATTTTAATTCTTTTTTTCATTTCTGTCAAATACACTGCCATTGGACTTTTTTGGACAATGTGTCACGCAAATTTAAAGGTAAATTATGGGGCAGGCTGTAAAACTGGCAAAGTTTCACCGCAAATATGTCATTTGGGCATTGTACTGGTGCGGACACCAAGCGACCTGAAATAATGTACGACAGAAAAAACCAGCATGATTAAAGCAACAAAGAGAGAAATTCGCCCTGTTACATCACCGTACTTGACAAAAAATGTAAATTCTGTATTTCGGTTGATGGTTTCCCTGATCGCCCCGCCCTGGTTATAGCCTAATTCTGAAATTATTTCACCTTTCTGATTGATAAAACAAGAAACGCCTGTATTCGCTGAACGCGCGACACTTCTGCGGCATTCTATAGCCCGTATCTGCGAAAACATTCGATGCTGTTTATATCCCGGCGTATCTTGCCACCATCCATCATTTGTTATCACGGTAATGATTTCAGCCCCTTTTCTGATATAATAACTTACATATTCACCGTACACGGATTCATAACAAATCACCGGAGCAAACTTTACACCACTTGCTTCAAATATTTCAGGCTCATCTCCAATTCCTAATATCCCGGATGTTCCTCCTAATTCGACAGAATATTTTTTAAGAAAAGGAAACATGCCAACAAAGGGTAATTTTTCAGAACCCAGTACAAGTTTCGATTTATGGTAATACTGAATGGGTTTAGGAGCATCAAGCAGAAGTGCAGTATTATAATCCTCATACCAGAAATTGCCAAACGGACGTGAAGCGGCAGAATTTTCTTCACGGAAAAATAGTTGCGTGGTTGCTCCAATCATTACCGGAACATTGTGTTTTACTTTTTGAAATGATTCAACAAAAAGCAATGGCTTCAGAGTATCACGATCCAGCATTTTTTCATCCATTCCAATATTGATTGCAGTTTCTGGACAAATTACCAGATCAACATTTGCATCAACTAGAGGATCAGCAAATCGAAACATCTTTGTCAGCTGCATTTCCCAAGGGGTATAATATTTTTCAAAATGCGCTTCAATATTTGGTTGCGCCACAACAATATCTACGGGATCATTTTTTTCTTCATACGTATAAAAAATACTGAGCGAACTAATTACCGGAATCAGAATTCCCAAACCAAGAAATAAAAAAACGGGAGTTTGTATTTTCAGATTTTCTTTTTTTATCCAGAGATTTCTGACAATGATGTATCCCAGAATATTGACAAACAGAATCCAGAGAGAACCACCTGTTACACCACTGAATTCATACCATTGAATCAGGTGAATCTGATTACCGACAATATGTCCCAGATTTAACCAGGGCCACGACAATTCCCAGTAAAAATGAAGATATTCAAATGACAACCAGAAAACGAGAATTGCAAGAAGTCCTTTGTTCTCCCCGAGTCTTCGCATAATGAAAGCAGCAAAAAAGAAAGGCAAAGTCATTAAAAGAGAATTGGCAAAAACAGCCATATAAACTCCTTCAGCTGAGGCATAATAAATCCACCAGGTAGTTACGGTATTATAAATCAGAAAATACAAATAGTTCAGCAAAAACCGCATCCAGAACCTGCCCCGGCCAAACTTGTTGAGCTGAACATTGATCAGCAGCAATGGAATAAATGCAATAAATGCCAGCGGAAAAATGCCGCCAGTAAAAGGGAAACTGAATCCAAGCATCAATCCGCCAAGTATTGCAAGCAAAAACAAAAAGGGAAGTCTGATTTCCATAACAGCAAAAATACACTTATTCATAAATTCCTGTGTATAAAGCTGTATGTAAAAGCTAAAAGATCAGGCTTTTTAGATTTATATTTGATTGACAATAATTTAATCTGACATGCCTAAATCAAAGAGACTGCATTTTAAGGATATTGATGCGATGCGTTTTTTTGCATTTCTGCCGGTTTATGTCTACACAATTCTTTTTCTGACCCGAACCGAAAACGAAGGATTTCATCATGAGTTAACCATGATTTTCAGTTTTATCAAAACCGGGAGTCTCGATTTTTTCTTTTTTATCTCTGCCTTTTTACTCACCTCATTAGGATTAAGAGAATATAAATACAATCAGAATTTTTATCTGAAAGGTTATTTGCTTCGTAAAATTATTCGTCTTGGACCACTGATTTTGTTCGGACTTGCGTTTGTATTTGTGGTGCATCCCTGGATTTTAAAAATTCTTAAACTGAATGCAATCACAGCTCCTACTTCATCAGGATTTTTTACGTTCCAGCAATCGTATCTTGACGCATTTACAAAAGAACAGTTTGTTTACATTGCAGTAATCTGGTCAGCAATGACATTTTTACTTTTCAGTTTGCTCTGGGGATTGGTATTGAAATTTTTAAAAAATAGTCTGACAGGAATTTTTATTGCATTGATGATTGCCGGTTTTGCAATGCGAATATTGACGCATTATCTGGAACTTACAATTGATTTCAATATTCTTGCTTTTGGTATACCAATTGGCTTTGGAGGAATGCTGGCAAAATGGGTAAGGGAAGAAAATCCTCTTTTGAATAAAATAAAAACTATTCCTAAAAAATACATCCTGCCCATTTACATTTTAGGCGTGTGCCTCCTATGTGGAGGATATGTGATTTCTGAAAATTTTATTCTGGTTGGCCTCATGCCAGCATTTACATCCGCATTTTTCGGATTTTTAATTCTTGACCAGACATTTGGAAAGAATGCGCCTGTAAAATTGAGAAATAACAAAATTTTTTCACATCTGGGAAAAATCAGTTATGGCCTGCTGGTGTATCAGTCAATGGTAAATGTTCTTATAGTTATTGGGATTGATTCGCTCGATTTTGAAATAAGTTCAGTTACGGTAAAAGTAGCCTTTGCTGTTGTTGGTTTTATATTCAGCTGGATCATTGCAGACATCAGTTATAATTTCATTGAAAAACCATTGCACCGGTTGTCGAGAGAATTTAAAAAGGCTTAACCGGCCGCATTCATTAATTCAGTTTGAATCTGTTCCCAGACATTCATTAATTCTTCAGATTTCTTTTTCAGTGCTTCAAATTCATTCGTAATACGATTGTATTTTTCCGTATCACTGAAATCCGCTGATTCCAGTTCGGTCAGTTTTAATTTCAGGTTCTGATCATTTTCTTCAATATCCCGCTCTGTTTTTTTGAGTTGATTCTCTAGTTTTTTGATCAATCCCTTGTCTTCTTTTCGTTTTGACAGATCTTTTTTTTCAACCTCTTCCTGAACAGATTTTGTTTGCACTGGCTGCTCATTCATACTGGCATTTATTCGTTCCAAAAATTCATTCAGTCCAAAATAATGAGTGCGTATCTGAGCGTTTTGAATTTCCCAGATTTTGGTGCTCAGTCCATCCAGAAAATCCCGGTCGTGCGAAACCAGCAGAATGGTTCCTTCATAGCTTGCAAGCGCTTCCTTGAGAATTTCTTTACTATTCAGGTCAAGATGATTGGTAGGTTCATCCATGATCAAAAAATTAAAATCCTGAAATAATAATTTACAAATAGCAAGCCTCGTTCTTTCGCCACCGGAGAGTACTTTTACTTTTTTATCAATCTCTTCACCACTAAACAAAAAAGCACCCAGTATATTCCGGATGTCTTTTCGCTTTTCACCGGTCGCAATGTCATCGATTGTTTCAAATACCGTTTTCTCACCATTTAGTTTTTCAGCCGAATCCTGTGCAAAATAACCAATCGCAACATTGTGTCCGAATTCAATCATTCCTTCATACATTGTATCGCCGGTGATCGCTTTGATTAAGGTTGATTTTCCAACTCCGTTAGGACCTAACATAGCAACTTTGTCACCTCTGTCTAAAACCAGATCCATGTCTCTGAAAATAATTTTATTTCCAAAGCTTTTGTTCATCTTTTGAATATCAAGTACCATTCTTCCGGATGGATTTGAATTCACAAATTGCAGATTAAACGCTTTTCTTTCAATGTTATCAATTTCAATTCGTTCAACCTTGTCAAGTTTTTTTATTAATGATTGTGCAAAAGAAGCTTTGTTCGCTTTAGCGCGGTATTTATTAATAAGATCTTCGGTGCGTTTAATTTCTCTGTCCTGATTTTTCTTTGCCTGCATTGCGCGCTCCATCTCTTCAGCATGTAAAATAAGGTATTTTGAATAATTGCATTTGTAATCGTACAAACGTTGATTTGCAATTTCGATGGTTCTGTTAGTGACGTTATCCAGAAAACGTTTATCGTGTGAAATAAGAATCAATCCGCCTTTAAAATTTTTCAGATAGTTTTCAAGCCATTGAATAGACACAATGTCCAGGTGATTGGTAGGCTCATCTATCAACAGTACATCCGGATTATTCACCAGTAATTTAGCAAGTTCAATGCGCATTTGCCAGCCTCCACTGAAACTGCTGATCAGATTATCAAATTCTTCAGGTTTGAATCCAAGTCCCTTTAAAACATGTTCGATTTTTTCAGCAAAGTGATGCGCGTCCAAAACAGTTAACCGATCATTCAAATGAGATATTTCATCTACTAGTTCTCCATATTCTGCAGACTCGTAATCCGTACGTGATATCAATTCGTGATTGACAAATTCAAGCCGATTTTTTAATTCTGTTATTTCAGTATTTGATTTCTCAATGTATTCTCTAGCCGTAAAGTTTTTTTCTATTTCAAGATCCTGCGTCAAAAAGCCAATACGGATATTCTTTTCCCGGATAACTTTACCTTCGGTAGGACTTATATCGCCATTGATCAGTTTAAGTAAAGTTGACTTACCGACGCCGTTTTTTCCGGTCAATCCAATTTTATCTCCTCTGTCCAGAAACATGGAAATATTTTTATATAAGAATCCTTGTGTCAGATAATAGGACAACTCTGCTATTCGAACCATGTCACAAAGTTAATCAGTAAAAAAGAAAAAAGGGTTGACTTAGTTGCCAACCCCTTCTGGTCAAAGTGAATTATGATCTCACTTTAAAACTTAAGGTTTCTATTTTGGTTATTCCGGCTTTGTCGCGGTATTTAACTTCAATTACAACAGATTTTCCGGCAGATTGTGCCATAAGGGTTTTCGCCCGTTGATCAAAATCACCGCTTGAATTAATAGATCCCTGGCCTGGTAATTCACCCACCCTCACGGTTCCTTCGATGATGGTATATGTTACATTGGTCAACGGAATTGATGGATCAAGCCCTACCCTAACTTTACTGGTATTTCTGGCTTCAGTGAGGGTAATTGTTCCGCCGTTTTCTACACTGCCAAAATAAAGTGTGGCACCTGGAAGCGGTTTGCAATTGAAATTAAATTGTCCCAGGCTAACCGAGCTGCCGTCCTCTTTAATTCCCTGAATTCCGATTGAAGCACTGCGTGTTCCTCTTGAAACATCAACAAAATATTTTCCATTTCCATTAGATCGCAAGGAGCAATTGTTGGCGCTGAGTTTAATTTTATCCGCCGGATATCCAGACGCGGCACTTTCAATTACGTTATCATAACCCCAATAAAGCACACGCATTTCAGGCTGCGCAATTACTCCCATTGGTTGACCGACAGTATACGAAAACTCCCAGGGTTTCCAGGTCATTTCACCACGTTCTCGTACGCCAATTTCTCCTTTAACACGATGTTGCCCCGGTTGCAATCCATCTAAAGAAATTCCGCCTTTCGTTTCTTTCCAGTTATTTCTGTTTGTTGAGTCTGCATCAATTCCATAACGAATGGTAGCTACCTCATTTGAATCATACGCGGCAATCATTACTCGCAGATTCAAAGAATCACCTTGATTGATATATCCGGACGCGGCATAAGGCATGGGTTCAATTTTATTAAACACAAAAGGTATCACATCAATTTTTGACAACATGTATTCAGCTGATAATACCTGGGCATTTTTTACCTCAAGTTTTAACGACGTAAACATAGCGGCTGCTGCCACAATTGGTGCGTGATCAAAAGTCGCTGAAACCCATGGAAGTTCAGCTTCTTCACCAATTGAATAGAGTCTTTCAGGCAAAGTGAGTGATCTGTACAAACGTCCAACTATCGTAGTGTCTGATGGATTTGCGGTTTTCAATGCGGTTGATAATGCTGCAGGATTTTCCGGAGAATTAAATGTCCATTTTTTTGTTCCATCGGAGTAATTCGCCAATAGCTCAGTGATCTCATTCCTGTACGAGTGTATTTTTTGTACGATTTTCTGACCACGTTCATTTGGATTTTCAGGATTTCCTCCCACAAACATATTTGTTGGAATGTCATAATCGTCCATGTTCTGAATTCCCTGCAGCGATTTTAGTTTGATGATGTTTCCGTCTTCATCCACCTGCTCCACCCAATCTTTTCCTTCTGCAACTTTGATCATTTCATTGCATTCTGAAAGAAGGAAACCTACAATTTCGGCGCTCGACTTTTTTAATAAAATCGAATTTGTACTCCAGAAGTTATACGCGGTCATATCTCTGTTTTCAGCTCGCAGCGTTGCTCCTTTCTGATCAAACCTGGCGTAAGTCGACTGTAATTGTTCATCAATACTCGCCGAACTCCTGTCTATCTTATCATTAATTGTAATAAATGCTGCAATAATTTGTTTTGAGACATTTAGTGCCAGCAAAGCTGTTAACACAAGATACATCATCCCGATCATCTTTTGTCTTGGTGTTTCTTTTCCTCCTGCCATAGTTCTTTAGGTTATAGTTTCTACCTTAAAAATTCGGCAATTAAAAAAAGTAACATGGTCAAAATGAACAAAAAAAAAGAGCCGTCACATTGGACGGCTCTTCAACTATTTAATTCTAAATTTTAGAAATTCCACAAATCATGTTCGAACGTGAAAATCTCATCTTTGATTCTTTCAGACTCGAGAAGTGCATCAACTCCAGCTTTATAAGAGTCAATTTCTCTGTCGTAGATATTTGATGTTTTCACAATGTAACTCTGGAACATTCTCTTCCAGAATAAATCATCGAATGACATTCTCTGTGCGTCGTTATCTTTATTCTGAACGAAGAAGTTCTGGAACACGTAACGGCACTCAGGGAAATACAACCAGAATAATTCATTAAATCCGACAATATTTCCGGTGTCATCTTTTTTGTAAGTTACTGGACATATACCAATGATTCTTACATCAAGGACTGATCTTTCTTTATCAAAAAACCAATCTTCTTTCAAACGATACTGTACAATGTGTTGAGACAAATACCAGTTATAGTCACGTGGGAAATAAACGATATTACCAGCAGCATCCATTGAATCCTCATCCGGATAAAGTTGACTTTTTACAGCCACCAAACCACCTGAACGATCTGTTTCACCGAAGTAACCTTCTTTTAAAAATCCCGCGAATACAGAATCCGTATAGAAATTTCCTCCAGGACCCATACCATATTTTTCAGGGCTTAATGGATATTTAAATAAGTCACCATCTTTCCAGTCATACCAATCAGGATCAAATGGCGAATATGCCGTTAGATCACCTGAAAACACATGGTAACGGATGATTGTCCATAAACTCCATCTGGTTGGATTTCTTTTCCAGACATAAGAATCAGGATCAACATCAGGACGGATATCATCCAATGGATAGTAAAGCGGGTGATTGAATTTTTCTCTCAGGTCAATCACTCTCCAAACACGCTTAGACCAGGCAACATCTGCTTCACGAACGTATTCGTAAGGCACAACCTTTTTGGTAGGTATATGCTCCTGAACATAAACTCCATCCAAAACACCAGGCGCAGGGTTCGCAATCGGACCTCTGATATCCTGTGTTCTTCCCACTACACATAGTGTCAACACCACTAAAGAAAAAATCAACTTTTTCATATCGCTACTTTTTATTTCACCTACTTCACTTTACAAGTCATGGTTCCAATACGGCCTACACCATCCGGACCTTTGTAATTAACTTCAAAAATTATTGTTTTACCTTTTGATTGGTTAATCAGACCTGTTGCTTTGCTATCAAGTGTTCCTCCTGATCCGATTTTACCTTCACCTGGTATACCTGAAACGTAAACGCTTCCTCCGGTTACAGTATAAGTTACAGATTGGAGTGGACTTGAAGGGTCAATTGATACAGAAACCTTGTTTGTTCCTCTTGCAGCCGTGTATTGAATAGACTCACCAGATTTAACTCCGGCAAATTTAATTTCCGCAGGCGGCATTGGTTTACAAACAAAATCGAACTTACCAAGACTTACAGAAGTACCATCATCTTTTTTGGCACTAACGCTTATGCTTGCAGTACGTGTTCCACGATCAACTTTCGCAATGTAAGCACCGTTCCCTTTTGAAGAAAGACTTACACCACTTCCAGAAAGTGTTACAGAACTTGGATCATAACCAGAAGCAGTACCTTCTACTTTGTTATCATAACCCCAGTAAAGTACGCGTAACTCAGGCTGAGCAACAACACCCATAGGTTGACCTACAGTATATGTAAACTCCCATGGTTTCCAGCTTAACTCACCTTTTTCTTTTACACCAATTTGACCTTTTACTTTGTGCATTCCCGGAGAATCTCCATACAAGCCAATTTTACCAGAAATTTCTTTCCAATTAGCCTCATTAGCCGTATCTCCGTCAATTCCATACTTAATTTTTGATACCTCGTTGGAGTCATAAGCTGCAATCATAACGCTCAAGTCCAATGAATCACCCTGATTAATATAGCCTGTACGCGCAAAAGCGAGTGGTTCAATTTTATTGAAGTTGAACACAGGCGCTTCTACTTTACCAAGCATATATTCAGTGGCCATTGATTCAGCATTTTTTACGTCCAGCTTCAAAGAGGTGAACATTGCTGCAGCAGCCACGATTGGAGCGTGATCGAAAATTACAGAAGGCCATGGCATATCTTCAACACCATCTTCATGTGCATGAAGCTTCTCAGGTAAAGTGAGAGCTTTGTAAAATTGTGCAATTTTAGCAGTATCTGCCGGGTTGCATGTTTTTAATGCTTCTCCTAAACCTGTTTCATCAGCCGGTGGTGTGAACGTCCAGTTTTTATCTTTCCCCTGAGTATAAGTTGCCATCATAACAGCAATTTTATCACGGTACTCATGAATTTTAACACGGATATCCAAACCACGTTGAACAGGACTATTAGGATTTCCACCGACAAACATGTTGGTAGGAATGTCATAATTGTCCATACCATTGATTTCCATCAACGGCTTCAGCTTTGTAACAACTTCAGCTTTGGTACCTTTTGAATCAACAGCCTCTCCTTTTCCATCTTCTGCAATCCAATCGATGCCCTCCGCTGTTTTAATCATCTCGTTACATTCTGTCAGAAGATAACTTACCAATACTGCTGTTTCGTATTTCAAATCAGTTGCTTTTCCCTGCCACAACTCAAGAAGTTTCATGTCTCCTTTAGTCGCCTGCAAAGCCGCACGTTTTTTGTCGAACTCAGCATGTGTATCCTCATTCTTGTTATTAATGATTGTAGCAGATGCGTCGAGTTTATCATTCAGCGTAACGAAAGCAGCGACAATCTGCTTTGATACGTTAAGAGCCAAAAGAGCGGTGAGTACAAGGTACATCATACCAATCATCTTTTGCCTAGGGGTTTCTTTTCCTCCTGCCATGATTATTTAAGTTTTATTTTAGTTAGACAACTAATTAATACCTTTTTCTAAGAAAGTAACAAATACTATCTTGTAATAGTCATCGCCTTAAGCATGTTGCCGTAAATCTGATTGAGATCAGTCAGGTTACGAGACAACATCGCCATGTTCTCTTTGTAGATCTTAGTATCCTGGATGGATGCATTCAGATTTTCCATCATTTCAACAACACCAGCCTGGAATTTTTCTGTAGACTCTAGATGTGCAGCTGAACCTTTCAATTGTAATTCATATACATTGTTAAGTGCAGCAAGATTTGTTGAAACTTTCTGAAGTTGTTCTCCAAAAGAAGCTCCTTCTTCAGTTGAAGATGTAAGTCCCAATAATGATTCTGAAGCTTTTTCATAAGTTTCAGACAGATTTTTTACTTGTTTAGAAGCACCTTCAAGACTTGCTACATAAGAATCTGTAGCGGCCGCAGCTCCTGAAACAGCTTTAAGGCCTTCAGCATTATCACTTAAAGTGCGAATACCATCACCTAATCTGTTCAATAACTCAGCGTCAATTTTTGCTTCTTCCAAAAGGCTGTCAAATTTCTCAGTAATGCCGGTAACTGAACCGCCACCGCCACCACCGTGACCACCTGAAGCACCTTTTTCATCAATATAAGCATGTAAATCGAACTCTTCGTCGTGCGCCAAAGCAAGTTCAGGATAAACGAGTTCCCATTTCGGATCTTCGTGTAACGGCTCAAATGCCGAGAAAAAGAAGATTACCGCTTCTGTACTCAATCCCCCTACAAGCATCGCTCCCGCACCTGGCCAGTGCATGATTTTAAACATCGCACCAACAATTACTACTGCTGCACCAATACCGTACAGCTTTGCCATAAATAATTTCCATTTTTTGGTTCCTGGTCTCATAGTTTCCTTGCTTTAATTAATTAAACATTTATTTATTTGGTTTATAATTTACACTGTTAACGCAACTCGATATCTGATCTTAACTCCTCACCGCCTTCACGCGAGAAATCTCTACCACCACGACCGATATGAGTCTGAACGCATCTGAATCCGATATATGATTTCGATGTATCCTGGTATTCATAAGTTCTTGAACTAGTTTGCAGATAGAATCCAATATCTTTCCATGAACCGCCACGAATAACTTTACGTTTCATTGAAGGGGGATCCCAATCCATTGCATAATAACGATATTCAGGACTTAAGTCATGAGAAAACTCATAAACTGACTCATCATATGCTGTCTCAGTCCATTCAGCTACGTTACCCGCCATGCAATACAAACCATAACCATTCGGGTTGTAGGAGTAAGCTTTTACCGGATAAAATCCGCCGTCATCAAAATATCTACCGCGCATAGGTTTAAAGTTACCAAGCATACATCCAGCAGAGTTACGGATATATGGGCCTCCCCAAGGATAAGGGCTATCTTTCAGGTCACCGCGAGCGCCATATTCCCACTCACCTTCAGTTGGTAAACGGAAATCCTGAACCCACAAAGCACCCATTGCCTCTAACCAGTTGTTCAATTTTTGTGTTCTCCAAACGCAGAATGCACGAGCCTGAACCCAAGTGATACCAATCACCGGATAATTATCATAAGCCGGATGCCAGAAATACATGTTGGTCATCGGATCATTGAATGAATACGTGAAATCACGAACCCAACACAATGTGTCAGGATAAACATTAATTTCTTCCTGAATAATAAATCTGCTTCTGTCTTCATGAGAACGAATAGCATTGTTTTGCCCTTTTTTGTTGAAGTAACCCTGATCTAAATCCTGTCCTACAGGCTCACCAGTGAAAGGATGTTCAGGATTTTTCAAATCACGGTGTTGTGGATCAAGATTTGGGTTAGTATAGTTCCCCTGATTATCATAACCATTTCTTACAATATTCGGACGACCTTTTTTAGCTGCTTCAACCAAATCAATCCAGTAATATCTGAAGTTCAATTTTCTTACATCCAGTTCACGACGTTTATACCATCTCTCATTGGGACGCAGGTACATATCGGAAATCAGCGGAATAATCTGTTCATCTTTAATTCCTCTCATTCTCCATGAAAGTGGGAAAAGTTGACGCATTTGCTGCTCACTCAAACCAGATGAAGAAAAAGGATCATTGGGATCAAATGATACCCACGCTTGCTGAGTCTCATCATAATAGATGTCAGGGTAGTTTAACATGTCTCCCAAAATACCTGGCTCTAAAGTAGGTTGAATATTGTTGCCCATGTTATTTGTCCAACTCGCGTTTGGAGCATTTGCATATACTTTTTCAAGCATGATTGAATCCTTTACCCAAAATACAAACTCACGATACTCGTTATTCGTAATCTCGGTTTGATCCATATAAAGCGCATGGATTGACACGACTTTAGAACGTGCCTGATGCAGAAAAGGAACATCCTGATCACCATTACCCATGGTGTAAGATCCAGAAGGAATGTAAACCATTCCGAGCGGAATCTCAGGATAAAAGGCTCTTCTTCCCTGCACACCAGTCAGGTGACCGGTCCCAGAATCACAAGCAGTGAACACTGCCGCAATTCCCACAACTACCAAAAACAATAATTTTTTCATGCTACCTTGTTTTTTTACTACCAATCTTAATTTACGACTATCAGGATTTCAGGTTTAGGTTTCTTTTTAACGCTGTCAAGCAATTTTGGTTACAAAATATTTTACTGCTACTGTAAAATAAATGGATTACCATGTCTTGCAACCACCGGTGGAGGCGGAAACATACAATAATTTAACATCAATTCATGTGTTCCTTTTCCATAAGTATTTAATGGGTTAGTCATAATATCAAACGAGTAACCGAATTTCAACCAGTTTTTGCTTGGCATATTTCCAGGAGCAAATGCATATCCCAACATCAATGGAATACCATCAGACATACGGTAAGAAGCACCTCCCCACAAATAAGCAGAAGTGCTCAGATAATATTCTGCCAATAAATTAATATCGAAAATTGAAGTTGCTCCGTCAGCTTTTACCAACACAGTTGGTTTCAATAAAAACTGATTAGGAGAACCAATCTGACGACCTAAGTTGTAATCATATCCTGCAATGATGTAGTAGTGACGGGCAACAGAATAATTCAAAGAACCTGTGCCCAAGTTGTTATCAAGACTTAAACTTGCAGGTAAGAGGTGAGTTGCAGAAATACCAACATAATAAGGGTAGTCACCTGTGGCATGCCAGTACAAGCCCATATTCATATCAAATCCTGTTCCAGCAGTAGCAGCAGGTAAATTAGGATCTGGTGCTGAAGTAGGTGGAACCCAATTTGGCGAAAAACTAACGTTTACAATTCCCAATGATAATCCACCACTTAATACCCCATAATTTGTAGGTAAGTGACGCGCATAACAAAGTTGAACCACATTATTTCGGGTAAAACCAATTGCGTCATTAGTAAAAGATAGACCTACACCACTGCTGATTTTAGGGATATTAGCCTGAAGATTTAATAAAGTTGAATTTGGTGCATTTTCAACTCGATCCCATTGGTTACGATAAATAACTGTTCCGCAATATCCTTTAAATCCTGTGGAAGCAGGATTGAAAGACATACGGTCAAACATAAAATGGGTATATTGCTTATCCTGCTGTGCAATTGAGGTTGAGACAACAGAGCAAACAATAAAAAGAGATAAAATTTTTCTCATAAATTGGTTTTTTTACACACTTTTTTTGGGTCAGAATACACCAATAAGGCGCTAAAATAAGTAAAAAAACTTTAGACAGTGTTATTTTTTTTGAAACATTTTTAGTCCTTGATATGAACTAAGTTGATTTTCAGGACAACTTCTGGAAAGTTTTCCACCAGAGATTTGGCATTTCGTTTTGTAATGCGCTTTGATAAACCTCATAATTGCAGGGAACAAGCAGGTGTCGCTGGAATTTTACTCCCTTCACTTTCGGATAAGGTACTTCCATCCACCATCTTCCGCTTTTATCACTTTTGTAAAAAACAATTTCATCTTTAAAATTATCAATGGCAACAGTATATCTGGTGTACGATGTTTTGGTGCCAACAGGATAATCTTTTTTGCGCAAATTATGTCCTTCAATGAAGTACCAGACCATTTGAGCAATCAGATTAACATCGAATTCGACCGCTGATTTATTCTCACTAAAATTAAAAAGTCCGATGGAAGTTAGTTTATCACTCCAGCCAGCATAGCGCATGATTCTGCATGCATCTTCACCATAGAAGCCATGCGGCATTTTGGTTTCATTGCTGCGATAATCAGAAGATCGAATTGAATTCAGATCGAACGTCAGAATATCTGCATTTCTCACGATTGGTTCAACGATTTTTTCATCTGCATAAAATTCACCCAACCGGTAAGAATCGAAAAACATTTTGTCAAGCAGATTTATTTCTTCTTTGTTTGTCAGATAAGATTGATAACCTAACAAAGAATAGTTGAACAGATAACCTGGCTTGTGTATGATAATTTTACTCAACCAATTTTTTTCTGACAAAGAATCATCTGGTTTACCCATGTCAAGCGAATGATCAATGTCCAGAATATTTACAGTCTGCTCAAGCTTCTCATAAGCTTTATAAATTGCAAAAGTGAGGTCCTGACTTCCACCAATAACGAGCGGAACCACTTTGTTTTTTACAAGTTCATTTGTTACTTCTGTAAGCGCCGAGAAAGTATCTTCCACCTTCTTTCCAGGTCTGATGACTCCAAGATCAAAAACCGGACTTTTCCATTCACCAATGTAGAGTTTATAAAAGCTATTACGAAATGATTCGATGTAATCTACTACAGATTTTTTTTCTGCATTTCTGTATTCCGGAACGAACAAAATTGCGATTGAACCTTTGGACGGGTTTTCAAAATTTCCTTCGGTATTATGAACAGCAAATTCGCCTAATGTGCCTGGTGCAAATTTTTGTTTAACCGAAAAGTCGCTGAAATAAATACTGATGTCTTTCATTCAGTCAAATTTATTTCTTCTTTGCTTTCGCTTTTTTTAACGTCGAGCTTTTTTTTCCAGTACTATCTTTTGATTTCTTTTCTTTTGCTGGTTTTTTGGCCGCTGGTTTTTTAGGTTTTTCAGCCTTAACGGCAGATTTCGCCTTTTTAGAAGCCGCAGGTTTAGCTTGTGAGGCGGCAATTGTCAAGCACTCATCAAGGGTAAGTTTTGCAGCATCAGTATTTTTTGGAAGTTTAAAATTGTCTTTTCCTATTTTGAGATAAGCCCCAAAGCGCCCATTCAGCAATTGAACATCTGAATTTTCAGGGAATACTTTAATCAGTTTGTTTGCATCTGAAATCCTTTTTGCATCAATAAGTTCAATCGCTCGTTCAATGGTCATTGCTTCCATCGTATCACCCAGTTTTGTATTGATTGAAATGAACTTGCTGTCGTGCTGAATATAAGGACCAAATCTTCCCGTATTTACTTTAACCACTTTTCCTTCGTACTCTCCAATAGCCTTTGGATATTTAAATAATTCGAGCGCATCATCCAGCGAAATTGTCTGAATACTCTGATCTCTCTTCACAGACGCGAATTTTGGTTTGTCTTCATCATCTTGCTCACCAATCTGAATCATAGGGCCAAATCTTCCGATACGAGCATAAACATTTTTACCAGAAACAGGATCAACTCCCAGCAGTCTTTCTCCGGTTACCCGCTCAGAATGCTCAAGCGTGTTTTCAACAGAGACGTGGAACGGTTTGTAAAACTCCCCTATCATTTTTGTCCATTTAACCAATCCCTGCGCAATATCATCAAATTCTTTTTCTACCGACGCGGTAAAATTATAATCCAGAATCTCACTAAAATTTTTCATCAGAAATTCAGTTACCAATCTGCCGATGTCGGTTGGAACCATTTTACCTTTTTCACTACCAGTCCGTTCTGTTCCTGTAACTTCTTTGATGGTATTTTCGGCAAGAATAATCTGAATATATTTTCTTTCGGTGCCTTCTTTCTCACCTTTTTCAACATAACCTCTTTTCTGAATGGTTGAAATTGTTGGAGCATAAGTTGACGGACGACCAATCCCTAATTCTTCCAGTTTTTTCACAAGACTTGCTTCAACGTATCTTGCAGGTGGTCTGGTAAATCTTTCAGAAGAAACAATTTCTTTTGTTTTCAAGTTATCTCCGATGTTCAACGATGGCAGCATTCCCTCCTGCTCTTCTTCATCTTCATCAAGTTTTGCGTCAAGATAAACCTTTAGAAATCCTTCAAAACGAATTATTTCACCACTAGCTGTAAATTCATTATTCAAAGGGGCATCAATACGCGCAGTTGTTCGATCAAGCTTTGCATCTGACATCTGTGAGGCAATGGCTCGTTTCCATATCAACTGATAAAGGCGCTGTTCATCTCTTTCTCCATCCATGTTCTGCAGCGCAAAATTTGTTGGTCTGATCGCCTCGTGAGCTTCCTGGGCGTTCGCTGATTTTGTTTTGAATTTGCGCAGTGTATGAAACTCCTGGCCAAATGAACTTGTAATTTCTTCACGCGCCGCAGTCAAAGCTGTTTCTGAAAGATTCACTGAATCTGTTCTCATGTAACTGATCAAACCTGATTCATAAAGTTTCTGAGCTACGGTCATTGTTCTCGAAACCGAAAAACCAAGTTTCAGGCTGGCTTCCTGCTGAAGTGTTGAAGTAGTGAAAGGCGCAGAAGGTGATTTTGTAGCAGGTTTGGTTACAATATCATTTATTTTAAAATTGTAATTCTGACACGCGGATACAAACTCATGTGCCTCATTGCGCGTGGTAAAGTTTTTGACAAGTTTCGTTTTAAATGCGGCACCTGCAGGATTTAAAAAAGTTGCATCTGTTCTGTAAAATGGCGTGGAATTAAATTTTTCAATTTCCAATTCACGTTCTACGATAAGTCTTACCGCAACCGACTGCACTCTGCCTGCAGACAAAGAAGGTTTAACTTTTTTCCATAACACAGGTGAAAGTTCAAAACCAACCAGACGATCAAGAATTCTTCTCGCTTGCTGGGCATTAACCAGATCAACGTCAATATCACGTGGATTTTCGATTGCATTTAAGACAGCTGGTTTAGTAATCTCGTTAAAGGTGATACGTTTGTACTGATTTGGCTTCAATCCAAGTGCCTCGCGCAAATGCCATGAAATAGCTTCTCCTTCGCGGTCTTCATCGGAAGCTAACCAAACCATATCAGCCTCTTTAGCTAGTTTTTTTAGTTCAGAAATTACTTTTGTTTTATCCTCTGATACTACGTAAGTGGGTTCAAAATTATTTTTAATATCAATGGATCCATCTCCTTTTGCAAGATCACGAACGTGACCGAAACTAGATTTAACTGTATATTCTTTACCAAGATATTTTTCAATGGTGGCTGCTTTAGCCGGGGACTCAACAATAACTAGATTTTTTGCCATAAGTGCGCCTCAGTCTTTTGAAATATGCGTTTATAAAAAGTGGACAAAAGTATAAATCAAAACTTATGTAGCGCATTGAGGGCATTAAACACACCCCGAATTTGATTCCTTATTATTTATAATAATAAAGATTTTTCAAAAAAAACAATCCATTATGAAATTTCTTTAAAAACCTTGAAATAATAGATTCTGCCAGAATGACAGATTCTTTATAAATCACTAAATTTGCACAAAATCTGACTTGAACAAAAATGAATTGGGAGAATAAGGAGATTGACGAATCAGTTCAGGGAACTGCCACCATGATTGAGGGAGGAACTGAAGGTTTAAAAAAATTATATCTAGAAAGTTATGGCTGTCAGATGAATTTTTCAGACAGCGAAATCGTAGCATCCATTCTAACAAAAAGTGGTTTTTCAACTACCAGGAATCCACAGGACGCTGACGTTATTTTATTGAATACCTGTTCAATCAGAGAAAATGCTGAGCAACGGGTTCGAAACAAACTTTCACAGTTCAATACCATAAAGAGAAATAATCCATCCCTTGTAATTGGAATTCTTGGTTGCATGGCAGAGCGATTAAAAACACAATTGCTGGAGCAGGAAAAACTAGTTGATTTGGTTGCCGGGCCTGACGCATACAGAGATCTTCCAAATCTGATTGAAACTGCTGACAGTGGACAAAAAGCAGTCAACGTTTTACTTTCAAGAGAAGAAACATATGCCGACATTTCTCCGGTCAGACTAGGCAAAAATGGAGTGAATGCCTACATCTCCATCATGCGTGGTTGTGACAATATGTGCTCATTTTGTGTAGTGCCTTTCACCCGCGGAAGAGAACGAAGCAGAGATCCGGAATCCATATTGAATGAAGCAAAAGAATTGTTTGATAAGGGATTCAGAGAAGTTACTTTATTGGGTCAGAATGTTGACAGCTATCGCTGGAATATCACTAAAAAAAATGAAGTCGTTGACACAAACAAACCTACCGTAAGTTTTGCTCAGCTGCTAGAAAAAATTGCACAAGTCAGTCCACTTTTACGCGTACGTTTTTCAACTTCACATCCAAAAGACATGACGGATGATGTTCTTCACGTTATTGCAAAATATCACAACATCTGCAAATACATTCATCTGCCAGTTCAAAGCGGTAATACGGATGTACTTGCACGCATGAACAGGGGGTATTCGCGTGAATGGTATCTTGAACGAATTAAAGCAATACGTACAATATTACCAGAGGCGTCGATTTCGTCAGACATCATTACCGGATTTTGTGGAGAAACGGAAGAAGAACATCAGGATACTGTTTCGCTGATGAAAATGTGCAACTTTGATTATTCTTACATGTTCTCTTATTCTGAACGACCAAAGACGCTTGCGGAAAGAAAATTCAAAGATGATGTTCCGGAAGAAGTTAAAAAAAGAAGACTCAATGAAGTTCAAAACCTTCAGCACGAGCTTGCTTTCAAAAATAACTCTGCGACGATTGGCAAGGTATATGAGGTACTTGTGGAGGGAACTTCAAAACGATCAGCAGATGAAGTTTATGGACGGAATTCACAAAATCTCACCGTAATATTTCCAAAAGAAAATTTCAAACCTGGCGACTACGCCATGGTCAAAATCACTGAGTCTACGAGTGCAACCGTTAAAGGCGTAGCCGTTAAAAATAATTGATATGGATGTTCAACAGGTCAAACAACGATTCGGAATTTTAGGGAATTCACCGGCGTTAAATCGGGCATTAAGTGTTGCCGTGCAGGTTGCGCCAACAGATATCAGTGTATTGATTACCGGAGAAAGTGGTACCGGAAAAGAAGCAATTCCTAAAGTTTTACATCAATTGGGCTCTAGAAAACACGGTCCATACATTGCTGTTAACTGTGGTGCAATTCCTGAAGGGACTATAGACAGTGAACTATTCGGACATGAAAAAGGATCGTTTACAGGGGCACACGACCAGCGAAAAGGATATTTTGAAGTGGCCGATGGCGGTACCATTTTTTTAGATGAAGTTGCAGAATTACCTCACCCAACACAAGTCAGACTTTTGCGCGTGCTGGAAACGGGTGAATTCATTCGCGTTGGGTCATCGAAAATTATTAAAACCAATGTGAGGGTGGTTGCAGCAACGAATGAGAACATGTTGAAAGCCATTCAAAACGGGAAATTCAGAGAAGACCTTTACTATCGCTTGAGCACTGTACCCATTCATTTGCCACCGCTTCGAAACAGAAGAGAAGATATACATTTAATTTTCAGAAAATTTGTTGTTGACTTTTCCGAAAAATACAGAATGCCCCCTATCCGACTCACCGAAGATGCGGTTGACATGTTGAATAATTATTCATGGCCCGGTAATATCCGACAACTTAAAAACATTACTGAACAAATTTCAGTGATCGAAAGTGAACGGGAAATCACCTCAGAAATTCTGAAAAATTATTTACCGGATTTCACCACCAACACATTACCTGCTGTTGCCAAAAGCGCGGATGGAACAACAGATTTCAGTGAAAGAGATATTCTATACAAAGTTCTTTTTGACATGAGAAAAGACCTGATAGAACTGAAAAAGCTTGTCATTGAATTATTGCAGGGCGACGGAGAATCTGTGAATGCAGATGACAAAAGAAAAATCATTGACCGATTATACCGTGAAATTTCACCGAATGTAGAAGGCATAGTTACAGAACCTTATCAAATTGAAAAGCACACTAACGATTTTGCTAGTACTAATTACGGAGAAAATTACGAGGTTCACACTGAAGTTGAAGAGTCACTTTCACTTGAAGACCGTGAAAAAGAATTGATAAAAAAGGCACTTGAAAAACATCGTGGGAAAAGAAAATACGCAGCTCAGGATCTTGGAATTTCAGAGCGGACCTTATACCGGAAAATTAAGGAATTTGAACTTTGATATACAATACGGGATTTGAAAAAACGTTGAATTAAGATGAAATCCATACTGATCATATTTATTGCTGTTTATTTGCTCAGCGGATGTAAAATTCAATATGCGATGATTGACGGCAGTATTGATGCTTCCACTTTCAGTGTAGATATTTTTGAAGAGCAAGCTTCCAACGCGCCTGCAGGCTACGGTGCAAGTTTCTCAAATTTTCTGAAAGATTTTGTACTTTCCAGAACTAAACTGAATCTGGCAGTCAGTGATCCCGATATTGAAATAAGCGGCAAAATTACACAATACACTACTACACCTGTTTCAGTTCAGTCAGATGAAGTTGCGGCACTAAACAGATTGACAGTGGTAATGTTGGTTTCAGTAATTAACAATAAGGATGAAAAGCAGAGTTTCGAATCCAGTTTTTCTCAATTTTCAGATTACAATGCAAGCCAGGATCTGGCGTCCGTTGAAGCAGGACTTCTTGAGGATATCAATGCAAAAATATCTCAGGACATAATCAATAAATTAACGAGTAACTGGTGATTGCGGCAACCGAAATAGGAAAACTAATCGTGAACCCTGATTTGGCAGGAACTTATTCTGCATCAGATCTGAAAGAAATACGGGATAAATTTTCATATTGCAGCACACTTCATTTGCTATATCTTAAAAATATTTCACTCACCAGTGATCTTGATTTTGAGATAAAACTGCGCTATTCTGCTGCGCATATAATGGACCGGGAGCGAATGTATTTTCTGATTCACAGTAAGACCGAAAAAAATTCAAAAGCAAGTTTACTAGAAGAGAAAACTTCGGCAGAAACCACCGATGAAAAACCAGTATTTCAAATTGAATCAATTGAGAATACAGCGTCATTCACTGAGAATCCGGAAATGAAATCAGAAACCCAGCATTCCGAATCGATTCAGGAACTGCTTGAAGCGGCTCCTGATCTTTCTGCAATTGCTTACAGTGAAGAGTTAGTCTCAGAAAATCAATCTGAAGAATCCGAAACCTACACAACCTCATTCGTTGAAGAAATAATTGCAAAGGATGATTTAACCAATACCACTGCAGATAAAACATCTGAACCAAAAAATGAAACAAGTTCAACGGAAACTGCCATTGATATTTCCAACCTGAGTTTTATAGACTGGCTTAGATATAAACAAACCGGTAAACTGGCAAAGACCACTGAAGAAGTGAAACAAGCCGGAACGGGAGAAAAGTCTGAAGAAAAACCTGAAATACAGAAAACAACCTCAATTGCGACTGAAACGGGATCCAAAATCAAAAAAACCGGTTTAAGTCGTGCTGATGTAGATGCTCTCTTAAATAAATTTATTGCTGAAGAACCACGAATTTCCAAGCCACAGGCGACCTTTTTCAACCCAGTAAAATCGGCCAAACAAAGTCTGGAAGAATCGACTGAACTGGTCACCGAAACGTTAGCTAAAATATATCATTTACAAAAAAATTATGCGAAGGCAATTCAGGCATATGAGCAGTTAAGTTTGGTATTTCCGGAAAAAAAGACTTTCTTTGCATCCCGAATTGAAAAAATCAGGGAAGAACAAAATAAAGAGAAATAACATGGAAACAATATTTACAATACTCATCATTGTTGGCTGCCTTGGGCTTATTTTATTTGTCCTGGTTCAAAATCCAAAGGGTGGTGGGTTGAATTCTGAATTTGGATCAGCTGTACAATTAGGTGGTGCAAAAAGAGCTACAGATATTCTTGAAAAAGGTACGTGGGGATTAGCAGTAGGAATTGCTCTGATTTGCCTGATAGCAGCAAAAGATGCCAAACAATCGAAACTAAACGAAGACGGAACACCAGCTGAAATAGAGGGAAGTTCAGATGCGGTAGAAGATAACGGAGGTGATGGAGGTACTCAGACACCACCTATGACTTTTCCAGCCGGCGGAAATCAATAGTATTTGAAAGTAATTTTTAAAATGTCAGTGTGTCATTTCATGCTGACATTTTTTTTTGATCCAAAACCTAATTCAGCAATATTGACACAAAAGAAACGCTGTTTAGCAA
>Ga0268298_10001914_pt1 | contig 23645 bp, 20 predicted proteins | sample WWTPWeurt_MetaG_FD_194462 | JGI IMG/M metagenome (GOLD analysis project Ga0268298, IMG submission 194462) | Activated sludge microbial communities from WWTP in Nijmegen, Gelderland, Netherland - WWTP Weurt | ecosystem: Engineered > WWTP > Aerobic digester > Activated sludge | place...
AAATCAACTCCTGTTGCAGGCAGAGCGCCACCACGCCCAGGGCCCCGCCGAGGGGCAGGGAACCGGTGTCGCCCATGAAAATTTCCGCCGGGTGGGCGTTGAACCACAGGAAGCCGAGACACGCCCCGCCGACCGCGGCCAACAGCACCGTCAACTCCCCGGCCCCGGGGACGGGGACGATCCGCAGATAATGGGACAACCGCGCGTGGCCCGCCAGATACGCGAAGATTGCGAAGGACAGGGCGCTCACCAGCAAGGTGCCGGAGGCGAGACCGTCCAGTCCGTCCGTCAAATTCACGGCGTTGGAGCTTCCGACGATCACCAGGACGGCCAGGAGCAGGGCCGCGCCGCCCAGGGGAATCGGGAGGTTTTTCACGAAGGGCACCATCAAATCGTGGGCGAACAAATCGTTGGGGGGCCAGCGGTACAAATACGCCCCCACGCCCAGGGCGAGCAGCAATTGGGCGCCCAATTTAAAAAGGCGCGACAATCCGCCCGCGGGGTGCTTCAACAACCATTTCCGGTAATCGTCGAAAAATCCGAGAAGGGCCATATACAGCATCGTCGCCGCCACCAGCAGGACGAAACGGTTGTCCGGCCGGGCCCAGAGGAACGTCGCGAAAAGGATCGCGCCCACGATCATCACGCCGCCCATGGTGGGCGTCCCCGCTTTCTTGAGGTGCGTCTGGGGGCCGTATTCACGGATGGACTGGCCCATTTTCAATTTTTTTAAAAAATCGATGAACCGGGGCCCCCACCACAGGCACATTCCCAGGGAGGTGAGAAAGGCGCCCCCGGCCCGGAACGTGATGTATTGAAAAAGGTTGAACGCGGAAAACAATTCCCGGTATTGCGCCAAGTAGTAAAGCATGTCAATCCTTCCCCTCGTTGTCGAATAAAATGGTCGAAAATTCCTCGAGCCGCGCCCCGCGCGACCCTTTGAAATAAACCGCGGCCCCCGATTCCACGCCCTCGCGCAACGCCCGCGCGAAGGCGATCCGGTCCGTCGTCGCAAAAAATCGCGCGCGGCCGCCCGCCGCCCGGTAGCCTTCCTCCACCCAGGTCGCTTCGGCTCCCACAAAATACACGGCCGTGAACGACAGACCGGCCAACCCGGCCCCCAGGGCCCGGTGCTCGGGCTCCGCGTGGGGACCCAATTCCAGCATGCTACCTAAAACGGCGTACCGGGGTCGCTCGGGATATGCGTCCACAAAACTGCGCAACCCCGCCGCCATGGAGTCCGGATTGGCGTTGTAGGCGTCGAGGACGAACAACGTGCCGTCCTTCCGACGACGCACTTCCATTCGACCGGGGGGCGGTGCAAAGGACTCCAAGGCCGACGTGAGGGACGGCAGCGGAACCCGCTCCCAGAGCGCGACGGCGGCGGCCGCCAGGGCGTTGGTGACGTTGAAAATTCCGGGCACGGGCAATTGCACCGGACGGCGGGCGCCGGCCATGACCAAATCGAAAACGACCCGGGGTTCCTGGCGGATGTTTTCCGCCCGCACGTCGGCCCCGGGCGACCGACCGAAGGTCACCACGGAACACCGGGCGGACTTTTTGCGATCCATCAAAAGGGGGTCGTCCGCGTTCAAGAACGCCACGCCCCCGCTGGGAAGGGCTTCCACCAGCTCCCATTTGGCGTCGGCCACGCCCGCCAAGCTTCCAAAAAATTCCAGGTGGGCGCGGCCGATCCCGGTCAGGACCCCGACGGTGGGCCGCGCCAATTCGCAAAGCCGTGCGATGTCGCCCCGGGCCGACGCCCCCATTTCCAGGACGGCGTGGGTGTGCGATTTGCTCATTTCCAACATCATGAGCGGAAGCCCGATTTGACTGTTCAAATTTCCCCGGGTGGACAACACCCGCTTTCCGGCCGCGCGCAGGACGTGGGACAACATTTCCTTGGTGGTGGTTTTTCCGTTGGATCCGGTGATTCCAATCACCGTGGAGGTCATTTTTTCCCGGTGGGTCCGGGCGAGGGACTGAAGGGCTCTCAAAGCGTCGGGCACCCGGATGACCGAAACGCCGTCGGGAACCGACGGGGGGGTCCGTTCCACCAGGCAGCCGCTGGCTCCACGGGAAAAAACCTCGGGCAGAAAAGCGTGGCCGTCCTGGCGGGCCCCGCGAAGGGCGACGAATACGTCGCCGGGCTCCACGGCCCGGGAATCGACGACAAACCGGGCCGCGGGCGACGTTCCGGCGTGCGTCAATTGGCCGCCCGCCCAGCGGGCCAAATCGGTCCAAGCGTAGGGAAGCATCTAGCGGGACACCCGCTCCGCCAATCGACGGCGCGCCTCGGACCGGTCGTCAAAGGGCACCGGGCCGTCGGCGAAAATCTGGTAGGTCTCGTGGCCCTTGCCCGCCAGAAGAACGATGTCCCCCCGGCCCGCGGCGGCGATGGCCCGGGCGATGGCCTCGCCCCGCTCCACCACGACCTCGTAGTCCCGGCCGGCAACCCGCCGAACCCCCGCCTCCACTTCGCGGGCGATTTGACGGGGATCTTCGGACCGGGGATTGTCGGAGGTCACGATGACGCGGTCCGCCAACCGGGCGGCGACTTCGCCCATGCGCGGCCGCTTGGTCTTGTCCCGGTCACCGCCGCAGCCGAAGAGGACGATCAACCGCCCCGTTGTTAGGGGGCGGAGGGTTTGCAAAACGTTTTTAAGGGCGTCGTCCGTGTGGGCGTAATCGACGAACACCTCCAACCCCGCGCGGCTCGGCGTCGGATCGCCGGGGGGGTTTTCGGTGACGCGTTCCAGGCGTCCGGGGACCCCCACCACCGATTCCAACCCTTGGACCACCTCCGTCAAGGAAAGTCCCAGGGCCAACCCGCCGCCCGCGGCGGCGAGGGCGTTGTACACGTTGTGGCGCCCCACCAGGTGAAGGGCCACCGGCGCCGCGCCGACCGGCGTCCGCAATTCAAACCGGGAGCCAACGGCGTTCAGCGCCAGGGACGCCGCGCCGATGTCGGCCGGGCGGTCCAGGGCGTACGTCCAGCGCGGCACGGCGAGGCGCTCCATAAATCGGGGGGTCCAGGGATCGTCGCCGTTTAATACCGCCCGGCGGCCGGCGGGGCCCTCCGGCCGGGCCAGGAGATCGAACAAACGCGCCTTGGCGTTGAAGTACCCTTCCATGTCTTTGTGGAAATCCAAATGATCCTGCGTGAGGTTCGTAAAAACACCGACGGAGAAAGACACGTCCTCCACGCGACCCAGAGCGAGGGAATGACTCGAAACCTCCATGGCGACATCCGTGACCCCGGCGGCCTTCATGCCCGCCAGCAGGCGTTGGACGTCCGCCGCCATCGGCGTGGTGTTGACCGCGGGCTCGGCGTGGCCGGGCCAGCGGTATTCGATGGTGCCCAGGACCCCCGCCGGCCGGCCGGCGGCCCGCAGCAGGGTTTCCATCATGTAGGTAATGGTCGTCTTGCCGTTGGTCCCGGTCACGCCCAACACGCGGAGGGACCGGGAGGGATGGCCGTAAAAACGCGCGGCGACGGTCGACAGAATTTTATCGGTGGAGGAGACCACCGCCGTGGGCACGCTTTCCCCGACGGGCTCTTCGACCAGGAGGGCCGCGGCGCCGGCGCGCACCGCCGCGGCCGCGTGGCGGTGGCCGTCCACGCGGTGGCCCCGAAGGGCGACGAAGAGGTCCCCCGGCCGAACGCGTCGGGAATCGCAGGCGAGTCCGCGCAAATCCGCGTCGACGGCCGGCCCCGCCCAACGCACGGCGTGGCCCTCCAACAACGAACGAAAGGACGTCACGTGCGCCCCCCGCCGCGGGGCCGCTCCGCCAACCGGTCGGTTTGGTCCGGGGGGACGCCCATTTTAATCAAACTCTGCCAGGCCACGTTGCGAAACACGGGTCCGGCGTTGTAGCCGCCCCAGGCGATTCCCTTGGGCTCGTCGAAAACGACGACGATCGTCAGGCGGGGCCGGGAAGCGGGCGCATACCCGCAAAAGGACGCCACGAACCGGTCGGGAAAGTAGGTTCGGGTGGCGGGGTTGGTTTTTTGGGCGGTGCCGGTTTTGCCGGCCACGGTCCATCCACCCAAGGCCGCGTCCCGGCCGGTTCCCCGGTCCACCACGCCCCGCAGCAGGTTCGAAAGGGTGGTCGCCGTGTCGCCGGAAACGACCCGCCGGACGGCGGCGCCGAGCGGCCATTGCCGGGACGAACCGTCCGGCCGCTGAAGGTCCAAACACAGCCGCGGTTCAACCAGGGTTCCCCCGTTGGCCACGGCGCTGTAGGCCCCCGCCAATTGGAGGGCGGTCACCCCGACCTCCTGCCCAAAGGACACGACGGGAAGCGAGGCCCCGCTCCATTGACGGAGGGGACGCAGCAAACCCGGGCTTTCCCCCGCCAGCTCGGACCCGGCCCGCACGCCGAACCCGAAGGCGCGGATGTAGTCGAAGAGCTTCTCCGGACCCACGCGAAGGCCCACTTTGGCCAACCCGATGTTGGAGGACACCTCCATCGCCCGCGCAAAGGAAATCGTTTTTTCCGGCTGATGGTCGTTGATGGTGATGGACGAATATTTCCAGCGCCCCCCTTCGCAATTAAAGGCCTCGCGCGGCGACACCACCCCTTCTTCCAAGGCGGCCGCCGCGGTCACGAGCTTGAACGTGGAACCGGGTTCAAACACCCACTGCACGGCGGGGATTCCCAGCTCTTCGGCGGAGGGGGCGTCGGCGCCGCCCCGGGGCAGGGCCGGCCGGTTGGCGAAGGCCAGCAATTCCCCCGTGCGAGGATCCTGAACCAGGATCATCCCCCCCCGGGAACGGGAACGGGCCATGCCGGCCTCCAGCTCCCGCTCCGCGATGTATTGGAGGGATCGGTCGATGGACAACCGCAAATGGCCGGTTTCCGAGGGAGCGGTCTCGTCCTCGCCCAGGGCCACCCGCTCGCCGCGGCCGTCACGAAAGGCCCGCCGGGGGGCGCGGCGGTCCACCAGGTCGGCCTCAAAAGCGTATTCCATCCCCGAGAGCCCTTGCCCGTCCTCTCCCACGTACCCCAGGAGCGACGAAGCCAAGGAGCCGTTGGGATACGACCGATGGTACTCCCATCGAAGACCGACGCCCTCCCCCTTCTCCCGTTCCAGCGCCTGGGTTTCCTCGGCGGACAAAAATCGTTTCACCCACACGAAGGCGTTTCGCGATTCCCGGATTTTGGTCAACAGGGGACCGGGGGGAAGGTGGAGCAGGGCGGCCAGGCGCTGGACGGTGGCCTCCGGACGCCGCATCGCGCGGGGGTCCGCGTAGCAGGAAGCCACGCGCACGGATTCGGCCAACACGGCGCCGTTGCGATCCACGATGGGAAGGCGGCGGGGGGCTTCGTTCAGCCATCGGCTCGATTGCTGAAGCACCCGCCGTGAAAATTCCGAGTGGCACCACAATTGAACGAAAGCCAAGCGGGCCACAACGCCCGCAAACCCGAGAGTCAACAGCGCGATGAGATGGGGGAAGCGGCGGGGCACGAGGGCGCTAGGAATCGCGGACAAAACGAAGCTGATCGGGGCGTGGAAGGCGAAGGGAAAACCGGGAAAGGGCCGCCTCGTCCAATCGGGCCAGGGACAACGTCGATTCGGAACGACGGACCGCCGCCTGCTCGCGCCGCTCCCATTCCGCGATGGAGCGACGGAGGGCCTGCGCCCGATAGGACAACCTCATCGCCTGAATATGCATCCAGGCGGAGAAAGTCAACGTTGAAAACAGCCCCAGCCCCGCAAGGGCCAAAGCCGGTCCCGCACCCTGATTGAAGCGCACCGCGCGCCTCCCGTTCCGTTGAACGGCGACTCAAAATCGTCCGGGAGAGAGGAAGAAGGGTTCGCCTTCCCCCTCTCTTCCCGGAAGTTGCAGCCCGTGGTGTCAAAGAGGCAAGGTGTCTCCGCCGAGAGAAGACACCCAGCCCAAATCGTTTGCACCGCCCGCCGACCGCGGGCGCCCACCGGACACGAAACCGCGCCGCGTTGTTCAAAAGGGCGGGTGCCTCCGCCGAGAGAAGACACCCTGGCCCCAAAACGTCGCCCGCGCACCAACGGGGAACGCCACGACTCGGCGCGTTCGCCGCCGGCCCTCGAGCAGGGCCTAAATTTTTTCAAACACCCGAAGTTTGGCGCTTCGACTGCGGGGGTTGACCCGCTGCTCCTCCCGGGAAGCGATCAGAACCTTCTTATTGACCGCCCGCAAAGGACCCTCACGCCATTCTTCCTTGCCGTACCGCTTCACCACCCGGTCTTCGGTGGAGTGGAAAGTGATCACGGCCAGCCGGCCGCCGGGTCGAAGGACCGCCGGTGCACGCTCGAGCATCGAGCGGAGGCGGGGCATCTCCCGGTTCACCGCCATCCGAAGACCGAGAAAAACCCGGGTGGCGGGGTGGCTTCGACCGCGTCGCGGAATCCATCGACAGACGGCGTCGGCCAAATCCTTGGTGGTCGCCCACTCCGGCGCGTGCTCCTTCAGCCGCGCCGCCAACTTTCGGGCGAACCGTTCCTCGCCCGCGTCTCGCAAAGCCGCTTCCAGTTCCTCCGGGCTTACCCGCCGCAAATACTCCAGGGCCGTTTCGCCGGTGGCCCCCATGCGCATGTCGAGGGGGCCTTCCCGCGAGAAACCGAACCCCCGGGCCGCCTCGTCCAATTGGAGCGAGGACACGCCCAAATCCGCCAAGATCCCGTCCACCGACGCTGGCTGAAGACCCAGGTTCTCATCAAATCGTTCAAAATTGCCGGCCGTCAATCGAACCCGGTCCGCCCAAGGTTTGAGACGCTCGGACGCCAGGGCCAGCGCCGCCGGATCCTGATCGAGACCCTCCACCCGCCCCGTCGGCCCCACCGCTTCGGCGATGGCCGCCGCGTGGCCGCCCAAACCGACCGTCAAATCAAGGTAAATCCCGCCCGGCCGGACGTTCAACCCCGCCAAGGACTCCGCCAACAACACGGGCGTGTGGCGGACATTTTCGTTCAAGGAACTCCCCCCGTCCACCGGACGCGGGCCTACAAATCGATTTCGGCGGCGATTTTGGCGGCGCTCTTCTCCGCGTTGCGCCTATACTGTTCCCAACGCTCCGAGGACCAGAGTTCGATCCGCGATTCCATGCCGACCACCGTCACGTTGCGGGTGATGCCGGCGTAACGCCCCAACGATTCGGGGACCAAGAGGCGCCCCTGCCCATCCACGTCCGACAAGATCGCTCCCGAAATCAAAAGCCGCTTGAAGGCGCGCGCGTGCGCTTTGTTGGAAACGGGCAGCGCGTCGAGTTTCGACAGGAGTTTTTTCCATTCGGCCTCCGTGTAAAGGGACAAGCAACCCTCGAGTCCCCGCGTCAGCACAAACCGTCGAATGTTTTGGCGAAGCCGGGCCGGAAGGGCCAGGCGGCGCTTTTCGTCCAATCCGTGCCGGTATTCGCCGCCCAGAAACATTTGCCGCCCTCTCCACTATTCCACACATTGAGCCACAACTCACCACAATTCCCCACCGTTGGGACAACTATAAATACCGCGCGGAGTTTTGTCAAGCTTTTTTTATCGGCGAACGGACGGACGTCCACCGGAGCCCAAAAAAAGCTCCGGGTCGACGGATATTCGAGGAGGGAGGCGGTTAGCCGGCGCGGGGGTGGGCCCGCTCGTATACTTGACGGAGGCGCGCGGTGGTGACGTGGGTGTAGATTTGCGTGGTGGATAAATTCTTGTGCCCGAGCATTTCCTGCACGGACCGCAGATCGCAACCGCGGTCCAGCAGGTGCGTCGCGAAGGAATGGCGCAGGACGTGCGGATGCACCCGGCGCTCCACCGCGGCGCGGCGGGCCCAGGCGGCGACCAGCGTTCCGACGGACCGGGAACTCAACCGCCCTCCCCGCGCGTTCACGAACAACGGCGTGCCGCGAATCGCGGCCCGATCGCCCCAGGCCAACCCGCGTTCCCGGGCGTAGTCCCGCAGGGCCCCCAGGGCCCGTTCGCCCACCGGGACGACGCGTTCCCGCGACCCTTTGCCGAACACGCGGACGGTGCCGGCCCAAATGTCGACGTGCGTCGTGTCCAACCCCGTCAGCTCCGACACCCGGAGACCGGAGGAATACAAAAGCTCGAGAATCGCCCGCCCCCGGGCCGGCGACGGGCCGTCCCAACGCAGGGCCAGAAGGCGCTCCATTTCCGGCGCGCTCAGAAACGCGGGGACCCGCCGTTCCCGTCGGGGCCGGGGGATCCCGTCCAGCGGATTGTCCCGAAGAACGCCGGTCGTTTTCAAATAGCGGAAAAAAGCGCCGAGGGCGTTGTATTTGCGGAGGAGGGTGGATCGGCGGTAGGGGCGCTCGCCCCAGGCGGCCAGAAACGGGCGCAGGCGGGCCCGGTCCCATCGGCCGACCGGGAGCCCCGGCCAATTCGAGCGCGCGTGCGCTTCCAAATCGGCCAAATCGGAACGGTAGGCCCGGAGCGTGGCCGGGGAGAGGCCCTTTTCTCCCCGAAGGTAAAGCCAGTACCGACGAAGGGCTTCGTCGATTCCCATCAGGCCGGCGGGGCCGCCGGAGCGACGGGCTTGATGTTGCGGCAACGGGGAAAACCCGAGCAGGCCAGGAACGGGCCGCGGGCGCCCACTCGCTTCAACATCGCCTTTCCGCACTTCTGGCACTTTTGGTCGGTCATTTCCGGTTTCGGCCGGATGATTTTCTGGCCGTTCTTGTCCACGGAAAAAGTGGTCTTGCAGGTTGGGTAGCCGGTGCACGCCAGATACCGGGACGGTCGACCGAAACTCCGCCCCTGGCGCATGACCATGGGCTTTCCGCAATTGGGGCAGACTTCGCCCGTTTCCTCGGGAACGATTTTTTTCATGTTCCGATCCACGGGAATCGTGCTTTTGCAGGTGGGGTAGTTGGAACAAGCCAGGTACCGGCCGAAGCGGTTTTCGCGAAGACCCATGGGCGATCCGCATTTCGGGCATTTTTCATCGGTCGGGGTCGGTTTGATTTCCACCCGGGCCATCCCGGTCTCCGCCTTGGCCAAGTCCCGCTCGAAGGGCGTGTAAAATTCCCGAAGAACGTCGGTCCACACGGCCGTGTTCTCGGCGATTTGGTCCAATTTCTCCTCGATCTTCGCGGTGAAATCCACGTTCACGATTTCCGGGAAATGGGCGCACAGTTGGACGTCGACGGTCCGGCCCAATTCCGTGGGATAAAATCGCCGGTCCTCCAAGCGAACGTAGCCCCGGTCCACGATGGTGTGGATGATGGGGGCGTAGGTGGAAGGGCGCCCGATCCCGTGCTCTTCCAGGACCCGCACGAGGCTCGCTTCGTTGAAGCGCGGCGGCGGCTCGGTAAAATGCTGTTCGGGCTTCAATTCCTTCAAGTCCACCCGGTCCCCCGCCTTGAGCGGCGGAAGGGTTTTCCCCTCGTCCTCGGCGTCTTTCTTGGCGTCTTCGTCCGCCACTTCGCCGTAAACGGCCAGGAACCCGGGAAATTTCAACGCGTGGCCCGTCGCCCGGAACAGGTAAGACGACGCGGTGATGTCCACGGTCATGGTGTCGAAAATGGCGTCGGCCATCTGGCTGGCCATAAAGCGCTGCCAAATCAGTTCGTACAAGCGGAATTGATCCGGCTCCAAAAAAGACCGGACCGATTCGGGGGTGCGCGAAGGTTTGGTGGGGCGGATGGCCTCGTGGGCCTCCTGCGCCCCTTTGGATTTGGTTTTGTAGATCCGGGGCCGGGGCGGGAGATGGTCCTTGCCGTAACGTTCTTCGATGAAAGCCACCGCCTCCTTTTGGGCCTCCTTCGCCACGTTCACGGAGTCGGTGCGCATGTACGTGATGAGACCTTCGGGGCCTTCCCCGGCCTTCACCTCGATGCCTTCGTAAAGTTGCTGGGCGACCACCATGGTGCGGGAGGCCGAGAAATGGAGCCGGCGGGAGGAATCCTGCTGAAGGCTCGCGGTCGTGAAGGGCGGCGTCGGCGATCGGCGGCGCTCCTTGGGTTCGACGGATTTAACGACGTAGGTCGCTCCCCGGAGCTTCTCCAACACCCGGTCCAAGGGTTCCTTGGCGCGGAACGAAAATTTGGTGAACTTCGTCTCGCCCTCCGCGAACAAACCGGCGGCGAAGGCTTGCCCGGATTTCTCCAACAGGGCCGTCAGGGTCCAGTATTCCTCGGCTTTAAACTTTTCGATTTCCTCTTCCCGGGCACAGATCAGGCGGACGGCCACGGACTGAACCCGCCCGGCGGAAAGGCCGCGCCGTATTTTTTTCCACAGAAGGGGCGACAATCGATAGCCCACGAGGCGGTCCAGCACCCGGCGGGCGACCTGAGCGTTGACCAGGGCGTCGTCGATGTCCCGGGGGCGCTTGACGGCGTCCTGAAGAGCTTCCTTGGTGATTTCGTGGAAGGTGATCCGCTTCGTCCGCGCCAAATCGAGTTTCAGGGCGTGGGTCAAATGCCACGCGATGGCCTCGCCTTCGCGGTCGTAGTCCGTGGCGAGATAGACTTTGTCGGCGTCTTTGGCCAACCGGATCAACTCCGGAAGAATTTTTTTGGCCTTGGGCAATATCACGTAAGAGGGTTCAAAATTTTTCTCGGGGTCGACGCCCAGTTCCTTGGAAGGAAGATCGCGGATGTGCCCGTAGGAGCTTCGGATGACGAACCCCTTCCCCAGCATTTTGCCGATGGTTTTTTCCTTGGTCGGCGACTCCACGATCAAGAGGGATTTGGCCATGAACGATCCTTTTAAGAGGGAACGGCGGGCAACGCCCGCTCCGTTCGCACGTAGTTTTTTCCCGGCAGTTCCCGGGCCCATCCCGACAATTCCAGGTGCAAAAGCCCCGTCGCGACGTCGGCGGGCGCGAGGCCGGCCCGGGCGGCCAGCGCGTCGATCCCCACGGGATCCTCCGTCAGGACCGCGAGAAGCCGGCGGGACCCGGGCGGCAGATCCCCGGGGCGGCCGGGCGCCGGCGGCGTGGAACGCGGGGCGTTGATCAGCTCCGACAACGCGTGAATTTCTTCCAAAACATCTTCCGCGGACTCCACCGGGCGGGCGCCCTCCCGAAGAAGCCGGTGGGGTCCCCGACTTCCCGGAGAAAAAATCGATCCCGGAACGGCGAACACGTCCTTGCCCTGGTCCGCCGCCAACCGCGCCGTGATCAGCGCCCCGCTTTTTTCCCGGGCTTCCACCACGACGACCCCCAAGGCGAAAGCCGCGATCAGGCGGTTGCGCCGAGGGAAGTGCGTGGCGTCGGGGGGCGATTCCAGAGGAAACTCCGTCACCACCGCTCCGTTCTCCGCCATTCGTTCCGCCAAACGACGGTTTTCGGGGGGATAAAATCGCGAGAATCCGCTTCCGAGCACCCCCACCGTGCGTCCCCCTCCGGACAGGGCCCCCCCGTGGGCGGCCGCGTCCACGCCCCGGGCCAAACCGCTGACGACCGTGACTCCCGCCTGGGCCAATTCCCGGGCCAGGCGCTCGGCCACCGCCCGACCGTAAGGCGATGCGGAACGACTTCCGACCAACGCGACGGCCCATTGATCCCGGGGCCGAAGCGTTCCCCACAAATAGAGGACCGGCGGGGCGTCCCGGAGGGACCGAACGGCCTCGGGATAATCGGCGTCCGCGCCCGTGAGCGTTCGATAGCCCGCCCGGCGGACCGCCGCCAATTCTTTTTCCAAGGCCGGGCCGAGGGCGGCCAACTCGCGGCGAATCGCCGCCGCGGCGCCCCCCACCCCCTCCAAAGACTCCCAGGCCTCCCGCGGAGCGGCCAAGGCGGCGGAGGCGGACGCAAATCGCTCAAGCAATCGGGCGAAGCGCACCGGCCCGATTTTGGGATGGAGACTCAGGAGGACCCGGGCCTCGGTTTCGTCCGTTGGAAAGGACACGTTCCCCCCGGGCCCAAAAAAAACCCGTGCCGCCGGTTCTCGGGCGGGCGGGCGGACCCCATCAAATTATCTGGATCTTAAGATTTGAAGATTGTTGTTGACCGAATTGGAAAAACGACCCTGCGGATACTTTTCCAAATATTTTTGATATTCCACAATCGCTTCGCGCCAACGTCGCAACCGCTCCAAGCACGACGCGGCGCCGTATTGGGCGCCTTCGGCGGCGGGCGACTCCGGGTAGTTCTCCAACACGCGCTGGTAAATTTCCAACGCCTTCTGGTCCCGATTGAAAAGCTCGTGAAAACTGCCGACGAAGAAAAGGGCCCGGTCCGCCTGCCAGGCGTCGGGATGCCGGTCGATGAAATGGATCAACCCGTCGTGGGACATGGCGCGGTCCCATCCCCAAAACCCCAGGGCGATGAAAAAGATGAGATGAAGGAGATTCCGGTAGGTCATCCCCGGGCCGCGATCAATTCGCCGCGAACTTCACCAGGTCGCCGACCCGAATCGGCTCGAGGCTGTTCGTGATCACGGCGGTGCACCCCTCGTCGTTGACTTGGCTCGTCACCATCACGGTGCCGACCCGTTTCAACATTTTCCCGGTGTACTTCTTCAAAAAGGGATCCCGGATTTTTTTGCCGAGTCGGTAAATGTAGCCGGTCATGCGGGGTTGGACGCCGGAGGCGGCCCCGACGTTCAGGAAAACCACGTCGCCCTGGGAAATCATCATCTTCTGTTCGCGGTCGCGCAAAATGTAGCCGTCGTATTCCCAATCCGGACCCGCGACGAAGGTGTCGGAGACGCCGCCCATGAACCCGGCGCCGGGCACGCTGCCTTTTTTCACGGGCACGGCGGGGGCTTCCTCCACCGGTTCGGGTTCGGGCTCCGGTTCCGGGGCGGACGCGATGGGTTTTGGTTTTTCGGCCGGCGCGGGCAGGGCTTCCGCCGTTTCCGTCGCGGCGGGGGCTTCCGTCACCGGCTCGACCGTGGTGGCCGGCGTTTCCACGGCGGGGGCGGCGGCGGTTTCGGCCGTCGGGGGCGCCGCCGGCGTTTCGGCCATCCCCTGCGCGGCCGACACCGACGGGATGACCAGCTGTTGGTCGGGGTAAATGAGATCGGGGTTGGTAATGTTCGATTTGTTCGCTTCCCAAATCTTCGTCCAAAGGAAGGGATCTTTTAAATAGGTGTTGGCGATGTTCCAGAGAGTGTCGCCCTTGACGATTTTGTAGGTCCCATCGGACGGCGCCTCGGGCGCCGCCGCTTCGACGGTCGCCGGTTCAACGGGGGCTTCCGCCGCGCCGTCGGCGGGGGTGACGGTGGTCCCGTCCGCGGGGGCCGTCGCGTCGGTCGGGGCGGAGGCTTCGGCCGCGGGCGCTTCCGCGGGCGCTCCGGTCTCCTCGGCCACCGCTCGGACTCCGGCAAACGACAAGGCGGCCGCGAGGAAAACGAAAAGTTTGGCGACACGAATCATAAAGCCTCCTGAAGGCAGGATCATCGTCTGGGAACGTTCTCGGCGGGCCAGAAGAAAGGCAACATTCCTCGTAATTTGTTCAACGGTTTCTTTATAATCCAAAAAGGGGGCACTGTCAAGGGCTTCGGGGGGTCGTCCCCCCCGCGGCCGCGTCCTCGCGAATCAGGCCCGCCAAACGCTCAAATTCTTCCCGGGAAAGCCTCCCCTCCTCTCGCCAACGCTCCAAGCGGGCCGCCACGGGGACCAAATCCCGGGGCAAGGGGGGTTTTTCAAGGACGAACACGGGGGGGGCGTCGGCCGCCCGGACGGCGGGACGAAAAAGGCGCGCCATCCACCACAATAAAACGGCCCCCCCCACCATCCCCGCCCAAATCATTTGGCGGGAGCGCGCACGTCCTGAAGACGGGAAAGATCGGCCAAGCGGTCGAAACAGGCGCGGACCGACGACAACAATTGGAGCCGGTTTCGGCGGAGTTCCGGGTTGGGGTCCATGACTATAATGTCCGTGAAAAAAGCGTCCACCGGGGCGCGGAGAGCCACCAGGCGACCAAAGGCCTCGGCGTAATCCCCCCGCCCCTGGGCCGCCGACACCCCCTCCGAAACGGTCCGAAGGCTTTCCAACAGGGCTTTTTCGGCGGGCAACACCAACGTCTCCGCTTGAAGCGGGGCGTCGCCGGGGGCTTCCCCTTTTTTCTCCGCTTGCTTCAACAAATTGGTCGCGCGTTTAAACGCCGCCGACAACGGCTCGAAATCCGGGTGTTGGCGAACCGCCCGCAGGGCCTCCAACCGCCGACGGGCGTCGGCCACCTCGTGGAAACCCACGGCCGTCACGGCGTCGACCTCGTCGAACCGCTCGCCGCGCGCCTCGGCGAGGGCCGCCCAGCGCTGACGGAAAAATTCCGCCAGGGATTTTTCCGCGGCGGGCTTGTCGCCCAGGCCGTCGGGAAGTCCGCGCACGGCTTCGCGAATCAAGTCCGTCAGGGAGAGCGGCCACCGCCGTTCCTCCAGAAGGCGGAGAACGCCCACCGCCGCCCGGCGCAGACCGTAGGGATCCTGGGAACCGGAGGGGATTTTGCCGATCAGGAAATTGCCGGCCAAGGTATCGATCTTGTCCGCGACCGAGACGATCGCCGCCGTTTCCAAAACCGGCAACGGGCCTTCGGCCGTCAGGGGCCAATATTGTTCCTCGACCCCGGCGCTGACCCCCGGCGCCTCGCCGTCGGCCGCGGCGTAAATCCGCCCCATAACGCCTTGGAGTTCGGGGAACTCGCCCACCATGCCGGTGGTCAAATCGGCCTTGGACAGCGCGGCGATTCGGCGCGCCTCGCCCCCGAGTTCGGCCTCCCGGCCCAACCGATCAACGATCAAATCCACGAGGACCGTGACCCGGTCGGTTTTGTCTTTCAGGTGGAGCCTGGGCGACAGGAAGGCGATGCCCGCCAGATCCGGGACGCGGTCCGCCAGGGGCCGCTTGCGGTCCTGACCGTAGAAGAACGCGGCGTCGGCCAGACGCGCCGCCAGCACGCGCTCGTAGCCTTCCCGCACGACGGATTGGTGGTCCGACAACCCGTTGCGAATTCCGACGAAGAGGGGGAGGAGCGCCGTGGCGGCGGCGTCTTTGTATACGGGGAAATATTTCTGATGCTTTTTCATCGAAGTGACCAGCACCTCGACGGGCAGGGCGAGGTGTTTTTCGTCGAAGGAGCCCACGACGGCCACCGGGTGCTCCACCAAACCGGCTACTTCGGTCAACAGGTCCCCGAAGCGCTCCACCGGCACGTGCCCGTGGACGGTTTTGACGGCGTGGCGGATCTGTTTGACGATCAACTCCCGGCGCTCCGCCGGGTCGACGATGACGCAGTGGTCCCGCAGGAGATCCGCGTATTTGGCCGGCGAGGGGACGTCGAAGGGTTTGCGCGCGTGGAACCGCAGCCCCCGGGTTTTCTTCCCGGACTTCACCCCGGCCACGGTCACGGGAACAACGCGGTTTCCGTACAAAGCCACCAACCACCGGATCGGCCGGGCGAAGGCCGTCCGGCCGGCCTCCCACACCATGCTTTTGGGGAACGACAACCCCGCGACCCAGCCCGCCAACAGGGTCGGCAGCAGTTTTTCCGTCGAACCGCCGGGAATTTTTTTCACGGCCAGGAGGCGCGGCCCCCGGTCGGTGTCTTTCACCGTCAATTGATCGGCGGTCAACCCCTGGGAGCGGGCGAACCCGAGGGCCGCGGGGGTCCAAGCGCCGGCGGCGTCCTTCGCCTGGGCGACGGCGGGACCCAGGGCCTCCTGCACCCGGTCCTCCGCCCGGTCGGCCAATCGATCCACCCGTACGGCCAGACGGCGGGGCGTGCCCAGCGTTTCCACGGACTCGAACGACAACCCGGCCGCGGCCAACGAAGTCCGGGCGCCGGATTCGAGGGCGCGCAGGGCGTCGGGGAGAAAACGGGCGGGGATTTCTTCGGTGCCGATTTCGAGCAGGAGGTCTTTCACGCGGGCACTCCTTCCCCACCGGCCAAGGTGGCGACGTAGCCTTCGGCGACGCGGCGGGCCAGGGTCCGGACGCGGCCGATGTAGGTGACGCGCTCGGTGACCGAAATGGCCCGGCGGGCGTCCAGCAAATTAAAGAGATGCGAACATTTCATCACGGCGTCGTAGGCCGGCAGCACCAATGGCTTGTCGAGGAGGCGCCGGGCTTCGGCTTCCCAATCGTCGAAGTGGCGGCGCAGGGTGGGCACGTCGGCTTCCTCGAAATTGTATTGGGAAAACTGCTTTTCGTCGTTCAAATGAACGTCGCCGTAGCGGACCGTCGGGGTCCAGAGCACGTCGAAGACGCTGTTCTTCTTTTGGGAATACATGGCCAGCCGCTCCAGCCCGTAGGTGATCTCCACGGAAATCGGGTTCAAATCGATCCCCCCCACCTGCTGGAAATAGGTGAACTGCGTGATTTCCATCCCGTCCAACCACACCTCCCAGCCGAGGCCCCAGGCGCCCAGGGTCGGCGACTCCCAATCGTCCTCCACGAAACGGATGTCGTGGCGTTTGGGGTCGATCCCGATGGCGGCCAGGGACGCCAGGTAACTCTCCTGGATGTCGGCGGGCGCGGGCTTGATCAGAACCTGGTACTGGTAGTAGTGCTGAAGACGGTTGGGGTTCTCGCCGTAGCGCCCGTCCGTCGGTCGCCGGGAGGGCTCCACGTAGGCCGCCGCCCAGGGTCGGGGACCCAGGCACCGCAAAAACGTGGCGGGGTTGAAGGTGCCGGCGCCTTTCTCGATGTCGTAGGGTTGCCAGAGGAGGCACCCCTTTTTGGACCAAAATTTGTGGAGCGCCAAAATGATTTCCTGAAACGTCACCGCGCGACCTCCGTGGGAAATTGATGCTTGACCAAGTAGCGGCCGAGCGCCCGTTGATGAGCCAAACTTTTGAGCGGCCGCTGGAGCAGGGGCGCCTGGGATTTTACCAATTGTTCTTCGGCCCAGGCGGCCCGTTCGACGCCGGGGGCGGCCGCGGGCGGCCCCCGGAAATCCCATCGATCCAAGGCCGCGGCGGCGGCGTCCTCCAACCCCGTGACCCGGGCCGCCCGGGCCGCGTCGCCGTAACCGGAGAGGGCGATGAATTGAATCAAAAACGCCAGGCGCACCACGACGGGTTCCTCCATTTCCAGGGCCGCCAGGGCCCGGGACAACAAATCGAATTTTTCCGGATGGGCCTGCCCCAGCGGGGTGAAACGGTCCGTCCACTCGCACAAGAACAGCGCGGAGGTGCCCCGGGCCCAATCCCGGCGCAGGGCGGGGAGCCCCACGGCCAGGCCGCCCCCGGTCACGCGGGCGGTGGCGCCGCCCTCCGGCAGCCACAGGCGAAAGCGGGACAACGAGGCCGGTTCCGTGGCCGCGGCCAATTTGGCTCCGGGGCGACGCGCCCCGGCGGCCCGGGCGAAGAGGCGGCCCTTCTCCCGGGTGAACAACGTCAGCCGCTTGTCGGTTTCGGAAGCCGGTTCGGCCCCGAGGACGACGGCGGCGACGTTGTGATACACGTCAACGCACCAGCCAGCCCGCCGACAGGGCGATGGTGGCCAGGGTCAGGTAGGCCGTGACGCTCATCAAATCCGTCATGGTGCTCACGAGGGGCCCCACGGCCACCGCCGGGTCCATTTTGAAACTGTGAAGGATGAAGGGCTCGATGGCCCCCATGGTCGAAGCGATGGTCATCGAAAAAAGAACGCCGGTAAAAACCACCACGGGAAAGGCGAAACCAAACCGGCCGTGGTAGGTGACGAAGGCCACGGCCGCCACGGCCAGTCCGTACCCCGCGCCCATGTAGAGCCCGGCCAAAAATTCCCGCCGGGCCATTTTTTTCCAGTCGCCGGGTTGCACGTGGCCCGTGGCCAACCCGCGCACGCACAGGGTCGAGGACTGCGTGCCCACGTTCCCCCCCATGGCCGCGATGAGCGGCATGAAACTGGCCAGGGCCACGGCCTGGGCCAGGGTTGTTTCGAAGCCCCGGACGATGGCGCTCACCACCACCTCGGCCAAACAGGTCGTGATGAGCCAGGGCATGCGGAGGCGGGCGATGCGGCCCGGGCTCGCCTCCTCCAATTCCTCGGCCGTGGTGCCGGCCATTTTGGCGATGTCCTCGGTGGCCTCCTGGCTGATGACGTGGAGGATGTCGTCCACCGTCAGAACGCCCAAAAGTCGGTTGTCTTGGTCCACGACGGGGGCGGCCATCAATTTGTATTTCGCGAAGACCTGGGCGGCCGCTTCCTGGTCCATGTCCGCGCGGACCTTGATCAGCTGAACCGGGCCCATGAGCTGGGACATGCGCATGTCCCGGGGCGCGGCGATGAGCGCCCGGGGCGTCACCACGCCCATGAGGCGCCCCTGATCGTCCACCACGTAAATCACGTTCAAGTCGCTCATGCGGTGGAGGCGGCTCACCGAGCGCACCAGGTCCAACGCTTGCTGGGCGGTCAATTTGGGGCCCAAGGTCAGGGAATCGGTGTGCATCAGGGCGCCGGCCGTGTTCGGCGGGAAAACGCGTTCCCGCTCCGGCCGGGTCGTCTGGGCCCGACGGACCAAGGCGATCATGCGCCGCAGGGACCGCTCCGGCAACCGGTGGAAAAGGGCCCCCGCGACCTCGGGGCCCAATTCCTCCAGCACCGGCCCCAGGGCGTTGAACTCCAGGGCCGACAGCAGTTGGATCTGTTGGTCGGCGTCCAACTCCTCGAAGAGCTCGCAGGCCCGCACGATGGGCAGAAGCTTGAAGGTCACGATCCGCTCGAAGGGCGACAGCCGGGCCCACCCTTCGGCCAGGTCCGCGGGGTTGATTTCCGTTAAATCGGCTTTGAGCTCGCGATATTCCTTGCGGCGCAAAAGTTCCTTGATTTCGGGGATGAAGAGGGCGGAAGGTTGGAGGGAACTCATGACGGGGGCGGAGCGCTGGGCTTGGTCGACCGTTCCTTGGCGATTTCGCCGACGATGGCTTCGAGCGTGTCCTGAAGGGTGACCAGGCCCGAGAGCCGTCCGTCGGCCCCGATGACGAGGGCCAGGTGGTGGTGGCCCTGCCGAAAAACGCGCAGCAACTGGGCCAGGGGCGTGGACTCCGGCACGCGCAACACGGGCCGCACCAAATCGTCCAACGCGATCAGGGATTCGCTTCGCCACTCGGCGAGGAAGTCCTTAGCGTAAACCATTCCCTCCACGCTGTCAAGCGAACCGCGGAACACGGGGACCCGGGAATATCCGCTGGCCAAAACGCGCTCGATCAGGGCCGTTTTCCCGGCGGAAAGGTCCGCGGCCGTGATTTCCTCCCGGGGCACCATGACGGCCTTGACCGGCACCGCGCCGAACCCGATCACGTTGTTTAAAAGTTCCCGGACCGGGTGGGCGGCGGGGGCACCGTCCAGCAGGGCGCGGATCACGGCCGCGTCCCACTGGCCCCGTTCTTTGCGGACCGTGCGCGACAACCAGGACAAAAGACCGCCGGTGCGCTTTAAAAGCCCCTCCATCCACGGACCGAAAACATCGGAGAAAATCTCCAAGGTCGGGGCCAGGGCCAAAGCCAGTCGTTCGGCCTGCCCCCGGGCCACGACCTTGGGCAGGATTTCGCCGAACACCACCAGGAACAATCCGGCCGCCGCCGGAAACACGACGCCGCCCCAGGCAAACGGGACGCCCAACCCCTCGGCCGCCGCCAGGGCCATGGACACCGAAAGGACCCCCAGCCCCGCGTTGACGAAATTGTTCAGAAAAAGGAGAACGGCCAGGGCCCGGTCGGGGTCCCGGCGCCAGAAATCCAACCGGCCGGGATGGGCCACCGCCAGGCGGGTCAATTGCTGGCGGGACAGGCTCATAAAGGAGGTTTCGGCCAGGGAGAACCCGGCCGACAGCACCGTCAGGAACAGGCCCAGGAGAAGTTTGACGCCGAGAACGGTCACGGGGTCCCCCCTTGCTCCTCCAGGTCGAACTCGTCCAGGATGTCTCCGACGATTTCCTCCAGGATGTCCTCCAAGGTGACCAGGCCCTCCGGCGGTTCGCCCGGCGACTGAACCAGGGCGATGGCCTCGCCCGTTCGGCGGAATTCGTCCAATACTTCGGCGGCTTTCCGGTCCGGGGCCACCCGGGTCAGGGGTTTGACCAGGGCGGGAATGTCCGGCGAGCCGGCGCCGCGGACGCTTTTAAAGAATTCCAGGGTCCGCAAATAACCCACGAAAGCGCCCCCCGCCGTGATGGGCACCCGGGAACGACCGGTTTCCACCAAAAGATCCATGAACCGTTCGGCGCCCCCCGGCCGATCGAGGATTTTTAAATCCAGGGTGTCCATCCGGTCGGCGGGCTGGGCCACGTCCCGGACGGTTTTTTGCGAAAAGGCCAGGGCGCGCTGGAACATTTCCGTCGATTCCGCCGGGATCTGGCCCGACGCCCGGGATTCGTCGACGGCGTGATGCAACTCCTCCAGGCTCACGACGGTCAGCAAATTGACGGGGGCCCGGTTGAGCGTCGGGGCGAACCGCTGGATCAACCACCCCAGGGGCCCCCAGACGATGAACAGGGCGCGGGTCAGGCGGCTGAGAAGCGGCAGGGTCATTTCGGCCACCCGCTCCCGGTAGGCGCGGCCGATGATTTTGGGGACGATTTCCCCCCCGACCAGCAAAAACGCGGTCACGACCCACCAGACGGCCACGTTCACCACGGGGCGGGGCCACCGGTGATACAAGGGCAGGGCGACCACCGCCGCCAGGCTCGAGAATCCGAAATTGACGAAGTTGTTGCCGAGCATCAAGATCGAGAGAAGCCGGTGGGGGTGGGAAAGCCAATCGTGGAAATAAGACCGGAGCGTCGGCGCCAGAAGCGCCAGGCGTTTCATGCGCAGGGCCGACAGGGCGGTGATGGCCGACTCGGCCAGGGCGAAATAGGCGGACACGGCCAACAACAGGGCCAGGGCCGACAGCTGGATCAACAACACGGGCGGTTCAGCGGGACCGGGCGCCCATGATCCGGCGGACGATGGGCTCCTGGACGGCCCACATGCGCGCCCGGGGGGCGGGCTCGTAGTCGGTGTAGCCAAGCAAATGGAGCGTCCCGTGGGTGGCCAGCCGAACGATCTCTTCGTCCCGGGTCGACCCGAACCGCCGGGCGTTCAACCGGGCCTGGTCGGTGGCGATGTACAGGTCGCCGAAGGGCGCCCCGGCGGCGGGGCCGTCGAAGGGGGACCGACCGCGCTCCGCGGGGTAGCGGAAAGCGATGACGTCGGTGAACCGATTCTTTTGGCGGAAGCGGCGGTTGAGGATCCGAAGGCGGGCGCGGGTGGTCCACACGATGTGGAGTTCGTCGCCCCGGGCCCGGCCGTGGCGCAGGGCCGCGCGGGCTCCTCGAACGGCCCGGGCTTCGGCGGGCGGGCGCCGGGCCCCCAGGGTGGAGCAAACGATGTTCACTTTTTGGGGGCCGGCGCGGCGGCGCGAATTTCGACGTCGGTTTCCTGGGACGTGGGATAACGGATCCGCGTGTGGTAGACGCCGACCAGGGTGTTCACAAAACTGTCCTTCACCTGCTGGATTTCCGCGAGGGTCAGGGGCACGTGGTCGAATTGGCCGTCGTTGATTTTGGATTCCACGATGCGCGCCACGTGGTCCGCGAGCCGCTGATGCGTGGGGTTTTCCACGGTCCGGGTGGAGGCCTCCACCGAATCGGCGAGCATGACGATGGCCGTTTCCCGGGTCAGGGGCCGGGGACCCGGGTAGCGGTAAATGTCCTCGTCCACGTCCTCGGCACCCGCCCGTTCGATGGCCCGGCGGTAGAAATACTCGATGCGCGAGGTGCCGTGGTGCATGGTGATGAAATCCATAAGCGTGCGGTCCAGGTTGTGGCGCTGGGCGAGGGCCAACCCGTCCTTCACGTGGGATTGAATGACGATGCGGGACATGTTCGGCGGCAGGAGCTCGTGGGGGTTGCCCAGGGCGCCCTGGTTCTCCACGAAATATTCCGGTTTGGCCAACTTGCCGATGTCGTGAAAGTAGGCGCCCACCCGGCAAAGAAGCGCGTTGGCCCCGATGCGCTCCGCGGCCGCCTGGGCCAGGGACGCCATGATGAGCGAGTGATGGAACGTCCCGGGGGCCTCCAGGCTCAACCGCTTCAACAGCGGGTGATTGACGTCGGAAAGCTCCAGAAGACGGATGTTGGACAACCGGGAGAAAAACAATTCCATATAGGGCAGGAGCCCGAGGGTCAGAAGCGTGGAAAGGGCGCTGCCCACGCCCACCCATTTGATGGCGAATAGCGTCTGGGCCCGGGGCCAACGCTCCATCATCGCCAGCATCCCCACCGCGGCCGCCCCGCCCAGGGCCACCCAAAGGCCCGCCCGGGTGATGTCGCCCCGGGTGCGGACCCGCAGAGCCCGGGAAACGCCCGCCATACCGGCGAAACACACGACCAGGGAGGATTCCAGGGAAAACCCGTTGAGAATGCCGAACACGAGGCTCAGGACGACCGTGGAGATCACGGCCAGGCGCGGGTGAAGCAGGATGGCGGCCAGCAGCCCCGCCAACGGCAGCGGGAAGCCGAAGGGCGAAATCCAGGAAAAATGTTGCACCGCGTCGAACCACAACTCCATGCCCAGCACGCTGCCCACGATCAACACGCCCAGGAAAGCCACCGCGTCCTCGTCCTGGGCCAACTCGGGGTGGTCAAAACGGAGGTAAAGGCCGAACAGGGCGATCAAGGCCGTCGAAAGGATCAACACCGCCGCGGCCTGGGGCCACCCGGGGCCGATCTCCAGAAACAATACCGTCGACAACATGACCCACACCGCCGCGCCCACGGCCCACACCGGCACGTGGATTTCCCGGTGCAGGAAAAGGGAGGACCGCGGCGCCGACAGGGGCCCGGACCGCTCCGTCCAACGCAGAAGACGCAGGAGGAGGGGACGAAGGGTGTGGCTGACGAATTGGGTGAACAGGTGGCTCATGGAATCGGGGCGCTTTAAACGGCCGGGGGCGGCGAACCGGGGGGCGGGGTCCGGCCCCGCTCGTCCCAGGCGTCAAAGGCCCGGATGATCTTCTTGACCAAGGGGTGCCGCACCACGTCCACTTCGGAGAAACGCACAAAATCGATGCCTTCGACGCCCCGAAGGACGTCCTGAATTTGGACGAGACCCGAGGTCAACTTTTTGTCCAAGTCGATCTGGGTCACGTCGCCGGTGATGACCATCCGCGACCCGTTTCCCATGCGGGTCAGGAACATTTTCATTTGCTCGGGGGTGGTGTTCTGGGCTTCGTCCAGAATCGCGAAGGCTTCGTCCAGGGTCCGGCCCCGCATGTAGGCCAGGGGAATGATTTCGATGGTTTCGTCCTCCCGCAGCTGGCGAAAACGGTCGGCGCCGACCATGTTGTGAAAGGCGTCGTAGAGGGGTTTCAGGTAGGGGTGCACCTTTTCGTAAAAATCCCCGGGAAGAAATCCGAGTTTTTCCCCCGCCTCCACGACCGGGCGGGTCAGGACGATGCGATTGACCCGGCCGCTCTCGAGGGCCGCGATGGCGCAGGCCACGGCCAAATAGGTTTTGCCGGTCCCGGCCGGACCGACGCCAAACACCATGTCGTTGTCCCGGATGGCTTTCACGTAGGCCTGCTGGGAGGGGGTCTGGGGACGAATGGCCGCCCCGGTCACCGTGACGTAGACGGAGTCCGGCGGGTATTTATTGGGCGGCAGGCCGGGCAAGGGGACCTCCACCGACTCCACCCGCGTCCCCTTTTGTTTGGACCGGACGGCGGTGCGCCGCATTTCCTCCAGCGTCGCCAGGGCCTGGTCCACGGGTTTGGGTCGGCCGCGGACGGCGAGGGTCAACC
>Ga0268298_10001915_pt1 | contig 23621 bp, 19 predicted proteins | sample WWTPWeurt_MetaG_FD_194462 | JGI IMG/M metagenome (GOLD analysis project Ga0268298, IMG submission 194462) | Activated sludge microbial communities from WWTP in Nijmegen, Gelderland, Netherland - WWTP Weurt | ecosystem: Engineered > WWTP > Aerobic digester > Activated sludge | place...
CGGCTTGTAGTCGAGCCGGTTGCCCTCGCTGTACCACAGGGTGTGCTTGAGCCAGTTGGCATCGTCACGACCGTTGGGGGTCTCGGCACAGTCGATTGCATCGTCACGAACGTGGGCACCGCGGGACTCCTTGCGGGCCTCGGCGGAAACCATGGTCGCCTTGGCAACCTCGATCAGGTTATCAAGCTCGAGGGCTTCCGTGCGGGCGGTATTCCAGACCTTGGACTTGTCCTTGATCTGGGTGCGCTTGGCACGCTCAGCCACTTCCATGATCTTGGTGACACCTTCCTTCATGATGTCCGCAAAACGGAACACACCGGCATGCTTCTGCATGGTGCGCTGCATCTCGAGACGAACCTCATGGACATCCTCGCCGCCAGTCTGGGACTCCAGACGCGCGATGCGGGCCAGGGAAACATCGGCAGCATCATCGGGAAGCGGCTTGAGCGTCAGCTGACCGGACTGGAAGTCGGACACGACGGTCTCGCCGGCAGCCTTGCCGAACACCAGCAGATCGAGCAGCGAGTTGGTACCCAGGCGGTTTGCACCGTGCACCGAGGCACAGGCACATTCACCGGCGGCATAGAAGCCGGGGATGGGCACATTGGGGCTGCCGTCCTTCGGCACCACGACCTGGCCCTTGTAGTTGGTGGGAATGCCGCCCATCTGGTAATGGCAGGTGGGAACGACCGGGATCGGGGCCTTGATGGGATCGACGCCAGCGAACTGGATGGAAATCTCGCGGATACCCGGCAGACGCTTGTTGATGGTTTCGGGCGACAGGTGGGTGATGTCGAGAAGCACATGATCCTTGCCACTGCCGCAGCCACGACCTTCATTGATCTCGGTGGTCATCGCACGGGAGACGACGTCACGGGAGGCCAGGTCCTTCAGGTTCGGTGCATAGCGCTCCATGAATCGCTCACCGGACGCATTGCGGAGGATACCGCCCTCGCCGCGCACACCTTCGGTGATCAGCACACCCGCGCCAGCCACACCGGTCGGGTGGAACTGCCAGAACTCCATGTCCTCAAGCGGGATGCCCGCACGGGCCGCCATGCCCACACCGTCGCCGGTGTTGATGAACGCGTTGGTGGAGCTGTAATAGATGCGACCGGCACCGCCAGTGGCGAAAATGGTGGCCTTGGCATGGAAGATGGAGACCTCGCCGGTTTCCATTTCCATGGCGGTCACGCCGAGCACATCACCGTCCGCATTGCGGATCAGGTCCATCGCCATCCATTCAACAAAGAACTGGGTGTTGGCACGGACGTTACGCTGGTACAGGGCATGCAGCATGGCGTGGCCGGTACGGTCGGCCGCGGCGCAGGAACGCGACACCGGGGTCTGGCCGTAGTTCTGGGAGTGGCCGCCGAACGGACGCTGATAGATCTTGCCGTTGTCGGTCCGGTCGAAGGGCATGCCGTAGTGCTCAAGCTCAACGACAACCTCGTTGGCCTTCTTGACCATGAACTCGATGGCATCCTGGTCGCCCAGCCAGTCCGACCCCTTAACGGTGTCGTACATATGCCAGTGCCAGTTGTCCTCGGTTGAATTGCCAAGGGAAGCGGCCACGCCACCCTGCGCTGCAACAGTGTGCGACCGGGTCGGAAAGACCTTGGTCAGAACAGCGGTTTTCATCCCTGCTTCGGATAGCTGAAGAGCCGCACGCAAGCCGGCACCGCCAGCGCCGACGATTACTGCATCAAAGGTACGCTTAGCGACTTTCACTTACAGCCTCCACAGAATCTGAGCAGCCCAGCCGGCATAACCGATGAGCAGAAGGGCGACGACCGAATGCAGCGCCAGGCGAATGCCGGTCGGCTTGATGTAGTCCATGAAAATGTCGCGCACGCCAATCCAGGCGTGAAAAAACAAGGACATGAAGAACAGGAAGGTCGCAAATTTCATGAAACCGGCACTGAACACACCGCGCCAGCTCTCGTAGGAGCCATCGGGCATGGTAAGTGCACAGACTGCAAACACGAGGGTGTAGAGCGCCATGACGACGGCGGTGATGCGCTGCAGGAGCCAGTCACGAAAACCGTAGTGAGCGCCAACAATGACGGGCTTTACCATAGCTTGGCCACCAGAAGGAAAGTGAGGGTAAGGCTGACGATAAGAACCAGGCGGGCGCTGCTGACCGCCGACTGCTTGTCAATACCAATATGCGCGTCCAACAGCAGAAAGCGAATGCCGGCGCAGAAGTGGTGCAGGTAAGCCCAGAGCAACCCCACCAGCAACAGCTTGACGAAAACATTACCCACGATGCCCTTATAGGCCGCATACGACTCGGGGGAACCGACGCTGCTACCGAAAAGTGCCAGCAGAACCGGCAGCATCAGAAAAAGGCCCGCGCCGCTGACCCGGTGCAGAATCGAGACTTTTCCGGGCAACGGAAGCCTGATCTCGTTCAACGCCAGATGCTTCGGGCGCTGCTTTTTCAAAATCACCTCTGTCATAAATACTCCCTCTAGCAAATTGCAACCGAAAGGCCGCACTTTTCCCACACAATGAAATTATAAGTATATACCCTTACCAACCACTGACAGGCCGGGCTCTCCTGCCAACTCAAAGCCTTCAACTCAATTCGTTAAGATAATAATGCTCCGCCGTGGAATAGAGGCCGCGACGCCATTCCACCGGCCTGTCGCCATAGGTGTAAGTAACACGCTCCACCGACAGCAGCGGAGTACCTTCAGCAACACCAAGGGATTCACTGGTCATCCGGTCGGCGGCAACAGCACGGATGCGCTCTTCCGCGCGAATCATGCGAACGCCGAACCTGGATTCGAACAGACTATAGAGGGAGCCATGCGCCCCCTGCAGGACTTCCATCGTCAGGCCATGGAAGATCTCGCCGGGCAGGTAGATCTCATCAATCACCACAGGCCTGCCGGCAAACTTGAGCAGACGCCGGAGAATTGTCACCGGGGCCCCCAGCTCGACGCCTAACATTCGCGCGGCCTCGTTGCCGGCCTTGGCTTTCCAGCAATCAAGAGGCACACTCTGCGGGTGAGCAAGGTCACCATCCACAGGGACAAGCCGCAGGAAGCGGAACAGAGCCCGGGGATCATTGTGGGAAGCCACGTAGGTTCCCTTGCCCTGCTTGCGAACCAGCAGATTTTCGGCGGCCATCTCATCAATGGCCTTGCGGACGGTCCCCTGGCTCACATTGAATCGCAGGGCGAGCTCCTGCTCGCTGGGAATTGCCTGCCCAGGCCGCCACTCGGCGGACTCCAAAGCATTTAGCATCAGATTCTTGATCTGACGATACAGGGGGCTGAAGGTGGGCGATTCGGGTCGCATCAACATATTGAAGCACACTTTTTCAGAGCAGTCCATGGGGTGTCTTTTATCTTATATAAGACATAAGACATGGAATTGACAGCCTCGAAAAATGCCCATACGATTCACATGTTGACCGATCAGATTCTGATAGCAGGTTCAACCATCCTCGCGGCGGCTGGAAGGCGGCGCGAAAGAGCAATATTGAATCGATAACACTTCTTTCCTTGAGGGAGTATCAATAATGGCAAAAGCCCCCGTTCGTGTCGCAGTCACCGGCGCCGCCGGCCAGATCGGTTACAGCCTCCTGTTCCGCATCGCCAGTGGCGAAATGCTGGGCAAGGACCAGCCCGTCATCCTTCAGCTCCTCGACCTCCCGCAAGCCCAGAAGGCTGTCAAGGGCGTCATGATGGAACTCGAAGACTGCGCTTTCCCGCTGCTGGCCGGCATGGTCGCCACCGACGACCCCAACGTCGCGTTCAAGGATGCTCAGGTATGCCTGCTCGTCGGCGCCCGCCCCCGCGGCCCCGGCATGGAGCGCAAGGATCTGCTCACTGAAAACGCCAAGATCTTCACCGTTCAAGGTGCAGCCATTGGCCAGCACGCCGCTCCTGACGTCAAGGTTCTGGTCGTCGGCAACCCGTGCAACACCAACGCGTACATCGCCAAGGAAATCGCCGTCAAGTACGGCCGTGTCAGCGCCAAGAATTTCACCGGCATGCTGCGCCTGGACCACAACCGCGCCCTCTCCCAGCTCGCTGGCAAGACCGGCCGCGAAGTCTCCAGCCTGAAGAACCTGGTCGTCTGGGGCAACCACTCCCCCACGATGTATGCCGACTACCGCTTCACCACCTCCAATGGTGACAAGGTGCCGGCCCTCGTGAACGACGAAGCCTGGAACCGCGACGTGTTCCTGCCCACCGTCGGCAAGCGCGGCGCCGCCATCATCGAAGCCCGCGGCCTGTCTTCCGCAGCCTCCGCCGCCAACGCCGCCATCGACCACATCCGCGACTGGGTGCTGGGCTCCAATGGCGAGTGGGTCACCATGGGCATTCCCTCTGACGGTTCCTACGACATCCCCGAAGGCATCATCTACGGCTTCCCGGTCACCACCGAGAACGGTGAATACAAGATCGTTCAAGGTCTCGAAATCGACCAGTTCTCCCGTGAGCGCATGACCCACACCCTCAACGAACTCCTCGAAGAGCGTGATGGCGTGAAGGATCTGCTGGCCTGACAACCCCGGGCATCAGCAAGTCTGCGAAGCGCGGGGACGGAAACGTCCCCGCGTTTTTTTGTCGACCCTTTTTTTGCTACCCTCCACGGATTCCACACCCGTCGATATCAAACCATGTCCTCCCTGCCCCACCCCGAGCATGTCTTGTTTCAAGGCGAGAAGCCCTTTCCGATCCTCCCTGCGGTTGACCACTACGCTGGCAGCGAAAAGCTCATGCGCAAGGCCCTTGCGCTCCAGGTCGAGCTGGGACCGGTCTTTGACATCACGTGCGACTGCGAAGACGGCGCCCGCGCCGGTGCGGAAGCGGAACACGCCGAAATGGCAGCCTCGGTCGTGCTCTCCGATGACAATCACTTCGGGCGCGTGGGTGCGCGCATTCATGACATCACCCACCCCCATTGGGAGCAGGATGTGGACATCCTGGTGAGCCGTGCCGGGCGCCGGCTGGCCTTCCTCACCCTGCCGAAACCACGCAGCGCCGCGGACGCCGCACGCCAGATCGAGAGCATTCGCAATGCCGAAGAACGACATGGGATCGAGCGGGAGATCCCGGTACACGTCTTGATTGAAACCCACGGCGCGCTGCGGGACGCCTGGGACATTGCCGCCCTGGACCGGGTGGAATCCCTCGATTTCGGCCTAATGGACTTCGTCAGTGGTCACCATGGCGCCATTCCGGGTTCCGCCATGCGAAGCCCCGGACAATTCGACCACCCCCTGGTGGTGCGCGCCAAATGCGACATTGCCGCTGCCGCCCTTGCCAATGGGGTGGTGCCCTCCCATAACGTGACCACGGAACTGAAGGATCTGGACTATATCCGCCGCGATGCGGAACGGGCGCGCCGGGAGTTCGGCTACCTGCGCATGTGGAGCATTCACCCCAACCAGATCGTACCCATCGTCGAAGCCATGCGCCCGGATTTCTCCGAAGTCGAGGACGCATCGGACATCCTGCTTGCCGCCCAGGACGGAGGCTGGGGGCCGATCCAGCATGCAGGCAAGCTCCACGACCGTGCGTCCTACCGCTATTACTGGGAATTGCTCAAACGCGCGCGGGCCACCGGCATGACGCTGCCCGCCGAATCGGCCGTGCGCTTCTTCTGAGCGGGTGGCCGGCACACTCGAAAAAAACCCGGCTGAACGCCGGGCTTCTTCCGGGTTCACGACTTCACGGTCACTCCGGCAAGGCGAGCTGGTTGTCCGTACTGAACTGATAGTCACGGAACACGTGCTCCGCGGAGAGGATCTCGTAATTACCATCCGCCCCTTTCCGCGACGTATCCTTCAGGCGGTAGGTGTAGTGCCCACAAGTCCACAGATCAAAGTTCCGCATGTGGGTACACATGCAGGTCTTTTCCATCACCGAGATCTTCTTGACGCCGGGGTGAAGCTCCACCTGACGGTTGTAGGCGTCGATGTAGGAACAATTGCCATTGCTATCGAGCAGGTAACCATAGGCCTCGCAATTAGGTCGAATCCCTGACCCGATCGCCGGGCTGCCGGTCAGCATTCGCATGGGGTAGCCGGTGGGTGAAATCTGATTCACCACGATTTGGTCTTCACTGGCCTTGAAATAGTGCTGCTGCACATCCTCCGGCAAACCACATTCGCGAGTCACGGTGAAGCGGGTAGCCACCTGCACGGCACCCGCCCCCTTTTCCAGGAAGGACACCGCATCACTGCCCGTGAAGATGCCGCCTGCGGGAATAAGAGGAATGTCGAGCTTCTCGGCGAGCAGCCACGCGTGGATCTCGGCAACGATGGTTGCCAGATCATACTTGGCCCAGTCCATGCCAAAGCCCAGGTGACCGCCCGCGAGCGGCCCCTCTACCACCACGTAATCCGGCATGCGGTTGGTGCGGGCGCTCTTGCGCAGGAAGAGTTGCAGCGCCCGCAGGGAGGAAACGATGATGCCCAGCTTTGCATCCCGAAAACGCGGGTGGTCCTCGATCAGGGCAAAGGAGCCCAGATGAAGCCCCGCCGCCAGGGTGATGCCATCGGCTCCGGCATCCAGCGCCGAAGCAAGACGCACACGAAGGGTTTCCTTCGGTGCATTCATGGTCAGCTTTTCCATGCAGTTGACGAAAACCATGCCCGACCCGCGCTTGGCCTCCATGGTCCGCCCGACGTGAAGGCGCGTTGCCTCGGCGAGCTGCCCAAGATCGAACTGCACGACAGACTTGTCAGAGTTGGCGACGTTATACTTGTACTGCTTGAGCTTGTCCTTCACAAACTTCGTGTTGAAACGGCGGTCCGCCACCGTCTTCACCATTGCGTCCGAGATGTGACCGATCCCGCCCAGGCGAGCAGCCTCCAGCGCCAGATCTGCAGTGGAGATATCCACCCCCATGCCGCCGATCACAATGGGCACCAGCTCCTGCTTGCCAAAGCGCAGACGGAAATCATCAACTCGTTTCATGAAACCCCTTCCAGACAGACGTGAAGTACCAGATTGGCGACAGGCCGACTCCGGCCCAACGCGGTATTATCTCATCGGCCCAGCACATATGCTGCGTGTTGGATCAAGGAAAAACACCGGAAGTTGCGCACAACCATCGAATTTCCACGTGCGTTTCATGCCTCCTGCAGGGGAATCGACGCTCCTGGGTAAATTTGTTACTTTCGCAAGCGCGGATAAAGTCACGAAGTCCGCTAAAATCACGCTTCCGAAGTTCCTTGCAGCCTGATGTCTCAATCCACGCTTCCTCCTCACGAGTGCGCTGTACTGTTTGCCGATCTTGTCGGCAGCACACAGCTTTATCAGCGCGTGGGCGACAAGTCGGCCTTCGAAGTCGTGGACAAGAGCATCCGGGCCATGCGCATCGCGGTGGAAACCAAAGGCGGGCGGGTGGTCAAGCACACGGGCGATGGTCTGATGGCCGTGTTCCGTGACGCCGACAGTGCGGCTGACGCCACACTTGCCATTCACCAGACGATCAAGGAACTTCCCGCTGCGCCGGAGCAGCGTCTCGCCGTGCGGATCGGCTTTCAATTCGGCGCCGTGGTTGCCAGCGGCACCGACGTGTTCGGAGACACCGTCAATTTTGCAGCCCGCCTTGCCGAACTGGCGTCACCCGGCAAGGCCATCACTGCAGTGGAAACCGCTCGGCGCCTGGGGCCTGAATGGCGGTCCGTGCTGCACACGCTCCCGCCGCGGGTCATCCGCGGCCTGAGCCGGCCGGTGGAACTCTGTGAATTGATGTGTGAGGCCGTTGGTGAGCTCACCATCGTTCAGAGCGATCACTTTCTTCTCGAAACCGAACCCGAGTTGCGTCTTTACCTCGACGCCGTGTCCCTGACGCTGAATGCCACCAAGCCCAGTGCGCGCATTGGCCGCGACCCCGCTGCCGACCTAGTCATCGCCGACACCCAGTCATCCCGGCGCCACGCCGAGGTGGAACTGCGCGGCGACAAGTTTGTGCTGATCGATCGGAGCAGCAACGGCACCTTCGTCCAGATCGACGGCGAAAGGGAGTTCCTGCTGTCCCGCGAGGAAGTCGTACTGCGGGGCCGCGGGCACTTCGCCCTTGGTCGTAGCTGCGCCAACAGCCCCCAGGTCATCAGCTTCGTCTGTATCTAGCACCCCGCGCCAGCGGGGGTGCATCCATCAGCCCTTCAGCGCATCGCCCAACGCCCTTCCACCCAACGCAACCGCCGCGTTCGACTGGGGGAAGAATTTTCCGAGGGTGAAGAAGCCATGCACCATGCCTTCGAACTCATGCACCTTCACCACCACCCCGGCTTCACGCAAGGCCTCGGCATAGGCCTTGCAATCATCGGTCAGAGGATCGCAACCTGCCACGATGAAGGTGGCCGGCGGAAGCCCGTCAAAACGCCCGGCAAGCAAGGGCGACGCGCGCCAGTCCTGCCAGTCATCCTGGTTGGGAAGGTACTTCTCGAAGAACCACGCAAGACTCTCCGTATCCAGAAAGAAGCCGCTCGCATAGGTCCGTCGTGAAGGGCGCTGGCTCAGAATGTCGGTGCATGGATAGATCAGCAACTGCAGTGCAGCCTGCGGCCCGCCTCGATTGCGCATCTGCAGGGCCGTCACGGCGCTCAGCGTTCCCCCTGCGCTATCGCCGGCCAAAGCAAAGCGTGCCGGATCAACCCCCAACAGCGCTGCATTGGCCAGCGACCAATCCACAGCCCTTTGCGCGTCGTCCACGGGCGCGGGGAAGGGGTGCTCGGGGGCAAGACAATAGTCAACCGACAGGACGGCGCACCCGCTGTGATTGGCAAGCTCGCGACACAGCACGTCATAACTCGGAATATTGCCGACGCACCAACCGCCGCCATGAAAGTAGAACGTGACCGGCAGGACGTCGTCAGACCGGGACTGAAGCGGCCGATACAGACGGGCCATGATCACCCCGTCGCGAGCGTGAAGCCGGGGAATCGGCACATCGGTCACCGACGCCACTGCCGGCGCCTCCGGACGCAGGGCAAACTGCAGCTTCTCGAAGGAATGGCGTGCCTGATGGACGTCCAGCTCGTGAAAACGGGGGGCGCCGACGCGGTAAACCATGTCGAGCAGGGCCTTGGCTTGGGGATCGAGGGCCATGGAGACAATCCGGAGTGAATCGACGATCGGGAACCGCGCCCTCTGCCGTGGCACACCGAACGCAGAACACGCCGCATTTGCGGCGAGGCGCCCGGCCCGCTACCATGCGCGACTTTCCGAAGAACAGGGTCGCGCGGCAAGAGCCTGAAGAAACCTGGTGCCGAGAGTGGGACTCGAACCCACACACCTTGCGGCGGCGGATTTTGAATCCGCTGCGTCTACCGATTCCGCCATCCCGGCACGGGAAGCCGCGCATTATCTACGAAACATCCGACTGCATCAACACATGGCCTGGACTCTCGACGACTTCGATTACCTGCTCCCCGACGAGCTGATCGCCCAGGCACCGCTGGATCGCCGCACCGACAGCCGCCTGCTGCGCGTGCAACCCAGCCTGGCCGACCTGCATTTCGCTGATCTGCCCTCCCTCCTCGCCCCTGGGGATCTGCTGGTCTTCAACGACACCCGGGTGCTGCATGCCCGCCTGTTCGGCACCAAGGACACCGGTGGTCAGGTGGAGGTGATGATCGAACGTCCCCTGGGCGGCCACGAGGCCTTGGCCCAGGTCCGTGCCAGTAAGTCACCGAAGCCGGGCAGCCGGCTCCATCTGGAGGGAGCGCTCGACGTGGAGGTGCTCGGCCGCGCCGGCGAGTTCTTTCACCTGCGCTTTCCCGACACCGACGATCTGGTCGCCCTGCTTGAGCGCCACGGTCGCTTGCCGCTGCCACCCTATATCGAACGCGCCGCCGGCAACACGGACGAGTCCCGCTACCAGACGGTGTATGCCCGCGACCCGGGCTCGGTCGCCGCCCCCACGGCCGGCCTGCACTTCGACGAAGCCCTGCTGGCCCGACTGGCCGGGCTTGGCATCAACAGTGCCTTCGTGACCCTGAACGTGGGCGCAGGCACCTTCCAGCCCGTGCGCGTCCACGACCTTTCCGAACATCAGATGCACACCGAGGCCTACTTTGTGCCCGAGGCCACCGTGGACGCCATTGCTGCCACCCGGGCCGCCGGCCGCCGGGTCGTCTGCGTCGGCACCACCAGCATGCGTGCGCTGGAATCGGCTGCCCGCTCCGGCCCCCTGCGCGCGGGTAAGGCCGAGAGTGACCTGTTCATCCTGCCCGGCTACGACTTTCAGGTGGCGGACGCACTCATCACCAATTTCCATCTGCCCAAATCCACCCTGCTGATGCTCGTCTCGGCCTTTTCCGGCATGGACACCATCCGCCACGCCTACGCCCACGCCATCGAGCAGCGCTACCGCTTCTTCAGCTACGGCGACGCCATGTTCCTGACCCGGACCGCCCCATGAAATACGAACTCCTCGCCACCGACGGCGCCGCCCGCCGAGGCCGCCTGACCCTCAACCACGGCACCGTGGACACCCCGGCCTTCATGCCCGTAGGCACCTACGGCACCGTCAAGGGCATCTCACCCCAGGATCTGCGCGACATCGGCGCCCAGATCTGCCTGGGCAACACCTTCCACCTGTGGCTTCGCCCGGGCCTGGAGGTGATGGAAGCCTTCGGCGGCCTGCACCAGTTCATGGCCTGGGACGGCCCCATCCTCACCGACTCCGGCGGCTTCCAGGTCTTCTCCCTGGGCGCCCTGCGCAAGATCACCGAGGAAGGCGTCCGCTTCAGCTCACCGGTCAATGGCGACAAGCTGTTTCTCACCCCCGAAGAGTCCATGCGCATCCAGAAGGTGCTCAACTCCGACGTGGTGATGATCTTCGACGAATGCACGCCCTACCCCGCCACCGTCACCGAAGCCGCCGACTCCATGCGCCTGTCCCTGCGCTGGGCCCAGCGCTCCAAGGACGAATTCAATCGCCTGGAGAACGACAATGCCCTGTTCGGCATCGTCCAGGGCGGCATGTATGAAAACCTGCGCGACGAATCCCTCGCCGGGCTGGAGGACGTCGGCTTTCATGGCTACGCCATCGGTGGCCTGTCCGTGGGCGAGCCCAAGGAGGACATGCAGCGCATCCTGCATCACACCGCGCCGCGCCTCCCCAGGGACAAGCCCCGCTACCTCATGGGTGTCGGCACGCCGGAGGACATCGTGTTCTCGGTGCAGGCCGGCATCGACATGTTCGACTGCGTGATGCCCACCCGTAACGCCCGCAACGGCTGGCTGTTCACCCGCCATGGCGACATCAAGATTCGCAACGCCCGCTACAAGACGGACACCCGCCCCCTGGACGAATCCTGCGACTGCTACACCTGCCGCAATTTCTCCCGGGGCTACCTGCACCACCTCAACCGCCTCAACGAGATCCTTGGCGCGCGGCTGGCCACCATCCACAACCTGCACTATTACCAGCAACTGATGCGTGATCTGCGCGACGCCATCGCATCCGGCACCCTCGCCGACTACGTCGCCCGCTTCCACCGGGAACGGGCTGGCCAGGGCGCCTGAGGCCGGCGCACCAGGGGTGGGCTGAAGCTGCGGCTTCGCCCACCCGAGCCTTGCCGCTATAATCGCGCCTTTTCCCCGCTTCCTTCCATGCAGGTATTCCGCGGAATTCCCGAGCGCTCCGACCACGGCTGCGTGCTCACCATCGGCAACTTCGATGGCGTGCATCGCGGCCATCAGGCCTTGCTCGCGAAACTAAGGGCCAAGTCGCGCGCCAACGGCCTACCCTCTGCCGTGCTCACCTTCGAGCCGCATCCCCGCGAATACTTCACCCACGAGAACCGGCCGATCCGCCTCACCTCCCTGCGTGAGAAGATCCAGCGCATTGCCGACCAGGGCGTCGACCGCCTCTACATCGGGCGCTTCAACGCCCGCTTTGCCGCCCTCACCGCCGAGCAGTTCATCGAGGAGATCCTGGTCCGCGGTCTGGGCGCCCGTCACCTGATGATCGGCGACGACTTCCGCTTCGGCAAGGGGCGCCAGGGTGACTTCGCGCTGCTGGAAGCAACCGGGAAGACAGCCGGCTTCACGGTGGAAGCCATGCACACCCTCGTCCACGAAGGTGAGCGCGTCTCCAGCTCTGCCGTGCGCGAAGCCCTTGCCGAGGGCGACATGCCCCACGCCGCCTGTCTGCTCGGCCACCCCTACAGCATCAGCGGCCGGGTCATGCATGGCGACAAGATCGGACGCAGCATCGGCTTCCCCACGGCCAATATCCAACTCAAGCACCGCAGCCCGCCGCTCATGGGCATCTATACCGTCAGCGTCGAGGGCCTTGTCGACACCCCGTGGCCCGGCGTCGCCAGTGTCGGGGTGCGCCCCACCATCAACGATGCGGGCCGGCCCACCCTTGAGGTGCATCTGTTCGACTGGAAGGCCGAATGCTATGGCGCCCATCTCAAGGTGAACTTCCTCGCCAAGCAGCGCGACGAAGAACGCTACGACACCCTTGAAGCGCTGACCGCCCAGATCGCCCGCGACGCCGATCAGGCACGCGCTTACTTCGCACAGAATCCCCTCTGAATTCACAGGCAGCACAGACCATGTCCGACAACCGCAAGACCCTGAACCTGCCCGACACCCCCTTTCCCATGCGCGGCGACCTCGCCAAGCGCGAGCCGAGCTGGGTCGCCGACTGGCAGCAGCGCAAGCTGTACCAGAAGATCCGCAAGGCCTCCGCCGGCCGGCCCAAGTTCGTGCTCCACGACGGCCCGCCGTACGCCAACGGCAGCATCCACATCGGTCACGCGCTGAACAAGATCCTCAAGGACATCATCGTCCGCTCCAAGACCCTGGCCGGCTTCGACGCCCCCTACGTGCCGGGCTGGGACTGCCACGGCCTGCCCATCGAGCACAAGATCGAAGTCACCCACGGCAAGGGCCTGCCCGCCGACAAGGTCCGCGAGCTGTGCCGCACCTACGCAGGTGAGCAGATCGAGGAGCAGAAAAAGGACTTCATCCGCCTTGGCGTGCTGGGCGACTGGGAAAAACCCTACCGCACCATGGACTTCGGCAACGAAGCCGGTGAAGTGCGGGCGCTGGCCGAGATGGTCAAGCGTGGCTGGGTCTTCAAGGGACTCAAGCCGGTGAACTGGTGTTTCGACTGCGGCTCGGCCCTGGCCGAAGCAGAAGTGGAATACCAGGACAAGGCCAGCCCGGCGGTGGACGTGGGCTTCCCCTGCGCCGAGCCCGAAAAGCTCGCCGCCGCCTTCGGCCTTTCGGCCCTGCCCGCCGGCAAGGATGCCTGGGCCGTGATCTGGACCACCACCCCGTGGACCATCCCCGCCAACCAGGCCCTCAACGCCCACCCGGAACACGAATACGCCCTGGTGGACACCCCCCGCGGCCTGCTGGTGCTGGCCACGGAGCTGGTTGAAGGCAGCCTCAAGCGCTTTGGTCTCGAGGGTAGCATCGTCGCCCGCACGCCCGGCGCGACGCTGGAAAGGATCAATTTCCGCCATCCCTTCTACGACCGCCTGTCACCGGTCTTTGTCGCCGACTACGTGGGCCTCGACGCCGGCACCGGCATCGTCCACTCCGCCCCGGCCTACGGTCTGGAAGATTTCAACTCCTGCAAGGCCAACGGCTTCAGCAACGACGACATCCTCACCCCGGTGCAGAGCAACGGCGTGTATGCCGATTCCCTGCCCTTCTTCGGCGGCCTGCACATCTGGAAGGCCAATCCGGTCATCGTCGACAAGCTGCAGGAAGTCGGTGCCCTCTTCTCCCACGAGAAGATCACCCACAGCTACATGCACTGCTGGCGCCACAAGACGCCGCTGATCTACCGGGCCACCGCCCAGTGGTTCGTGGGTATGGACCTCAAGCCCAACGGCGGCCCGAGCCTGCGCGAGCTGGCCCTCGGCGGTGTGGACGCGACCCAGTTCTTCCCGTCCTGGGGCCAGGCACGCCTGCACGCCATGATCGCCAACCGCCCCGACTGGTGCATCTCCCGCCAGCGCAACTGGGGCGTGCCGATTCCCTTCTTCCTCGACAAGGCCACCGGCGAGCTGCACCCGCGCACCGTGGAACTGATGGAAGAAGTCGCCCAACGCATCGAGAAGGAAGGCATCGCCGCCTGGTTCAAGCTCGACCCCGCCGACCTCCTCGGTGCCGAAGCCGGCCAGTACGACAAGATCAGCGACACCCTCGACGTGTGGTTCGATTCCGGCACCACCCACTGGCACGTGCTGCGCGGCTCCCATCCCGACGGCCACGCCAGCGGCCCGCGTGCCGACCTGTACCTGGAAGGCTCCGACCAGCACCGTGGCTGGTTCCACTCGTCACTGCTCACGGGCTGCGCCATCGACGGTCACCCGCCCTACAAGGCCCTGCTGACCCACGGTTTCGCCGTGGACGGCGCCGGCCGCAAGATGAGCAAGTCCCTCGGCAACGTGGTCGTGCCCCAGGAGGTCACGGGCAAGCTCGGCGCCGACATCCTGCGCCTGTGGGTCGCCTCCACCGACTACTCCGGCGAGCTGTCCATTTCCAAGGAGATCCTCGACCGTGTCGTCGAGGTGTATCGCCGCCTGCGCAACACCCTGCGCTTCCTGCTGGCCAACACCGCCGACTTCGACGCCACCACCGACATGCTGCCCGTGTCCGAGTGGCTTGAGATCGACCGCTACGCCCTGGCCCTGACCCGCAAGCTGCAGACCCAGGCCGAAGCCGACTACGCCGGTTACGAGTTCCACCGCATCGTGCAGGCCCTGCAGAACTTCGCCTCAGAAGATCTTGGCGCCGTGTATCTGGACGTCCTCAAGGATCGCCTCTACACCACCCAGGCCAAGTCCGCGGCCCGCCGCTCGGCCCAGAGCGCCCTGTGGCACATCCTGCAGTCGGTGGTGCGCCTGATGGCGCCCATCCTGTCCTTCACCGCCGAGGAAATCTGGCAGCTCCTCGTCAAGGACGCGGACGACAGCGTGATGCTACACACCTTCCACGCCCTTCCTGCCCAGGACGGCGAGGAAGCACTGCTTGAGCGCTGGACGGCGATCCGTGCCATCCGTGCGGACGTGCAGAAGGAGATCGAGGCGGTGCGCGCAGCCGGCCAGGTGGGCTCTTCCCTGCAGGCCGAAGTGGAGATCCGTGCTGCAGAGGGCAAATACGCGCTCCTCGCCAGCCTCGCCGACGACCTGCGCTTCGTGCTGATCTGCTCGAAGACCACGCTCATCAAGGTGCCGTCCGAGGCCGACGAGGCGATCCTGGTCAGCCCGTCTGCCCACAAGAAGTGCGAACGGTGCTGGCACTACCGGGACGATGTGGGCCATGACGCCGATCATCCGGAACTTTGCGGCCGCTGCACGTCCAATCTCCACGGCACCGGCGAAGCACGCTCGGTCGCCTGAGCACCCTTCCCACCGGAGCCCAGCCCTTGAAATTACGCCTAGGCAACTGGATTGGCCTCTCAGCCATCGTCGTGCTGGTAGACCAGTGGACCAAACACCTCGTCCGCGGCGCCCTGCGCAACGGCGAGGTCATCCACGTCACCGACTACTTTGACCTCGTACTTGCCTTCAATCCTGGCGCGGCGTTCAGCTTTCTCGCCGACCAGGGGGGCTGGCAGCGCTGGTTCTTCGTGGCACTGGCCGCAGCCATCTGCGGCTGGCTGTTACGCCTGCTGGCCCGCCATCAACATGAGTTGTTGCAGCCCCTGGCCTTCTCCCTGATCATCGGCGGAGCCATCGGCAATGTCATCGACCGCTTTGTCTTCGGCGCAGTCGTCGACTTCCTGTATTTCCACATCGGCCGCTACGGCTGGCCCGCCTTCAACGTGGCCGACTCCGCCATCTGCGTGGGCGTCGTCCTGATGTTCATCGCCCAGGTTCGCGAGAGCCGCCACGCCACCGCCCAAGAGAAACTCTCATGACCCAGATCGTCCAGCCCGACAGCCTGCTGACCCTCCACTACCGCATCTCCCTCGACAACGGCCAGGCGCTGATCAGCACCTTCGAGTCTCAACCCGCCACAATGCAATTGGGTCACGGTGACATCGCCCCGACCCTCGAACGCTGCCTGGCCGGCATCACCGTCGGCGAGCGCCACACCTTTCTGCTCGAACCTGAAAACGCCTTCGGCGTTCATCGCGAAGATCTGGTCGAGAAGGTCCGTCTCGAGGACTTCCCTGACGGCACCGAGGTCGAGCCCATGGTCATCATGGAGTTCACGGCACCCGACGGTACCCGTTACCCCGGCCTGATCCGCGAAGTGCTCGACACCCATGCCATCATCGACTTCAACCACCCCCTGGCCGGCAAGTCCATTCGCTTCGAAGTCGAAGTGATCGGCGTAAACTGAACCCCGGAGCCCCTGCATGGAAGTCCTGCTCGCCAACCCCCGCGGCTTTTGTGCCGGCGTCGAACGTGCCATCGAGATCGTGGAACGTGCCCTCGTCCAGTTCGGCGCGCCGATCTACGTTCGCCACGAAGTCGTTCACAACCGCTTCGTGGTGGATGGATTGCGCGCCAAGGGCGCCATCTTCATTGAATCCCTGGATGACGTGCCGGCCGGCAACACCGTGATCTTCAGCGCCCACGGCGTGCCCCAGTCGGTACGCACCGAAGCCGAAGCCCGCGGCCTGCGGGTGTTCGACGCCACCTGCCCACTGGTCACCAAGGTGCACATCGAAGTGGCCCGCATGCGTGAGCAGGGACGTGAACTGATCATGATCGGCCACAAGGGCCACCCGGAAGTCGAAGGAACCATGGGCCAGGTCAAGGACGGCATCTACCTGGTTGAATGCGTAGCCGATGTGGCCGGGCTGCAGGTTGCCAAGCCCGACATGCTCGCCTACGTCACCCAGACCACGCTCTCGGTGGACGATGCAGCGGCCATTGTCACCGCCCTGCGCGAGCGCTTCCCGGACATCGTCGGCCCCAAGAAGGACGACATCTGCTATGCCACCCAGAACCGTCAGGATGCCGTGAAGTTCATGGCCCCCCGCTCCGACGTGGTCCTGGTGGTCGGTTCGGTCAACAGCTCTAACTCCAACCGCCTGCGCGAAGTCGCCGAGTTGCTCCGCGTGCCGGCCTACCTCATCGACAACGCCGCCGCCATCGACCCGGCCTGGATCGTCGGCAAGAAACGCATCGGTGTCACGGCGGGTGCTTCCGCACCGGAAGTCCTGGTTGACGAAGTGATCGCACGCCTCAAGGAAATGGGGGCCGCATCCGTAAAGTCCCTGGATGGTGTTCCCGAACGGGTGACCTTTCCGCTGCCGAAGGATCTTCAGACCCCGGCGGCATGAGTGGAAGGGCGCCTTGCGTGGCGCCCTTTTTCATCCCTGCGCGAGTGCTGCCCATGCCCTACGTACAACGCGATGCCGATGGCGTCGTCACCGCAGCTTTCACCGCCTCGGGCCCCGACCACCGGGAGGAACTCCCGGCCGGCCATGCCGATCTCGCTCCCTTTTCCGGCCCTGCCGAGTTTGCACGGCTGGACGCGGATCTGATCCGGGTGATTGAAGATGTGGTGGACGTCCTCATCGACCGGGGCCTCCTGCGCCTCACCGACCTCCCGCCCGATGCCCAACGCAAGCTGCTTGCCCGCAAGGGCGCCCGGGCGCGCCTGCGACAGGGGCTCAATCTGCTGGGCCCCGACGACGTGATCTGAGCCCTTGTCGGCAGATCTGCAAAGCGACCCGGTTTCACGCGAGCGAACCCGCCCCCACGCCAATACCGCTTCACACGCGGGGGGCACCGTACTTCAAGAGCGCCCGGCGGCACCCGCCTGGAGGCTCAAGTTCCCCCTGCGACACCCGTTATCCCTACAATCCGGATGCCATCGGCCTTGCCCATGGCATCTCCCCCGTCAGCTCCCCAGGCTGCCGGACCGTGAAACGACCACGAAGCGATTGTGCCGATGACCGACGCTGCATCCCCAGCCACACAGCCCCGCATTCCCGATGCGGGTAGCCCGGACAACGGGTGGCAACCGGGCGAAGCCTCCACCCATGAAGACCCGTTGCTTGATGCGCTGGTTGTCCTGACCCGCCTGCACGGCGCCCCCTTTACGGCAGAAGCACTCTCTGCCGGACTACCCCTGGTGGACAACCGCCTCACACCTTCACTGCTGCCGCGGGCCGCTGCCCGCGCAGGCCTCACTGCGCGGATCGTCCGCAAGCCGCTCTCCGGGATCACACCAAACCTGCTGCCGGCCATCCTGCTTCTGCACGACCGCCGCGCCTGCATCCTGCTCGAACACCTGCCCGATGGCGGCATGCGAGTGCGCTTCCCCGAGGCAGGCGAGTCTGCCGACGACCTGACAGCCGAAGAGCTCGCCGCGCTCTACACGGGGCTGGTGTGCTTCGTGCGGCCGCGCTTCCGCTTCGAAGCGCGCTCCCCCAAGGTCAATGCAGTGCGCTCCAGCCATTGGTTCTGGGGCACGGTCTTGGAGAACTGGCGCCTTTACCGGGACACCCTGCTGGCCGCGCTGGTCATCAACCTCTTTGCGCTGGCCATTCCCATGTTCTCGATGACGGTCTATGACCGGGTGGTCCCCAACCACGCCGTCGAAACCCTGTGGGTCCTCGCCATCGGCGCCGTGTTGGTCCTGTTTTTCGATTTCGTCCTGCGCACTCTCCGGGCCTACATCGTGGACACCGCGGGCAAGCGCATCGACGTGCAGCTTTCGGCGCGCATCATGGAACGGGTTCTCGGCCTGCGCATGGACGCGCGCCCGGCCTCCGTGGGCTCCTTCGCCGCCAACCTCAGGGCATTCGAGGGTGTCCGGGACTTCATCGCCTCGGCCACCGTCACGACCCTCATCGATCTGCCCTTTGTCGTGCTCTTTCTGATCGTGATGGTGTGGATCTCCCCGTGGCTGTTGCTGCCCCCCCTGGTCGGCATGCTTGCGGTGCTGTTCGTCACCCTGGTGTCCCAGGAAAAGATGCATGAACTCACCGAAACCACCTACCGGGCAAGCGCCCAGCGCAATGCCACCCTGGTGGAGAGCCTGGTCGGGCTCGAGACGGTCAAGACCCTCAGTGCCGAGGGCCTGATCCAGCGCCAGTGGGAACGCGCCACCCTCTTTCTTGCGCAGATCGGGGGCCGCCTCAAGCTCCTATCATCCGGCACGGTCAACTTCGCCCAGTTCATGCAGCAATTCGTCAACATCGCCGTCATCATCGTCGGCGTGTATGAACTGTCCGAAGGCAACATGTCGATGGGGGGGATCATCGCGGCGTCAATGCTGTCGGGCAGGGCCATGGCCCCCCTCGGACAGGTGGCAGGCCTGATGATGCAGTATCAGAACGCCCGCACCTCCCTGGCCTCGGTCAACTCCCACATGGAGCTGCCCATCGAGCGCCCGGAGGGCGCAAGCTTCGTGCACCGGCCCAGCTTCAGCGGCAACATTGAGTTCAAGGACGTCAGTTTCTGCTATCCCGGCCGTGATCAGGCCGTGCTCAAGAAGGTCAGCTTCCGCCTGAAGGCCGGTGAAAAGGTGGCCATCATCGGTCGCATCGGCTCGGGCAAGACAACCATCGAAAAGCTCGTGCTCGGCCTTTACCAGCCCACCGAGGGTGCCGTTTTCATCGACGGCATCGACGCGCGGCAGATCGACCCCGCCGAGCTGCGCCGGGCCATCGGCTTCGTTCCCCAGGACGTGACCCTGTTCTACGGCACCCTCAAACACAATATCGCCATGGGCGCCCCCTTCGCAGACGACAGCGCCATCCTGGCCGCTGCCGAACTCTCGGGCGTCAAGGAGTTTGCGGATACCCATCCCCAGGGTTTCGAGATGCCGATCGGAGAACGTGGCGAATCCCTCTCCGGCGGTCAGAGGCAAGCCGTGGCGATTGCCCGGGCACTGCTCAATGACCCGCCCATGCTGCTGCTCGATGAACCCTCCAGCAGCATGGACCACCAGAGCGAGGAAGGCCTCAAGCAGCGTCTACGCCGCTTTGCGGCGAGCAAGACAATGATCCTGGTGACCCACCGAACCTCATTGCTCGATCTCGTGGACCGCCTGATCGTCCTCGACCAAGGGCAGATCGTCGCCGACGGCCCCAAGGCGCAGGTGGTCGAAGCCCTCCAGCAGGGCCGCATCGGACGGGCGGGGTGACATCATGAAATCACTCATTCCCCTGCTGCAACGCCTCTACGATCCGCTTTACCAACGCTGCTCACGCCTCTTCGATCGCGTCCTGGACGGTGCCGAGCGCCGTGAGATCCACGATGACTCGGACTACATGGCCGATGCCGAGTGGGCCATGTCGGAACAAAAACTGCGAGGAAGCCGGATTGCCGTCTGGATAACCTGTACGGCGGTGTTCGTGCTGATCGTCTGGGCAGCATTTGCGCAGCTGGACGAAGTCACCCGTGGCGAAGGCAAGGTCATACCTTCACGCCAGGTTCAGGTCATGCAGAGCCTCGACGGCGGGATCGTATCGGAGATACTGGTCAAGGAAGGCCAGCAGGTAAAGACCGGACAGCTACTGCTCAAGGTGGATCCGACCCGTTTCGTGTCCTCCCTGAGGGAGAACCGTGCCCAGTACATCGCCCTCCTCGCCAAAGCTGCGCGGCTCACCGCCGTCGCCAGCGGCAAGCCCTTCATACCGCCGCCTGAACTGATAAAGGAAGCGCCCGATCTGGTCGAACAGGAGCGTAGCGCCTACGAAAACAAGCGAATGGAACTCGAAGCCGCGGTGGGTATTGCCCGTCAGCAGCTTACCCAACGCCGCCAGGAGCTCAACGAACTGATCGCCAAACGCGAGCAGGCCACCCAGAGCTATACCCTTACTGCCAAGGAACTCGAAGTCACCCGCCCCCTCGCCAAGACCGGTGCGGTCTCCGAAGTGGAGCTCCTGCGCCTCGAGCGGGACGTGGCCCGCTACCGGGGTGAGCGGGACGCGGCGGGCGCCCAGATTCCCCGTATCCAGGCAGCCATTTCGGAAGCCCAGAACAAGATCGACGAGGTCGGGTTGAACCTGCGCAATCAAGCCCGCAGCGAGCTCTCCGACACCAACGCCAAGCTGGCCGCCCTCTCGGCCGGCAGCGAGGGTCTGGCCGACCGGGTCAAGCAAGCCGAGATCCGCGCGCCGATGAACGGCACGGTCAAACAGCTCTTCGCCAACACCGTCGGCGGCGTGGTCCAGCCCGGCAAGGAGATCATCGAGATCGTACCCAGCGACGACGCCCTCCTCCTTGAAGCCCGTGTCCAGCCCAAGGACATTGCCTTCCTGCGCCCCGGTCAAGCCGCGCTGGTCAAATTCACCGCCTACGACTTTTCCACCTATGGCGGGCTCGAAGCAACCCTGGATCACATCGGAGCCGACACCATCACCGATGAGAAGGGCAATGCCTTTTACATCGTGCGTGTCAGAACGACCCGCAGCACCATCGGTGATGCGCACATGCCCATCATCCCCGGCATGGTCGCAGAGGTGGACATCCTCACTGGCAAGAAGTCGCTCCTAAGCTACCTGATGAAACCCGTTCTGCGCGCCAAGGCCAACGCACTGACGGAACGTTGACCGAACATCGCCCCCACACCCATGAGCACTCCGCAACCGCTGCTGATTCTCACCCCGGACGACCTGCTGGCAGAGCGCTGGCGGGCGCTCTCCTCAAGTCCGATCCGCGCCACCGAGCTGAGTGGGCTCGATAGCTGGCGCAAGGCCGGTCATCGCCTCGTGGTGGTCGACCTGGGTGGATATCCGCCCGCAGCTCCACCACTGTGGACCCGGGATGCCTGGCAGAACAATGCCGCGGATCTTGCCATTCTCGCCACCTCATCCCGTCCGGACGATGAGGAAGGCCTGGCCGCACTGAACGCCGGTGCCTGTGGCTACTGCCATAGCCATGCTCCCATCGATACTCTGCGTCAAGCGCTTGAAGTCATTGCAGGCGGCGAACTCTGGGTTGGCCGCGCCCTGCTCTCGCGCCTTCTGCGCCTTGTGGACAGCCGGCTGCCCCGTGCCGGGCTGGCAGAGTGGGCCCGTCCCCTGACCGAACGTGAGCGGGAAGTGGCCCATCACGCCGCACTGGGCGAAAGCAATGTCGCCATTGCCGATGCCCTCGGCATCACCGAGCGTACCGTCAAGGCGCACCTCAAGGCCGTCTTCGAGAAGCTCGAGGTTACGGACCGCCTGCAGCTAGCCCTCCGGGTGCACGGTGTGCGTTGATCATCGTCCCGCGTGGCATCCATCACGCGACCTGTCCTTGTGGACAATGGCGGCGTCTTCCACCCCGTCGTAGATTCCGTCTCATCTGAAAAACCGATCATCGGAGACCATCATGGCCACCTCGCCCTCCACAGCCAACGTCACCACCAATGCCCTCGCCAAAGGCACCGTCGTATTCGTCCAGGGCGAAGCCTACCTTCGTGACAACAGCGGCAAGCTCAGCGCGATCAAGCCCGGAGACGTGGTAACGGAAGGTCAGGAAATCGTGACCCGAAACGGCGCGGTGGTTGAACTACGTCTTCCGGGCGGCGCAAAGGTCAGTATCGGCCCCGACCGCGAACTGCTGCTCAACGACGAGTTTTTTGCGTCGGCAAGCCCCGAGCGCAGCGAAAACGCCGTTTCCAGCCTTGGAGCCGACGCGGACCGGGTGATCCAGGCCTTGAACGCAGGCAAGGACCCCTTCGAAGATCTCGAAGACCCGGCCGCCGGCCTTACCGGTGGTGGTCTCGGTGACCAGACCCACGATTTCGTGCGCCTTGTCCGGATCCTCGAAGACGTGACCCCGGTTTCCTACGACTACGCCACCACGGGAGAGGGTGTCGAGTTTCTTCCTGCTGCAGCGCTCACGACGCAGACCATCAACACGCCCCCGCTTGCCACCGATGACAACATCACGGGCACCGAAGATCAGCCTCTGGTCGTGGACGTTCTTGCCAATGACAGCGACGCCAACAATGACGCCCTGAGTGTCACCGGTGCCACGGCCGTCAATGGACAGGTCACCATCAATCCCGATGGCAGCCTGCGCTATGTGCCCAACCCGAACTTCAACGGCACCGACACCGTCACTTACACCATCAGCGATGGACGGGGTGGCAGCTCGACGGCAACGGTGACCATCAACGTCACCGCCGTCAATGACGGCCCCGTCGCTCTCCCCGACGTCGCCACCACACCCGAAGACACCCCGATCACGGTGGCCGTTCTCGGCAATGACAGCGACCCGGACGGTGACCCCCTCACCGTTACCGGCGCCATCGTCGACCCCACGCGCGGAACCGTCGTGGTCAATCCTGACGGCACACTGAGTTTCACCCCGGCGCCGGACATCACCGGCACGGTCGTCATCACTTACACGGTCAGCGATGGCAAGGGCGGAACGGCAACGTCCACCCTCACGGTAACCGTCACCCCGGTCAATGACCAGCCCATCGCGAATCCGGACACCGCTACCACCCCCGAGAACACCCCGGTGACGGTATCCGTGCTGGGCAACGACAGTGATCCGGAAGGCGACCCCCTCACGGTCACAGGCGCAACCGTCGATCCGGCCAAGGGCAGCGTCAGCATCAACCCCGACGGCACCCTCGCCTTCAACCCGGCGCCCAACTTCAATGGGCCGGTGGAGATCACCTACGCCATCTCCGACGGCAAGGGCGGCTCCGCCACCAGTACCGTCACCGTCAACGTCACGCCCCTGCCCGACGCGG
>Ga0268298_10001916_pt1 | contig 23614 bp, 25 predicted proteins | sample WWTPWeurt_MetaG_FD_194462 | JGI IMG/M metagenome (GOLD analysis project Ga0268298, IMG submission 194462) | Activated sludge microbial communities from WWTP in Nijmegen, Gelderland, Netherland - WWTP Weurt | ecosystem: Engineered > WWTP > Aerobic digester > Activated sludge | place...
GAGTCAGAAGAAGAACTTTTTACCCGGGGACGCAAGCAAAGAGTGATCAAGCGTTACACCGATCAATTCCCGGTCATGGTGAACGATCTGCCGCTTCCCGCCTCCCGAAAACTGTCTGCTGTTTTCCTGAAGCTGATCGACTCTTTCGACACCTCCACCATCAAGCCGTATGACCCGCGCTTCCTCGCGAGCTGGCCGGCGGAAATTTATGATGTACCAATGGCAGACGCATCGCTTGATGCGCGCAGCCAGTCGTACAAAAAATATCGAAACGACCTGCCGAACCTGCTCCACGGACGGAACATTGTGCACACCTCGTCTGCGAACCTGCAGATCGAGTCTTTCAAACTTAACCTGCTTCCCGTGTGGATGACTGAACTTCCCTTCGGCGGGCGGACTCATCTTGTGCTGATCAACGGTCAAAGCGGAGTAGTGGCAAGCGACCTGCCCAGCACTGCGATCAAAGAAGATGAAGACGAAGGCGGGCTGTTCGGCTTTCTGGCTGACCTGTTGAATGATTGACCCGTAAAGAACCTGACCATAAAAATTTTCACACAAAGAAACACGAATTTTTACAAAAAAGACTTTTGAAATTCGTGTTTCTTTGGTCTTGTGTACAATAGGGGTATGCAAAAATTTCTCCCCATCCTCCGTTCGCGCCGTGAAAGGCGACTCGCAAAACAACGCATCTCTTCCAGCCGCACACGCACCGCTTTGCTGGGCGTGGGGACAGTCCTCTCTTTGCTGCTTGCCGCGTTCATCATCCTCGGCGCGTTCGCCTACGCCGATGTGACCCGCGACCTGCCCTCGGTGGAAATTTTGCCGCGCCTGCTGAACCCGCCCGATGGGCTTTTGCTTGAACCCACCCGCATCTACGACCGCACGGGCACACAGGTGCTTTTCACTTTCGCGCTCGAAGCCGAGACCTCCCGCCGCTACATTCCCGTCAACGAAAAAATTCCGCAGCACATCCCGAACGAGCTGGTTGAATCAGTAGTGGCAGTCGCCGACCCACAATTCTGGTCGCACTCGGGATATTCCCTGCAAGACATCAACAACCCCAACTCACACCAGACCATCGCGCAAAAACTGGTCGGCGAGTTGATCCTTTTCAATGAGCCGCCGAGTCTGCGGCGCGCCATCCGCGAGCGGATCCTCGCGGCGCAGATCACCGCGCAGTTCGGGCGCACGCAGATCGTCGAGTGGTATCTCAACAGCGCGCACTTCGGCAATTACGCCTTTGGCGTGGAAGCTGCGTCACAGTTGTATTTCGGCAAAGCTGCCGAGCAGCTCACGCTGGCAGAGTCCGCGATCCTTGCGGCGGCGAGCGAATCCCCGGCGCTGAATCCGCTCGATGCCCCGCAGGTGGCGCTTCAACGCGGACGCGAAGTGCTCTACATTTTGAATGGGCTTGGGGTGGCAAGCGACGAAGCCACGGAGCTCGCTCTGGCGGAGACTCCGAAGATTCAATCCGCGCCTCAGACTCCGCCGACGCCTGCTCCTGCTTTCGTAAATTTGGTCCTGTCTCAATTGGATTCGCAACTGCCGCGCGAGCGCATGGAACGAGGCGGGCTCAACATCATCACCACTTTGGATTTCGACCTGCAAACACAGGCGGCTTGCATCACAGAAGTGTATGCGGCGCGCATGGCTGGCTTGACCGAAAGCGAATGCGCCTCGGCGGGATTGATTCCATCCCTGCCGCCCGCCGTCACGCTCGGAGACTCTTCTGCCAGCGCTTTGATCCTCGACCCGAATAACGGACAAGTGTTGGCATTGGTCGGCGAAACTGTTCAAGCGGAGGAAACTCCGCTCGTGACCGCACACCAGCCCGGGTCCAGTCTCGATGCGTTTGTCTATTTGACAGGATTCACCCGGGGCTTGAGTCCAGCCTCGTTGACGTGGGATATTCCCAGTGAGGGAGTCATCCAAAACTTTGACGGAAAATTTCATGGACCTGTGCGTTTAAGAATTGCGCTGGCAAATGATTATCAAGTGCCGGTTGAAACCTTGAAGAATCAAATGGGCATTGAGAACGTGACGAACATTGCTTCGTCTTTTGGGATCGACCTGAACGAGCAGGTGAGCATGCTTAAGCTTGCGGGAGCGTACGGGGTTTTCGGCAAGCAGGGAATTTATTTTGGGCAGAACATCGGTGATGATTTTTCGCCCGCTGTGCTGCTGCGCGTGGAAGGCGCAGATCATTCGGTGCTGCTGGATTGGTCACTGCCCGAAGCCAAGCCCGTGCTCACTCCCGCGCTGGCTTATTTGATGACGCATGTCTTGAGCGATGAGACCGCGCGCTGGCTGTCACTCGGAAGGGCGAATCCGCTGGAGATCGGAAGACCCGCGGGCGTAAAGTTGGGGCAAACCGTGGACGGGCTTGATGCGTGGGTGGTCGGGTACACACCCGCGCATGTGGTGGTCACATGGACCGGCGTGCATGGCGAGAGTCAAACGGTCACGCCGCGCTTTCCCGCCGTGCTATGGAATGCGTTGATGCAGCTGGCATCGGGCAATTCTCCAGCAGATGGCTGGTCTGCGCCGCAGGGAGTCTCGACCATTACGGTCTGCGACCCATCGGGCATGCTGCCCACAAAGGAATGCCCGAGTTTGGTGAGCGAAGTTTTTCTGGATGGCAGTGAACCGATCCAGGCGGATAATCTGTATCGCGAGTTTGGAATCAACCGTGAGACAGGTCTGCTCGCCACGGTGTTCACTCCGCCTGAATTGATCGAGAACCGCGTGTACATGATCGTACCCGAAACAGCGCGTGATTGGGCGTTGAGCGCAGGTTTGGAAATTCCCCCCACTTCATATGATGCGATCCAGTCGCCGCCTGTGAATCCGACCGCGAATATCACCGAGCCGAAGTTGTTCGCCGAAGTCAGCGAAGTAGTGAAGATCGTCGGCACCGCTTCGGGTGACAACTTCAGCTACTATCGTGTACAGGTCGGCAAGGGACTGAATCCCACTGAGTGGATTCAATTGGGCAGCGATGCCATCATCCCTGTTGAAAATGGCGTGCTCGCTGAGTGGGACACAAAAGGATTAAGCGGTCTGTATGCCGTGCAGCTGTTGGTGGTGAAATCTGATCAGGTGGTAGATACGGCAGTGATCCAGGTGACCATCCAATAGGTGCTGAAAGCCTATTTATAGCCAAAAACAAATTATTACACAATAAACCAAAATATTTTGCGCACTATCAAATATATTGACAGAACGCAAAATATTTGCTATTATGTCGTCAGGAGCTCCCCCCAATGCCATTAATTCCCCAATCCTGCCCAAGTTGTTCGTCCCCGCTGGTTGTCACACAACTCAACTGCACTTCGTGCGGTACAGGCGTGGTAGGCAAGTTCGAACTTTCACCCTTCTCCCGCCTCTCTCCAGAAAGCCTGCGCTTTTTGGAGGTCTTTGTGCGAAACCGCGGCAACGTCAAGGAGATGGAACGCGAAACAGGCGAATCCTACTGGGCGATCCGACGCCAGCTCGACGAGGTCATCACTGAAATGGGCTTCGAAGAAGCACCCAAAGAAGACGACCTCTCCACACGGCGGCAGGAGATCCTTGCACGGTTGAGTCGCGGCGAGATCAACGTGCAGGAAGCCACCAAATTGCTCGCTCAAATTAAAGGAGACCCATCATGAATGGAACCAAGGAACGCCTGATGATTTTAGACATGATCTCAGAAGGAAAGATCACCGCCGCAGAAGGGGAGGAACTCTTCCGCGCCCTGGATGTGACGGACGACCCTTCCGCCGAATCAGCCGACCCGATGCCTGCCCCGCCTCAACCGCCATTTCCTCCGCTCGCGCCTCTTCCTCCTCTATCTCCCCGCCGACAGCGTGACTCCGCTGATTTGGTCGCCGCACTCAAATCCGCAGGCATTGACCATGTGACCCTGAGCGATGTGCAGGAAATGCAGGACCACGGGCTGACCTCCGAATACATCAACGAAATGCTCGCGCTCGGCATCGAACCCGATGGACTCGGCGAGTGGATCCACATGCGCAATCACGACATCTCTCCGCGCTATGTCCGCGAACTGCGCGACATGGGCATCGACGATCTCGATATGGACGAACTGATCGAGCTCAGCAATCACGGCGTGTCGGCAAAGTACATTTCCGAGCTGCGTGAGGCTGGACTGAAAGATCTGGATGTGGATGAACTGGTCGAACTCAGCAATCACGATGTCTCCGCCAAATACATCGCTGAGATGCGCGAGCAGGGATTGAAAGACCTGGACGCAGATGAACTCATCGAATTAAGTAATCACGATATTTCCCCAAAGTATGTTGCCGAGCTAAAAAAACTTGGCTTCAAAAAATTTGACGTGGACGAACTGATCGAGTTGGGCAATCACGATGTATCGCCCGAGTTCATCTCAAGTTTGCAGGCGCTCGGCATCAAAGACCTGAATATTGACGATCTTGTAGAGCTAAGCGCGCACGGCGTTTCACCGGAGTTCATTTCGCAGATGCGCGAGCTGGGAATAAACGATCTCGACACCGAAGACCTCATTCAATTGAGCGACCACGGCGTGGAACCAGAATTCATCAAATCGCTGCGTGAGTTCGGCATCACAGACTTCGACCTGGACGATATTATCGAATTCAGCATCCACAAGATCACGCCGCGCTATTTGAATGAAATGAAAGAAGCGGGTTTGAAGGGAGCAGACGTTGATGATCTGGTTGAGCTGCGGGTCCACAACGTGACCTCGAAGTTCGTGCGCGAGCTGCACGAACTGGGCTTCAAAGATATCGCTGTGGATGAACTGATCGAATTGAACATCCATCACGTCACCCCGCGTTTCATCCGCGAGATGCGGCTCAAGCATGGAGAGCACCTTACCCTCGAGCAGATGCTCGACATCCGCCTGCATGGCGCGAAAGACGCGCTCGGCGTTCGTTGAGGCACAGCAAAACAAAAGCCGTTGAGAGCTTCTCTCAACGGCTTTTCTATTTAACAGATCGCTCTTCTTAGCGCGCCAGCACCTTCGCCATGTGATAGTACTCCATGTTCACCTTGCGCTTGTTACTGATGACATCCAAAAGCGGAATAAAATCGATACCCTTGCCTTTGAGTCCGGTCATCACGCCGTGATGATCTTCGACCAACGCTTCCACAGCCTTCACACCCATGCGGGATGCGAGCAGGCGGTCGTAAGCGGTTGGTGACCCGCCGCGCTGAATGTGACCGAGGATCGTCATGCGGGTCTTGAAGCCCACATCCAGATCGTCGATGCGTGCTGCCAGGTCGGTGGTACGGATACCCGATCCTTCGGCATTGATGATAATGGCGTGAGTCTTGCCGCGCTTGTAGGCTTCCTCCACCGACATCGCCACTTCATCAGCTGTGATCGGCACCTCAGGGATCAACGCCACTTCCGCGCCACAGACGATGGCCGCCATCACCGCAAGGTAACCGCTGTTGCGTCCCATTGTTTCGATCAGAAAAGCGCGCTGATGCGATGAAGCCGTATCGCGCAATTTATCCACAGCTTCCATGATGGTGTTCATGGCGGTGTCGGTGCCAATGGCAATGTTCGTGCCCCAGATGTCGTTGTCGATGCTGCCAGGGATGCCGATGACCTTCACGCCTTTTTGCGACAACGCATACGCGCCGTTCATTGACCCCTCGCCGCCGATGACGATCAAAGCATCAATGCCGGCTTCGTTCATCTTGCGGATCGCGTCACGCTGACCCGAAGGCTCCACGAAGCGCTTGCTGCGGCTGGTGAGCAGGATGGTTCCACCGCGCTGCAGGATTCCTCCCACATCACGCGGTCCCATGGATTTGAATTCGCCGTTGATCAAGCCTTCATATCCATGCTGGATCCCGATCACATTCATATTGTTCGTGAGTGCGGTTCGCACAACGGCGCGGATCGCCGCATTCATGCCGGGCGCGTCTCCGCCCGAAGTTAAAACCCCGATCGTAAATTTATCTGCCATCTTGTACTTCTCTCTTGAATTGGTATGTGTCAAAATCGCGGGCCACCACCGTGTTGGAGAAAATGGATTGCGCTTCGGCGATCACATCCCTCTCGCGGTAACGGCGCGAAATATGGGTAAGGATTAATTTTTTAACTCCTGCTTTAATGGCAAGTTCCGCGCCCATGCGGGCGGTGAGATGTGAGAACTGCTTCGCCATCTCAGCTTCTTCATCGAGGTATGTGGATTCGATGACAAGTCCATCCGCATCTTTACAAACCTCTAGCAGGTTATCTGTTCTACCGGCATCTCCCACCACCACAAGCTTGCTGCCTTTTTCCCAGTCACCAAGCACATCATCCGGGGTGATCCGCCGGCCGTCAGCCAGAGTGATCTCTTTTCCAGCCACCAGCTGTCCGCGTTCAGGACCGAACGGCACGCCAAGTTCATCCGCCTTCTGCGAAAGGAAAGGTCGGCGGGGTTTCTCCTCGAAAACATAACCGAGACAATCCGGTCCGCGATGGGTGACAGGAAACGCAGTGACCGTAAAATCATCCGCCTCAAAGACAATGCCGGGCTTGATCTCGATCAGCCTCAGCGGCATGGGAGGCTGGTTGCCGCGCAAGACAACATCATACAAGAGAGTCCGCACCCGTTCAAGGGTGCTGCGCCCGCCGAAGATCTCGAGTTCTTCGATCGCTTCCCAACGCAGGAAGGTGGACATCAACCCGCCCAACCCAAGGATGTGGTCGAGGTGCCCGTGCGTTAATAGAATGCGCGTCAGCCGTTTGAAGCCGATGCCCGATTGAAGGATCTGCCGCTGTGTACCTTCACCACAATCAATGAGGAAGCGATATTCGTTATGGGAAACGACCTGCCCCGAAAGCCCGCGCTTTACAGAAGGCGCGGAAGCGGATGTGCCAAGAAAAAGGATTTCGAACAAAGTTTGGTTCCTTACATGATCCAGCACAGAGAATTACTCTCTGAAACGGTTTACCGGAAAGTCATTAAACTGTGCAATTGTACCTTATCGCCCGCATAAAAAGTCATCTTTTTTTGCCGGAGACATAGGTTAAAAAGAATGCGATATCGCGCAGGGATAACAGACCATCAGTGCTATAATCTTTTTTGAACGCGGTCATCATTCAGACTTTCACTTATTGATATTTATGCCAATCTTCAAATCATCCCCACCCGCAAAAAAACCAGCGTCGGCCGGAAAAACCCTGTCTCCAAAAAAAGCAGGCACCAAGCCCGCGCAAAAGAACAAACCGTCGCACAGCCAAACTCCGCCCCCGCCTACAGCGCGGGCACTTTCGCTATGGGACCAACTCACCGCCGAGCGGAAATTGGATGTGATCGGCATTGTAATGGCGTTTATCGGCATCATCATGATCCTCGGGCTGATCTCTGCCAACCGCTCGGAATTCATCGGCAAACCCATCTTTTTCATTTCACAGATCTTCGGCTGGGGAGTTTACATCCTGCCGCTTGGGCTGCTGGTCTTTGGCTTATGGCTTGTGTTCCGCAAGATCGAGCGCATCCCGCCGCTTGCTCCCGAGCGAGTCATCGGCAGTGTCATTCTATTCTTTTGGCTGCTCACCGTTCTGCATGCAACCGTTGCCACCGCCGAAACCGCAGAGATGGTCGCCCTCACAGGCACAGGCGGCGGCGCCCTTGGCGGACTCTTCATGCGCATGCTTTGGTTCGGGCTGGGCGGGGTCGGCTCGGGCGTAGCCCTGATCGCGTGGTTGATCATTGGCATCGCCGTCATGCTCGACAAGCCCGTGAAGGATCTATTCTTCTGGGTCGCGCCTTTAATGAAATGGATCAAAGCCTGGATGAATAAACCCATCGGGTCAAAGGCGAACGTTCAGCCTGATCCCGTTTCGACAGAAGATTTCACCCCGATCGACCCGGCCGCTGTGCCCGCCATTCCCCCGGTTGGCGACAGCCTTCAACCTGTCCGCACCACAAGCGGACCATCGGTCATCGAATGGAAACTACCGCAGATCAGCGACATCCTCGACTCCGGCAGCGCGCCCACTATCAATGAAGAGTTCATTCAACAGCGCGCACGCTTGATCGAAGAAACACTTGCCTCCTTTGGCGCACCGGCGCAAGTCGTTGCGATCAGCCGCGGACCATCGATCACGCAATTCGGTGTGGAGCCGCTCTTTCTTGAGTCACGTGGCGGGGTAAAGACCAAGGTGCGTGTCAGCAAGATCGCGTCCCTTTCAGACGACCTGGCCCTCGCGTTGGCCGCGCCTCGCATCCGCATTCAAGCCCCGGTACCGGGACACAGCTACGTAGGCATTGAAGTGCCGAACGATGAAATGGCAATGGTTGCTTTGCGCGATATTTTGGAAAGCGATGTTTACAAACGATACACCAAACCATTAAGCTTCGGTCTGGGACGTGATGTAGCAGGGCTCCCTGTCATTGCCAGCGTGGAAAGCATGCCGCACATGCTGATCGCAGGCACAACAGGCTCCGGTAAATCGGTATGTGTGAATTCGATCCTCACCTGTCTGCTTCTTTACAACACACCAGATGACCTGCGTCTTGTGCTCGTTGACCCCAAGCGCGTGGAATTGACCGGCTATAACGGCGTGCCTCACTTGCTCGGCCCGGTGGTCGTGGAAATGGACCGTGTGATCGGCGCGCTGCAATGGATGACGCGCGAAATGGACAAGCGGTATCACATGTTCGCGCAAATCGGCTCACGCAACATCGTCGACTACAACGCCAAGATGAAATTGCAGGGACAAAAGAAACTGCCTTACCTGGTGGTCATCATTGACGAGTTGGCCGACTTGATGATGATCGCTCCGGATGAAACCGAAAAGACCATCACCCGCCTTGCGCAGTTGGCCCGCGCAACCGGCATCCACTTGATCCTCGCCACCCAGCGCCCGTCAGTGGATGTGGTGACGGGGCTCATCAAGGCCAACTTCCCGGCCCGCATTGCCTTCGCCGTTGCGTCCAATACCGACAGCCGCGTCATCCTCGACCAGCCTGGCGCTGAAAGATTACTCGGGCGCGGCGATATGCTCTACCAAGCCCCCGACGCTCCCGCCGCGGCGCGTCTGCAAGGGGTGTTCGTCTCGGATCAGGAGATCCACAATCTGGTGGAATACTGGCGCAACCAGGCCGGAACTGCGAGCCCATACGCAGTGGCCGGCACACCCGCCGACGCCATCCCATCCAACATTCCGCTCAAGCAAACCGAGCTATGGGATGAAGGCAAAAAGGATGGTGACCCGCTCTTCGATGAAGCCGTGGAGATCGTCCGCAAGGAAGGCCGCGCATCCGTATCCATGCTTCAAAGAAGACTCCGCATTGGCTACACCCGCGCCTCCCGCATCGTGGACACCATGGAAGATAAAAAGATCGTCGGTCCGCCTGAAGGCGCCACCCAAATGCGACCAATATTGGATTACGGTCAGACCGCGCCGCCGAAAGATGATGGAGCGTGACCGGTCAGCAGCCTGCATAGGTTAAGAAAAAATCCGAGGTGACCGCCTCGGATTTTTTCTTAAGTACACTTGTGATACATAGTATAATTTTCTTATCACTTCCCTGGAGGAACTATGACCGAGAAAAAGATAAGGGTGTTGGTTGCCAAACCCGGTTTGGACGGACATGATCGCGGCGCGAAAGTTGTGGCGCGCGCTTTGCGCGATGCCGGCATGGAAGTGATCTACACGGGGCTGCGCCAGACCCCGGAGATGATCGCCGAAGCCGCGCTTCAGGAAGATGTGGATGTGGTCGGGCTTTCCATTCTCTCCGGCGCCCACATGGCCCTCACTCCGCGCCTGTTGGAACTGCTGAAGATCAACGGGCAATCGCACGTGAAAGTGTTCATTGGGGGCATCATCCCCGACGAAGACCTTCACCGCTTGAAGGAAATGGGAGTGGCTGGAGTGTACGGTCCCGGCGCATCCACCGAAGACATCATTCGCGATGTCAAACAGTCAGTCGAAGGATAATGATCGACAGAACACAGAGTTCAATATACTCTGTGTTTTGTTGTTAAGATATTGATGACCCATTCACACGCAGTTCTCAACGGTGACCGACTCGCATTGACCCGCCTGCTAACCCAGGTGGAAAATGACACGCCCGAAGGACGTGCCGCGCTCATCGAGTTATTCCCGCACACGGGGCGCGCGCACCTGATCGGGGTCACCGGCTCACCCGGCACAGGCAAATCATCGCTGGTGAATCAACTGGCTTTGTACTATCGCAAAACAGAAAACAAACGCGTGGCGGTCATCGCCGTCGATCCGTCCAGCCCGTTCACGGGCGGAGCCGTGCTCGGCGACCGCGTGCGCATGCGCGACCTGGCCGGCGACACAGGCGTGTTCATCCGCTCGATGGCAACACGCGGATCGCTCGGCGGGCTGGCGCAATCCACTGCCAACATGGCGCAGGTTTTCGACGCAGCAGGTTTCGAGGTCATCATCATCGAAACCGTGGGCGCAGGTCAAAGCGAAGTGGATGTGGCACGACTCGCTCACACCACGCTGGTCGTGGAAGCGCCCGGGCTTGGCGATGATATTCAAGCCATCAAAGCCGGCATCCTTGAGATCGCGGATATTCTCGTCATCAACAAGGCAGACCGCCCCGGCGTGGAAAACACCGAGAAGGCATTGAAGAATATGCTGGACCTGGCACACCCCACCGAGCGGATCTTTCAACATCACGGATCAGCCATGCGGGTGACTGCTCCCGTCCGAGAGGCATCGTCAGCGCCGATGTGGATTCCCACCATTCAGCGCACGGTTGCCACCGAGGGCAAAGGCATTCCGGAGTTGGGTCAAGCCATTGCAAGGCATGTGGAGCACTTAACTCAAAGCGGAGTGTGGGATGATCGTGAGCGTGCCCGGCTCGAGGTCGAGTTGGACGCGCTGATCCGCGAAGAGCTGGTGATCCGCTTTCGCCAGAATGTTTCCGAAGAAGAATACACTTCCATGCTTGGGAAAATTCTCCACAGAGAGTTATCACCGGGCGAGGCGGTTAAATTATTATTGAACGGCAGGATGAAATAAAATGATATACGGTGAGCGGATTCGATTGCGTGCAGTGGAGCGCGAGGACGTAAAAAAATTCTACGAATGGGTGAATGACCCCGAAGTGACCCGCCATCTTTCGTTGTACCTGCCCATGTCCACCGTGGACGAGGAAAACTGGTTCGACGGACTCGCCAAGCGCAGTCAGGCCGAAAAGCCGCTCGCGATCGAGATCAAAGATGGCAACGGCTGGAGAATGATCGGCAACTGCGGCGTGTTCGATATCGACCCCGTGGGACGCATGGCTGAACTGGGGATCATGCTCGGCGAAAAACAGGAATGGGGGAAGGGGTACGGCACAGAGGTCATGAGCCTGCTTGTCCGTCATTGCTTTGAGACCTTAAATCTCAACCGCGTTTTTCTGCGGGTGTACGGTGAGAACTCGCGCGCAAGACGAGCCTATCAAAAGGCGGGCTTTGTGGAAGAAGGGCGCATGCGCGAAGCAGTTTACAAACACGGAAAATACGACGATGTGATCCTGATGAGCGTGCTGCGCTCGGAGTGGGGCACTCGCTTGAAGGAGAATTAAATGCATCATATTCATCGCGACTTGAAAGTGTATGGGGGCATCAAATTATTTGCCGGCTCCGGTTCGCCCGAGCTGGGGCAGAAGATCGCCGACTACCTTAACCAACCCGTCAGCGAACGGGAAGTGATCGAGTTCCCGAACGAGAATCTTTTTGTGAAGCTCGGCGGCAGCGTGCGCGGGCAGGATGTGTACGTCATCCAGACCACCTCCTCGCCGGTTCATCGCAACTTGATGGAACTGCTGATCATGATCCAGACACTGCGGCTGGACTCGGCGGCGCGCATCACAGCGGTCGTGCCATACCTGTGCTATGGTCGCTCCGACAAAAAGGATCAGCCCCGTGTGCCGATCACTGCCCGCCTGATCGCCGACATGCTCGAAGTTGCCGGCGCAGACCGCTACATGACCCTCGACCCGCACGCCGGGCAGGTGCAGGGATTCTTCTCGATCCCCGGCGATGTGTTGACTGCATCTCACTTGTTGGTGGATCACATCAACCAGAACATCCGCCCCGGGTTGAAAGACCCGGTTGTGGTCTCGGTTGATCTTGGCTTTGCCAAGAAGGGACGCAATTACGCAGCCGATATGGATATGCCCATCGCGTTCATTGAAAAACGCCGTCAGGGAAATGACGCCAACGCCGAAGCATTAACCTTGATCGGCGATGTGAAAGACCGCGATGTCATCATCGTGGATGATGAAGTGGATACCGGCGGCTCCATTGCGCAGGCGGTAACTGTGGCAAAACAGAACGGCGCACGCGATGTGTACCTTGCGTTCGTCCACGCCATTCTTTCGCGCAACGGCGCCGAGCGGCTGGCATCCCTGCCTATCAAACAGATCATCACCACCGACACTGTCCCGCTCTCACCGGAGAAGAAGAAAGCGCTCGAAGGCCGCATCACCGTCCTTTCGGTCGCTTCGTTGCTGGGAGAAGTGATCCGCCGCGCGCACGAAGGCCGCTCGGTCGGTGAAATGTTCAACGAATAAAAGCGCATGCCTGAACTTCCCGAGGTAGAGACCATCGCCCGCTCGATCAAACCGGAACTGGTCGGCAAGACCATCCTCTCCGCCGACTTGCGATGGTCTCGCACGCTTGCCACCCCAACCCCAACCCAGTTCAAAAAACAGATCGCCGGGCAAAAAGTTCTGGATGTCGCCCGCCGCGCAAAGTATTTGATCATCCGACTCAAGGATTACAGCTTCCTTGTGCATTTGCGCATGAGCGGCGATCTGCTGATACGGGAAGGTAAAATCAAGCCGGAAAAGCATGACCGAGTCATCCTGCACCTTTCAAACCATACCCAGCTTGCCTTCAACGACACCCGCAAGTTTGGGCGTGTGTGGCTGACAGACCAGCCTGAAACAATTCTTGGTAAACTTGGTCCTGAGCCGCTTGAAAAAGACTTCACCGCGAAATGGCTCTTTGAGAATTTACAAACGCGCAGACGTTATCTGAAGCCCCTGCTGCTTGACCAGACCTTCATCGCCGGGCTCGGTAACATCTACACCGATGAATGCCTGCATATCGCGCAACTGCACCCGATGTCTGCATCCAACAATGTTTCGCTGGAGCAAGCCTCGGTCTTGCGCGAAGCGATCCGCGCGGTTCTCAAGGAAGGCATCCGCCGCAACGGCGCCAGCATCGACTGGGTCTATCGCGGCGGTGACTATCAAAATCATTTTCGGGTCTATGACCGCGACGGGCATCCATGCCCGAGATGCGGCACGACCATTCAAAAGCTCACAGTCGGACAACGCGGCACACACATCTGCCCCAGTTGTCAGCGCTTGAGGTAAATATGACCCTCACATACATCATCGTGGCAGTGATCGCGGTACTCGTGGGTTGGGTTATCGGATTCTTCGATTCGAACATCCGCACCGCGAGCAAGATCAAAGAAGCCGAGCTGAAAGCCGAAAACATCATCCGTGATTTTGAGATCAAGGCTGCGCAGGCCAAACAAACACCGCACGGCCAAAAAGATGACCCTGGTCTTCTGCGAATGAAAAAAGAAAACGATCAACTGAAGATCGAGATGGACGGCGCTTCGATCACCGACTCAATATCTTCAGACCAAAGGAAGCGGCTGATCGAACTGGTTTCACTGCTTCGCCCCTGGCTGGAAGGCAAGCCCGCTCAACAGGCTGCGCCCGCGCCCGCCGCTCCGGTCCAGGTTTCGCGTCCGCCTGCTCCTGCGCAACAGGCAGTTGCCCGCTCTGAGTCAAAGACCGCTCCGCTTGGCGAAGCGGTCAGCAAGAACCCTGCCGAAGCAAAAAAGAATCTGGCAACCCTGAGCATCGTCCAACAGATCGATAGCGTGCTTCAGGAACAGCTGATGTCCACACACCTCTCCAAAAAAGGGATCCGGCTGCAAGAGTCGCCTGAAGGCGGCGTGGAAGTGTACGTGGGTCTGAATAAGTTCGCGACCATCGATGATGTGCCCGACGCCGAGATCAAAACCGCCATTCGCACAGCCATTGCCGTGTGGGAAAATAAATATACGTTTGGAAAATAACAAAGAATACACCCAATCAAAAAGGCATCCAATTGGATGCCTTTTTGATTTAATCTCTTTTGTATCTTGCAGAAAGGATCGGGCAGGGACCGTCCTCTGCGATCTCGGCAGTGACATTGGGTGCATACAACTGCCGCAAAGCGTTGGTGCTGTAAATTGATCCCATGCATAGCAGGTCGTATTTTCCTTCCCGGGTTTCCGCCAGGATCTCTTCCACCACATTCCCCTGACGCGCTTTCACGTTGGCTGTCAGCCCGTCTGCTTTGGCAACTTCCAAGGCTTGCCGCAGGCTCTGCCCGATGGGCGTATTGGTCTCGACCAGGTTCTGCCAATGTTCGCTCACTGTCTTCGAAGTGGGATAGTTCATATCAATGGGGGGGATGATGTGCAGCAGGGTGACTTCGGCCCGGTTCTTCATCGCCATTTGCATCGCGATGTGTTCCGCCGTCACCTCATAGCCCAGCCCGCCCATGCAGATCAATATCTTCGTCAAGGGCAGTCTCAACTCTGGCACATAGACAATGGGCTGTTCGATCTCCTCCAACAAATGACGGATGGAACGCCCCGTGAGGATGCGGCGAAACTGCGGTCGGCCCAGGGGTCCAAGCACAACAATGTGCTCGCCTTGATTTGCCGTGCGCGGAATGATTTCCTCCGCGTTACCATTCTGCACCTCCAGTGTGTAATCCACCCCGTTCTGCTGGAACAACTCAACCGCCCGCGCGAACACATCCTCCAACGGGTGATGGTCGTCTATCGCTGCAGGATTCAGACTCTCAGTCACACCGAGAAGCGTGACCGGTTTCTCGAGCACGGCTGCGAGCCACGCGCCATATTCGATCGAGGGCAGCGTGCCCTTGAATCCATTGGTTGCAATCAATATGTCAGATTTCATGGTTACCTACCGAAAGAGGAATAATCCAATAATGCCTGCGCCGATCAATACATACTGCGGCGAAATCTTAAAGATGGCGAGGGCAGCAAAGCTGACCGCTGCGATCAGGACCGTCCTCCACTTGATGGATTTTTGGCTGCCCGACCTTATCAACTGCCACGAAACCAGTGCCAACAATACACCCACCGCGGGACTCATCCCCTTGATGAAGTGCGTCATCCATTCCTGTCCTTGAAAGCGGACAAGGATCGATGCCACGGTCAGCATGATGACCGTGGGCGGGATGATCGCGCCAAGTAATGCGGCAAGCAAACCCGGCACTCCGCCAGAGGCGTACCCAATGAACATCGCCAGTTTCAACGCTTCGCTGCCTGGCACAAGGTTTGAAAAACCGACCGCTTCCACAAATTGTGCTTCGGTCAGGATCTTTCCAACCGTTTCCTTATAAAGCAAACCCACCGAGGTGGGACCGGCAGTGGTTAAGAGATTGACCTTGAGAAAGATCCAGAACAAACGCATGTCCACTTTGATCTTGGACTGCTTTTTTATTTCATCTTTCTTTTCAATGGGGGGTTCGGTATTTTTCATTTGAATAAAAATGTTCCCACAATACCGCAGGCCAAAAGCACGAACGGGGCGGGCACTTCAAGCAACAACGCGACCAAACCCGCGCCGGCGAGAGCAAGTATCTCCCACGTGATGCCCGCGTCTCCGCCGCTGCCTTTGAATATTTTCCAAGCCACGGTCAGGATCAGAACGGCCACCGCAGGGGTGAGTCCCTCCACAAAGCGGCTGACCCATGCCTCGCGGTTGATCCTGTGCAGAAGCATCACCACCCCAAGCATGATCACCGTGGGCGGAAGAATAGCCGCGAATAATGAAACAAATCCGCCGGGAATTCCACCCACCGTGTAGCCGACAAACATCGCAAGCTGAAGCGCATCACTGCCGGGGAGCAGAGTCGCCAAGCCGACGGCTTGCACGAACTGATCCTCGGTGAGGAAATGTCCCACAGCTTCGTTATATAACAGTCCGGTGGAGGCTGAACCCGAGGTGCTGAGCAGGTTGATCTTCAGGAAGGTCCAAAAGAGGGTAAGTAACATGTCCACGTGCCCAAGTCTATCATGTTAAGCTTTTGCTCGTTCCATTTTTAATAGCCATTCTTTAGTGGGCAGACCGTCTCCGCCGCCATAACCGTGAAGTTTTCCATCCGTGCCGATCACCCGATGGCAGGGAATGACCAGCGGCATTGGGTTGGTTGCATTCGCACGTCCCACTGCGCGAAAAGCTCTGGGGTGCCCGATCTGTGCTGCAATATCTGCGTAGGTTCGTATCTCGCCGTAGGGGATGGCATAGACCGCCTTCAAGGATCTCAATTGGAATGGCTTCAAAGTTTTCCAGTCAATGTCAAAGGTGAACTCCCTCCGCCTGCCTTTGATGTACTCGCTCAGTTCCCTGACATAGGGTTGAACCCTCTTTTGATTGGCTTCCACCATGCCGCTCAAGCGGAGTAGATAGGCATCCAACTCAAGGTGAGCATCTGCCCATTCAACAGCGACCAACCCTGCGTCTGAAGCGGCGACCCGTAAGTCTCCCAGCGGCGTATGATTCAATTCACCAAGGTATATCTTGAGTGGAGAAGATCGCATTTTGTCATCCTTTTTAGCCATAAAAGTGTTTACATTCCTGCAAAGTGTCGCACAATCGTAGGGCAAGCGTAGGGTAAGCGTCAAGTAGTATTTAGACAGTCATGATAAATTTGGTGCTGTAAGGTGATTTCTCTTCTCCTCCTTTACTAAGAGAACCGCGGTCGGCGTCCGCGGTTCTCGCGGTTTTAAGGGGGTAGTGGCAGTATAATCTTGGCATCAAATTATTGCGAGGAAATCATGGCGATAAAAATTACCATCCTTGGTCTCGGGCAGGTGGGCGGTTCGATCGGGCTTGCACTGGCACAATACAAGAACAAGCTAACCGTTGTCGGTCACGACAAGGATTCATCAAAAGAGCGCGCCGCGCTGAAAAAAGGCGCCGTTGAAAACACCGAACACAATCTTCCCAGAGCAGTAACCGGCGCGCAAATCGTCATTCTTGCCATGCCCGTGCATCAAGTCCGCGAGACCCTGGAATTCATCGCGCAAGACCTGATGGACGGCGCGATCGTAGTGGATACATCTCCGGTAAAAGCCGGGGTGAAAAAATGGGTGAAGGAACACCTGCCAGCCAGATGTAATTTTGTTGGGCTCGTACCGACCCTTGGCGCAGATGCCTTGCAGGAAACAAAAGCCGGTCTGGACTCAGCCCGTGCTGACCTGTTCTCGAAAAGCATCTTCATGCTCGATGCGCCCACCGGCACCAGCGGAGAAGCCATCGACCTGACAATGGACCTTGTCCGGCTGCTCGGTGCCACCTGCATGTTGACAGACACTACAGAATCAGATGGTTTGATTTCTTCGGTATATCTTCTGCCGCAATTGGTTTCCGCGGCGCTGGTAAACGCCACAGTGGACCTGCCCGGCTGGCAGGAAGGACGCAAACTCGCCGAGCGAGCTTTCGTAGCCACCACATCTGGTTTGACCGCACAGGAAGATACCGAAGCACTGCAAATGCTCTCTCTGCACAACAAGGAAAATGTAGTGCGCTCCATCAACACCATGATCTTGTCACTACAAGCCCTGCGCAATGATATTGAAAAAGGGGATGAAGAAGCGCTTAAGGTGCGCCTTGAAGCCGCAAAAATAAACCGCGAAATCTGGATGAACGAACGCATCGCCGCGAAATGGGAGAACATGGAAGTGCAAATGGAAGCGCCTCCATCTCTGGGTGAAAGATTGTTCGGCGGGTTGTTTACCGGCCGCCCTAAAAAATAATGGGTTGTTATTGTTACATCCTTGAATGCGCTGATGGAACATTTTACACAGGCTGGACCACAGATCCGCAGCGGCGAGTCAAGCAGCACAACAAAGGTATTGGAGCAAAATACACCAGCACACGCCGCCCGGTAAAATTGGTTTATCTCGAATCACAACCATCCCGCACAGATGCCATGAAGCGTGAACTCGCCATCAAACGCATGAAGCGGGTGCAAAAAGAAAAATTGGTGAATGGATATACAAGCGAATAAAACAGACCCCGAGAAATTCTCGGGGTCTGTTTTTGTAAAAGGGGAAATATCTGTTAGTCGGTAAAAAGCGGTAAATGCCCAAGTGAGATAATATGCATCCACTGGGCGCGGTCACCTTCGGTAAGAATGGCCGCCTCCGCCGCCACGCTGGCGTTGGCTTTCCCAAGGATCATCCGCATGCCCTGCAAAGTGGAGCCTGTGCTGATCACGTCATCCAGGATCACAACCTTCTTATCCTGAATATGCTCCCTGTCCTTTTCATCCAAGATCAACAACTGAGGCTGACCGGTGGTAATGGAAAGGGTCTCTGCTTTGAGGGCATCTCCCATGTAAGGCTTGTAGGTCTTGCGCAGGATCACATACGGTTTCCCTGTTTCCACAGAAAGGGCATGCGCGATCGGGATCGACTTGGCCTCTGCGGTGACGAGAATGTCATAATCGACCGCCTGCAATTTTTGACCGAGCTCACGAGCGCAAGCCTGCACCAGTTCGGTGTCACCCAAAATATTCAGGATCGCGATCCGCAAACCAGGCTTGATCTCAAACAAACGCAGATCGCGCTTCACACCTGCGATCTCAATGGAATATACCTGACGATTGGACATGACTTCCTCCAACAGGAAAAATTTTTGCGCGTGAAGTTTATCATAACTTGATTAGAAAATTTGTGCTATACTTTACTCATGCCTGTCATTCGCGCTTCAGAAATTGGAAACTATCTCTACTGCCGCCGCGCCTGGCGCTACCGCAAGGACGGGGTTGAATCAGAGAACAAAGCCGAACTTGCCGCGGGGACCGAACTACACCGCAAGCACGGACGCAAGGTTCTTTCCGCGCTTCTTTTGCGGACCATTGGCATGATCCTGCTTCTGGCGGCGATACTCACCCTGGTTGCTTATTGCACCGCCCAGTTATGACCCCAGAATCGATTTTCAAGAAAAAGGCTTCCCATGTCTGAACTCCTCAAGCGCCTTGGTCATTTACAAACCCGCCGCGACAGAACTCCCAACCTCGACCTGGCGCGTGATCTGGCCGCACGCGAAGATATCAGCGGCATCCGCGAGATCGCCGAAAACATGTGGAACGAGAATAAGAACATCCACGGAGACTGCATCCACGTCATGTACGAGATCGGCGCGATCGACCCAAACTTGATCAACCCTTACGCCGGTGATTTTGTAAAGCTGCTAAAAAGCAGGCATAACAACATGGTATGGGGTGCAATGACCGCGTTGGTGGAAATTGCAAAGGTCAACCCCGACTTCATATTTATACATTTGGCTGAGATCAAGAAAGCCAGAGAAGCAGGCTCGGATATCACCATTGATAATTCCATTTCCGTGCTGGCACACACAGCCGCCGCAAGCGAAGAATATGGCAAGGTCATCTTTCCCTACCTGCTTCAGCATTTATCAACCTGCCGCCCGGGGGATGTTCCCCAGCATGCTGAGCGGACTCTGCCCGCGGTGAACGAGTCCAATGCGAACGAATTTATCAAGGTGCTCAAAAAAAGAAACAACGATCTCTCCGGCGCGGCCTTTACCCGCCTTGGAAGGATCATCAGACTAGCGGAAAAGATCTGACCAACCTTTCACGAACATGCTCTACCTAGCCCTCGCACTCATTATCTTTGCAATCATCTTTTTCCGCCGCGCATCCACCCAGCGGCAGGAAGCCGGTCTACCCGGCGGTCGGGTCATTTACACCGACACACGCGGATGGGGCGAGGTCGAAAAGCCGTTGTTCCACGCCGCATTGGAGTTGACAGGGAAACCAGATTATCTCGTCGAGCAAAATGGGAAGATCATCCCAGTGGAAGTGAAATCCGGCCGCGCACCCGAGACACCCTACGATTCGCACATTTATCAACTCGCATCGTACTGCCTGTTGGTGGAAAAAAACTACGGGACACGCCCGCCATACGGAATCATCCATTACGAAGACCGGGATTTTGCCATTGATTACACCCGGGAATTGGAGAAGGCGTTAATAGACCTGCTGGTGGAAATGAAGCAGGATGAGCATAGGCGGAATGTTCCGCGTTCGCATGAACAAGCAGGTCGCTGCGCAAAATGCGGCTTTAAAAATATTTGCGATCAAAGCCTGGCATAACCATACTTAATTACGATCATAAAAAAAGACTATCCACCCTAAACCCTCGACTTTCAACTTGTAACATATATAATAGTCTTACTATGCCTGAACCATTCATTCCCAAACATCCCGTTGTTACGGCATATCCCAAAATGCCGGAAGCCTTCGCCGAAGCCGAAGCCATGACCGCCTTCCTTCAGGAAAGAGGCGTGGAAACGGCCTGCGGATCTTTATATGATGAAGAACTTCGCAAGCGCGTAAAAAAAGGCGAGTTCGATATGCTCATCGCCGTCGGCGGGGATGGGAGCGTTTTGCGGGCCGGGCATTTATGCGCCCCAAGCCGTGTGCCGATCCTGGGTGTGAATCTTGGCAGGCTGGGATTCCTGATCCAGATCGATCGCAAGGAATGGCGCGAATACTTTGCAAAATTATTCAACGGTGAGGCGTGGATCGAGAACCGCATGATGTTGAGAGCCGAACACATCCGCGCCGGGGAGCCGCTAGGCAGTTCGATCGCCCTGAACGAAGTAGTGGTCGCTCGTGGGCAGAATCTGCGTCCGGTCCGGTTGACCGCCACTGTGGATGGGCGAAGACTCACCAGTTATGTCGCAGATGGGTTGATCGCATCCACTGCCACGGGATCCACTGCGTACGCGTTGGCCGCCGGCGGGCCGATCCTGCCGCCCGAGCTGAGAAATATCCTGCTTGTCCCCATTGCCCCGCACCTTTCTGTAGACCGCGCAGTGGTTTTATCGGAGGGTTCGTCCGTCAGCATTGTTGTGAAGAGTGAAAACTCTGTCTTGAGCGTGGACGGGCAACTACCCATGCAGTTGATGGAAGATGATCAGGTAAAGATCACCGTTGCAGATGTCACTGCCCAATTTGTACGCTTTGAAGACCCGGGTTATTTTTATCGCAATCTCACCGCTCACATGAACGAAAATTCTTTAGGATTTCCAAGATGACCGAAACGCCATCCAACCCGACAGCAATCTATTGTTACGCACATCCCGGGCGGGAAACCGGGCTGCGCTGCAAGCGCTGCGAGAAACCGATCTGCGCCAGCTGCGCTCAGCGCACACCCACAGGGTACATGTGCAAAGATTGCGTCAGTCAGCATCAGAAAATTTTCGATACCGCCGTGTGGACCGATTATCTGAAGGTGTTCCTGATATCCGCCACCCTTTCAGGGCTCGCAGCGGTCGCCACGATCATCATCACATCCATCATTTGGGGCATCTTCATTATTGGTCTCGCGCCGCTCGCCGGAACCATGATCGCAAATGCCACCCGCCGCGCGGTCAAGAATCACCGCTCACGCGCGCTGAATTACACGCTGGTCGCGGGCATTGTCATTGGCGCGCTGCCCGTACTATTAATGAGCGGACTTCCCGCTCTGTTCCTGCTTTTCACCGGCGGCGAAGGGGACGTTATGGGTTCCCTGTCTTTCTTCTCGCCTGTCCTCTGGCAGATCGTTTACCTTGTCCTTGCCACGCCCATGGCGTATTCACAATTTTCAGGATTGGTCTTTAGAAAATAACCTATGCTCACCGAACTTCACATCCAAAACTTTGCGATCATAGACAAACTCGACCTGCGCTTTGACTCCGGGCTCATCATCCTCACGGGTGAAACGGGCGCGGGAAAATCCATCATCCTTGATGCGGTGGTCATGCTGATCGGGGGCAAGGCGGATACGACCTTCGTGCGCACTGATTCAGATGCCGCGTTTGTTGAAGGGGTGTTCCATCTCAAAGGTCCGGAAAAGGAAGCGGTCCACTTTATTCTAAATCGTGAAGAGTTGATGGATGACCCGAACTACGTTGTGCTCATGCGCGAAGTCCGCAAAGAGGGGCGCAGCGTGGCTCGCATCAACGGGCGCACAGTGAATGTGGGTTTGTTGAAGGAATTGGGAGCTTTACTGATCGACATTCACGGGCAGGCAGAACACCTTTCTCTGCTCGATCCACGCGCACACCTTGGCCTGCTCGATCGCTTCGCCGAAGTAAGCCGCCCCCTGGGCGACTACCGCCAGACTTATCATTCTTTGTTGAATCTGCGTCGTGAACTGACTGACCTGCGCAAAGCGCAATCGGATTCAGAACGCCGCATCGAAATGCTGACCTATCAAGCGGAGGAGATCGAATCTGCGCGGCTGAAGATCGGCGAAGATGAAGAACTCCGCAAGGAGCGCGACCGTCTGGCAAATGCCGAGTCGCTTGCCGAGAATGCGCAGGAGGCGCTGGCTGTGCTGGATGAAGGCTCACCAGAAACTCCCGCCGCTACAGACTTGATCGGTCAGGCTGCGCAAGCCCTGGGCGCGCTGGCAAAGATCGACGCGGGACAATCTGAATTGGCAGAGCAGGCTGAAGTCATGCTCGACACGATCTCAGATATCATCCACAGTCTGCGAGATTATCTTGAAGAGATCGAGTTCAACCCCAAACGGTTGGAAGATGTTGAAGAGCGGCTGGACCTGATCCACTCACTGACACGCAAATACGGCGGAAGCATCCCCGCGGTGACTGCCTATGGCGCAGATGTGCGCAAACAACTTGAGACCATCACCGGCGCTTCGGAACGGATCAACGAACTAGAAATGCAGGAAGCAAAATTACTCGAAAAGCTTGCCCGACAGGGTGGCGCGCTTTCTGATCAAAGAAAATCCGCCGCGCTCGAAATGGGCAAGGGGATCGAAGCCGAGCTCAATGATCTAAAAATGCAATCCGCTCGTTTTGGCGTGGACTTCCAGGTGAAGCCTGACCCAAATGGCATCCCCATGTCTGACGGCTCAAGGATCGCCTTCGACCAGAATGGTTTTGACCGCATTGAGTTTTTGATCGCACCCAATCCTGGTGAGGGACTTAAGCCCCTGGCAAAGATCGCATCGGGCGGTGAAACCTCGCGCCTCATGCTTGGCTTGAAGAATGTGATGGCAAAGGCAGACGAAGTGCCATCGCTGATCTTCGACGAGATCGATCAGGGGATCGGCGGACGAGTCGGCATGGTGGTGGGGCACAAACTTTGGAACCTGTCACGCTCGCATCAGGTCTTTTGTGTGACGCATCTCCCTCAACTGGCGGTCTTCGGCGATCAGCATTATCAAGTGCAAAAGTTGATCGATAATGGGCGTACGCTCACACGTGTGGAACAGCTTGATGGAGATGCGCGCCTGCTTGAGCTTTCGCAAATGCTTGGCGAGGTTGGCGAAGGAACATTGCGTTCAGCCCACGAGCTGCTTCAGATCGCGCGGCAGACCGTCAAGAATAAAAAATAAGATCCAAACAAAAAGAGACTCCGCCGTAAATGGCGGAGTCTCTTTTTGTTTTTGATAATCAACAATGGCTGATAAATTAAATGTTGAGCGCCAGGGTGAGGGGGGCACCCTAGCGCTCAACGATGGCAATATTATCACCGGGCATATTTTTTGACAAGGGTA
>Ga0268298_10001917_pt1 | contig 23605 bp, 20 predicted proteins | sample WWTPWeurt_MetaG_FD_194462 | JGI IMG/M metagenome (GOLD analysis project Ga0268298, IMG submission 194462) | Activated sludge microbial communities from WWTP in Nijmegen, Gelderland, Netherland - WWTP Weurt | ecosystem: Engineered > WWTP > Aerobic digester > Activated sludge | place...
GTCAAGTCGACTAGAACCTATTTGCACATCCCGTCAGGTCAATTCTAAAGATGGCACTTGAGCTTCTATCCGTGGCACTCGAAGATTTTCAATAATTGCTATGCTTCCCCTGAAGGAATGGAGCAGTCTGCGTGTGGGTGGATGCGCGGTAAACCCAAGCACCACTGATCGCTGATTCTTGATCGGAAATCTGCTCCTGCCTTAGTTTTGCTTGAATCGGAGTGGAAGATGAAGCAGTCGAGAACACGTGCCAGCAGGATCCGGAATCGGGAAGCGGCATTCCGCATTCGAATGCTTAAGTTCATCAAACGCCTCAAGCGTGGCGAGATTCCGCGCGTGCCAACAATGCAGAACGATAGCTGTCCTCACGAGTGGGCACTGGACGGTCAAACCCTTCAGTCGGTGCGTTGGACTTGCCGACTTTGTGGGGACAGCCGGTTCGGGTGATCGGCCGGAATGGTGTAGGTGATGATCCTATTTCTCGACTTCGATGGCGTACTGCATTCGTCCGAGGCTTATCTTGTGAAGCAAGAGCCGGTGTTGCGCGCTGAAGAGGGAATGACACTTTTCCAGCATGCGCCGCTGCTTGTCGAGGCCTTGGACCAACAGCCTGACATCCAGATCGTGCTATCCACCTCGTGGGTCGCAAGACTCGGTTTCGACCGAGCGAAAGGCTGCTTGCCTGACGCGCTTTAGGCACGGGTCATCGGTGCGACGTGGCACCGCCATGCGGGCGTGCTCAAGAACGACTGGTTTCTCTTGTCTCGTTACGTGCAGGTCGAGAGCTATGTGAGGTGGCATCGATTAACGCATTGGCTGGCGATCGATGATGATGCACAAAGGAGTCTTCTTGGTCCCAACAAACGCCGTTCTGATTGGAAAGGTCGAACGACCGAAATGGCTGAACTCCATACCTATGGGGAATAATGTCTAAACAAGGGGAGGGGAGTATGGGCAAGCCGGCGCATTCAGTTAATGAAGTAACTTGCCGAGATCGTGCCGATAGACGTTAAACCTCTGAGGTGCCCGATTTTTGCTGGAAGTGGACATGAAGATTTCAAAACTAGCGATGCGACTTCGCAACAACTATAAAAATGGGGCAGCGAATCCGGCGGACATCACTGAATTTCTAGACGAATGCCTCGCTCCAATTAATCGAAAGGAAGTGGCGGCTTGTATTCAGGATGGAAAGACCGTCTATGGCTGCGATCCTGTATTCCCGCAAAAACTGATTCGCGTAAATCCGGATGGATCGCGTGAAATTGGGCATTGGACTGAGCATGGATTTCAGCCAGACTAGCTTCGTCGAATTAATCTCTGCGGGCCGTTAGGCACTTCTGCTTCTCGGCCGAAGCTGACAGATGACGCATGTCGAGCGAAGGACAGGTATTTAGCAGTCAGCAGACCTCGTGGCAAGTCTAGGTTGGCTGTGGTGGCGAGCCTGGCGCAGAGCGCGTTAGCGTTTAGCCGCGCGCTTACGGGGAGGCTTATTGAGGGGGTCGTAATTATTGGCGGCGATGGCAGCCAGCCCCCCGGAAATGAAACTCTGAAAATGATGCACAACGGCATCTACTTGCGCAGAAACAGCAGCATGTGGCGCTGCGTGTTGCAACATTCCTGGACTGCCTAAGAGTAGGAGCGCGATCGGCCCGATGATGCTGAGTCCGCATCTGGCGACGACCGGATGGTCAGATGGAAGTCCAAGGATTTCGCTAACGAAGCCAATCGCGATCTGTTTCTTGGGTAGGACTTCCCTCTCGAGGAGGGTTTGCAACGCGTCCGATGGGTGCAGCATCTCCCGGCCAAGCACACGCAAAGCCCAACTAGATGACGCGGGACCGAGAATAGCCCTAATCATCCCCTCCAGAAAAATGTTGAGCTTTTCCGATGGGGTGCCTGGTGCTTCAGCGACCTTCTTAAGAAACTCCAAATCCATCAGGCGATGATGGGCTTCAATCAAGACCTCTGAGTAAAGTCCGTCGATTCCCCCAAAATAGTAATTTACTGCCGCAGAGTTGGTGCCCGCCCGCTCAGCAATTTCCTTGCCGGTGGCATGCCCGACGCCCTTTTCAGCGAACACTTCACCAGCAGCTTCGAGAATCTGCGCCTTTGTCGTGGCTCCATCTTCACGTCGCCCTGATGATTTTCGTTTGGTCATTACGCGTTTCATATTAGAAGGATAGCGCCAAAGTCGCATTTCAGGCGGGTGAATTTCCATTTCAAATTTAGATTTGACTTCTGGTGATATTGATGCCATAGTGCGCTCATGAACACGAAAACCCGACTCCTCGTTCCCGCCATTCTTGTCCTTGCTGCCATCGGCGGCACCGCTTGGTGGTACACCCACAAGACTACCGATGATGGTGCCCTGACACTATTTGGCAACATCGACTTCAGACAAGCATCGGTACCGTTCAATGGCAATGAGAGGATTGCCGAGGTGCTTGTAGAGGAAGGGGCCGTCGTCAAGAAAGACCAAGTTCTAGCGCGTCTTGACACCAGTCGTCTTCTTCCCCAGCTTGCTCAGACGGAAGCGGCGATGGAAGCGCAGAAGGCAATTGTCGAGCGACTTCTGAACGGAACACGCAAGGAAGAGATCGCGCAGGCAAAAGCCAATCACGAATCAGCCAAGGCTGATGCTCTTAATGCAACGGCCCAATACGAGCGACGCAAAGCACTCGGCCCAATCGCCGCTGTCAGCCAGCAAGACATCGATCAGGCAAAAGCTACTGCGGACATGGCGAACGCAAAGGTTGATGTGGCCAACAATGCATTAAAGCTGGCTGTGATCGGACCGCGGGAAGAAGAAATCACCCAAGCCAAGGCGCAACTTCGCAGCTACGAGTCTCAACTGGCACTGCTGCGCCAACAGGTAACAGACGCGGAACTGAAGGCGCCCTTCGATGCAATAGTTCAGTCGCGGCTGATGGAGCCAGGCGAAATGGCCTCTCCGACGAAACCGGTGTTCTCCTTGGCGACTATGGGGACAAAGTGGGTGCGGGCCTATATTTCCGAACCAAAGCTAGGTCTGGTTCGGAACGGTTCGAAGGCTGAAATTCGGGTCGATAGCATGCCCAATCAAGCACTAGAGGGATGGGTAGGCTTTATCTCGTCAGTGGCTGAGTTCACGCCGAAGACCGTGCAGACCGAAGATCTGCGAACCAATCTGGTCTATGAAATCCGGATCTTCGTGAAGGACAACGAAAACATCCTTCGTCTTGGTATGCCTGCGACCGTAAAGGTACTTGCCAACGGGAATGGGGCTGCTGATGTCCCAGCAAAATAATGACGCTTCAGGGATCGGCGCAACCGGTTGAAATCCAGTGCGTCCATAAAACCTTCAGTCGAAAAACTGGCGAAACCGTCAAGGCGCTAGACGCCGTATCCTTCACGGCTCGCCGGAATACCCTGACTGCCTTGGTCGGCCCAGACGGTGGTGGCAAGACAACGCTGCTGCGAATGATTGCTGGTCTGGTTGCCGCCGATGATGGCTCTGTCCATGTGCTGGGAATTAACGCTTCCAGTGATCCGCAATCCGTGCAAGACCAAATTGGCTACATGCCTCAGAAATTTGGTCTCTACGAAGACCTTACGGTACAGCAGAACCTGGATTTGTATGCCGACCTGCACGGCATCAGCATCGAGGCGCGAAAGGAAATCTATCCGCGCCTCCTGCAAATGACCGCGTTGGGGCGCTTTACCAATCGCTTGGCTGGCGCGCTGTCTGGTGGCATGAAGCAGAAGCTGGGATTGGCCTGCACCCTGGTTCGCTCACCTGATCTCCTGCTTCTCGACGAACCGACGGTAGGGGTAGATCCGCTCTCACGTAAGGAACTCTGGGAAATCGTCAGAAAGCTCGTGCGCGAGTCCGGTCTGACGGTAATCGTCAGTACCTCATATCTCGACGAAGCTGAGTTCTGTGATCACACGGTGGCATTGCACTTGGGCAAAGTGCTGGCAGAAGGAACGCCCAGCGAAATCACCGCGAATGCTGAAGGTTGTGTCTTCATGGCCAGGTCCACTGAAGATGCCACGGCCCGAGCATTGCAAGCGCACCTCTTCAAACACCCAGGTGTCGTCGATGCGGTTCCAGAGGCCGGCATAGTACGAGTCGTTACTCGTGATGCCGCTCCTCCTGCGAATAGGGATGACGACTCGACCATTATCTATGAGCCGACTTCGCCCCGATTCGAAGACGGCTTCATGATGCTCTTCCGGGCGGCCGTCGGGGAGATCCAGTCAACCACGATTACCCTCGAGCAGCGGCCTAGTGGTGAGCCCGGCACTGTCTCGGTCGAGGTCAATGATCTGTTACGTACCTTTGGCGACTTCACTGCCGTAAATCATGTGTCATTTGAAGTTCGGCGCGGCGAAATATACGGGCTCCTTGGCCCAAATGGCGCAGGAAAGAGCACGACATTCCGCATGCTGTGCGGCCTGATTCCAGCCACTGGGGGAAGGCTCCGAGTCGCTGGGGCCGACCTCAGGACATCCCGTGCAGAAGCGCGTGCCAAGCTTGGATACGTTGCCCAGAAATTCTCCCTTTACGGCGATCTATCCGTTGATGAGAACCTGGATTTCTTTGCCAGCGCATACGGGCTTCGTGGAAACAAGAAGCGCGAACGAATTGAATGGGCAAAGGCCCAGTTTGAACTCGGCCCCATGGCTAGCCTGCCGAGTGGTCAGTTGCCTGGTGGCTACAAGCAACGTCTTGCTATGGCGGCAGCGCTTCTGCACGAGCCAGAAATACTGTTTCTCGATGAGGCCACAAGTGGGGCTGATCCCCTGGCCCGGCGTGAATTTTGGGGGCGTATCACCACGCTTTCGGAGCAAGGCGTCACTGTGATCGTAACTACCCATTTCATGGAGGAAGCTGAGTATTGCGACAGGATCATCATCATGGATGGCGGAACCTCGCTTGCCGAAGGGACTCCCGGGGACATTCGCGCGAAGGCAAAGCCGCCTGAAGGTCGTGAGCCAACGATGGAGGATGCCTTCATCTCCATCGTTGAAACGTCTCGTCTCGCGCCAAAAGAGGCGGTCGCATGATACGCGAACAGCTAGCTAAGCGTCGTCAGAGCATCCGTCGTGTTGTGGCCTTGACCCGAAAGGAAACCTGGCAGATTTTGCGTGACCCGAGCGCCATTGCTATTGGCGTCATCCTGCCTCTGCTGATGTTGATCCTGTTTGGGTACGGGCTGTCGTTTGATATTAAGAACCTGCCGGTAGCGGTTGTTGTTGAGCACAGTTCAGAGGACACCACTAGCGCAGTGTCCGCTCTTAGGCTGTCCCGCTACTTTGTCGTTCATCCGGCGGGCACGATGGCCGATGCCGAAGTGATGATGTCCAAGCAGAAGGTCCATGCAATTTTGCGCTTCCCGCCCAATTTCTCCCGAGATGTTGCCAAGGGTGACGCGACGCTGTTGGTCGCGGTCAATGCAACCGACGCAAATACCGCGCGCATAGCATCAACCTACGTCAAAGGCGCAATCAGCACGTGGCAAGCACGAGACGCAAAGGACGGCAGTCCTATGCCCGAAATGCCGAATGTCGCCATCGAAAACCGAATGTGGTTCAACGATGCCAACCAGAGCCAATGGTTCCTGGTGCCGGGCGTGATCGTCCTTGTGATGACATTGATCGGGGCTCTGCTTACCTCCCTAGTGATCGCCAGAGAATGGGAACGGGGAACATTTGAGGCGTTGTTTGCAACACCGGTTCGCCCAGGTGAGATCCTGCTGAGCAAGACCATTCCCTATTTCGTCATGGGAATGATTGGTCTTGCTCTCTCGGTAATCGGTAGCCAGCTGTTGTTTGGCGTTCCGCTGCGCGGTTCACTCTGGCTGTTGGTAGTCGTCTCGTCTCTATACCTGCTGGTTGCCCTCGGGATCGGTCTGGTTATCTCCTCCGTGACGAAGAGTCAGTTTCTAGCAAACCAAATCACCTTTTTGGTCACCTTCCTTCCGGCCACTATGCTGTCCGGCTTCATTTTCGACATTCGCAGCATGCCGGTCGGTCCACAGGTAGTGACCCAAATCTTTCCCGCGCGCTACTTCGTCAGCTCCTTGCAGACGCTGTTCCTGGCAGGAGACGTTTGGGCTGTGATCATTCCTGATGCGGCAGTCCTCGCCCTGATGGCAACAGTCTTGATGGCGATTGCGATCAAGTCCACCCGCAAACGGATTGAGTGAGGCTTATATGATCGACTCCTTCTATCGCATTTTTGCACTGATACGTAAGGAGCTCTTGGCAATCCTCAAGGACCCCAAGAGCCGCGTTACGGTATTTGTTCCTCCGATACTCCAGTGCCTCATTTTTGGTTATGCAGCCAGCTATGACCTGAACCATGTCCCATATGTAGTATTGGACCGCGACCATAGCGGCGCATCGCGAGCCCTGATCGCAACGATTGATAGAAACGGCGCCTTTGATCGAGTCGCTACACTACAAAAAACCTCTGAAATTCCCGACCAGATAACGGAAAAGCGCGCTGCGGTTGCAGTCGTTATCGACCGGGACTTCGAACGTCAATTGATGGCTGGAAAGACAGCCAAGATCCAGGTAATAGCGGACGGGAGAAACACCAATACTGCTGGGACAGCACAGGGATATCTCAACACGATTACCGCTGATTTCGCGAAGAAATGGCGGGACGAGAATGGATTTTCGGAAAAGCCGGGAGTGCAGGTGATTACCCGCGCCTGGTACAACCCGAATCTTGAAACCCGTTGGAACATGATTCCATCGCTGATCGGCACGATCACGATGATGATGACAATGATTCTGACCGCGATGTCGGTGGCTCGGGAACGAGAGGCCGGTACTTTCGAGCAGTTGCTGGTAACTCCATACCGCCCATACGAGATCATGATTGGCAAAGCCTTGCCGTCAATGCTGGTCGGCCTTATTCAAGCCACATCCATCCTGTTGGTCGCGCAACTCTGGTTCCGAATACCATTTGCTGGGTCATATTTTGTTCTGTATCTCAATCTGATTGAGTTCCTGGCGGCATCGGTAGGAATCGGCCTGTTTATTTCCTCGATCTCCAAGAATATGCAGCAAGCCATGATCGGGTCAGTCATCGTGATGATGCCCTTCATGCTGATGTCTGGCCTCACAACACCCATCATGAATATGCCGGATGTCCTCCAATACCTGACGTACCTCAATCCGCTCAGGTACGCGATCAGCATGACTCGTCAGATATATCTTGAGGCAGCCGGAATCAGCCAACTCCTGCCTGAAATGCTCGCATTGCTTGCAATTGCAGCCGTCACGCTTCCTATTGCCGCTTGGATGTTCCGAAATAGACTGGCCTGAACACACGTCATTGAGATTGCTATGAAGAAATTTGCCCTGATTCCCTGCGTGATGCTGTTATCGGCCTGTTCGTTGATACCAGAGTATTCCCGCCCTGAAATGCCTGTTTCCACAAATTGGACGGGGAGCGTCCTTTCCGATACCAACAAGGCAGATTCGTTTGGCAGGCAAGCAGCAAGTGAGGTGGCCTGGAAAGAATTTTTTACCGATGCGACGTTGCAGGATCTGATCCAGAAAGCTTTGGATAACAACCGTGACTTGCGGATCGCTGCACTGAACATCGAAGTGGCTCGTGCCTCTTATCGTATAAGCGAAGCCGAGTTGCTACCCAAGGTCGATGCTGGCGTATCAGGATCAGGGCAACGTACGCCTCGGGACTTGAGCCAATCAATGCCAAGGGAAGCTAGAACAACCCATCAATACAATGCCAACCTGAGCGTAACAGCGTTTGAACTTGACCTGTTTGGCCGCGTGCGTAGCCTGAGTCAACAAGCATTGGAAAACTATCTGGCAACGGAGGAAGCTCGCAATGCTACTCAGATTGCGCTGATAGCCGAGGTTGCAAACTCATACCTGGTATTTCTCGGTGATCGCAAACAGCTGTCGCTCGCAGAAATGACTCTGGATACTCGCCAGAAATCCCTCAACCTGATCGAACGGCGTCTCGAACTAGGTATGAGCAACGAACTGGATCGTGCTCAAGCGCGTACCGCAGTCGAAGCAACGCGAACCAGCATTGCCAGGTACACCCGTTTGGTGGAGCAGGACATGAATGCTCTCCAACTTCTGGTTGGTACGTCAATCACAAGATCGAGTCTGCCCGGTGAGCTGGATGGCATTTCGCTAGTTCAAGACCTGCCCATTGGTCTCCCGTCTGACGTCCTGCTAGGCCGCCCAGACATCATGCAGGCAGAGCATGCGCTGAAGGCAGCAAACGCCAATATTGGAGCTGCTCGCGCCGCCTTTTTTCCCAGAATTTCACTGACTGCATTGGCAGGGTATGCCAGCCCCGCCCTAAGCAGTTTGTTTGAAGGCGATTCTCGTACGTGGTCTTTTGTTCCAAGTGTCGCTGTACCGATATTTGATGCGGGTCGAAATCAGGCCAATCTTGACGCATCGAAAGCTAACCGCGATATCGCTGTTGCTCGCTACGAAAAAGCCATTCAGTCTGCGTTCCGGGAAGTGTCTGATGGCTTGGTAGCGAGAAGAGCTTTTGTTAGCCAAACAGATGCTCAACAGGCGTTGGTCGATGCGGCTGACTCAAGCTACAGACTCTCCGATGCTCGCTACAAACAGGGTATCGACAACTATCTGGCGGTGCTCGATGCAGAGCGTTCGCTTTACAGCGCACAGCAGGATTTGATTCTGGTTCAGGTCCAGCGGCTGGCGAACTTGGTTTCGCTGTACAAGGCCCTAGGTGGTGGGCGCTTTTGAAACGCAGCAGAGCTACTTCGAGTCATCAGTTATATGCCGTTCACCAAGTTGCTCAGCAAGTTCCGTGCTCCATTCAACAAACCAAGTGATCTACATATTTGCGGGAGAGAGTCATGAAGAATTTTCTATGTATCGCGTTCTTTCAGGTCGCGGCCCTAAGTTGCTTTAACGCAACCGCTGGAGAGGATGTTGTCGCTGGAGAAAAGGCATTCCAAAAAAAATGCATAAGCTGTCATGAACATTCTGCAAACCACCGTACCGTTGGCCCTGACCTGGTTGGGGTTTATAACCGTAAGGCAGGTTCAACACCACAGGGGATTCATTCGCGAGCCGCAATGGAATCTAAGATAGTTTGGAATGATCGTAATCTCGACGAGTATCTCGCTTCGCCGAGCGACAAAATTCCATTTGCTCTTATGTCGGCCCATGGAGTTGAAGACCCTCAAGAACGAGCGGACATCATCGCCTACCTGAAAACGCTTACTCGGTAGCTTGCTGATTTCTAGGAGTGTTGTTTCGTCATGGCCGGTCAGCCGAACTATTGCTGATAGCGTTCGCCTTCTTGTTTCCCCAAATGCTCACGTACAAACTCAATGAAGCGCTGAGTCCTCGCTGGTATCCGGTGCTAGGCTGAACGAGTTTAACCAAACTAGGCAGACGATCGGACAGTCGTTTGCTGGTTGATACATTCTGGCGCTTAGTGGCGGGTATCCAGCACATTGTCGCTAGAGTTGGCAAATAGGGCCAATGACCGTTTAGGCCGAACTCCTGACCTACGGGGGCTAATGTCAAATGATCTATGGTTGGTCAGCTGATACGAAATTGACGGATGATGCTTGTTCTATCCAGGTTCGATATCGGAGATCCACATGAGCCAATACTCAACGTATTACATGCAGTCACAAGGCGAGCGCTTCAGCCTCGTTGAGGCGGGTGTTTCCGAGAAAGTGCTGGCGAAAACTGCGCGTGATATGGGGTTTGATGAGGACAAATTGCGGGCAATTCTGCGGTTGCGACGTTCTCACCGCTCGACGAAAGGCACCTCCGCCAATGGTGTGTTTCGTACCGACGAAGCGAGCGGGACTGGAATTGCTGTCTGCGCTTTTGGCGCAGTTTCAATCGGGCGCCTACGCGTAGCCCTGTAATGCCGGCAGGCCAATAGACTCGTTAAAGTTCTGGCCTAACAGGGAATGAGGCTATAGGCAGTCTGTCGACTTCGTATCCGGTTCCCCAACTCGAATTGAGGAAGAACCTCATCCGAGAGGAGGGCATACCATTCATCCACTGATATCGATTCCGGAGATTCGACCCTTAGTCGGAAGAACTGTAGTCCAGATGCTGCCATCAGCTTATTCTTCTTCTCATCTCTTCGAGAATCTCTAAGGTGATCGTGTTGTCGACTATCAAGCTCAAAGGCGGCGACAGGATCTCCTTCATCTGGCACGACAAGAACAGCATCTAACCGACAAAGTCGGCCGTAACGGGCAAGATCGTTACCGATTCCCTCTACTCGATCTAAATCGACGATCTGATCGAGCGGGTAGTTGGGAAGAGCGATAAGCCCTGGAAATCGGAGAGATAGGGCGCGATGGAATGTGCGCTCTTGTTCGCTTCGGAAGATTGATCGACAAATACCACTGGCATCTGAATATCGCCCATCTCCCATCACCATCTTCATGATGTGTGCAACGCGGCGTACCTGCAGGACTGTAGTATTTGTATTTCCGGAGGCATGATTAATGGCATGGCCGGTAAGGCGCGCCTGCTGTTTGCCTATTGTCTTCGATAGTTCTACTAGCGCATCCGAAGCAAGGATCGACGCAAGCCTGTCTATTGTTTCCTTTGGGGCGACGATGGCCTTGCTCAAAAGCATTTCGGCGTAACACTCTCCGAGTGCCAGGATGTTCGGTGGCGGTGATGCCGACTCTAGAAGGAGGCACAAGCCTTCGCCGCCGAGTGCGCCGAGATAATCATCGTTCGCATGCATCGCGCCTTTTTGCTTCTGCGCGATCAATGAATCTAGAAATCCATCGTGATCGCGCTCCGCCAGTTGGCGCCGCATATGCTGAATGCTTTGAAGCGGCAGGCTCGTCTTCACAGGTCTCGTCGTCTAGGTTGCCTGACTAGCATGGTACTTTTACGCACCGAAATTGTCACTCATAGAGCGTGGCTATAAAGAGGTCGGCTCCATAGCATCCACAGATCGAATCTATCTAGTGGATCGTGACCTCAACGGACCCCAAAACACTCTTTGGCCGACGACTGACCATGCTGCGCAAGGAAAAGGGCTGGTCGCAGGAGCAACTCTCCCTTCAGAGTGGATTAGCACGCAGTTATCTCGGTGGTGTCGAGCGCGGACAGCGGAACATCGCTCTGGAGAACATCGTGCGACTTGCTCGGACATTGGGCGTCCGCCCCTCAGTGCTGCTTGAATTTTCGGAAGAATAGAGCGCGCGCACCTTCCATCAATAATTCGGGCCTACGCCGGAATTCTCCTGCCGCCAGCGGAATACTTTGGGGGTAATGTCAAACCGAGAGGCTGCGAAACCGGGGAAGTATCCGCTTGTCAGAGTGGATTCAACCGGGCAATGCAACGGCTTGACCGCAGCCCCCTCTCTTCATATCCTCTTGTCCTATTCCAAACACGGCAAAGCCCATGCTAATTAAAGAAGCGGACGATAAGACTAGCGACCTCGAGATACTCAATTCCCTACTAAGCCACCCTTCGGCCAACGTCGAAACAAAGAAAAAGATCGAGCAAGAGATTCGAAATATTTCTTCTGGAGTCAAGGGCGAGACGGACGCAGCCTACGAAATTAACTTTCATTATGGCCAGACGAAGAACTGGGCCGTAATCCACGATCTGCGCCTTGAGCATAAGGGCCGTATCGCACAAATCGACCACCTTCTCGTAAACCGGTTTCTCGATGTGTGGGTATTCGAGAGCAAGCGTTTCTCCGAAGGTATTGGCATCAATGAGCAGGGGGAATGTGCGATGTTTTGGAACGGAAAGCCCACTGGTATAGGATCGCCTCACGAGCAGAACGCAAAGCATATCGCTGTTCTCAAGGCTGCATGCGACGATGGCGCCGTGGAACTTCCAAAGCGGCTTGGGCTCCCAATCAAACCTTCGTTCAAGGGCCTTGTGGTCGTCTCCAAGAACGCACGTATTAGCCGCCCCAAGGCAAAAGGTTGGTGGAACGACGGTATCGTAAAGGCGGATCAAGTGAAGGCCAAAATCGACAAGGCGCTCGATTCAGACAACAACATCCTTCTGGCCGCGAAGATTGTCGGCTCCGACACCTTGGAAGCCTTTGCCAAAGACATTGCCGATCTCCACGTCCCTGCGACCTTCGACTGGCACGCAAAGTTCGGTTTGTCCCGCGAGGCAGAGCCCCCCGTCAGCAAGCCTGCTCAGGCGGAGCCTGCGACGGCTACCGTTGAGCCAAAGACAAGGGCTGGCGCCAAGGAGGGACGGCGAGTTTGCCACTCATGCGGGGCATCCGTTGAGGAGAAGGTCGTCACATTCTGTATCCGTTTCAACAAAGCCCGTTTCGGTGGAAACGTTTATTGCCAGGAGTGTCAGAAGACCATTCCCAAGCCCGGCTGATCGATTCCAGCCGGTTCCTTTGGGAGGATCATTGACCGCTATGGTTGGAATTCTGACCTAGGATGGATAATGCTAAAAAGTGAAGCAGCGAGAGTTAGTTGCGCTGCTCCAGACGGTTCCAAGTCTAAGGACCTTCCCAGTGAGGGCGTCCATTGAATTCTTACCTCTCAGGTGAGGTCAGTAATCTAAGTTTGGCTCGCTTCAGAATTAGGCAAATGGTCTTATGACATACGTACAACGATCTCCCACGCACCGCATCGACACGAGAGCGGTCCGCCTCCTAATCAGCGCGATGCCCGATGACTGGTTAGTACGCAGCTTGGAGGAACGAGATTACGGCATCGATCTTCAAGTCGAGTTGTTCGACGATGCCAGTCCCACCGGGGGCATAGCGCTTATTCAAGTCAAAGGCACGTGCGAAAAAGTGGGGGGGGCTCCCACGCTTAGTGGATTTCCAACAAAAACTGTTGAGTATGCGCTGCTGTTCCCTCAGCCGTTTTTCGTATTCTACGTATCGATCCCGGACAACAAGGCCCACTTTGTATGGCTCCAGAAGTACGCCGCCACAGAACTGACCCAGACCACTCCAAATTGGCGAAACCAAGACTCCATCTCCATACACTTCCCAGAAGAAAATGTCCTGCCAGATCCGACGTCGGTCTCTGTGACTAAGATTTCAAATATCGTTACAGACTATCTTCTTCTACCGGATGGCGTACTTTTCCTCAGTCGCTACGAGTCGTTGTTTCGATGTATCGATGAGCTTGAGACGGAGTGTGATATAGCCCATTGGGCCGATGCGGCGCTTATACAGCTAAACGGACTAAAGCAACTGCAGGCGTTTATTAAACACTACGATATAGGACAGCAAGTTGATTTGATAAGGTTTGAAAATTTGCTGGCCACTCTCAAACATGATCCTTATAGCTACCTCGAATATCAAAATGAGGTGCGAGAATGCGAAGAATCGCTTGAACTCGTACGCACAGCATTCTTAAGCCAGGAAGAGGTTCAGGCCTTTGAACATTTACTACGAATTGCATTTCCCTACTAGTTACGTCGAAGCCAATTGTGCTGGGGACGACGCGCTCATTTGCGCCTCGCGGCAATATCTGTCATTCACAACGTGGTTTCCAAAAGGCTTCAGTGAAAAGATGGCCACCAAGGCAGAAGTGAAGACGTGGACGATAATGTCAAACAGAATAGGGCAGGGTGTGGCGCCAATTTTCGCTCATCGGCCAAGGCGGACGCTAATCCTCGAAATGAAAAACGGCCGGTTCTGACTGGCAGACCGGCCATTCGTTTTCGAATTGGGCAGCTACCTGGCTACGTCAGCTTAGGAAGCACAATGCTACCCAAAACCGGGGCGATATAGGGCGACTCCTAGGCAATCGATAGTCATCGCTATTACGCCTTATGAGGGCGGCGCTCCCAAGCGCAAGGCGTAAATCGTTGAAACAACCTATGGTGGACCTTTCAGCCAGTTCTTTAGCAAAAGGTAGGGAATGTCAGGCGGCCGGCGTCACGAAATCGTCCCGCATCCTGAACGCGGCTGAAGAGCCGCTCTCGACAAGAGCATCTAGCACATACAGGATCGCCTCGCGCAAGGCCGGATTGCGCTTAAGTTCTAGCGGCCGTGCGTAGACGTGCCTTTGGAGGAGAGCTTCGATCATGAAGACGGTGTTGGACTCGCGCAGCATATCGGCGGGATTTCCGCGCCTGAGCGCGCTCGCGATTCGCACAAAGGCAGCGGGCATGGAACGCTCGCCGATGTGATAGAGGAAACGGACGTAGCTGTCCAACACGATCCAGACCGGCGGCAGCGCGTCGAAGAGCGCGTCGACCTGGTGGGCATAGCCTTCTAGGCTCCGCCAGTGCCGCACGTTGTCCTTCCACCACGCAGTCAGGAAGATCGTCGACAGCACTTCACTGCCGTGCGGATGCTCACTGTCGAGGTGCGGGAGCCACTTGGCGCGCTTGACCTGCTTGGCAAACAGGTTCCACATGAACCAGTAGTGCGGTGTGTTGGGATTGCTGTCCTCGCTGGTAGTGAACCCCTGGATGACGTTGTGGACCTCGCGCGGATGCCGGTCGACGGCATCGAGAATTGGCTGGAGGACTTGCTCGGCATCGGCGTCTGACGCACGCATCGCAAATTGCTGAATGCGGTCTGATATCGCCTGCTCGATGTGAAAGTTCCTGTCGCGCCGGCCGGGAGAACGATCGTGCCTACAGTTCCAACACTCCACCAGATCTTCGCTGGCGCGTCGGTGTGCGGCCACCGCCAGATTCTCATTGGGTACCTGGCCGAGGATCGCAAGTACCTTCGCGTGCGCCTCGGCTCCGAATATCTCTGTGATGTCGAACCTGACGTGCGCATCTGCGGCGATTTCCCCCTCGATCCAGAACCGCTGGCGTACGTAGTCAGCCGCTGCTGCGGAGATTGCCTCCGGTGTGTGCCGCTTGTCGTAACGCTTCCTCGTCTCGGCGTTCCAGTCGCGATCGGCAAGCGCAGCCTCAGTCGCGATGGCGTTGGCGGACCGAAGAGCAAGGGCGGGGTTCGCTGCCCAGAAACTGTCGCTAATACCCCATGTGGCGTACCAACTAACCTCGTTGATCGGATGTGTTAGCGCGGCAATAAAAGCCTGTCGCACACGAGGTGTCTGGGTTTCCGTCAGGGGCTTTGACAGTAGAAGCGGTACGACGAAAGCACACGGGCGATCCGCAAGCATCGAGAAGCGCTGCACGCGATCGATAGTTCCCCACTGGTCCGCGTGCCTGGAGATTTCGGAGCAGATGACGTCGATGCACCACTCCCGCTCTTCCGGCGATAGCTCGTCCCAGTGATCGCGAGCGCAGACGGCAGCAACAAATCCCGGAGCGTTGCGACTGTTATCCGGATATTCCGCGATACGGTCCATGCCCTTGGCACTTGCAAGCATCTCCCGCCACCGCTCAGAGTCGGCAGATTCGGCCTCGCGCCGGAAGGTCTTAAGGCCCCACATGTGCACACCCAGCCGGGTATTCATTTGGCCCAGGCTCCTCGTGCTTTCGTCAATGAGTTGCTGCACTTCCGGAGCGGGTGGTTTGGGCTCGAAGTAGATGTAGTTCTTCGAAGGTGCCTCGCAGCCCCTCGCCGATGTATCGTCCGCTACTGGCGGGGTATCGACCACGACGTACTGCCGAAAATCCATCCGATGAAGGGCAAGCTGCCATGTGAGATCCCGCTCGTTACGCTCGTCCGGTACCGGCAGTGCCACGATGTATCGATCGATGATGGCGTGAACCCGCGGAGCCAGAGAGCCCAGTTGCAGGTTTGCGACGGCCGCTTCCAGGTCGTGCCTACGGTGCGGCAGCGCGTTCGACTTCTTACGCTCCTCTTCGAAGATTTTGTTTTCGGCGCGGAAGTCCGGAAACAATCCCGAGAAGCTCGAATTCTGGTGCTCGCTGGCCATGCGGCTGCGATCAATCTCGACGTAGTCCTGCACCGACAGCAACACCATGAGGGCCTCGCCTGACCGATGAGGATGAGCGGTCGCCACGCTTGCGACGACGGCAGCGAGCGCGGCGGAATCGCTACGATGGAGGATTTCGAGCAGCACCGTGTCGAGCTCCTTGGGATGGGATTGGGCGTAGTCGAGCAACCACTTCTCGAAGGCCATCAGCAGCGACTGGAGCACATAAGGGCCGACAGTGATACCGCGGTACTGGCCCCAGAGGCGCGGGTTGACCCATTGCTTCCTCGTGGTCCCGTTCGCAAACGTGAGCTCGACTTCCCAGGCTGGTTCGAGGGGGTCGCTAAGACGCGGATGCGCGTACCACTCGGCACTGTGATTGAAGACCTGGATCAGGAACTCAACCCCCTTTCTCGGGTGGTGCGTGAGCAGGTTGATCCACGGACCGCGGAAGGCACTGGCAGGAAAAAAATCGTGCTGCAGGTGTTCCTTGATACCGAAGTAAAGGTCAACATCGATGGACGAGCGGCCGTAGGGTTCCTCGCGCAGATACTCCTCCGTCGCAAGGAAAGTATCCAACGCGACGGAGATTAATAGGTCCGGAAGGTCGCGCGCCGTGGGCGCGCCGTCTAGGTCCGCAAGAATAACTTTCCGGAATTCTTCGGCGACGGGATCGCGGTGGTATCCCTCCTTGATCTGCCCGCGCAGAACGGCTTCAAAGCGCGCGGGGTCGGCCTTCGGAATCTTCGCAATCACTTTAAGAGTCCGTTTTTGCGCATCGCCTCCCCTGTAGTGGTCAAAGCATGAGAGGAGCCAATGAGCAATGCCAGCGACATGTTCTGCCCCATCGATGTCCGGTGCCCACCAACTGACGCCGCGCACGGCATCCTCGATCAATGCGAGAAGTAGCGGTGCATCTTCCCGTTTGAAGCTGCCGATATTGCGGTGGACCAGTCCCACGACGGTTGACCAGACCGCGCCGTCAGGCACGCTCAAGATGGAACTATGGCCACGCACGTCGGCAAGCCACGCGGGCGAGGTCACACAGGCGACGCGCAGGAGGTGGATGACCCGGTTGAGGATGACCCGATCATGGGCAAGCAGCTCGGCCTCGTGCCGCGCCAGGAATTCAGACGCCGGCGGTGCTTTCAGCAGCGACACCAGAGTGTCGTCCCGGAACTGGGCGGGCACGTCGGCCTGGGCGATGGCCGCGCTGAACAGACGGTCCGCTGCAGGCGCGTCACGGTCGACCAGTTCGGCAACCCACTTCCGGTAAGAGCGGCGGACCGCAGGATGAGGGCCTATCGCTGAGGACAAGGCCTTGAACGCGGTCTCATCCGTGAGGTGCTGTTCCTCGATCCATTGTAGGATGGCCCAGTCCTCGAGGACGTCGTGCGCCGTCGCCACGAGCAAAGCATTGCTTTCCGGCGAAACAACGAGGGAATCCTGTTTCAGGAGGGCGATGGCGGCAGCGTTGAGTCCTGTGGCAGGCACATAATCCGAGAGTGCGCGCGCCCTGCGCACCGCCAACTCCTGCAACGCCTCTTCGCGCAGGCGCGGCATGCCGTCGGCAGGATTGTGGTCCGCGCACACGATCTGCCGCCAGAAGACGGCGCGAAAATCGCGCTCGTTCTCCGGAAGTGGACGTCCAGCATCCCACGGAATCTGCAATGCCTTGTCGATGAAGTACGGATTGCGCAGGATCTCTCGCAGGGCGGGTTTGGCGAGCGGCACTGCCAGCGATGGAAAGGCGGCCTGGATCTCCAGCAATTCGGTGTCGTCAAGCGGCGGAATTTCGACAACCGCGTGATTAATCCCTGCCGCCTGGAGAAAACTAGCCTGTACCTGCTCCACGGAGTAATCGCGGCAGGTGATGAGGATACCGAGACCGCTGTCGCCCTGGGCGAGCGTGATGAGATCACTGAACGCGTCGCGCGTCGGCTTTTCGAGTAGGCGCTCGACGCTTTCGATTACGAGGACCTTACGGCCCTGCGCGCCGAGGATGGCCTGAAGCTCGGTGGCTCGCGCCGGAATTTGACTGTTGTGGAGTGTTTCGTCGATGTGAGCAACGGCGAATTCCTCCACCCTGAACCCAAAGGCGAAAAATTCACGGGACAGAAAGGCCACCACTTCCTTGCCGATGACGGATTTTCCGCTGCCGGCTGGCCCCGTTATCAGGACGACTTGCTTCGACTCGATGGCAGCAAGCACTTTTTGGACGATGCCAGGGCGTCGCAGATGGAAGGAAGTTCCGATCGTGCTGCGGATCTTCCGGAGCACAAAGTCAGTGTGGTTCTTCAGTGCCGTGAGTACGAGCTGTTCGTTCGTACCAACCTCGCCGTATGCGTGGACAAGAGCGGCTGGAAGGTCGGCGCGTTGCAGGCTCCGCGCCGCCGGACCGGACTCGCTCGCGAAGGTCAGAAGGGCGTCCCAGGCAGCATTCGCGCTCGAGACAGGATCCGGATCGGTCGACTTGAGGGCAAGCAGCGTCTTGATGTGCGCCTCGGTTTGGTGGGTGGAGGTGTGCAGATCGAGGCTCATGACGTGCAGCACGCGCAGGAAAGGCCACAAGTCTTTGGCGGTGACGGGCGTCCCTTCGAGTTTGGTGATAATCTCGCAAAGTTCGTTGCATTGATGGACGGACTTCTTCGAGATAAAACCGTCAAGGCACAGCCGTCTTTCGAACTCATTGCCTTCAGCTGCGCCTCTAGCACAGTCGAGAAGCCCGACGAAATTCTCGAGGAGTGTGTTCGTGCCGCGTAACGTCACTAGAACAAAGCGGTCGTGCTGTGGATTGAAAGGGTCGGCATTCTTGAAATCCTTCCAGAAATCGCCAATGGCCTTTTTGCATTCGTCGTCGGCAGCACTGATGGTGAAGCTGCGCTTCACCTGCCCGACAAGGCGCGCAGTCGCCGCGCCTACGCGCGCGCAGACGACGAGGACATCGTCCGTATTGAAGCCGAGATTTTCGGTCTGGAAATGGACTTCGGCTACGCCGGTATCTGTCAGGATCGGCGGGATGCTACGGACGAGCAGCTGAGCTAACCAGTACGCTGCGACGTGCTGCTCGAAGAACACACCTTCGCCGCCGGTGGAGATCGGACTTGAAACTCGCTTCTGGCTTGGGCCATTCATGCAATCCACCCAATGGTTCACTGCTTCGATAGTCGGGGAAAAACCGCTCAAAAACTAGTTCAACAATGACATCATGCTAGCGGTTGTACGGCCCATCGGATGATTCCACGGATCATGTAGGGTAGCAAGAACACTGGATGCTCATTGAATTGGCGGTGCTCCTGCTGAGACTCCGATCTGCGACGGAAGCCAACGTACCAGGTAGTTACCTAATTCGAAAAAAGAATGGCCGGTCTGCAATTAGCACCGGCCAATATTATTGGGAAGGCCACATTCGGCTTTGGCCGAACAAAGGCCTGATGCCGACAACAGGCAGAAAATCGGCCATTTTCGCCCAAGGCCTAGTGGCAATTAAGTTCAAATTTGACAGCAAGCCGCCCTTAGACAAACAGCTTACTGCTGCAAAGGCAGAATCAGCATTTCCCAGAAGTATTCTGCCACGCCTTCGTAATTGAGGAGTTTTTGGCTATCGCTGCCAAAGTGCGCTAAGCCGAGCGGCTTGAACCCCAGCGAGTAACCATCGTTCTGGATCGACATGCTTTCGTTGTAGCTGTTATGGGAAACGCCGCTGTGACTGAATAGTATGTCGCCGCCGAAACTCCTCCCGCCCATCCAGATACCGCATCCGCATTTCCGTTTCCCTGCGACATAAATTGCCGCGTCAAAGCCGTTGGCATCGATCCGACGGAAATCCACTTCGATGTCTGGGTTACGCCGCTTCAATTCTTCAAGGGAGTTGGCGAAGTATTTGGCCACAAATTCGAAACACTCGGCCCGTGCACAATCATGCTCTCGGTCAGTGAATTCTTTTTTGATACGTAGATTGCTGGACCTAGGCGCTGTAGTCGCTAACGACCGCGTGGATGCAGCTATCGACTGTCCTGATGGCACCACCGGCGCAGCGCCGGCTGAATTAGGTAGCATTTTGAGTGCTCCCTTGATTGCCGATACGATGTGAAAGAAGCCCTCATCAATTGAGGGGTACTGAGTGACTGGTTTGCCGTCAGGTGTAGCAGCCAATAATTTACCAAATGGCAAATCGTGCCAGTGGCAGGGGCGCAAAATCACCGGGATCACTATTGCTTGCCCAAGGTTGTGACGCTCTACCGCACGCATCATCTCTACATCGTAGCAATAGTCGGAATTGATGAAATCTGGGCTCACAAGCAATAAAACAAGCTCGGCTTCCTCGAAGTGTTGGCCAATTTTCTTGTCGAACTCTTGGCCAGCAACGATCCGACGATCATGCCAAGTTTCGATCAACCCCTGGCGTTTCAGAGGTGACAGATGCTTTTCGAGTTCGTTCCGCAACGTCTCGTCTACGTGTGAGTATGAGAAAACCAATTTGGCCAATTTGCATCTTCCTAAGTCTGATCCATCCCATCCAAACGCTATATTAATGGAGCGTGAGACACACTACGGTTCCATACCTTCGCCTACGCCGAAAAAATTGGGCAATGCTCCCTAAATATAATCTGCACTTTCATTCACCTACCCGGAGGCGGAAATGACCAATGCCACAGCCATGTATCGTGCACTTGAAGAACAAGTAAGGCGTTTTGAAATTCTTCATCGGAAGTTTGGGGAATTTTTTGAGGCAGTGTTGTGTCTGGAGGATAGGAAGAATTTCGGGGTGAGCATCAAGCTTGGCAATCATCTAGACAAGAATTACTTTACGGTCGATTTCCTCGACAAGAGTCTTGTATTTCGTTTCTCATCCGCGCTGAACGAGACGAATTCCCCTGTCGGCGTCGTCACCTGCCTAGAACCCAATCCCGACGAAGAACAACGGCCACTGAGCGTGCGGAGTTTCTCGTTCTCAAACACCGGGAAAGTTTCTGGTATAGACAAGCCTGATGACTTCGAGGATCCGCTGGATATTGGCGACACTATTTCGGCGGTTTTTATCGTCAGCCATTGCATTTACCTGGCTCTCAGGAAAGGAATGCACCAATAAGGTTCAGCATATACGGCCTTATGTAGATCTCTAAATAAGGCCGCGTTGGCCGTAACTCCTACCATCGTATGCGATGTTTTTCTTCGGTCTCTTTATGCCGTCGGTCATCGTCAACGTGAAGGTACTGACTTGTCGTACTCAAGGACTCATGGCCAAGATTGTCCCTTACTAGACGTAAGTCGATCTGTTGATCAGCCATATGAGAGCCCGCAGTATGGCGCAGCCAATGGGCAGATGCCCGTTCCAGAAAGTCAGCACGAGCCACATAATCGTCGCCGCGGTGTCTTAGCCGATCAGCTGCCCCCTCAAAAACCCTTTTCACGATCGAATGCAGTGCCGCTCGAGTCAATGCTTCCCGCGATTTTCCGATCGGCAGCAGTAAGGGGGTTTCCTCGTTTGGGCTAGGGTAGGGCGCTAGGCCGATCTCACGCCGATAACGGGCTAGTTCGACCATCAGCTCACTGGTCGCCGGCACCAGACGCTCTTTGTCACCTTTACCGAGCACCTCCAGCCACCAGCGCTCATCACCCTCACGGTCGCGCCGACAAAAGAAACTACCCATAGTGTTTTCAGCGACTTCAGAAATCCTAAGGCCGCCCAGGTAGAGGAGGGTGAATAGCCACCGGACGCGAAAAAAGTGTGCTCGCTGGCGGTCGGTTTCTCTGGGCATGCTATCAATGAAGACTTTCAGTTCCTGCCAAAGGTCAGGATCAAGATAGCGGGTGATCCGTGGTTTGGCACGACGAGCCCGGTGCCGGGATAAAGATAAGGGATTGCCAGCCAGATAGCCGGCATCGACCAACCAAGAAAACATCACGTTCAAGATGATCATGGCCTGACGCTGACTGGCCGTCGACAACGGCCCATAGAAAGGCCGCCAACGCGGATCATCTCGCGGGTGCTTACGTCCGCCGCCGGCCACCCATTTTTCCCGGGGTTGGGGATCCAGCAGGAACTGCTGGTAGACCAGGAAATCCTCATGGGTCAGGGAGGAGAGGGGTTTGCCCAGTTGCAGCGTCGACCACAGCAAGAGTCGTTCGGCTTCTTTTCGATAGTTGTCGAACGTCGTCTTGGTTTCGATGAAACGCGCCAACCAGGCGTGAATGGCCTGCAGATCATTGGTGGCGGCAATCTGAGCGACACGACCAACGGCACGATTACGTCCTTGGCTGCCGTCGAGGTCAGCCGGCAATAGAATCTGCTCAACAGGGATCGGTACGAGCGCGGTATCAGTCATTTTTGGCCTGAAAACGTGGATTAAGGTCTCAGTATTTCCTCAACGCCATCACGTCGCAATATTTCGACATTATAGTCGTAATGTCAAATTATTAAAGCTATTGTCGCAATATGCAACGTTTTACGTTGTATTATTCTTTTAATTCCACTCGCCGGAGTTGCGCGATGCCTACTGAAGCACAAATCCACGCTGATATTGAAGTCCTCCGCGCCCGGATTTCCGACACACAAGAGTTGTACCGCGAGGTATGCGCCATCCTCTTCTTTCGCTACGGCATCACGCCTACGGCAAACAAGCTGTACCAGTATGTCAGGAAGGGCAGCATGTCAGCGCCGGCAGAAGCCTTAGCGAAATTCTGGGAGGAGCTACGCGAAAAGAGCCGGGTGCGGATCGAGCATCCCGATCTTCCAGACGAACTCAAGTCTGCGGCAGGGGAACTGGTCGCAGCACTGTGGACTCAAGCCAAGTCGGCCGCACACGACGGGCTCGAAATCTTCCGGTCCGAAGTCCACGCTGCGATGTTGGACGCACATTCCGCCCGGGCTTCTGCCGAGACAGAACGGACCGCTGCTCTGCTGGAGCGAGACCTGGCCCAACAAGCGACCAAGACCGCCGCGGACCGAGTACTCCAGCTAGAGCGCGATGTTGCTGCAGAGCGGGCCGGCAAGGCTGCCTATTTAACGCAGTTGGAGAATGCTGGGCGCCAACAAGCCGTCCTCGAGGCCGCTTTAGCTGAAGCCCGCCGAGATTTCGCGACCGAACTAGAAAAACACCGCCAAGCGCTGGAACGTTCTGAAGAGAGATGTAGGGATGCGGAAAAACGCGCCTTGCTGGAAGTAGATCGGGAACGAACCTCCGCTGCCAAGTTGCAAAAGGATTTAGCTCAATCCCGCCAATACCATCAAGACGCTGAAGAACGACATCGTACCGAGGCAGCAAAGCGGCAAACCGAACTGAGTGAGGTTCGTCAAAAATTGGGGTTGGCCGAGGGAATGCTGCATGAACTACGGATGCAATGCCAACAGCAGACGGACGAACTGATACTCTCGCGTACAACTGTCGCTGAATGTGATACCCGGAAAGGATTGCTAGAGCACGAGCTGGCTGCTTGCCGGGACAATGTTGCCAAGCTTGAGCGCCAACTTCAGGAATTGCTAGCAGCCGTAGCACCCGAAGGCGAAACTAACAAACCTCGCAAGAGCAGACGAAGGACTGTCGCTTAGAAATGCTGTCGACCACGACTGACAGCGCATTTCGCTTATGTCAGGAACTTATGGTCACATTTGACAGGAACTTTGGTTCCAAATGTAAGGAACATTTGGTAAAAGCGCGATAAAGACCATTGGGGAATCGAAGGTTATTTCGCTTGTAGTACGCATAATTTGTATTATGTCAAATTACATCGGTACGGGCTCGACCTTCGAGAACGTCAGCAATAAACTGGTCCTTCTCGTCCC
>Ga0268298_10001918_pt1 | contig 23584 bp, 25 predicted proteins | sample WWTPWeurt_MetaG_FD_194462 | JGI IMG/M metagenome (GOLD analysis project Ga0268298, IMG submission 194462) | Activated sludge microbial communities from WWTP in Nijmegen, Gelderland, Netherland - WWTP Weurt | ecosystem: Engineered > WWTP > Aerobic digester > Activated sludge | place...
GGCCAGACCGATGAAAAGGAATTGGGCTTCACCTACGAGGATGTGGACCGCCTGCTCTACCTTCTGGTAGACCAACGCTACAGCCCGCAGGAAGCGGTCGAGGCGGGGTTCGATGCGAAGTTCGTCAACGCCGTCGCCACACGCATCCGCCGTAATCAGTTCAAGCGCATGCTCCCGCCCATTGCCAAGGTCAGCAACCGCACCATCGGCTACGACTTTTTATACTTGCGGGATTGGGGAACCTGAACAAATCATTTCCATCGGAACTTTAAATGCACATCCCACCTTCCTTAAAACATAAAAAATTCTTTTACCTCTGGCTCGGCCAACTCATTTCCATTACCGGAACCCAGATGCAGATCTGGGCTTTATTTTGGCACATCAACCAATTGGACAAGAACCCCATCGCGCTGGGCGGCATCGGTGTGGCCAGGATTTTGCCGGTTATCATCTTTTCGCTGATCGGTGGTGCACTGGCCGATTCGGTGGACCGTCGCAAGGTCATGTTCGTGACGCAATCCATTGCTGCGCTTCTTGCTCTGGTTTTGGCCTTGTTGACCCAATTCGGGCAGGTCACCATCTGGTACATTTACTTCATCACGGCCTTGCAGGCTGTGGTCGTTGCATTCGATGGCCCATCACGTCAGGCCCTCATCCCCAACCTGCTGCCCAAAGAGGATCTGCCCAACGCCTTCAGTATGACCTTCACTTCGTTCCAGGCGGGCTCGGTGATTGGACCCGCCTTGAGCGGATTTGTCATCGCTTACTTCGGACAATCGGCGGTCTATTACTTCAATGCCATCTCCTTCGCGGCGGTGCTGATCGCGCTGCTCCTGATCGGTGATGTGCCGCAGTCCATCTCCGAAAAGTCTGCGGGTGTCAGCGTGGACTCGATCAAGGACGGAATTCACTTCATCCTCTCCAAACCGGTCATCTTTTCCACCATGATGCTGGACTTTGTCGCCACTTTCTTTGCCTCTGCCAACACGCTTATGCCCATCATCGCCAAGGATGTGTTGCAGGTGGGCGTGGTGGAATACGGTTATCTTTCCGCTGCTTCGGCGGTGGGAGCGGTTTCAGTAGCGCTGGTCATTTCACAAGTGAAGGAACTTCGCAGGCAGGGCAAACTCTTCCTCGGGGCGGTGATCGTTTTTGGAGTTGCCACTGTCATATTTGGCCTGACTCGTTCCCTCATCGTCGCATGGATCGCTATTGCGGTCACCGGCGCGGCAGATGGAGTCAGTACCATCATCCGAAACACCATCCGGCAATTGCAAACCCCCGACCATATTCGTGGACGCATGACCAGCATCAATCAGATCTTTTTTCAAGGCGGCCCTCAATTGGGCGAGATCGAAGCGGGAGCCGTGGCGCAGATCCTCGGTGCGCCATTTGCCGTGGTCAGCGGCGGCATTGGCTGTATCCTTGGCACACTCTGGATCATCTGGAAATGGCCCCAACTGAAGACCTACAATGGCGATGAGCCCATGTTAGCTGGCTCACCGAGCCCTGCCGATTAACTTGTCTTACTTCCTCACCAAAAAATCCATCTGGTGGGTGATGTAAGTCAACTCGCCGTGTTCGATCTGGTTGTGACGTTTTTCAAGCCAGTCATGGAACACGGCTTTATTTATTTCCGCCCGCCCGCCAAGCGACTCTTCGAAAAAATGCAAAATGAAATGCAGAAAATACCCTTCATCCTGTGGGTAGGCTCCGTGGTTTCCGTATACCACCCAGTCTGAAGACCCTGCCGCGATGATCGTGCTACCCGCGTTTTTCAAATGGGTGAATAGATGTCGCCCGCTTTGGCTTTCACCGCCGGTTGGTCGTTCACCCATGGTGCGGTGATAGAGAATTTCGATCTGTTCATCCAGGGCTGTGTCAACAGCAGGTTCGAGCGTCGTTACCCCGTCAAAATTCAACGTCAGCCATGCCAGTGAATTCGTCAGCGTAAGCAATTGGGTCAGGCTGTCCGGCATCGGCAGCAGGTCTAAAAAAGCGTGCGCGATCAAAAAATCTGCTGGCTGTTCATTTTTAGGGATGAAATCGAAGATGTCGGCACACTCAAAGCGGATGCTTACATCCCGAACCGAATCGAAGACCCGTAGTTGTTCCTGTCCGCTTCTTTCCACGCTCAGGCCCGATTCACGCGCCCAGGCTTCCAGCCACGCTGAGGCATACTCCACGTTCTCCTGCATTTCATCCACCAGCACATACTCCGCCTGCCGAACGACATTCCAATTCAGCAAACGCTTGACCATTGTCCCGATTCCCGCACCGACTTCGATGATGCGGATCGGTTCCTTAGGCAGGCTGGCTTGGAGCGCGCGGAGCACATCCTTGTTCAGGGCGCGGTCATCCACGCTTTGTTTGGCGAGCAGGTAATGGGGGAAAGAATAACGGATGGGATGTTCAGTCATACATGGCTGAAACACCATCTCCATCTGAAAGGTTGTGCAACAGTTCCCGCATGCGTTGGATCACAACCTGATGGATTGCGGCGGCATCCGTCGAACCAACCTCTGTCAGCGTAATTGGCCTACCAAAATGGACATGCACCGTGGTTGGACGAACTTCGCGCACCACCATCGCCAACAGTTGCAGGGCAGCTGCCAGTTTCTCGCGGTCGAAACGCTCGCGTTTGATGCGCGTCAGCGGGTGGCGGGCGGTCCGCTCCCAGACTACACCACTCACAAGGGTGGGGATAATGACTGCGTCCCGGGCGAAGCGCAGGAATACCCCGGCTGAGTCGGTCCATTGGGTCAACGATTCCAATGCGCCTTCGTACACCTCCGGGTCTGGTTCGATCTGCCCCGCCGGGAAGGTAAGCGCTGCGCCGCCGTTCTTCAAATGAGCCGAAACCTGCCGCACGGCGTTCATGCGTTTGGCCGGGTCATCGTCGATGAAAAATAACTGGCGGGTGGTGTTCTGCAGCGATTCGAGGAATGGGCGTTGTATGGCGATGATCCGCAGATCGGGCCGGTCGATGGCTGCGAAGAGACTCAGCGTATCAGCCATGCCGGGGTGATTGGAAAGGAACAAGGCCGCGCCATTCTGCGGCAAATTTTCGCGTCCATGCACACGCACATCGCGGACGAAGTATTTGCGCATAATCCTGCGCGAGGCTTCAGCCAAATTACTCTGCCCAACGGAATCATCGTAATCCAGCATGATGCTTGCGAACTTGCGCGCCGGGCGGATGAAAAGTCGGCGCAGCGCTGCAGCCAATGGTGGATATCTCTGCCAGCCGAACGAAGACACGAGGTCGTCAAGGTTGATCCCGGTGAGAGTGTCGAGGGCTGAATTCATTCGCGCTCGACCGAAAAATGCAGGGGATAGCCTTCCATCCCCGCGGCCTGATGCGCGCGCTGTACGCGTTTCTCCGCTTCTGCCCGTTGCAGGGATTGCACGTAAGCCGAGCCCTTGATATGCGCGGTCAGCATGATATCTGCCGCGCGATCGTTGGCGAGGAAGAAGATCTGCTTGAGCACCTCCACCACGAAGTCCATCGGTGTGACATCGTCGTTGTGGATGATGATGCGGTAAAGCGGTTCAAGGTCGGTCTCTGTTGTTTCAATGATCTCGATCTCAGGCAAACTCATAAAGTAGTTCTCGTTTCTCGATCTGTTTTATACAGCGTTCAATTGCTTCATCTCATCCTCGCTCAATTCGATTTCGGCAGCCTCGAAATTCTCGCGGATGTGCGCCGGGTTGGCCGACATGGGGATGGTGATGATACTGGGTTTTGAGATGATCCAGGCCAGCGCAACTTGATAAGTGGAAAGTCCGCGCAAGTGCGCAATGGCTTCCAGCGATTTTCCGGTCTTCAAATTGCCCTCATCCACGGGGGAATAAGCGGTGAAAAAAATACCGTTCTGCTGACAATATTCCAGTACCCCGTTGCGGATGTAGGAGCGGTCGGAAAAACTATACGGCGCCTGATTGGTGAGGATGGGCGTTTCGGAAAGCGCCTGTGCCTGCTTGAGAAGTTTCAGGTTGAAGTTGCTCACGCCAAGATGCCTTGCCTTGCCATCCTGCACCAGTTTGTTCAAAGCGCGGAAGGTCTCTTCATATTTTGCCCCGGCGCCGGGCCAGTGGATAAGATACAGGTCCACGTACTCCATTTTCAGGCGGCTTAGGGAATCCTCGCAAGATCTCAACACATCGTCATAATGTAAATGCGAAGGCATGACCTTGGAAGTGATGAATAACGCCTCCCGCGCGATGCGTGACTCACGCACGGCCTGCCCGACCAGTTCTTCGCTGTGGCCGTTCGCGTACATCTCCGCGGTATCGAAATGGGTGTAGCCAACCTCCAGCGCGGCACGCAGGGCCGCCAGGGAAGGGGCATCCATTTTCGGGTTGGGGTATGAACCGCCGCCGATCCGCCACGTGCCAAAGCCGATCTTGGGCAGGGTTACATTTTGCAAAGTCTCGAATTTCATGAGCCTATTTTAACCACAATCTCCACAAATGTCCTTTTGGCCTGCATAATTTCTGCACATTTGGAAAGTATCCTGTGGAAAACGTTCAAGGAGAAGTCAAATGTCGAATTTGTTAAAAAATAAAAAATTCTGGTGGATCGCCTCCGGTGTGGTGGTGATCGTCGCCTTGCTGCTCGGATCGCTTTCCAGCGTAAACGCATCAGACTCCGCAGTAGCGGAATCTGCCCAAGTGGTTTCACTTACGCTGACAGAAACCGTCGACTCGACCGGCAGCCTCGAAGCCCAACCCTTTGCCAGCCTGAATTGGAAGGCGAGCGGAACGGTGGCTGATGTTCATGTGCGGCCGGGGGATTTCGTGAAAGCAGGTGATGTGCTTTTGACCCTCGACCCGACCAGCACCTCCGCCAGCATCGTCTCAGCGCAAGCCGACTTGATCACTGCTCAGCAAAATCTGGTGGACCTGCTTGATTCCGGTACTGACCTTGCGCAAGCAGCCATTACCCTAAAGGATGCCCAGGAAGAATACCAAGATGCCGAAGATTACCTGACCTATTTGCAGAACGACAAACGTATTCCGCAGACAAAGTACCTTGCCAAACTGATCCGACGTGGCAATGGCTGGACTTATGACTACGATACCGAGACCTTCAAAGGTCCCGCCCCCGAAGATTGGATCATTGAGGCGCAGAACGATCTTGCGTTGAAGAAGGCTAAATACGAAGATGCCCAGCGCGAGTATGACCGCCTGCTGGCTGGTGATAACTCACAGGATGTGATCGCCGCCCAGGCTAAAGTGGATGCGGCGCAGGCAACGGTCAATACCATGAGCATCATCGCGCCATTCGATGGACAGGTGCTTTCGGTGGAACAGGTGATGGGAGATGTGGTCAGTACGGGCGATCTGTCGATCAACATTGCCGACCTGGGAAACCTGCATGTCGATGCACAGGTGGATGAATCAGATATTGCCAAAGTTCAGGTTGGCGATCAAGTTTCGGCTGAGTCAGATGCGTTGCCCGAAGTTGTATTTATCGGTATCGTGGAATCCATCAACCCGGTGGGACGGGCGGTTTCCGGGATCATCAAGTATGACGTGCGGGTGACCCTGGATAAACCTGAAGGAGAGTCTTTCCTGCCGCTTGGGTCAACCATGAACATTGTGATCCAGATCGGAGACCGGGCCGATGTGCTGGCCGTGCCCATTACGGCGATCCAGAACGATGTTAATGGTGAGTATGTGTGGGTGGTGCGTGGCGAGACCACGGAGCGTGTGGATGTGGTCGGTGGGGAGATCGTGGGTGAGATGGTGGTTGTGACCGGTGACCTGCGCGAAGGCGATGTGGTGACCACGGCGCGTGCAAGCAGTTTTGAAGCGCCCAATCCGTTTGGAGGCAATCAATGATCCATGTGGAAGATTTGACCAAGGTTTATCAGATGGGTGAGAATGAGGTCCGTGCATTGGATGGGGTCGGCTTCACCATTGAGAAGGGCGAGATGGTCGCGATCATGGGACCGTCAGGTTCCGGCAAGAGCACATTGATGTCCATTATCGGTTGCCTTGATGTACCCACCAGCGGACGATATACCATTGACGATGTTTCAGTTGAGAACATGGATGAGACCCGCCTTGCCGATGTGCGCGGGAGAAAGATCGGCTTTGTATTTCAGCAATTCAATCTGCTGGCGCGGACAAGTGCGTTGGAGAATGTCAAATTACCGTTGACGTATGCGGGAATTTCGGGCAAGGAACGCGATGCCCGTGCAGTGAAGGCGCTTGAGCGCGTGGGACTTGGACAGCGTACGCACCATGCACCCAATGAACTCTCGGGTGGGCAGCAACAGCGTGTGGCAATTGCGCGGGCCATTGTGAACGAGCCCGCCATTTTGTTGGCCGATGAACCCACCGGAGCGCTGGATAGCAAGACTGGTGTGGAGATCATGGAATTGTTCCAAAGCCTGCATCGCGAGAACGGGCAGACGGTCATCCTTGTGACTCACGATGCGCATGTGGCGCGTCATACCGAACGCATTATCCGCCTTTCGGATGGAAGGATCATTTCGGACGAGGTGAATCCCAACCCCATCAAGGCGGGGACGGCGCGGACGGAAGAGTAGATCAACCTGTCATTGTGACGAGGGCGTCAGCCTGACGAAGCAATCTTCGATCTGTCCGGGATTACTTCGTCTCAAAAAACAAGGACGCTCTTCGCAATGACAGAGAGGAAATCAATATGTTATTTTCAGAAAATCTCAAGATCGCCCTGCGTGCTCTGCGCGCGAACAAAATGCGTTCGGTGCTGACCATTCTTGGCATTGTCATCGGTGTCGCGACGGTAGTGGCGCTGCTCTCCATCGGCGAGGGGGCCACGGCCAGCATTACCAGCCAGATCCAAAGTGGAGGCTCGAACCTGTTGACCATTTCGCCAGGCCGGATGCAAGCCGGTCCGGCCGCGCTCAGTGCGGGTTCGCAACAGACCAGTCATTTATATTACGCTGACTATCAATTGCTGGAGCGCGGCCTGACCAGCAATATTTCAGAAATTGTGCCGGTCTATCAGGCCAGTTACACGGTCAAATTTGGTGACGAGAGTTTCAGCGCCCCAACCATCGGTGTGATGGAGGCGCACAAGGATGTCCGCTCTTTTAGCGTGGCGGAAGGCCGTTTCATCAAGGAAGCGGACAACAAATCCCAGAATCTTGTGGCGGTGTTGGGCGCCTCGGTGGCAGAAGATCTGTTTAGCGATCTTTCTCCGCTGGGTAAGACCATTTCGATCAACGGCCTGAAATTTCAGGTGGTGGGTGTGTTGGAGTCCAAAGGCGCATCCATTGGCTCGCCGGACGAGAATGTATTTATCCCGATCGAGACCGGGTATGCCAAACTCTTTGGCGAGAATGCCATGTACAACGGCAAAAAAATGGTGAACAATATCCTTGTCTCGGTGACGGATGACAAAGATATGGACACGGTCTCTGCGACAGTGGAATATATGCTGCGCCGTTCGCATGAACTCAAGACCACCGATGAACTGGACTTTAACGTGATGAGCCAGTCTGATACCTTGGAAACCCTCAATACTGTCACTCAAACGCTGACTATATTTCTCGGAGCGATCGCAGGCATATCCCTGCTTGTAGGCGGCATTGGCATCATGAACATCATGCTGGTCTCTGTCACCGAACGGACAAAGGAGATCGGCCTGCGCAAAGCCGTTGGGGCGACAAAGAATCAGATCCTCACCCAGTTCCTGATCGAAACGGTCACACTTAGTTTGTTGGGTGGGTTTGTCGGTATTCTGCTTGGGGTTGGGATCGCGCTGGCCTTCAGTGTATCCGGTCTGATCGCCTCCGTCATCACGGCAGATTCGATCCTGATGGCATTTTTCTTTGCGCTGGCCATCGGCATCTTTTTTGGTTTGTATCCCGCTTTCCGTGCCGCCAACTTGCACCCAATGGTGGCGCTGAGATATGAGTGAGTAGAACAAGCCTATAGACTTGTTCTACTCTGTGGTAAAAAGGTTTTATGCCCAGGAAAATCCTTCTCATTGACGATGAGCCCGAGATCCTTGAGATCAGCCGTGATTATCTTAAGGCTTCTGCCTTTGAGGTGGTCACAGCTAAAGACGGCCTTCAAGGTCTGACTGTGGCGCGCCGCGAAAAACCGGACCTGATCGTTATGGACCTGATGATGCCGGGTATGGATGGCCTTGATCTTTGTCGCGAGATCCGCCGTGAAAGCAATGTACCCATCATCATGCTCACAGCGCGAGTGGAGGAGACCGATAAGCTGGTCGGGTTGGAGATCGGCGCCGACGACTACATCACCAAACCGTTCAGCCCGCGTGAATTGGTGGCGCGGGTGAAGGTGGTGCTGCGTCGCGTCGGCGGCGATACGGCGTCAGAGGTTATCCGGGTTGAGAATGTGTCATTGGATAGAGCCCACTACGAGGTCCATATTGCGGAGCGTACGGTGCAGCTCACCCCGACCGAGTTTGAGATCATGGCGACCCTGATGGGTCAGCCTGGTCGTATTTTTTCCCGCAACCAATTGCTCACCGCTGCGCATGGGGTTGCTTTTGAAAGTTACGAGCGCGCCATTGATTCCCATATCCGTAACCTGCGCCATAAACTGGAACCCGACGATCTCATCGTCACTGTACATGGTGTGGGCTATAAATTTGAGGCTGTATGAATTCCGTCCGTCAGATCCGCCTGCGCTTGTTGACGTTGCTTGGCCGTGCTTTTCTTGCCGTCCTGCTGCTTTTGATGGTCCTATTCCCGCTTGTGACCGCTTATGTGCTCACAAATTATACGAGCGCGGCGGGTATGCGTTTCCCTCTCATTGGATACCTCGAAGGTTATTACCAGGGGCATGGCGGCTGGGGTGGGATCGAAGCGGAGTTTCAGACCTATGATTCCTTTCCGCCAGAATACACCTTGCTGCTGGACAAAGACGACCGCATCCTTCTTGACGGGGGAGTGGCTTCTGCTGCGACGGTGGGTTCACGCTACAACTTCAAAACCAGCGACATCCGTTTTCAACTCCTGCAAAATGGCCAACTGATTGGGACGCTGGTGATCAACCCGCTGCCGCTTGAGTGGCGCGGGCGTATGGCCGTTGGAATTCTTTTTCCAGTTGCGGGCATTTCCTTTTCGCTTGGTTTATTGGTGGTGGTGATCGCCTTCGTGCTCACGCGCCGCTTTGTCAACCCGCTTGCGGAAGTGATCTATGCTGCGCGCGCGGTGGCAGATGGAAAGCTGGAAACCCGCATTTCAACCGAAGGGCCTCAAGACTTGCGCAGCCTCTCGGAGAACTTCAACGAGATGGCGTCTTCGCTCGAACGCAATGATCGTGAACGCCGGGATCTGCTGGCAGATATTGCCCATGAACTCCGTACACCGCTTTCGGTCATTCGCGGTCGCCTCGAAGGGATCGTAGATGGTATTTATCCCGAGAACGGCCCGCAGGTTTCATTGGCGCTTGAGCAAACCTATGTGCTCGAACGTTTAGTGGATGACCTGCGGTTGCTCACGCTGGCAGAGTCGCGCCAATTGCAGTTCGATCTATCCCATGTAAATGTTGAACGGGTGCTCGAACGGGTCGTTGAACTTTTCTCTGCGGAAGCGCAGGAAAAAAATATTTCGCTTTCAATTACCAATACGCAAGGGGATCTTTCCGCCTTCCTCGATTCACAGCGATTTGAGCAGGTACTGGGAAACCTCGTTGGCAATGCGTTGAGGTACGTTCCGGAAGGTGGACGAGTGTGGCTGACGGCCGAAGAAACCATGGATGGCGTACTGCTCACCGTCAATGATAATGGTGCCGGCATTCCCGAAGCAGACCTGCCCTTCATCTTTGACCGGTTTTGGCGCAAGGACAAGTCCCGCTCACGCGCATCAGGCGGAACCGGCCTGGGATTGGCGATCTCGAAACAACTGGTGGAATCTCAAGGTGGAATGATCGAAGCGCGTAACTTGACCGAAGGCGGGCTGCAAATGGTGATCAAATTAAACAAAAAGCCCGCCTCCGTTTCTAAGGAGGACGGGCTTCGCTGAACCCCCGCGCTTCCCACGCTTACGCCGGGACTTTATCCCATTCCTTTTGGGCATACTCGAAGCCGCGTTTGAGGGCTTCGTAATTCTTGGGCAGCAGGTGTTTGTGGCGGGCTGGCAGGTGACCCTCCAACGCCTTTTCGACATCCACGATCTTGATCTCCGGCAGCGCGGAAAGTAACGCGCCAACCGCCACCATATTGACCAGTTTGCGGTCACCGATCTCTTCGGCGATCTCATTACACGGCACAAAAATAACATGAATATCATTACGCCGCTGATTGTGATCCACCATGGATTTGTTGACGATAAGCGTTCCACCAGTTGCCAGGGTGGATTCGTACTTGTCAAAAGAGGGCAGGTTAAGGGCAATGGCCAGCGGCGGATTCTTGACCAGAGGCGAGCCGATCTCATGGTCGGCGACCACCACGGTGCAGTTAGCCGTGCCGCCGCGCATTTCGGGACCGTATGAGGGGATCCAGGTCACGTCCAGGCCGTTGTCCATGGCGGCATAGGCCAGCACCTGGCCGCTGAATAGAACGCCCTGTCCGCCGAACCCTGCGATGATGATTTCTTTTTGCATGGTTATCTCCATGTCATTGCGAGAAAGCGCTCCTGCTTTTCGCGACGAAGCAATCTCCAGATAATTATGAGGTTACTTCGGGCGGGCGCTCTCGCAACGACATTAAACTTTTATCTGTTTGATCGCATCGCTGATCTTGTAATCACCCAGCGGATAGGCGGGGAGCATGTGCTCGTCCACGAACTTCAAGGAGTTGACCGGGGTCATGCCCCAGTTGGTGGGACAAGTGGAGAGCAGTTCCACCAGCGAGAAGCCCAGCCCGCGCACCTGGGTCTCGAAGGCAGTGCGGATGGCTTTCTTTGCCATGCGGATGTTCTTCGGGTCGTGCAGCGAGCGGCGCACACAATAGCCCACGCCATCCAAAGTAGAGAGCATCTCCGAAACCTTGATGGGATAGCCCTGTGTTTCCACATCGCGCCCGTTCACAGAAGAGGAGGTCTTCATACCTGGCAGAGTGGTGGGCGCCATCTGACCGCCGGTCATGCCGAAGTTGGCGTTGTTGATGAAGATGACCGTAATGTTCTCTCCGCGCGCGGCGGCGTGGACGATCTCACCCATGCCGATGGAGGCCAGGTCACCGTCGCCCTGGTAGGTGAAGACTACCCGGTCTGGCAGCACACGCTTCACACCGGTTGCCATGGCGGGAGCGCGTCCATGCGGGGCTTCGACGAAATCGGTATCGAAATAATTGTAAGCAAAGACGGAGCATCCCACCGGCGCAACGCCAATGGTCTTTCCGATCAGATCCATTTCTTCGAGCACTTCAGCGATCAGCCTGTGCGCCACACCATGGGTACAACCCGGGCAGTAATGGGTGGGCATGTCGGTAAAGGCATCGGGACGTTCGTAAACAAGATTGGGAGTAGCCATTATGCAGTCATCCTTGTCAGCCAGGATTCTCTGGGGTCGGTCTGAACAGTCAAAGGTCCAGATGCGATGCGGTGAATTTCATCCAGAATTTCATCGTGGAAGGGAACCACACCGCCGGGCCTTCCATAGAATTCGACCGGGACTCGCCCGCGCACGGTCAGCAGCACATCGTCCAGCATCTGTCCCATGTTCATCTCAGCGACGAGAAACGCTTCCGTCTGCGGGATGAGTTTTTCCAGCGCTTCGTAAGGGAACGGGCTGACGGTGATCGGTCTTAACAACCCGACCTTGATACCTTGCGCGCGCGCTTCACGGACGGCTGAGAGCGCCACCCGTCCTGCTGTGCCGAAACCGACCACAACATATTTGGCGTCATCAAGGAAATATTCCTTGTAGCGCACTTCATTGGCTTGAACTTCGCGCCAGCGTTTGAGCAGGCGCAGGTTGGTCTTTTCTTCATCAAGTGGGTTGAGATAGATCGAAGAGAGCACGCGGCGTTCGCGGTTCATGGCGCCATTGGTGGCCCAATCGAATTCCCTGCGTTTGAGTTCCTGCATGGCGGGCATCTCGGCAGGCTCCATCATCTGGCCTGTCGAGCCGTCGAGGATGACGAGTGTGACCATGCGATATTTTTCGGCCAGGTCAAAGGACAGACCCATGATGTCGATGGCTTCCTGCACAGAGGCGGGTGCCAGCACAATGCGCGGATAGTCACCGTGACCACCGCCGCGTACTGCCTGGTTGTAATCGCTTTGAGCGGGGGCGATGTTGCCCAGTCCGGGTCCGCCGCGCATGACGTTCACTAAAACGGCGGGGATCTCAGTTCCGGCGATGTAAGATAAACCTTCCATCATCAGGCTTACACCTGGCGAGGAGGAAGACGACATGACGCGCACGCCTGTACAGGCCGCACCATAGACCATGTTGATCGCGCCGAGTTCTGACTCTGCCTGTACGAAAGCCCTACCGAGTTCGGGCATGCGGCGTGAAAGATATTCCAGCACTTCCGTTTGCGGGGTGATGGGATAGCCAAAGTAGGCTCCCAGCCCGGCGCGAACGGCGGCTTCTGCGATGGCTTCGTTGCCTTTCCAAAGTTCTTTTGGCATTCGTTTCTCCGTATGGATGCGGGTAGCCGCATCCAGATATAGGATGACCGTTAAGGTCATCCCTGCGATCACGCCGCCACTGGCGCGGCTTTGGTCACTTCACGATAAACAGTGATCGCCGCATCCGGGCAGACTACGGCACAAATAGCACACCCCGTGCAGCCGTCCTTGAACGTGTGCGCGGGGTGGTAACCTTTCGGGGTGAGGTGTGACATGTCCAATTCCATCACCTCTTGTGGACAGGCACTGATGCATAATTCGCATCCCTTGCAGTAAGTGTCGCTGACTTCGATCCAGCCTTTTGCTGCCATTCGATCTCCTTTTGAGATATGAAGTTTGACAAACTTGGGCGAATTTCTCCGCCATTTGATTATGTCGTTTTCGGAAAGAAGCGAGTAGTGCCAAGCGTCACATACCGGCGGGTACAAAGGTCATCGGTTTTTTGGGGCTTGCCATGTTGAATGTAGCGAAATGGTTTTAGATATAATCGCTATAAAAATGGAGAAGAGGAAGATGGAATCTTTACTGGATTGGCTTCTTGGGCTGGATACTTTAATCCTTGTTATTTTGGCGGTTGGCGGCTTTGTTGCATGGGAATTGAAGACTGGAGAATTTCCTTTACGTTGGTTTGGATCGATCCGGCGTGATCGTCGTCCAACGATCTATTGGATCGCAATGATGTTCCATTTTGCGATTTTGATTTTTCTTGCCTATATCTGGGGAACCGGAATAAGGATGCCAATATCCGTCTTTTTTGAATAGATCTCATGCACATGAACAGCGATGGATAAACTCCATCGCTGTTCGTTTTATGGGTGGTAGAATCCATTCAATACCTTGTTGGAGGATTCCATGACCGAAGTTGTAATCGTAGATGCCATCCGCTCGCCGATCGGAGCGTTGGGCGGTATTCTTTCATCTGTGCGTCCCGATGATATGGCGGCGCATGTTATTAAATCCATCATCGAAAAAAATCAAGTGGATCCTGCTTTGATCGAAGAAGTCTTCATGGGTTGTGCCAATCAAGCGGGAGAGGATAACCGCAATGTGGCGCGTATGGCGTCCCTGCTGGCAGGCTTGCCCGTCGAAGTGGGCGGTGTGACGGTCAACCGTTTATGCGCTTCAGGACTTAATGCCATCAACATGGCGGCGCGCGCCATTAAGGCCGGAGAAGGGGAGGTCTACATCGCGGGCGGGGTCGAATCCATGAGTCGCGCACCCTATTCCCTCCCGAAGGCCGAAGCGGGTTTTTCCTTCGGCAATCTCACCGCGTACGATACGGCGCTTGGCTGGCGTTATCCCAACCCCAAAATGAAATCCATGTACGGCACCGACTCGATGGGCGAAACTGCCGAGAACATTGCGGCAGAGCGGCCCCACCTCACACGCGAGAAGCAGGACGAGTTCGCAGCGAGGAGTCATCAACGCGCCATTACGGCCATCGACTCTGGCCGCTTCAAACAGGAGATCGTGCCGGTTGCCATCCCCCAGAAAAAAGGTGACCCGAAAATTGTGGATACGGATGAACGTCCGCGCCGCGATACGACAGTGGAAAGCCTCGCCAAACTCAAGCCTGCCTTCCGCGACGGCGGAACAGTGACTGCCGGAAATTCGTCTGGTTTAAACGATGGGGCTGCCGCGCTGCTGTTAATGAGTGCGGATCGCGCTCGAGCCTTGAACATGAAACCGCTCGCGCGCATCGTGACCTCCGCCTCGGCCGGAGTACCACCTAGAGTCATGGGTTATGGCCCGATCCCTGCCACACGCAAAGCCTTGAGCCGTGCCGGGCTGACGGTTAAGGACATTGGACTGATCGAGATCAATGAGGCCTTTGCGGTGCAATCCCTGGCGGTTGTAGAAGACCTCGAACTCGACCCTGAGACGGTCAACGTCAACGGCGGCGCCATCGCCATCGGACATCCACTTGGCTGTTCGGGTGCTCGTCTCGTGACCACCCTTGTACACGAAATGAAGAATCGCGGTAACGTGAAGTACGGTGTTGCCACCCTGTGTGTGGGAGTTGGTCAGGGTGAGGCGACCGTGATCGAGTATCTTGGATGATCGGTCAGAGTCGAGGCTTAGCCTGACCTCTGACCTTCTCAAAGGAGAACCATGAAACGCCTTCTCTCTTTTATTTTTCTTTTTGCATGGGTAATCTCTGCCTGCGCGCCGGTGTCTCCCACTGCCGAAGCGGCGGCAAAGCCAACCGAAGCCGCAACAACCGCCCCGACGGAAGAAGCGGTGACTCCTACAGAGGAAGCACAGGTTGCGACTCTGGCGGAAAATACTCCCGCCGTTGCCACCGTAGAACTTAGAGTCGTATCCGCGCCGCAGTTATCCTTTATCCGCATGTTGGATGGATCCAATGGCTGGGGCGTTACCGATGATTCTGTGGTGCGTACGGAAGATGGCGGGAAGACATGGCTCGATATTACACCCGCTGGCGCGACCACACTTGGCTATGGCACAGCCGGTTCCTTCCTCAGTCAAGCGCTGGCCTTTGTTCTCGTCGGCGACCCAACCAACCCCGCAGCCAACGCGACGCTATATCGCACCTCTGATGGCGGCGTTTCATGGACATTCAACCAGGTCTCGTTCGGCAGCGGCGACCTGCGTTTCCTTGATGAGGAGAATGGCTGGATCATGGTCAACCTCGGTGTGGCGGCGGGATCAAATGCCGTGTCGGTTTATCAGACCGGCGATGGCGGCGAGACCTGGAAGCGCATGTTCACCAACGACCCGACTGTGGATGGCGCTGCTGACAGCCTGCCGTTGGGCGGGCTTAAGAATGCTCTCGTCCCACTGGATATGAAGACCGCCTGGGTAAGCGGCGTCATCTACGCGCCGGATACGCTTTACCTCTACCGCACCGATGATGGCGGCGGCGATTGGTCTCAGGTGATCGTGGACCTTTCTGAAAAAGCCACGGGCAGCGAGTTGAGTATCACCGCCTTTCAACTCGTCAGCCCCAAGGCCGGGTATGTGGCGGTCAATTATTACGAAGATACTTTGCAAACCATGTTGTACGTCACGCGCGATGGCGGCCAGACTTGGACGCTGACTCCCACCAACATCCTCAATGGCTCAGCGGTTGATTTCGTCTCAGACGCGGATGGATTCATTTTTGACGGCGAAGGGTTTCAGGTCACGCATGACGCGGGCAGCACCTGGTCTTCCGTAAAACCGGATGTCTCCTTCACTGATTCTTTCATGAGCATGGACTTTGTCAGCCCGCAAGTAGGTTGGGTATTGGCAATGGACTCCAGCACGAGCGCGATCCAACTCTACCGGACGGAAGACGGCGGCCAGACTTGGTCCCTGCTTTCTGAATAAAACGGTTCCACTTGGACCCGGTCTCTGCCTGCCGGACCCAAACCTTTATTAACCTGTGAGATCTTTGTCGTTATCCATATTTTGAAGAGGAGAGTAATATGCCCAACCTTGTTCGCGATTGGATGTCCAGCCCTGTTGTTGTTGTCGACCCCGACTCGAGCGTCTCTTATGCCATGACACTGATGCGCCGCCGCAATATCCACAGCGTGGTGGTGGATATCAGCGAAAAGAACCCTTCGTATGGCATCGTAACCACCACCGATATCCGCGACAAGATCGTAGCCGAGGGACGTAACCCTGCGGAGACCCATGTGCGTGAGATCATGTCTGGGCCGATCATCACTGGCGACCCCGAATGGACGCTGGCGGAATGTTCGCGGGTGATGCAGCAGCGAAAAATTCACCACCTGCCCATTGCCGATGAACATGGCACGTTGATCGGCATGATCTCTGCCACGGATATTTTCATGGCGGTGGAAGAACAAGGCTGGAAGGAAGAAAGCTAAAAAGAACCGGGGCGGACATTGTCCGCCCCGGAGGCTTTAACCGACTTTTACTGCCGCCTGCTTCATGTGCGCCAGCACACCCATGAAGCCGTTGATACGCTGCTGCGAGACCGCTTCCTGTAAGTTCATCGGCAGGTAGAAATCCGCAGGCACAGTGAGTATCTCTTCCAGTTTGCAGCCGTTCAATCCGTTGGTGAGGATGGAGGCCAGCCCGCGCACGGTGGGGGACTGTTTGGGAATATCAAGATGGAACACAATGCCGCCGTCGGAGTCCTTTTCAGCGATGATGAAGACCGGGGTCATGCACTCCGGTACCGGTTCCATTTTTGAGCGCTCTTCCTGAAAGCGCTCCGGCAATTCGGGGAAGGACTCGGCGTAAGCGATCAACGTCTCAAGTTTTTCCTCGCGTGACATGCTGGCGATATCATCCACGATCTCTTGAAGTTTGGAAGGTAGGGACATAATGGATTTCGTAGAGTAGGGGCGACTCATTGAGTTGCCCCTGCCTAATTATTTTTCGATCGGCGCATCCACCAGGTTGCCCCATTCGGTCCAGGAACCATCGTAGTTCTTGACCGTGGGATACCCCAGCAGGTATTTCAACACGAACCAGGTCAATGAAGAGCGCTCGCCGATGCGGCAGTAGGCGATGATCTCGCCATCGGATTTGATGTTCCTGCCTTCGTAGAGCGTGCGCAGTTCTTCAGAGGTCTTGAAAGTGGAATCTGACTCATTGAGGGCTTGCGCCCAAGGGATGCTGACCGCACCGGGAATGTGGCCGCCGCGCGTTGCGCCTTCCTGCGGATAGTTTGGCATGTGCAATAATTCGCCGCTATATTCCTTCGGCGAGCGAACGTCCACCATCGGTTTCTTCGCATCGATCTGCTTGAAGACATCTTCGCGGAAAGCGCGAATGGATTTATCGGCTTCCTTTGCTTTATAGGAAGTTGTGGAAAAAGAAGGGACTTCCTTGACCAATGGGCGCTTTTCCTGCTCCCATTTGGTTCGGCCCCCGTTCATGATTCTGACGTTCTGGTGGCCGTAGTATTGGAAAAGCCAGAGTGCATAACAGGCGAACCAATTGGACTTGTCGCCATAGAACACAACGGTGGTGTCATTGGTAATTCCAAGTTTGGAGCAGATGGATTCGAACTGCTCCTTTGTAACAAAATCACGACGAAGAGGATGCTGGAGGGTGGTGAACCAATCCACTTGGGCAGCGCCGGGGATGTGGCCGATGGCGTAGAGCAGCGGGTCTTCATCCGACTCGATGATGCGTAGGTTGGCATCGTTCAAATGGCTGGCGACCCAATCGGTCTCCACCAGATAATCAGGGTGTGCGTACGACATGAGATTTCTCCTGTACTAAAGTTTGTTCCGGTAATTTGCGGCTCTCTTGTACCATATCCTGGCGAAAGTTTACAGACAAAAATTCAAGGCTTGCCATCCGGTTCGCAAACATGTAAGGGCGTTGGAAGCAGCCTCGTGTTCCTGTTCTTTGATGTAAAATTGACGTATGGCGAGGCAAAAATATTACGTTGTGTGGAAAGGGCGCAAGACGGGTGTCTTCACTTCATGGGCGGAGTGTGAAAAACAGGTGAAGGGCTTCATTGGCGCCCAGTTCAAGGCGTTCGAAAACGAGACTGATGCAGACGCAGCCTATCTTGCGAACTATGACGATTACAAGGGCAAATCTGCTACACATGGTAAATGGAAAATGGCCAGTGAACCTCCTATCCTGCCATCCATGTGCGTGGATGCAGCTTGCAGCGGTTCACCGGGTAAACTCGAATTCCGCGGCGTAAATACCGAAACCGGGGAAGAGATCTTCCATGCCGGGCCTTATGCGGAAGGCACCAACAATGTAGGGGAATTTTTGGCGGTTGTGCATGCGCTCACTTGGCAGACCAAACATAATATGCACGTTCCAATTTACTCCGATTCGGAGAATGCCATTTTGTGGGTTAATACCGGGGTGTGTAAAACGAAGTTGAGGCATACTCCCAAAAACGCCATTTTGTTCGCGCTCATCCGCAGCGCGGAGAACTGGCTGGCAGAGAACGAACTCCCCGAGGATCGCATCCTGAAATGGGAAACGGATCTATGGGGTGAGAATCCGGCCGACTTTGGGCGGAAATAGCAGCCCAATGGTTTGGATCAAGTCAAGGTCCGGTTTGAAGCGTTTCTTTTTATGATGAAGATTCTGGGTTGGTCGTGGTCGCTGGGCCGTCTGCGTGGCGTGGATATTCGTTTTCATTTTTCCATGCTATTCAGCCTGCCGATCGCGGTTTATCTTTTCAAGCCGGTGGATGTGCGCGGCTTGGCGGAGGCTGCCTTGTGGGTGGGCGGATTTTTAGCCTTCATCCTGCTGCATGAATTGGGACATACCTTTGCCGCCCAAAGTGTGGGCGTGGAAGTAAAGAGCGTGGTGGTATGGCTGCTGGGTGGTTTTACGAACTTTTCTTATAAGCCCGAGAGACCTTTGCATAATTTGTTCATCGCATTTGCCGGGCCGCTTGTGAACATGCTGCTGGCTTTCCTGTGTGTGGCAGCCTATATTGCGATGGCGGTCTTGTTTCTGCCTTACTCGAACACCCCGGCTGTTTATTTGTGGGCGCAGACCTTGCAGAACCTGGCCTTCTCTCTGGCTGTGGTTAATTTGATTCTGGTCGTATTCAACTTGCTGCCAGTCTATCCGCTCGACGGCGGCAATATCCTGCACGCTACGATGGAATTGTTCTTCGGCAAGGTCAATGCCGACCGCATCACACTTTGGGTCAGTATTCCATTTCTTTTGCTGCTGGTTGGTTTTGGACTGGCCATTCGAGATTACATTCTGCTGGCCTTTTGTGTGTTGATCGCGCTGGCCATCGGCACATTGAACCGTTCGATCCTGCGCCGTATCAACCTGGGGATCAATTTCGTTTTTCGACGCTCTGCCTATTCCCTGATGCTTGGCGATTACGACCTGGCTGTGAAGACCTACACCCGCGATATCGAAAAACAGCCTGAACAGGTCATTCATTATCTGGGGCGCGCGAGTTGTTATTTGTTGATGAACCAGAAAGAACGCGCCCTGGCCGATGTGGAGCGTGCATTGAAGATCAACCCCAAACAGGCCTTTGCATTGGAGTTGCGCGGTGAAATTCATGCCCTCGAAAAAAATTACGAGGCTGCCCTCGATCATTTCGCGCGCGCACAAAGCATCAACCCGCACTGGGCGGTGCCATATTTCGATCGCGCCTCCGTCCATGTGGAGCGCGGCGAATATTGGGAGGCCGTGGAACTTTTCAACAAAGCCATTTCGTTGCAGTCGCGCCAGCCGCTGTTCTATGTTGTGCGCTCGCTTGCGCATTTCCGCCTTGGTAATTTGAATGCCGCACATGCCGATCAGGATATGGCCGTGGACCTTTCACCCAATGAAGCGCTGGTGATGGTGGAGGTCAACTTGATGTTGTATGAAAAGAACCTGGATTGGGCGCGGGATTATTATGACCGCATTCTGACCAAGACTCCGCATAAGGCGCTTGCGCTTCAAGGCTGCGCCGATGCCTGTCTCGCCAATCAGGATTTTATCCGCGCTGTGGATTTCTACACCCGCGCCATGGAGTTCAGTCCCAAAGAGCCGCGCCTATATCTGGGACGCGGTAAAGCCCGGATGGGATTAAATGAATTTGAGAATGCAAAAGCCGACCTTGAGAAGATCGCCATGCTGACAGAGAAGGCTCATCTAAAACGCCAGGCAGATGATCTGCTCAAGGCCGCAGGCTAAAAAGGAGAGAAAATGAAAACCGCTTTACTGGTCATAGACATTCAAAAGGATTATTTCCCTGGGGGCAAAATGGAGTTGGTCAACCCACTTGAGGCGGGGAAGAAAGCCTATCAACTTCTGCAATGCTTCCGCGAGCATGGCGGACATCACATCCACATCCAGCACATTGCCTTGAAACCTGATGCGCCGTTCTTTGTAAGAGGTACTGAGGGGTCCGATATTCACGACGTCACTGCCCACTTTGAAGGAGAACCGATCGTCTACAAACATTATCCCAACTCCTTCCGCGAAACAAATTTGCTTGAGATGTTAAAGGGTTGGGATGTCGAACGTGTGGTCATCACCGGTATGATGACACACATGTGTGTGGATGCCACCGCCCGTGCCGCGGCAGATTTCGGCTTCAAGGTTATTGTCGCTGAAGATGCCTGCGCTACTCGAAATCTCGAATATAACGGCACGGTCATCCCTGCCGAACATGTTCATAAGGCGTTTTTGGCGGCGTTGCGGTCTTACGGTCAGGTGATGAAAGCGGAGGAAGTCATTGCATTGCTGGCAGGGGAGCAGCACAAAGAATGACAACTATTTGACCAGGCAGATAAAAGAACGATAATCACAAACCTTTTCAAGACCTGCCTTTCGTGCCGTCTGTGAAGATGGCACGTTGCGTTTAAAGCAATGCCATCCGACTTCGTTGAGTCCGGTGGAAAAAGCATGCTCCAGAAGGGCTAGAGTGAGAGCGGTGGCCAGCCCACGCTTGCGATACTCGCTGATCGTTTCGATGCCGATCTCACAGCGTCCATCCGTGTTGTACTCGGAGAGACACCAACCTGCAAGTTCATTTTCATGGATGGCACACACACCGAAACTTTTGTCCAGAAAATCCTCCACACTGGGGCGTTCCGAGGTCATTTCTTCTTTGAGCGTGTTGAGGTGCTTGAAGTCTTTGGAGAGCAGATCAGCATTCACTGGCAATACTCGAAATCCTTCGGGGAGGATTTTGCGCCAGTCCTGTTTAACCTCTGTGCAGGTGAAATATTCCCGATCTGCATGGATGATTTCCTGCCCCGGAAGGAGACTGCTTATCCCGCCCTCCCACTCAGGCGAGTCATAGTAGATCGGGAATCCTTCCACTCCGTTCTTTTGAAATTCTGGCAGAAGAACATTTACGAAATGATTTTGAATGGCTATATTGAAGTCACTGAACGAAGCCTTGCCAGCCAATATGAATCGATGCCCTGCCTGTGCGAACAGGGCGCGAGGCTGTTCGATATGGTCCACAAAGATTTGTACGGGTGTCTTGCGGGCGAGAATGGAACGCCCAATAAGGTGAATATCCATGCCGAGTAGGAGCGGACGAACACGTTCATAGGAGGGGGGTGGAAGAGTGAACAAGGAGGTTCTCCATTTTTGTAATTATCAGGGTTGAAGAGGTTGGTTGCGAGGTTGCAGATTTGCGGAGCGTGAATTCAGGTATTCCGGAAGCCTTATCTCGTTTATTATAGCCGTTCGAAATGCTATAATCCCGCCCATGCAAACCACCACTCTTGACCCCGAACGACAGAAGCAAGCAAAAGAATACGCCCGCATCCGTCGCCGCTTATGGCTGGTGGATACAGCCTTCAGTGCCCTCTATACCCTGGCCTGGCTTTTCTTCGGCTGGAGCGTTGCCATGCGTGAATGGCTTTCCACATTCACCGGAAGTGACTGGCTGTTGATCGCGCTCTTTGCAGCAGCCTTCGGCGGTATTTATTCCATTCTATATCTTCCGCTGGGTTACTATGGCGGTTTTGTCCTGCCGCATCGCTTTGGGCAATCCAACCAGTCGTTCAAAGATTGGGTGCTCGACCAATTCAAAGGTCTCGCCGTTGGTGCGCCGCTGGGTTTGATCATGCTTGAGTTTCTCTACCTCGCCCTGCGTCTTACCGGCAGTTCCTGGTGGCTGTGGGCTGCGGGCGGACTTCTTCTCTTCAATGTCATTCTCTCAAACCTTGCGCCTGTGCTCATCATGCCGCTCTTCAATAAATTTGTTCCGCTTGGCGATGAACATAAAGAACTTGAAGACCGTCTGCTCCACCTCGCGAAGCGCGCGAACACCAGAGTTAAAGGTGTCTTTAAGTTTGACATGTCCAAACGTACCAAGGCGGCCAACGCCGCGCTGACGGGCATCGGCAACACGCGGCGCATCGTCCTCGGCGATACTTTGATCAACGAATTTACGCTGGATGAGATCGAGACGGTCCTCGCTCACGAACTGGGACATCACGTTCACAAGGATATTCCCTTCCTCATCACCTCCGGCACGCTTCTTACGACCCTAGGCCTGTTCATGGCCTCATGGGTTATGAACTCCGCTGTGAGTTTCTTCTCCTTTACCTCCGTCGCGGATCCCGCTGCCTTTCCCGCCTTGATACTCATTCTTAGCGCGTATGGCTTGCTCGTCCAGCCGCTGGAGAACGCTCTTTCGCGCTGGCGCGAGAACATGGCCGATGATTATGCCTTGGAATCGACCGGCAAACATGAGGCCTTCGCATCGGCCTTTGCGCGTTTGGCGAATCAAAATCTCAGCGAGATCAACCCTGAGAAATGGGTGGTCTTCATGTTCTACTCCCATCCACCATTGAGTGAGCGGATCGCAAAGGCGAAAAGATTTGTTGCATAAAACTTAAACGGACTTGCCGATCTGGCAAGTCCGTTTTTCTTTCTTCTTCACATCTGCCTGCTGTGCACTTCACTATATCAGATCTCCCATCAACTCCATCGGTACCACCGCCGCACCGACAATGCCCGGGCCAGTGTGAACCCCCAGCACCGGCGAGATGCGCATGACTTCCAACTTGGCGATGTTGAGTTTGGACTGGAATTCCTGAGATAAAGCATCGGCCTTTTCAGCAAAGCGTCCATGCAATACTGTGACCCACACGGGCGTATCTCCATACTTTTCATAGACATGTGCGGTCAGCGCCGCGATCGACTTGTTGATCGTCCGCTCGGTCTTGACAGTGCTGTACTTGCCATCAGTATCCACTCGGATGATGGGTTTGAGGTTGAGCAACGCTCCGGCAATGGCCTTCACGCGCCCGATGCGCCCGCCGCGCGCAAGATACTCCAATGTATCGAGCGTATAGATCAATTCTGTCTTTTCACGAATAGCCACCAGCCGCTCATGAATTTTCTCCATGGCCCAGCCCGCTTTAGAGGCCAGCGCCGCCGCCATGACCTGGAAGCGTTCCCCGCCCGAAAGAGTGAGCGTATCCCAAAAGTTGACATTCGCTTCATCTCTTACCTGTTCGCCGCCGTTCTGCGCCGAGTTGATGGTTCCGCTCAGACCCGAGGAAATATGCACCGAAAAAATGTCCTTCTCGGTTTCGGCAAGTTTGCGATACAACTCGGCAAAGATGCCGCTGGAGGGTTGGCCT
>Ga0268298_10001919_pt1 | contig 23578 bp, 16 predicted proteins | sample WWTPWeurt_MetaG_FD_194462 | JGI IMG/M metagenome (GOLD analysis project Ga0268298, IMG submission 194462) | Activated sludge microbial communities from WWTP in Nijmegen, Gelderland, Netherland - WWTP Weurt | ecosystem: Engineered > WWTP > Aerobic digester > Activated sludge | place...
CGCGAAAGGCGAGCATCGAAGCCGCGCCTTCTCGGCGGCCTTCGAGTTCCGGAAAATCCAGCGTCTGCGAGCCACGCAGGCGCTTCAGCGCCGCCTCCATCGTCGGCGACGGCCCCAGTTTCAGTTCACGCGGATTCCGCCGGTAGAGCTTCTCGGCGAAGCGGAACAGTCCATCGACCGTTTCGCGCCGCGCCGCGTCGATGACGCGATCGATATCGCCCTTGGCCAGATACTTCGGATCGACGACCGTTTCCTTCTTGCCGCCCGCACCCATCCGGGTAGAACAGCCGACGGCAAATACCAGCGGCAGCGCGATCGGAAGCAGCAGTAGTTGGCGACGCCGAGGGCAGGAATCCATGCCGCATCATACCCGTTCAGGCCGGGTTGTCGCCCCGCCGATGCTGCCACCAGCCGATCACCACCGGGATCAGCGAAACGACGATGATGCCGACGATCACTGCCGACAGGTTCTGCTTGACCCAGGGGTAGTTCCCGAACCAGTAGCCGACCAGCGACAGCGACACGACCCAGAGCGCAGCGCCGGCGATGTTGAAAAGGGTGAAGGTGGCGTAACCCATCGTCCCGACCCCGGCCACGAAGGGCACGAAGGTGCGGAAGAGCGGCAGGAAGCGCGAGATCACGACCGCCTTGCCGCCGTGCTTCTCGTAGAAGGCATGTGTCTTCTTCAGCGCCGCCTTGTTGAAGAAGCGCGAGTCTTCCCACTGGAACACCTTCGGTCCGATGAAGCGGCCGATGTGGTAATTGACCTGGTTGCCCATGACTGCGGCCGCGATCAGCGTCCCCATCAGCAGGAAGATGTCCATGCCGCCGAGCGCGGCCAGCGCCCCGGCGACGAAGAGCAGCGAATCGCCGGGCAGGAAGGGCGTCACGACGAAGCCCGTCTCCGAGAACACGATCACGAACAGGATCGCGTAGATCCATGGGCCGTAGTCCTGGACCAGCACGGCAAGGTGCTTGTCCAGGTGGAGGACGATATCGACGAACTGCAGCAGGAGATCCATGAGGCGCGACCGGCGGGAGGAAAGCCGGCATTTTACCCCGGTATAATCGCCCGATGCCCGAGCCGACACCCCCGATGCCCCACATCCACCTCCTCCCCGACCTCCTGATCAGCCAGATCGCCGCCGGCGAGGTCGTCGAACGCCCGGCCTCGGTGCTCAAGGAACTGCTCGAGAACGCGCTCGACGCCGGCGCCACGGCAGTGCAGATCGCGCTGGAAGAAGGCGGCGTCAAACTGATCCGCATCGCCGACGACGGCTGCGGCATCCCGCAGGAGGAACTGGCGCTGGCGCTGACCCGCCATGCCACCTCGAAGATCGCCTCGCTGGAGGACCTCGAGCGCGTCGGCACGATGGGCTTTCGCGGCGAAGCGCTGGCGTCGATTGCCGCCGTCGCCCGCGTCACGCTGACCAGCCGCGCCCGGGGTGCCGCGCATGCCTGGCGCCTGGCGGGAGAAACCGGCGCCGAGCCGGAACCGGCAGCACTGGTCGCCGGCACCGTCGTCGAGATGCGCGACCTCTACTACAACACGCCGGCGCGACGAAAATTCCTGAAGAGCGAGGGCACCGAGTTCGCCCACTGCGCCGAAGTGGTGAAGCGCATCGCACTGGCCTGGCCCGAGGTGGCGATCACCCTCACCCATAACGGCCGCGCCTTGCTCACCCTGCCACGCGCCGATGCACGCCGGCGCGCCGCCGCCATCCTCGGTGACGATTTCCTGACCGACTCGCGCGCGGTCGAAGCCAGCGCCGGGCCGCTGCGCATCAGCGGCCATGCCGCACTGCCGGCACACGCCCGCGCCCGCAGCGATGCCCAGTACTGCTACGTCAACGGCCGCTTCGTGCGCGACAAGGTGCTCGCCCACGCCCTGCGCGAGGCCTACCAGGACATGCTGCACGGCAGCCGCTATCCGGCCTACTGCCTTTTCCTCGAGCTCGATCCGGCGACCGTCGACGTCAATGTGCACCCGGCCAAGACCGAGGTCCGTTTCCGCGATTCGCGTGCCGTGCACCAGTTCGTCTATCACGCCGTCAACAAGGCGCTGTCGGCGCCGCTCGGCGGCCTCGCCGCGGCAGCGCCGGCCGCAAGCTACGCCGCCTCGCCAAACTACGCGCCACCTCCCGCCTTCACGCCGCCGCGCCAGGAATCGCTGCTGGTCAGCGAACCGGCCATCGCCGCCTATACCGGCTTCGTGGCCGCAGCACGGCCACCGGCAGCAGGCCCGGCCGCAGCGGGCCTCGCTCCCTCGCTCACGCCCCCCGTCAGTGCCGGCGAAGCCCCGCTGCTCGGCTATGCGGTGGCGCAGATCCATGGCGTCTACATCCTCGCCCAGAACGCGGCCGGCATGGTCATCGTCGACATGCACGCCGCCCACGAGCGCATCCTCTACGAGAAGCTGAAGACGGCGCTCGACAACCGCGCCATCGCCACGCAGGCGCTGCTCATCCCGGCCGTCTTCAACGCAGCGGCGCTCGACGTCGCCGCCGCCGAGGAGCATCGTGAAGCGCTGGCCGGACTCGGCTTCGACATCTCCACCGCGGGCCCGACCCAGCTCGCCGTGCGCGCCGTACCGGCATTGCTGCAGTCAGGCGACCCCGCATCGCTGGCAAAATCGCTGCTCGCGGAACTGCGCGAGCACGGCATCTCGCAGCTGATGACGTCACGCCGCAACGAACTGCTGGCGACGATGGCCTGCCATGGCGCCGTGCGCGCAAACCGCCAGCTGAGCCTGCCGGAAATGAACGCACTGCTGCGCCAGATGGAGGCCACCGACCGTGCCGACCAGTGCAATCACGGCCGGCCGACCTGGGTGCAACTGTCGATGGACGAACTCGACAGGCTCTTCATGCGCGGCAAATGAGGGTCTGATAATGGGCAGCGCGAACGATCCCCGGCCGCCCGCCATCCTGCTCATGGGCCCGACCGCCTCGGGCAAGACGGCCGCCGCGCTGTGGCTGGCCGAGCGCTTTCCGGTCGAGCTCATCAGCGTCGACTCGGCGCTGGTCTACCACGACATGGACATCGGCACCGCCAAGCCCGACCGCGAAACGCTGGCCCGCTTTCCGCATGCGCTGATCGACGTCATCAGCCCGGAAGAAAGCTACTCCGCCGCGCGCTTCTGCCAGGAGGCACTGACCGCCATGGATGCGATCACGGCACGCGGCCACGTCCCGCTGCTGGTCGGCGGCACCATGCTCTACTACAAGGCCCTGCTGCAGGGGCTTGCCGAACTGCCGCAGGCCGAGCCGGCGACACGCGCCGCGCTTGATGCCGAAGCCGCAGTGCGCGGCTGGCCGGCGCTGCACGCCGAACTCGCGTTGCATGACCCGGCGACCGCTGCCCGCCTCGCGCCGACCGACGCACAGCGCATCCAGCGCGCGCTGGAAATCCTGCGCCTGACCGGCCAGCCAATGTCGTCGCTACTGGCGGCAGGCGCCGGACAGCCGCCGCCCTACCGCTATCTCTCGCTCGGCCTGCTACCCTCGGATCGCGGCGTGCTCCACGCCCGCATCGCCGAGCGCTTCGACCTCATGCTCGCCGCCGGCCTCGAGGACGAGGTATCGGCCTTGCGCCGCAAGTACGCACTCTCGCTCGAACTCCCCTCCATGCGCTGCGTCGGTTACCGGCAGGTCTGGGAGGTGCAGGACGGACTCTCGCCGCGCGCCGAACTGCGCGACCGTGGCATCTACGCCACCCGCCAGCTCGCCAAGCGCCAGATCACCTGGCTCTCCAACACCCTGGCATGCGAACGCTTCGACTGCCTCGCTCCCGCACCAGAGCAGGCGCTCGCGCGCGCACTCGAATCCTTCCTTGGTCGCTGCCAACCCGTATGACATAGGCAGGAGCAAGCGCTGCGGAGTATAGTTGCCGGAGCGGCATCCGATAGCCGCAAGAAAACGAGAAAAGCGCTGCCCGGACATCCTGCAAGAAGGGGAATCGAGATGCGAACCAGATCCCGCACCGCCTCGCTGCTCGCTGCCACATCGCTCGCCGTACTGCTCGCCGCCTGTTCGCCCCCCGAACCGGTCCGGCTCGGTTTCATCGGCGGACTCTCCGGCCGGGTCGCGGATCTCGGCGAATCGGCGCGCAACGGCTTCCAGCTTGCAGTCGAGCAGGTTAATGCTGCGGGCGGCGTCAACGGGCGTCGCATCGAAATGCTGGTCAAGGACGACGGTCAGGATCCGGCCAAAGCCCGGCAAGCCGCCGAGGCGCTCGTCGCCGCCGGCGTCGTCGCCATCATCGGCCCCGTCACCAGTGCCATGGCCGAGCCCGTGCTCGCTGCGGCGACCGCGAATGGAACACCGGTCGTCAGCCCGACAGTCACCACCTCGGCGCTGACCGGCAAGGACGATCTCTTCCTGCGCGTCACCGAGGATACCCGCGGCTATTCCGATCTCGCCGCGAACCACCACTTCCGGAAGACCGGCCTGCGGCGCGTCGCGATGGTTTTCGACACCCGCAACCGCGCCTACACCGAAGACTGGGTGCAGGGTTTCCGCCAGTCGTTCACTGCGCTCGGCGGCGAGGTCGTGGCAGAAGTGCCGTTCGAGTCCGGCGACATGCCGAATCATCCGGCGCTGGTTCGCGAACTGCTTGCCGGCAAGCCGGACGGGCTCGTCTTCGTCTCGAGTGCGATCGATGCCGCGCGCTTTGCCCAGGCCGCCCGCGATGCCGGTTCCAGGCAGACGCTGATCGGCGTCGAATGGGCGGCCACCGAGCGTTTCATCGAACTCGGCGGCAAGGCCGTCGACGGTGTCTACCTGACGCAGTTCTTCGACCGGCAGAGCGCCGCACCGGAGTTCCGGTCCATGCGCCAGGCCTACGAAGCCCGCTTCAAGGCAACCCCCGGCTTCGCTTCGGTCGGCGCCTACGACGCAACGAGCGCCGTGCTGCAGGCACTGGCGCAGAAGGGTAATGGAACGCTCAAGCAGGCCCTGCTGGAGAAAGGCCCGTTCAAGGGTTCGCAGCAGCCGGTTCAGTTCGACCGCTTCGGCGACGCCCGGCGGCAGGTCTTCATCACCGTCATCCGCGACGGACAATTCGTCGTCGAATAGGCGCCGCACGCGATGAGCCAGCCGATCCGCCTGCAGACCTATCTCGGTCTCCTGCTGGTCGTCACGACCGCCATCACCTTTTCGCTGATCGGCGGCGTCATCCTTGCCTACCGCATCCCGCAGATCAATGCGGAAGCGAAGGCGGCCGTCCAGCATCAGGCATCCGAGAAGGCACGGCTGCTGGAATTCGCGCTGGCAGGCCTGGAAGCACAGCTGCGGCCGATCGTCACGATGGCACATTACGCCCGGCTGAGCGAAATCGGCGACACCCTGGATGCCATCATCGACGACGGCGCGCAGTTCAATGCCGCCTATCTGATCGACGAGAGCGGGAAAATCCGTGCCGGCGGCGTCGCCCGCAACGGCGAGGCGAGCCGGGTGACACCGACCGGCGACCTGTCGCGCAACACCCTCTTCCGGGCCACCGAGAAAACATCGATTGCCTGGAGCGACAAGTATCTCTCGGCGCAGAGCGGCCAGGTGGTGATCGGTGTCGCCGTAAGGCAGGGGCGCTGGACGGTGATCGGCGAGATCTCGCCGGCCTATCTGCGCGAAGGGGTCACCACGGTCGCCGGCAAGAGCGCGGACCAGGTGCTCGTCGTCGATCGTACCGGCGAATGGATCGCTGCCAGCGACCGGGAATACGGGCCGGCGGACAACCTCGGCCACCTGAGCATCGTACGCAATGCGCTGGCCGGCCAGCAGGAAGGGCAGCAACTGGCGCACGCCGGAGATGATGTCTTCGCCGGCAGTGCGACACCACAGCGGCTGGGCTGGACCTTCATCGTCACGCGCCCGGCCGGACTGACAAACCCCGACATCCGCCGCGCTCTGGTCGTCATCCTGTTTGGCTTCAGCGGCTCGATGATCATCGGCCTCTTCATCGCGCCGTGGTGGTCGCGCCGGCTGTCCCGCCCGCTGCAACGCATGATCGACCGCACGCACCAGTTGGCCGATGGCAACTACACGGGCAAGACAGCGGCACACAGCCGCATTGTCGAGCTGAATGACTTCGGCACCGATCTGCAGCGGATGGCCGACGCCATCCGCGAGCGTGAGGCTTCGCTGGCCCGCAGCGAGGAAAGGCTGCGCGCCACGATCGAGAATGCACCCTCGGTCGCCATCCAGTGGTACGACCGCGACGCCATCTGCCGCTACTGGAACCCCGCCTCGACCGCGATCTACGGATTCACGCGCGAGGAAACGGTCGGCCGCAGCCTGGTCGGCATGATCTGGACCGAAGCCCAGCGGGACGAGTTCATCGAACTGATACGCGAGATCGAACGCACCGAAGAACCGACCCCGCCGACCGAGTTCGCGATCCGCCACAAGGAAGGCCGGCTGGTCACGGTGCTCGCCTCGGTGTTCGCGATTCCCGACGCGCACGGCGGCCACCAGTTCGTCTGCCTCGACATCGACATCACCGAACGCAAGCGCGCCGAAAGTGCGCTGCTCGCCAGCCAGCAGGAACTCGAAACGATCTTCAACGCCTCGCCGGTCCCGATGTCGGTCTCCGATCTTACGCGCGGCTGCCGCATCATCAAGGTCAACGACGCCTGGGTGCGCAAATTCGGGCACGAGAGCGCGGAGGCCTTCGGCAGGACGGGCAGCGAAGTGGGCATGTACGCCGACCCCGAGGATCGCGCCCGCTTCATCGGCCGCTTCACGGCAGGCGTCGGCATCTACGACGACATGGAATTGTGGCTCCGGCATGCCGGCGGCCAGCAGTTCCTGGCACGGGTATCGGCACGCGTCGTCGAAGTTGCCGGGCAGCGGCTGATGCTGATGGTTTCCGAGGACATCACCGAGGAACGCCGCATGCAGGCCGAGCTGCGCGGCGTGAACGAGGAACTGGAGGCCCGCGTACTGCAGCGCACGGCGGCACTGACCGAAAGCAACAACGAACTCGCAGCGGCCATGGAAAACCTGAAGACGGCGCAGGGCCAGCTGATCCAGTCCGAAAAGCTGGCGGCCCTCGGCCGCCTGGTGGCCGGCGTCGCGCATGAGCTGAACACGCCGATCGGCAACGGCCTGATGGCCGTCACCACGCTCGAATCGCACCACCGTGATTTCACCCAGGCGCTCGCCGAAGGGCTGCGCCGGTCGACGCTGGATGCCTTCGTCACCAACGTCGGCACTGCCGCCGACATCGCCACCCGCAATCTCGAACGTGCGGCGGAACTCATCGCCAGCTTCAAGCAGGTCGCGGCAGACCAGACCAGTTCCCAGCGCCGCACGTTCGACCTGCAGACGGTGATCGAGGAGATCCTGACGGCGATGCGCCCGACCCTGCGTCGCAGCGGGCATCTCGTCGAGACCCTGGTCCCGGCCGGCCTGCGCTTCGACAGCTTCCCCGGCCCGCTCGGCCAGGTGCTGACCAACCTGATCGACAACGCCGTTCGCCACGGCTTCGAGGGGCACGACGGCGGCACGATCCGGATTTCGGCAGCCCGGCTGGACGACGGGCAGGTAGAGCTGCGCGTCGCCGACAACGGCCGCGGCATCGCGGCCGAGCACCTGCCGCGCGTGTTCGACCCCTTCTTCACCACCCGCCTCGGGCAGGGCGGCTCCGGACTCGGCCTCAACATCGTGCACAACATCGTGGTCAGCGTGCTCGGCGGCAGCGTTGCGGCCGAAAGCACGCCCGGAGCGGGCACCTGTTTCATCCTGACACTGCCGGCCACGGCGCCGGTTTCCCATCGACACGAGCCATAGCGATGAGCGACGACTGGCGCCAGCACCCCGACTGCCCGGCGAGCGGCCAGCGCCTGTGCCGCCTCGCCGATGTTCCCGACGGCGGCGGCCATGTGCTCGCCTTCGGCGACGGCGACAAGCCGCTGCGCATCATCGTCCTGCGCAGCGGCGACTGCATCCGCGCCTGGCACAACCGCTGTCCGCATTTCGGCATGCCGCTCGCGCTGAAGGACGAGTGGCTGATCGTCCAGCCGCACGAAAGCTTCAAGTGCAACGTCCACTACGCCCGCTTCCGCTGGCAGGATGGTGTCTGCGACGACGGCGAATGCGTCGGTGAAGCGCTGGTCGCCATCCCCGTCACCCTGCAGGGCGACGAGATCCTCATGGGCGATACCTGCGCCGGTGATCAATTGACCGGATGACCGACACCCTGCCCGCCAGCCCGCTCGCTCGCGCCGCCCATCCACGGTAAAGTGCGCACCTCCCGCCACCCCAACCCTGCCGCCATGTCCACCACCCCTGCATCGAGCGCTCCTCGCGTCGCCGTCATCGGCGGCGGCCCCGCCGGCCTGATGGCGGCCGAAGTGCTGGCCGGAAATGAGTGCCGGGTCGATCTCTTCGACGCCATGCCCTCCGTCGCACGCAAGTTCCTGCTCGCCGGCAAGGGCGGCATGAACATCACGCACGCCGACCCCTACGATCGCTTCGTCACCCGCTATGGCGAGCGTCGAGAGGCACTGCAGCCGATCCTCGACGCCTTTGGCCCGGACGCGCTGCGCGAATGGATCCACAGACTCGGCATCACCACCTTCGTCGGCAGCTCCGGGCGCGTCTTTCCCGCCGACATGAAGGCCGCGCCGCTGCTGCGCGCCTGGCTGCACCGCCTGCGCGAGCAGGGCGTCACCTTCCACATGCGCCACCGCTGGCTGGGCTGGCGCGACGATGGCGCGCTGCGCTTCGAAACACCGGCGGGCGAACTGGCGCACCGCACCGACGCGACCCTGCTCGCCCTCGGTGGCGGCAGCTGGGCGAAGCTCGGCTCGGATGGTGCCTGGGTGCCGCTGCTGCAGGCGCAGGGCGTCGCTGTTGGCCCGCTGAAGCCGGCGAATTGTGGCTTTGATTGCGGCTTCGATGCGGGTTCGTGGAGCGATCACTTCCGCGAACGGTTCGCCGGCGAACCGGTCAAGGGCATTGCCGCACGCGTCGGCGGCAGCACTGGCCCCATGCGGCGCGGCGAGTTCGTCATCACCACTGGCGGCGTCGAGGGCGGCCTCGTCTACGCACTTTCCGCCGGGCTCCGCGATGCGATCGAGCGCGACGGAACGGCGCAGCTCGAACTCGATCTGATGCCGGACCGCGACCCCGGCCAGATCCTTGCCGAAGTCGCCCGGCCGCGCGGATCGCGCTCGCTCGCCAGCCACCTGCAGAGCCGGCTCGGCCTCAAGGGCGTCAAGACCGGCCTGCTGCGCGAAGTGCTCGGCGCCGAAGGTTTTGCCGACACGCAAAAGCTGGCGGCCGCAATCAAATGCCTGCCACTGACGCTGGTCGCACCGCGCCCGCTCGACGAAGCGATCAGCAGTGCCGGCGGTGTCCGCTTCGAAGCGCTCGATGAACGCTTCATGCTACGGGACCGCCCCGGCACCTTCGTCGCCGGCGAAATGCTCGACTGGGAAGCCCCCACCGGCGGCTACCTGCTTACCGCCTGTTTCGCCAGCGGGCGCGCCGCGGCATGCGGCGCGCTCGACTGGCTCCGAACACACCAGTGAGGTGTCGATTAAGTCACGATTTGTCATTCCGGCGAAAGCCGGAATCCAGGAAATTCGACGAACTGGACACCGGCCCTCGCCGGTGTGACGAACTCAATCAGCGCTCCCCTAGCTTTTCGGATCAGGTGCGAAGCCGCCAGGGAAAGGGTTGGGGCGCACCGAATAGCGCGGATCCGGAATGATGCCGCGTGCCATCAGGTTGGCGCGGCTGTCGTAGAAGATCGTGATCACCTCGGACGGCGTGCTGCTGGCGCGCCGGAAGCTGGTGTATTCCGTCGGCGCTGCCATACGCTCGCCGTGGCCGGTGCCCAGCTTCTTCTCCTGGCGCTGCGCCAGCCGCCCCACCGAGTCGGCTTCCGATTTCGCATCGGCACGGGCGCGCCCCTCGGCACTCGCAGCGGCAGGGGCCGGCGCGGAAGGGGCCGCGCTTGCCGATGCCGCATCCGCCGTCTCGCTGGCGCGCTCGTTCGCATACCTCCCGGCGAGTGGCGCAGGCACGGCCACCTGCGGCAGCACTTCCTCGCGATAGATCGCAACCCCGATCACACCGGTATTTTCCGGCCGTCCGGTGCGGCCGGCATAGCTGTCGGCAACGCAGGTGAAGTAGAAGGCCGCCACCTCCTCCATGCTCTTGCGCCAGCCGGCGATCTCGGCCGACTGCCCGGACGAGAGCACATAGCCCGACTGCGACACCGCTGCCGTCTCGCCGCTGATGGCATTGACGCCATCGACCGACAGCACGGACAGCACGCGCCCGCCGGAACGGTTGTTGAGCAGCACCGCATAGCGGTTGCCCGGCGTCCCGGCCACATACAGCTGGCCGCGATGTCGCCAGGTTTCCAGCACCTGGCCGGTGCTGCGGTCGACCACCTTCACGTCCATCAGGGTGCCGGCCGCCGCCGGAAAGCTGGCCGTGCCGCCGGCACAGCCAGCCACGAGCAGCGCGGCCGCGAGGAAGGATCGGGCAGAAGGAAAGCGGTGCGGGCGATTCGAAGCGTTCATGATCATCTCCTTGGGTTGAGGTGATCGTGTAAACGCGGTGGAGGGAGGAACGGGGTCAAGCGACGCGCAAAATCTTCGGCGCCCTTGTACCCCCGCAAGACTCGGGAAACCCGGCTCAGGCCTTCAGAACAATCCGACCGACGTGGCAACTCGCCTGGACCGGGCACTGCCTGCAATTATTTGACAACTCAGCATGAAGGCCATTGGCCCGTTGCTCGGCCAGCATTTCCATCAGTTGCCCCAGATTCCGGAAATCCGGGCCGCCACGTGCCGGAGACGCGTGCCCCAGGAATGAAAGCATCAGCGCCGCCAGTGATGCCTTGTCGCTATCCTGATGAAGCGTCGCCACCACTTCGAGATGGCGAGTCAGCGGACAGTTCAGGCGACGAGTCGAATCCAGGGTATCCAATGGCATCACTATGAGCAGGGCTCGCGTTATTCGCGAATCCCATTTTGCTATGGCGATCGTAAGGGATGAATACCGTGAATGCGGTATTTAACTAACCTGAATACATTACCAACAGCTGGAAATGCCGGATTTCTGCCGAAACTACCGCCTCAATTTTGTCATGTCGTGATCTATCGCAAAACGGGTCACTTCCGCCGTGGTGTGCAGGTCAAGCTTGGCCATCAGGTTCTTGCGGTGGGTCGTGATCGTATTGGTCGACAGCTGCAGGTGCTCACCGATCTGGGCCGACGTCATGCCACCAGCAATCATTTCAAGGACCTGACGCTCCCGCTTTGTCAGGGCCTCAAGCGCTTCACCGCCCGACGGGCGGGATGTCGGGATAGAAGCATTTTCGCGGATCAGCGATTCGATCTGCCGCAACAGATCGAGGCCTTCATCATGCAGGCGCTTGCGCTGACTGACGTCGAAAATGGTGCCTACCATGCGCAACGGATCCCCGCCCGGATCTTGCTGGGTAAGCTTTCCGCGTGCTTCAACCGTGACCCAATGACCATTCTTGTGGCGCATGCGATGTTCGCTTTGAAAATACGAGGCATCGCCTTGCAGGTATTCCATCATGGTACGGTCAAAGTTCGCACGGTCGCGCGGATCGATCAGCTTCAGCCATTGGTTTTCATCCCGCCCCAACTCGTCCGATGCGTACCCGAGCACCTGGGGCCAGCGATCGTCGCCCGTCACCTCGTGGTTCTGAAGGTCCCAGTCCCAGCAGGCAAGCCCGGAACCCGTCAGGGCGGCGTCCAGTCGCGCCTTGCTTTCCCGGAGTTCAGCCTCGATCTGCTTGAGGCTTGTGATGTCCCGTCCAACCGACTGGATTTCCCTCAGCGCCCCCTGATCATCAAAGAAGCCACGATTGACGAACTGCATCCAGCGCAATTCGCCATCGGCGACGAACACCCGGTTCTCGATGATGACGACAGGATTTTCCGGCGACATTTCCCGTAACCGGGCCTCGATCAGGCCAAGATCGTCGGGATGGGCGACCGGGTGCCAGCGCTGGCCGAGAAGTTCCTCCACCGACTTGCCGAATGTTCGACAGAAAACATCGTTGGCGAAGACGAAGCTGCCATCGGGGAGGATTCTGCTGATGACCTCGGTCTGGTCCGCGACGACGGCGCGATATCGGGCTTCACTGTCGCGGATCGCTGCTTCTGCCCGTTTGATGGATGTAATGTCGGTGACCATCACATAGAAACCGAGGACCTGGCCATCGACAAGATTGGGGGTGTAGTCGGCAAGTGCGTATCGGGTCGTCGGGCCATCGGGCGAAGAGATGGCGAGTTCAAAATGCTGACGCTCGCCGCGGAGCGCGGCCTCGATATAAGGGCGAGCCATCTGATAGCGCTCTTCGCCGATCACCTCGCGGATATGCCTTCCCGGCATGGTCGCCGGATCGACGCCAAGCCAATCCAGGTACGCATGGTTGCCGAAACCATTGCGCAGATTATTGTCCCAATAACCGATCATCGACGGCATGTTGTCAAGAATCGATCGCAGGTGATACCCGTCGGGTGACGGCACGACGCTGCCGGGACGAGCAGTCAGCAATTCCCTGAGACTCGCGTTTTCCGCTTCCAGCTCGCGGATACGCGTTTCCAGTTGCCCACGAGGTTCCAAGTGTGTATTTGCCACGAGAGTCCCGAATCCGGATGACGGCCAGAATGAAATAAAGCATTCACGTTACAGCTAAAATCCGCGCCGCGCCGGCCATTCGATAAAGACGGGCTGCTGGCACTCCCCCGCCTACCGGAGATCCTCCGGTAGCAGATAGCCCGGATAGGCCTTGCGGAACTCCGCGAGGCGGCGCATCGCCTCTTCCTCACGCCCCTGCCGCCTGAGTGCGCGAATTTCCTCGAGCCAAGCCGGTATTGATGACGATACGTCGCCCCGGACGGTCTCCATTCTGTCCGGGGCAGCAACCGATGCCGGAGCAGCTTTCTGCAGTGGCGTGATCGCTTCTGCCTCCCGGGCACGATCAGCGCTTGCCTCCGCCTTCAGGCGTGACGACGGCATCTCGTTTGACACGGCGGAGACCGGTGGCGGAACGCCAGCGCCCGGCGATGCTGCAGGAGGTGAAGCGACGGCTGCAGCCGCCGGTTCGGGGATGGTCTTCTTCTCCGCCGCCCGGGAAATGCGCTCCGCTGGCGCAGGCGCAGGCGCAGGCGGGATCGACGGTACGCTGTCGGCGCGCGTAGTCGCAGGTGCGGCCCGTTTTTGCAGCGTCGGGTCACCGGGGGCAACGGCCGCCGTGGGCGCCGGCTTCTCCGTCTGCGCCGGTGCCACCGTCTCTGGAGTCTGCCGCTGCACGGTAAGCGACAGCATCACCGCCAGCAGGGTCGTCGCGACAACGCCGATCGGCAGCGTCAGGCGCTGCCACCAGGCGCGGAGTTCAACGCGCGGCGCGGCTGCCGGCGGCTTTACCGCCTCGCGCGCCGCGGCGAGGATGCGCGCATCGATTGCCGGCGGCGGCGCCATGTCGCGCGCGTCGCAGGCCTCACGGTAGCGGTGCGACAGGGCCGGGTCGCGGGGCGTGTCGTCGTGTTCGGTCATAGCAGGTCCTTCAGCGAATGGCGCAGCTTACCGAGGGCGTAGCGCAGGCGGCTCTTGACGGTTTCGCGGCCGGTGCCGGTGGCACTGGCAATTTCCTCCAGCGTCATGCCGCCCTCCTCCGCCATCAGGAAGGCCTCGCGCTGCGGCGCCGGCAGTTCGGCGAGCGCGCTGGCGAGGCGTTCCTTCAACTGTAAACGTTCGACTTCGGCGGGCGGGGTTTCGCTGGCCGGTGCGGGATAGTCGTCGATCGACGCCTCCTCGCTCTCCCACTCGCGGAGGCGCTCGCGCGCATGCTTGCGGTAGTGGTCGATCAGCCGGTGGTGGGCAATGCGGTAGAGCCAGGTGGTGAACTTGGCGCTCACCTCGTAATCGGCGCGGGCGTTGATCACGCGCAGCCAGATGTCCTGGTAGAGCTCTTCGGCGAGGCGGGCGTCCCCGCACTGGTGGGCGAGGTAGCGATAGAGCCGCGTGCGGTGGCGGGCGTAGAGCACGTCGAAGGCTGCTGCCTCACCGTCGCGATAGGCGAGCATCAAACCTTCATCGGAGCGAAGGTCTTCCGCCATGCGCCACTACGGAAACAGCTTGCGGACGAAGTTCTCGACGTACGCCGGACGCAGGGGCTTGAGGATGTAACCTCTCGCGCCGAGGCTCGCCGCCTGCGTGACGAAGGCACGGTCGGCACAGCCGGTGACCATCACCACGGCGGTTTCCGGGCATATCTGACGCGCCGCTTCGAGCGCCTCCAGCCCGGACATGACAGGCATGTTGACGTCAAGGCAGAGCAGCCCGGGGCGGTGCGCGCGCAGGGCATTGAGGGCTTCGGCACCATTGCCGACGGCCTGCACGACGCGGATGCCTGATTCCTCCAGCAGCCCCTTCAGCACCATGCGGACGGAGCCGCTGTCGTCGGCGATGACGGCGGTCCGCTTCACTCGCGTCGGCTTGTCCGACGATGCTGGGAGATCGGTGGGTTCGGCCACCGATCCGGCCGGCGGCGCATCGGGTACCGCTTCGGCATCGGCGGCAATGCCGGCCTGGGTCGCGACGCGACGCGTCTCGGCAACTTCGCGTAGTTCGTCGATGATCTGCGCCTGGCTGAAGGGCTTGCGGATGAAGCCGGCGGCACCGGCATCGGCGGCGCGCTGCTCGATCTGCTCCTCGCTCGACGCGGTCATGAACAGGACATCGACCTCGGGCGCCAGCGCCTGGATCGAGGCGAGGATTTCGAGCCCGTCGCGCCCCGGCAGCTGGTAATCGAGGAACACGAAATCGGGGCGCTCGCGCTGCACGATTTCCTCGACGCCGTTACCGTCCGCCAGGGATGCCACGGTTTCGTGGCCGGCGCTGATCAGCAGCGCCGCCAGGACCTTGCGCAAACCTTCATTGTCATCAACAACCAGAACCCGCATGCCTGCTCCTTGTACCCATCAGATACAAGGATACCTGCTTCCCCTGCTGCGATCACGCTTCCGGGGCGTGCGGGGCGGAAGATTCCTCGTGTTCGACCTTGCTCGCGAGCAGGCTGTACACCGTCGGCACGACAAAGAGCGTGAAGAAGGTGCCGAGCAGCAGGCCACCCACGATGACCCAGCCGATCTGCTGGCGCGACTCGGCGCCGGCGCCGGTGGCGAGCGCCAGCGGCACCGCGCCAAGCACCATGGCGCCGGTGGTCATCAGGATCGGGCGCAGGCGCATCACCGCTGCCTCGCTGACCGCCTCGACGATGCCCTTGCCCTTCTCCTGCAGCTGGTTGGCGAATTCGACGATGAGGATGCCGTGCTTGGTGATCAGGCCGACCAGCGTCACGAGGCCGATCTGGCTGTAAACGTTGAGCGTGCCGCCCGTCATCAGCAGCGCCAGCAGCGCACCGGCCATCGACAGCGGCACCGTGAGCATGATGATGAAGGGATCGCGGAAGCTCTCGAACTGTGCGGCCAGCACCAGGTAGATGAAGGCGAGCGCGAGCACGAAGGTCAACGCCAGCGAGGCCGAGGAGGTCTTGAACTCGCGCGACTGCCCGGCATAGTCGATCGCATAGCCGGCGGAGAGGATCGGGGCGGCGACCTCTTCCATGTACTTCAGCGCCTCGCCCATCGTGTAGCCCGGCGCGAGGTTGGCGGTGATGACGACGGCGCGGCGCTGACCGAAGTGGTTCAGCTCGCGCGGTGCCACCGTCTCGTCGACGTCGATCAGGTTGGCGAGCGGGATCATCGCGTTGTTCTTGCCGCGTACGTAGATGTCGCGGATGTCGTCGGGGCGCGTGCGGTCCTCGCCGCCTACCTGCACGATCACGTCGTACTGCTCGCCGTCGCGCTTGAAGCGCGTGACCTGGCGGCCGCCGAGCATCGTTTCCAGCGTGCGGCCGACGGTCTCGACCGGCACGCCGACGTCGGAAGATTTCTCGCGGTTGAGCTTCACCGAGAGTTCCGGCTTGTTCAGCTTGAGATCGGTGTCGACGTTGGTGATGCCGGGGTTCTTCGCCACTTCGGCGAGGATTTTTCCGGTTATCCCCTGCAGCTCGGCATAAGAGGCCGAGGTCACGATCACGAAGTTGATCGGCCGTTCACGCGGGCTCTGCCCGAGTGACGGCGGCGTCACCGGGAATGCCAGCACGCCGGGGATGCCCATGAAGCGCGGGAACAGCTCCTTGACCACGGAGAGCGAGTTGCGCGTGCGTTCCTTCCAGTCGGTCAGGCCAACGAAGGAAATACCCTGGTTAACGGTCGGGTTGCCGGCCACGACGAAGTAGCGCTCGACATCCTTGGTGCTGCCGTAAATGCCCTCAAGCTGGCGCGCGTACTTGTCGGAATACTCGAGTGTCGCGCCCTCGGGGCCGACGAAGACGCCGAGGATGACGCCACGGTCTTCGACAGGCGCCAGTTCCGACTTCAGCGACTTGAGCAGGAAGAAGCAGGCGCCGGCGACGATGGCGAAAGCGACCATGACGATCCAGCGCCTGGCCAGCGACGCGGCGAGCACACGCCGGTAGCCGTTGGTCATCCATTCAAGGAACTTCTCGATGGCGACGAAAGCCTTGCCGTGCTTTTCCTCGTGCCGCAGCAGCAGCGAGCACATCATCGGCGACAGCGTCAGCGCGACGAAGCCGGAGACGATCACCGCGCCGGCCAGCGTCAGGGCGAATTCGACGAAGAGCTTGCCGGTGCGCCCAGTCATGAAGGCCACCGGCGCATAGACGGCAGCGAGCGTGATGGTCATCGCGACGACGGCGAAGCCGATCTCCTTTGACCCCTGGAAGGCTGCCTGCATGCGTGGCATGCCTTCCTCGATATGGCGGAAGATGTTTTCCAGCACGACGATCGCATCGTCGACGACGAGGCCGATGGCGAGCACCAGCGCGAGCAGCGTCAGCGTGTTGATCGAGAAGCCGAACATGAACATCAGCGCGAAGGCGCCGATCAGCGAGACCGGGATGGTGACCAGCGGGATCAGCGTCGCACGGAAGTTGCGCAGGAAGAAGAAGATGATCGCCAGCACCAGCAGGATGGCTTCGCCGATGGTCTTGAACACCGCATCGATCGAGCGGTCGATGAACACCGACGAGTCGTAGGCGATGCGTGCCTGCATGCCCTTGGGCAGTTCGGCGGTCACCTTCGGCAGTTCGGCGCGCAGCGCCTTCGAGAGTTCGAGCGGGTTGGCCGTCGCCTGCTTGATGACGCCGAGCGCCACCGCCGGCTCACCGTTGAAACGCACGGTGCTGCGCTCGGAGGCGGCGCCGACCTCGACGCGGCCAAGGTCGCGGATACGCACCGGGTAGGCCAGCCCGCGCGCATCGGTCGCCTGCTTGACGATGATGGCTTCGAACTGCGCCGGGTCGATCAGGTCGGTCTGGGCCACGACCGAGAATTCACGCTGGCTGCTCTCGATGCGCCCGGCCGGCACTTCGACGTTCTGCTTGCGGATGGCATCCTCGACATCCGCCGGCGTCAGGCCGTGCGCGGCGAGCCGTTCCGGATTGATCCAGACGCGCATGGCGAACTTGCGCTCACCGAAGACGCGCACATCGGCCGCCCCGGGCAGGGTCTGCAGCCGCGGCTTGACGATGCGGCTGGCGAAGTCGGTCACCTCCAGCGGCGAGTGCTTGTCCGACGAGAAGGCGATCCAGATGATCGGGTTGGCGTCGGCCTCGACCTTGGCGATCACCGGTTCGTCGATCGCCGTCGGCAGCTTGTTGCGCACTCGCGAGACGCGGTCGCGCACGTCGGCCGCCGCTGAATCCGGGTTGCGTTCCAGCTTGAAGCGCACCGAGATCTGCGAGTTCTCCTGACGCGAGATCGAGGTGATGACGTCGACGCCCTCGATGCCGGCGAGCGAATCCTCTAGCGGCTTGGTGATCTGAGATTCGATGATGTCGGCCGAGGCACCACGGTAGGTGGTGTCGACGGTGACGACCGGCTCGTCGATCTTCGGGTACTCGCGCACCGAGAGGCGCGAATACGAGACGAGGCCGATCAGCATGACGGTGAGCGAGAGAACCGTCGCGAACACCGGGCGACGGATACAGATATCGGAAATCTTCATTGCGCGGCCCTGGCCGGGGCAGAAACGGCAGCGGGCGCCGCAGGCGTGGCGGGCGAGCCGGGCGCGGCGGCAGCGCCCGGCGGCGGCGCGGCGACATCGCGCACCGGCGCGCCCGGACGCAGCTTGAGCTGGCCGGCGGAAACGACGGTGTCGCCGGCAGCGAGGCCTTCGACGATCTCGACCTGGGCCTCGCGCCGCACGCCCGTCTTGACCTTGACCTTCTCGGCCTTGCCCTCGACCACGCGATAGACGAAGGCGCCGGCCGGATCCGGCACCAGCGCCTGCTCCGGCAGCATCAGCGCATCGGCCTTCTCGGCCAGCGCCAGGCGCACGCGGACGAACATGCCGGGACGCAGCGTGCCGGCCTTGTTGTCGAGTCGGGCGCGCAGCGAGACCGAACGGCCGCCGGCATCGACCAGGGGGTCGACCGCGTCGAGCGTGGCGGTGAATTTCTCGCCGGGCAGGGCGTCGACCGTCACTTCCAGCGGCTGGCCGAGCTTCAACTGCGGCAGCGTCGCTTCCGGCAGGCGGAAGTCGACCTTCAGCGTCGCGATGTCTTCGAGGTTGATCAGGTCCTGGCCTTCCTTGACGTAGTCGCCGATGCTGACGCTGCGGATGCCGATGACGCCGGCGAAGGGCGCGCGGATCTGCGTCTTGCCAAGCTTGGCCTCGGCCAGCGCGACGGCGGCCTCCTGCACACGCAAGGTCGCCGCCGAGGCATCGAGCGCCTGCTTGCTGATGAATTTCTTCTCGAACAGTTCCTGGTTGCGCTGCTGGGTCGAACGCGCCAGTTCGCGGTTGGCACGGGCCTGCTCCAGCTCGGCCGCCTGCGTCGCGGCGTCGAGTGCGACGAGCAGCGTGCCCTTGGTGACGGCAACGCCATCCTTGAAGCCGATCGTCGCGATGCGGCCCGCCGTTTCCGGGCGCAGCGTCACCGATTCATTGGAACGCAGCGAGCCGACAGCCGCGGCGTCGAGCGCCAGGCGCACCGTCGTCACCTTCGTCACTTCAACCGCGGTCGGGAAAGCCGGTGGCCCGCCGGCCGGAGGCTTGGCGCCGGCTGCACCGGGCGCCGCCGGTGCTGCCGGGCCGGACGGTGCCCGGTTGGCGTTGTAAGCCAGCACGCCGAGCGCGCCGATGGCGATGACGGAAACGGCCGCGATCCAGTGGCGGCGGGTGGGCTTCTGCATGGGTATCCTCAATTCATTCTCGACGGTGGTCAGAACCGGCATGGAATCGCCCGCCAGCCGGGCGGGCAATTACTGACCTACCAGTCATTAAGCCCCGCATTCTACGCGAAGCGCGGGCGACAAATGTGTCAGTCTGCTACATCGCGCTGCCCGGGGAGCCAGCGCAGGAGTACGTCGTACAGGGCCTCGGGTTCGACCGGCTTGGGCACGTGGCCGTTCATGCCGGCGGCGATGCAGCGCTGGCGATCCTCGGCATAGACGTTGGCGGTCATGGCGATGATGGGCAGCGCGTCTTTGCCCGGCATCTGCCGGATGGCCCGCGTCGCCGCGATGCCGTCCAGCACGGGCATCTGCATGTCCATCAGCACCAGGTCGTAGCGGCGTTCCCCGACGGCGGCAACGGCTTCTTCGCCATTGCCGGCCGTATCGACCTGCAGGCCGGCGTCCTCGCGCAACATGCCGAGCGCGATTTCGCGATTGATCACGTCATCCTCGACCAGCAGGATGCGGCAGTGGGCATAGTGGGCGCGCAGACGGGCCTCGATGGCGGCCAGCGCTGCCAGGCCGGCTTCCGGCGACACGATGGCGGCCGTCGCATCCTTGCCGAACCAGGCTGTGAACCAGAAGGTGCTGCCCTGCCCCGGGCGGCTCTCGGCGCCCGCTTCGCCGCCCATCAGGCGCGCGATGTGGCGCGTGATCGCGAGACCCAGCCCGGTACCGCCGTATTCGCGGGTGATCGAGGCATCCGCCTGCTCGAACGCGTCGAATACATGCGGCAGACGATCGGGCGCAATGCCGATGCCGCTATCCTCGACCTCGAAGCGCAATTCGATGCGCTCGTCGCTCTCGGCCATGCGGCGGACACGGAGCGTGATGCTGCCGCATTCGGTGAATTTCGTGGCGTTGCCGACATAGTTGAGGAGCGCCTGCGAGAGTCGCGTTGCATCGCCGACCAGCCGGCACGACAAGGGATCGGCGGCCGTGCGATAGGCGAGCCCCTTGGCGGCGATCCGATCGCCGGCGAGGACGCCGATATTGTCGACCAGGGCCTGCAGATCGAACGGGATCTGTTCGAGAGTCATGCGGCCGGCCTCGATCTTGGACAGATCGAGCACGCTGTTGAGGACATCGAGGAGATGCCGCGCCGCAATGGCGATCTTGTCCAGTTTGTCGAGCTGCGCGGGGGTCGCCGATTGCCGCTGCAGCATCCGCGTCAAGCCGATCACTGCATTGAGCGGGGTACGGATCTCGTGGCTCATGTTGGCGAGGAAGGTCGACTTGGCCCGGCTTGCGGCTTCGGCCGATTCCTTGGCCAGCGAGAGTTCGGTCGTACGCGCCGCCACCAGCGCTTCGAGGTGCTGGCGATGGGCCGCGAGTTCGCTCTCGATCTGCTTGCGCGCGCTGATGTCCGCGGAAACGCCACGAATGGCCGCCGGCTTGCCGTCGGCATCGAATTCGATGCGGCCGCGCGCGGCGATCCAGCTGACGCTGCCATCGGTTCGCCGGAGGCGGAATTCCGCCCGGTAGTCCTCGCCGGTTCGCATCACGGTCCTGGCGACGGCCAGAAAGGCTTCACGATCCTCGTCGATCACCTGTGACGGGAATTCGGGATATCCGTCCGCCGGCCGCGGCCCGAGCAGGAACGACGGGTCGTCGCCCCACTGCAGTTCGCCACTGGCGACATCCCAGTGCCAGGCCGCCATCGAGGCCGCATCGAGCGCCAGCCGCAGGCGCTGCTCGGAGGCGGACAGCGCCGCCTGTGTCGCAGCCACCGCCTGTGCCATGCGGTTGAAGGCGGCGATCAGATGGTCGATTTCCGGCACGCCGCCGCTCGCCACCCGCACATCGAGACTGCCTTCCGCGAAGGCGCCGGTGGCCTCCTCGAGCCGGCGCAGCGGCCGCAAGCCGGCACGCAGGACAAGCCACAGGCAGAGTGCCTCGCATATCGTTGCCAGGAGGATGATCGCCACGTGGAGTTGCAGGCGCGACCAGGCGTGGTTCGAGTAGCCGCTGGCGTCGAGATCCACGGTGACATCCCCATAGACGCGGTTGCCGACAGCGATTTCGGTGCGCCCGGAAAGCGGCTCGACCCCGAAGGCGTGAATGAACCATGCGGGCGCACTGCCGGGCAGCGGACGATCGACGCTGGTGACGTGCGCACCGCCCGGTTCCTGAAAGCTGACGCGCACGATGTTTTCGCGCCGCACGTAGCGGTCGAGAATCTGCTGCAGGCTGGCATAGTCGCCCAGGATGACCGGCTCCGCGAGCAGGCGCGGCAGGGACTCGAGCTCGTGGCGCAGTTCGGCCGCCATGCCGCTGCGCGCGTTCATCGCATCCTGTCGTACGGCCACGACCACCAGCACGACACCGGCGACGACGAGGGCCGCCGTGCCCGCCATCAGGAGGCGGGCGAGCAGCGAAAAGCGCCTGCCGAAGAAGGCACTCATGGCGACGCGCGGAATTCCCGGAGTACCGTCGCCCGATAGAAATCGGCATAGCTCCGGTAATCCGCCTGCGTGGCGCGACGGAAGCCATACGGCGGCTTCTGCCCGATCCGTTCCGCCGAGGCGCGCAGCACGGAAATCCCGTCAGTCTCGCCGGCCATGTCGGCCAGCGCGTCACGGACGGCGGTGGCTACGGCCGCAGGCACGCGCGGATGGACCGCAACCGGCAGGTCGTTAAAGGCCACGGACTCCCAGAGGACCCGGACACGAAAGCCCTCGCGTGCGGCGTAGGCCTGCATCAGCTTGCCGTTGACGCCGGCGGCGACGATCTTGCCGGCCTTCAACTGGGCCATGATGCCCTCCTGATTGCTGCCGAAGACCGGCTTGATGTCGATTCGCCGGCGCTGCAGTTCGTCGATGGGCACGATATAGCCGACGAAGGCCGACGCCGACGGAAAGCCGACTTCCTGGCCGGCCAGCTGCTGCAGATCGTGAATCGGCGAGTCCGCGAGCGTGACGATCTGCCCCGTGATCGGATCGTCGCGGGTGCTCAACAGCACGCGGTAGCCGGCCGACGCGACGCGGGGCTGGAAGATGTGGTTCGAGAAGATGAAATCGTAGTCACCGCGGGCGGCCGCATCCGCCGATTCGCTGCCGGAGCGCGCCACCTTGAGCAGGAGTTCGACGCCGGCCTTGCGCCCGGCATAGTCGAGGATCGGGTTCCAGTACTGGGCCGTGAGGACGGCGCTGCGCTGGGGAATCACGCCGAACGAGTAGCTTTCCGCGGCAGCAGGCTGCGTTGTACCGAACGCCCCCAGCGCTAGGAGGAAGGCCGCAGCCCTTCGCCATGAATTCAGAAGACGCCCCACCGTATCTCCATTAGCCGACCACGGCCAACTTTACCGCAAGCCGCAGCACATTCAGCCCATTTTTTACCCTGATCGCGACCACTGTCGTCTGCCGCGTTGTTTTCCACGAGGAGAGGTCTTCAAGTAGACTCGGGGCTCGCAGGAAACGACATTCCGCCATCCTGCCCAGCCACACTCCCATCGAAACCGGCGACAACGCATGTTCAGCTTCGGAAAAAAGGATTCGACCGTCAAGGCGAAGATCGAGGATCTCCGCCCGGGGCACTTCATCGAGATCCCCGGCGGCTGGTGGAGCCACAATTTCATCCGCTCCAAATTCCTGATCGAGTCGCCGCGGGTCATCGACGAATTGCGGGCCGCCGGCATCGAGCGGGTCGTCGTCGATCTCGAGAAAAGCACGATTCCCTTCCCGGCGCCACCCGACATCGATTTCCAGCGCAGCGAGCGCCCTTCCGGCACGATCTCGCCGGCCACGCAGGCAGCGGATGTGCCGGCACGCGACCCGCTCGAGAGCGCCCCGCCGTCGATGAAGGAGGCGCTGCTGCGTGGCGCCGAGATGCGGCGCCGCCAGGAGGCCGCAGAGCAGGCGCACACGGCTGCGCTGCAGGAAACCCAGTTCGTGCTCAAGAACATGCTGGCCGCGGGCCCGGAAGTGGCGGCCCGCACCCGCGAATTCGTCGGCAATGCGGTGAGCACGGTGCTGGCTGACGACGCCACGCTGCACCTGCTCTCCGGCCGCCAGAGCGAGGCCTCGCTGCGCTTCCATTCGCTGCAGGTGATGACGCTGGGCCTGCTCACCGGCAAGCGCATGGGGCTTTCCGAAACGGAACTGCAGGACCTGGCCACGGCGGCGATTTTTCACGACACGGGCATCAGCCGGCTGCAGGATTCGGTGCGCATGGCCGCCGGTGGCGGCAACCGCATCGAGCAGGAGGCCTACCAGTCGCACGTGCTCTACAGCGTGGAAATGGCGAAAGGCAGTT
>Ga0268298_10001922_pt1 | contig 23562 bp, 19 predicted proteins | sample WWTPWeurt_MetaG_FD_194462 | JGI IMG/M metagenome (GOLD analysis project Ga0268298, IMG submission 194462) | Activated sludge microbial communities from WWTP in Nijmegen, Gelderland, Netherland - WWTP Weurt | ecosystem: Engineered > WWTP > Aerobic digester > Activated sludge | place...
ACGACCACCTTATCGGTTACGAACTCGCCTCATCTTTATGGGTGGAGGTCACCAAGCTGGGATCCGGTAATACACTTCCTGCGCTAAAAACAGCCAAATAGTTCTGTTCGTCTTTTATCTGGAATTCGGCGCATTTTCGTGGTAAAAATGAAAGTGCTTTCACTTTGCTTTCAGAAACTATGACAAACATAAAAAAATCCCCCACGATTTACGATGTAGCCGAACTTTCCGGCGTGAGCATTTCCACCATCTCACGCGTGCTCAACTCACCGGATAAGGTCAACTCTGAAACCCGCACCCGGGTGATGGATGCCATTGATCGCCTTGGATTCGTTCCGAAGGCGGAGGCGCGCGCCCGTGCCATGCGAAACACCAATCGCATCGGTGTGATCACGCCGTTCTTTTATGCACCCTCTTTTGTTCAAAGGTTGCGTGGTGTGGCTGGCAGGTTATCCCGTGAGAACTATGAGTTGGTTGTCTATCCAGTTGATTCCGCTGAACAGCTCCAAGGCTACCTCTCTTCCATTCCGGTTATGCGGAACCTGGACGGTCTCATCATCATGTCGTTGGCTGTAGAAAGCAGCGACGTGGAACGTCTTCTCAGCAACAAGATGGAAACAGTGTTAATCGAGTTCTCTAACGATCAATTGAACAGTATTGTGATCGATGATCAGCAGGGTGGGCGCATGGTCGCCGAGCACCTCATCCACAAGGGCTACAGAACCTTTGGCTTTTTAGGCGATATTGAGCCGCCTGAACGTAACATTATTCATCCTGTGCGTTCCCGTTTGGAAGGATTCCAATCTGTGCTCAAAGACGCAGGTTTGCAACTTCCGAACAAAAATATTAAACAGGCCTTTTATGCACATGAAAGCTCGCGCGAAGGCGCACATGAACTACTCACCATGCCGAATCGTCCTTCTGCCATCTTCGCCGCTTCAGATAACCAGGCATTGAGCATCATGAAAGTTGCGCGTCAATTGAACATGCGCATTCCCGATGATGTTGCCGTGGTCGGCTTCGATGACATTGACATGGCGGATTATGTGGATCTCACCACCGTCCGACAGCACCTTGATGAATCAGGCAGGCTCTCGGCAGAAATGGTTCTGGGGCGCATCGTTGACCCATCTCGTACAACCCAACATATCTATCTCCCGCTCAATCTAGTCGAACGCCAAACGACTTAAATGATGAATGTTTCAGGGCATTACCGTCCTGTATTCTCCATTCCGCATTCATAAGAGGTCTTTATGCCCATTCATACTTCTTCCAATTACTGGATTCTTGAAACACGCCACACCGCTTATGCTTTCGGACTCAACAAAGCCAATCTGCTCGCGCATTGTTACTGGGGCAAGCGCCTGCCCTTTGTAAAAGATTACCCTGCGCCCTTCGAGCCTTCGGGCTGGGCATCCACCGATGGCTACGATCACTTCATCCCTGAAGAATATCCCGGCTATGCGGGCGTGAAATACACCGACCCGACTCTCAAAGTGACCTTCGCCGACGGCGTGCGTGATGTCGTGCTCTCTTTTGTGGATTTTAAAACCAGCGTATCACCCCAGCCGACACTTGCTCTGCGCTTCAAAGACTCAGCCTACCCGCTGCAGTTGACTCTCCATTACCGCGTCCATGAAGAATATGACCTGATTGAACGCTGGGTCACGCTCGAAAACCTCGGCACGGATTCTATCTCCGTCGAACGCGCCTTCTCCGCCAAGTGGACCTTCCCTCACGGGAATGGTTATTCGCTCACGCACATGTACGGTCGTCACCTTGACGAGTTCAACATGCAGCGCGAAACGCTCACGCCTGGCTTGAAGGTCATTGAAAGCCGACGCATCATTCCAAGTCATCGCGCGGTGCCGTGGTTCACGGTGGAAAAGAACGCCAGCGAAGACCACGGTGACGTCTTCTTCGGCACACTCGCCTGGAGCGGCAATTTCAAGATCACCGCCGAAGTGACCGAGTACGCCTCCACCCGCCTGAGCATCGGGTTCAACGATTGGGACTTTGCCTGGCAACTCAAACCGAATGAACCGCTCGTCACGCCTTCCGCCATCTCTGGCTACACCCCGCACGGATTCGGCGCCGCCAGCCGCATCTTCCATGATTATGTGCGGAATGAACTCCTGCCGCATGGCAAAGTGCTGCACAAGATTCTCTACAACTCATGGGAAGCGACTCTCTTCAGCGTGGATGAAACCTCGCAAGCGCACCTCGCCGAGATCGCCGCGAATATGGGCGTGGAATTATTCGTCATGGATGATGGCTGGTTTCACAACCGTAACTGGGACAATGCCGGTCTGGGCGATTGGTTCCCCGATAAGAAAAAATTCCCGAACGGTCTCGGCGGTTTGATCAAACGAGTCAACAACCTCGGCATGGACTTTGGCTTGTGGGTCGAACCAGAGATGGTCAACCCCGATAGCGACCTGTACCGCGCTCATCCCGATTGGGTGATTCACTTCCCAACCCGCGCACGCACCGAAGCCCGCAATCAACTCATGCTCAACATGGCACGCAGCGATGTGCAGGATTACATCATCACCACTCTCGATAAAATTCTCAGTGAGAACAACATCGCCTTCATCAAATGGGACATGAACCGTCCTGCCAGTGAACCCGGCTGGCAAGACGCGCCCGGCGACCCGCGTGAGTTGTGGGTGAGATATGTCTATGGTTTGTATCGCGTGTGGGGTGAACTGCGTCGGCGGCACCCGAATGTGATTTGGCAAAGTTGCGCCAGCGGCGGCGGACGACCCGATTTCGGCATCCTGCAATTTGCAGATCAGGTTTGGGTCAGCGATAACACCGAAGCGACGAAACGTTTATCCATTCAAGAAGGTTTTTCACAATTCATGCCTGCCATCACCATGGAAGCCTGGGTGACGGATTGGGGCAAAGAGATCGTGCCGCTTGAGTTTCGCTTTCACGTCAGCATGTGCGGCTCTCTCGGCGTAGGCGGAAACTTACTGGAATGGAATCAGGCTGAACGTCAGGTGGGAAGCGATTGCATTCAGTTGTATAAATCCATTCGCCACATCATCCAGTTTGGCGATCAGTTCCGTCTTATCGCTCCGCAAAAAAATAACTACTCGGCGGTGCAATACGTCAGCAAGGACAAAAGCGAAGGCGTGCTGTTCGCCTTCCGCACGCACATCCCCGACCCGTTTCGCTTCCCCGTCATTCACCTGCGCGGACTCGAACCCGAAGCGATGTATTCCATCGAAGGCTTTGAGCAACCCCGCTCTGGCTTGGCGTGGATGGAATCTGGTTTGCGGGTGGAATTGAAGAATCTACAAAGCAAGGTGATGAAGATCACGCGCCTCATTGCCTGACCTGAATGGGTGAGCCCACCCAAACCGTTTCCACAAGACACCGCTGGTCGGACCGACGGTGTCTTGTCTTTTAAATTGCCTCTTGACTCTGGTACCCGAAAGTGCTATAGTAACTCTATGAAAGTGCTTTCAAGGTAACACTTTCAGACAACTTTCAAATATTTTATTGTTCCATAACCCCTCAGGAGGTGCTCTTTCGCAAGATACGTATCCTGTCCGCGTGTAAAGCAATATCCACTTTTTTTGTAAATTTCGTGAGGAGAACAATGAATAAGAAATCCCTTTTTACCCTTTTAAGCCTGTTCGTTTTGGCTTCCATGGTGCTTGCTGCCTGCGGTGGCGGCGGTGCCGCCACTGAAGTGCCTGCTGCAACCGAGGCTCCTGCCGCGACCGAAGCGCCTGCTGCAACCGAGGCCCCTGCCGCAACTGAATCTGTCAGCGCTCTTCCTGAAGGCGATGGCGAAGTCACTATTTTGGGTGGTTATGGTGAGGCCGATGCCGCCAACTTCCAGAAAGTTTTGACCGAGTTCGGTGAAGCCAATGGCATCAACATTACCTTCACCTCCCTTGCTTCCTTCGATACCGATATCAAAGTCAAGATTGAATCCGGTCAGGAACCCGATATCGCCCTTTGGCCTCAGCCCGGTGGTTTGAAGGATCTCGCTGCTGATAACCTTCTTCCTTTGAACCAGGTATTCGACACCAGTGGCCCTCTCGGCACTCTCGTTCCCGGCTGGGATAAGCTCGCTGTTGTTGACGGCGAACTCTACGGCTTGCCTGTTTCTGCCAACATGAAGTCTTTGGTCTTCTACAACCCCTCCGCTTTTGAATCTGCTGGTTACTCTGTTCCCACCACCGAAGCTGAGTTGATTGCTCTTGAAGAACAGATCAAGGCTGACGGCACTGGCTTCCCCTGGTGCGCAGGCATTGAATCTGGTGGCGCTACCGGTTGGGCTTTCACCGACTGGATGGAACAGTATGTTTTGATGTACCACGGTGCTGATGCTTACGCCTCTTGGATCGCTGGCGACCTCGATTTCGCTTCTCCTGAAATTACTCAGGCTGCTGAATATGTTTCCAAGCGCTTGCTCGCTGAAGGTCAGGTTAATGGTGGCGGTTTGACCATGGCAACCGATTCCTTTGGCAACACTGCTCCTCTCTTTGCCAATGGCAAGGCTGAAGGTCAGTGCTTCATGATGCGCCAGGGCTCCTTCATTGTTGGTTTCATGCCCGAAGACATTCAGGCTGAAGCTGCAGCTGGTGACTACACCCACATTGATGCCTTCCCGCTTCCGACCCCGGATGGCGCTCAGGCTGGTGTCATTGGTGGTGGCGACCTCTTCGGTGTATTCCAAGGTCATGCTGACCAGGATGTTGCGAAGGTTGCTGCTTTCATCGCAAGCGATCAGGTTCTGAAGTACATGGTCTCTGCTGGCGCTATTTCCCCGCACAAGACCTTTGACCCCGCTCTCTATCCCAATGCACTCAACCGCAAGATCGGTGAGGCCATGGCTGCTGCTGCTGTATTCGGTTTCGATGGCTCCGACCAGATGCCCGCTGAAGTGAACGCCGAATTCTGGGCTGCTGGCACCGACTATGTTGCCGGACGCGCCACATGGGCCGAAGCTGCCGAACGCATCGACAGCAAGTATCCGTAATCAGGTTGTAATTAGGTAAAATAGTGGCACCGGCTCTTGAGTTAAAAGGGAGTCGGTGCCACATTTTTTTAGTGTTGGCTCAATGCATACCGCTTGATTAAATAATGGAGATTGAGACATGGGCGACATCATTTTCGGTCTGATTTCTATCGTAATAGGAATCGTTGTCAGTTACGGCCTGTATTGGCTGCTTAACTTTCTTGTTTCTCTGCTGCCAGGAAGCATTGGTCGAAAAGCGACCTGGTTTGCATTTCTAACCCCTGCTTTAGTGCTCGTGATCCTAGTACTTATTGCTCCCTTATTTCAAACGGTGATATGGTCCTTCAAAAGCGATAATGCCAAGGAATGGGTTGGCTTTAAGAACTATGTTGACCTGTTTACAGACGAACGCTTTTTAGGCATTTTGCTGAATAACTTATTATGGGTGTTGGTGGTTCCTGTAGTTACTGTGGCAATCGGAACGGCTGCCGCCACCCTGACCAATCAGGTGGGACCTACTCGCGAAAGAATTTTTAAATCATTGATCTTTATGCCCATGGCAATCAGCTTTGTCGCTGCTTCAACCATTTGGGCTTATTTTTATGCGTATGTTCCGCCGGGCCGCCCTGAAATTGGGTTATTGAATTCAATCGTTATATCAATGGGGTTTTCCGCACAGCCCTGGCTCACCATGGATCAGGGACGCCTCAATTCCTTTTTGCTCATGGCGGTTTTGGTTTGGCTGCAAGTGGGATACGCCATGGTGGTGATCTCGTCTGCTATTAAAAATGTGCCGACAGAAACGCTGGAAGCCGCCCAGTTGGATGGCGCGAGTGCGTGGCAGCTTTTTTCTGGTGTGATTCTTCCCCAAGTTTGGGGGACGGTCATGTCGGTCTTTGTCACCATCTTGATCCTTGTTATGAAGATATTCGATATTGTGCTTGCCATGACACGAGGAAATTTCACCACCAGCGTTCTGGCGTTTGAATGGTACAAACAGTTCTTTGAGAATTCAAACATTGGGCCTGCCTCTGCGGTGGTGACGGTATTGGTATTGTTGATCGGTCCGTTGATGTATTTACAAATTCGCACAGTACGACATCAGGAGGCACTGCGATGAACAAGGGAAAAATTTCACACCTCATACGAAGGATGAATGTAGGCAGTACTCTTGGTATGATGTTTCTGGTTACCCTCTGGTCTATTCCTACTGTAGGCTTGCTGATCACTTCCCTTCGACCGAGTTCGGTTGCTGAGATATCTCCATGGTGGGAAGCGTTCTTCAATCCACTTGGGCAGGCATGGACGATTGATGCCTATCAATCGTCGCTTGAAAGCGGTATGTTGGATTCGCTGGTCAACACCATTGTAGTGACGGTTCCTTCCACGATCCTGCCGCTGATGATTGCCGCGAATGCCGCCTACGCCTTTACGTTTCTTAAGTTTCGCGGCAAGGAACTTTTCTTCGCCACACTGGTGGCTTTGATGGTTATTCCGCTGCAATCTTCGTTGATCCCTGTTTTGAGAGGCATGGTTGCTTTCCAAAAGGCGTTTGATGTGCGCCTGACTGGAACCTTTGTCAGCGCATGGGTGGTACATAGCGCTTTTGCTCTGCCGTTGGCGATCTACACCCTGCGCAACTATATGATGACCCTGCCGCATGAATTGATCGAGGCTGCCACAGTGGATGGCGCCAGCTACTACCAGATATTCTGGCGTTTGGTGCTGCCCATGTCCATGCCAGCGCTGGCCTCTTTTGCGATCTTCCAATTCCTGTGGGTGTGGAATGATTATCTGATCGCCTTTATCTTTGTAGGTGAGCAGAAAGCTGTGATGACCTACCGGCTGCTTCGTTTATTGGGGCAGTATGGAGAAGGCTGGCGTGATGTAGCGGCTGGCTCCTTTATTTCCCTGATCATTCCGTTGTTCGTGTTCTTTGCCCTGCAACGATTTATCGTCCGCGGGTTGCTGGCAGGCTCGGTCAAAGGTTAACTTGGAGACAAGTGGACTGGTTACCCAGTCCACTTTTTATATAGGCTGTATCACTTTCTATGATTTGCAGAGTAGATGGTTACCCCATTGCCTATTGAAATTATTGTGTCCATCACTACAAAGTGTTGATGAACTTTGGCATGCGCTGGGTTGCAAACTGATGAATTTAGGCTCCCTCAGGATAGAGGTGAACCATTTATTGAAGGCAAATAAGCGAGAACAATGAAAACTTTTAACACTGCTCCTGCTTCTGATTCCAAGTGGTGGCAAAAAGGCGTTTTTTATCAAATATACCCGCGCAGTTTTCAAGACATGTCAGGGAATGGCATTGGTGACCTGAGAGGCATTATTCAGCGGCTGGACTATGTTGCTGATACAGGCTTTGATGCGATTTGGATATCGCCGATTTTCCCCAGCCCAATGGCAGATTTTGGCTATGATGTCTCTGATTATTGTGATATTCACCCTCTCTTTGGTGATCTGGAAACTTTTGATGAATTATTAGCCACAGCCCACGAACGTAATCTTAAGATCATCCTTGATTTCGTGCCCAATCACTCATCAGATCAACACCCCTGGTTCATTGAATCCCGTTCCTCGCGCAATAACCCCAAGCGAGACTGGTATATATGGAAAGATGCCAAAGATGATGGCTCATTGCCGAATAACTGGGAATCAGAATTCGGTGGACCTGCCTGGACATGGGACGAGAAAACCCAGCAATATTATCTTCACACCTTTTTGCGCCAACAGCCAGATTTGAATTGGCGTAATCCTGAGGTTGTGGAAGCGATGCACAATAACCTTCGCTTCTGGCTAGATCGCGGTGTGGATGGCTTTCGCGTGGATGCTGTCATTTACCTTATTAAGTCAGCCAAGTTTACGGATAACCCGCCATCAACTCCCGGCAGTTTCTGGGATAAATTAGGACGGAGACTCTCACCAGATCACACCGCGCATTCACAAGGTACGTATGAGCAGATCCGCCTCATGCGCAAGGTCTTTGATGAATACGAAGACCGTGTTCATATTGGTGAAACAGGCGGTACAACTAATTTTGCGCAACTCATTCCGTATTACGGAAACCCGCTCGATGGTTACGATATCCCCTTTAACTTCTCCCTACTCTTTGCGGATTGGGACGCCACACAAATTAGCAGCCTGATCAGAGAATATTACGCAGTCATCCCTGAGGGTGGCTCGCCTAATTTTGTGATGGGAAATCACGATGCACACCGCATCGCCACACGCTACGGATACGAGAATCACCGCTCGGTTGCAATGCTTCTGCTTACCCTTTGGGGTATTCCCACCATTTACTATGGCGATGAACTGGGCATGGAAGATGTTTTTATTCCTGTTGCAGAGCGGATCGATCCGTGGGGCATCAACAAGCCGGATGAAGATTTTGGCCGTGACCCCGAGCGCACGCCCATGCAATGGGACGCCTCCCCCAACGCAGGCTTCACCACAGGGAAACCCTGGTTGCCACTAGCAGATAATTACAAGCAGAGCAACGTTGCCATGCAATCTGCCGACCCACATTCAACGCTAAATTTTTACAAGACCCTGCTGCGCCTGCGCCGTGAACTCTCTGCCTTGCACATCGGCTCGTTCACTTTTGTTGATAACCTTGCCAAAGATGTTTTGGCATATGTCCGCGAAGCAGATGGTATGCGCTTATTCGTCGCTATTAATTTTGGCGCCGAAACCAAAGAAATCAATATCAGCCAGATCACTTCTGATTCAAAAACATTGCTCTCGACCGATTTTGAATCCTACCGAGGCACGACCATCAACTTGCCAGCACATCAAAGTGTTTTATTGGAAATATAACCCGCTTCAGCACTACTATTTTTTTGATACAGGAAACATCCATGTGGTACAAGAACGCAGTCTTTTATGAAATTTCCGTCCGTGCTTTCAAAGATAGCAACGGCGATGGGCGCGGCGACCTGCAAGGGCTGACCGAGAAACTCGATTATCTGCAAACTCTCGGCGTGGATTGTATTTGGATCATGCCGATCTATCCTTCTCCCTTGCGCGATGATGGCTACGACATTGCAGACTATTACAGCGTAGACTCCACCTATGGGTCGTTGGATCAGCTCAAAGGTATGATCGAGGCGGCGCATCAGCGCGGAATCCGCATCATTATGGACTTGGTGTTGAATCATACTTCCGATCAGCATCCCTGGTTCCAAGCCTCCCGCTCTGATAAGAACTCGCCTTACCGCGATTATTACGTGTGGAGCGATACGAACGAAATCTATAAAGACGCCCGCATTATTTTTGTAGATACTGAAAAATCAAACTGGACATGGGACGAACAAGCCGGCCAATATTTTTGGCATCGATTTTATTCCACCCAGCCTGATTTGAATTTTGACAATCCCAAAGTGCGCGAAGAAATGTTGAACGTGGCGCGCTTCTGGTTGGACCTGGGAATTGATGGCTTTCGAGCGGATGCAGTTCCCTACCTGATAGAGCGCGAAGGCACCAACTGCGAGAACCTGCCTGAAACGCATGACTACTTGAAAAAACTGCGCGCCTTCATGGATGAGCATTACCCCGGCCGCATTCTGCTTTGCGAAGCGAATCAATGGCCCGAAGATGTACGTCCCTATTTTGGTGATGGCGATGAATTTCACATGGGCTTTCACTTCCCGATCATGCCGCGCATTTACATGGCATTGAAAAAGGGACGCTTCGAAGACATGGAAGCGATCATGAAGCGTACACCATCCATCCCAGAAAATTGTCAGTGGTGTACCTTCCTGCGAAATCATGACGAACTCACGCTTGAAATGGTCACCGAAGAAGAACGCCAGTGGATGTGGAAGGAATACGCGCCTGAGCCGCGCATGAAACTCAACCTCGGCATTCGTCGCCGCCTCGCGCCTTTGCTGGATAATGACCGCCGCAAGATCGAGCTGGCGAACTCCCTGCTCTTCACCCTGCCCGGCGCGCCCATCATCTATTACGGCGATGAGATCGGCATGGGCGACAACCTCGACCTTTTTGACCGCAACGGTGTGCGCACACCCATGCAATGGGACGATTCTGCTCACGGCGGTTTCACTATCGGCACACCGTTCACAGAAATGGTGAAAGGCGATCTGGGTCACGAGTGTGTCAATGTGGCGGCGCAACTGAAAGACCCGGGCTCCATGTTCCACACCATTCAGAAGATGGTCCGCTTGCGCAAGAAGCACGCCGCTTTCAGCGGCAGCGACATGCAATGGGTCGAGACCGGCAACCCGGCTGTGGCTGTCTATGTGCGCCAGCATAACGGCGACAGTATGCTGATCTTCAATAACTTGAGCGATGAGGTTCAGCACGTCGCGATCCCCGCGGAATATCAAAGGCCCGGCACCGACGTGTTCGCGGACCAGTCCTTTGCACTACAAACCAGCCTCGAACTCCAACCGTATTCCTACCTGTGGCTTCAGATTTAAGACCATGAGCGATATTTATCGTCCTGCCTTTCATTTCACACCAACCGCCCAATGGATGAACGACCCCAACGGACTGGTGTACTACGACGGTGAATATCATCTCTTTTACCAGTATCATCCGCACAGTGACGTCTGGGGGCCTATGCATTGGGGTCATGCCGTCAGCACCGACCTGCTGCACTGGGAACACCTGCCCATCGCCCTGTACCCCGATGAACACGGCATGATCTTTTCCGGCAGCGCGGTGGTGGATGTGGAGAACACGGCGGGCTTCGGGATGAACGCCCTGGTTGCCATCTTCACGTACAACCGCGATTACAAAGAATCGCAGAACCTGGCCTACAGCACCGACCGCGGCCGCACATGGATAAAATATGCGGGCAACCCGGTCATCCCGCCGCCGAACCCGCTGCGTGACTTCCGCGACCCAAAAGTATTCCAGTATGAAGACCACTGGGTCATGTCGCTGGCGGCGGGGAATTCCGTTGAGTTCTTCACGTCACCGGACTTGAAGAACTGGGAGCAAAGCGGAACCTTTGGCGGTGGGGACCATGGCTCCACCGTGGGAGTTTGGGAAACGCCCGATCTTTTCAAACTGACAGTGGCTTCAACGAACCAAAGCCGCTGGGTGCTGACAGTGGGAGTCGGCAACGGCGGGCCTGCAGGCGGTTCCGGTACGCAATACTTCATCGGCGATTTCGACGGCAGGACCTTCGTCTCTGAGAATCCCAAAGAGACTGTTCTATGGGCCGATCACGGCGCGGATTACTACGCCCCGCAATCCTGGTCCAACGAACCCGGCGGACGGCGCATTATGCTGGGCTGGATGAGCAACTGGCAGTACGCCAGAGAAGTTCCCTCGAATGGGTGGCGCGGCATCTTCAACCTGCCGCGCGAGGTTTCGCTGATCGAAACAAAAGGCGGCTTGAGGTTGGGTCATCGACCGATCCCGGAATTGCGCTCGCTGCGTAGCGACCTTTTCCACTGCGAGGAACGGCTCATCCGCCCCGGCGAGGATCCGCTCAATGGTTTGCAGGCAGATGTTGTCGAGATCGAAGCGGAGATCCAGATCCAACCTTCCACAGAATCCTTCGGCTTCCATCTTCGCAAAGGCGGGGAGGAACGAACGACTCTCAGCGTGGATGCCCGAAGCCATGAAATATTTCTTGATCGCAGTCACTCGGGCCAAAGCGGCTTCCATGAAAATTTCCCCTCCCGGCATGCGGCTGCACTCGATACTGCGCAGGGTACGATCCTATTACACATCTTTCTGGACCGCTGCTCGGTGGAAGTGTTCGCCAACAACGGCCTGACCTGCCTCTCGGACCTTATCTATCCCTCTGCTGAAAGCCTCGGGCTGGAATTTTTCACCACAGGCGGCGGAGTTCACATCCGGTCATTGGATATTTATCACATGGCCGAAACGAAGACCCATTAAAAACAAGGAGATTGAATGTTCACATCCTCTTTGAAGGTGGCCCTATGAAAAACACCTCCCCCATTTACGGTGCCATTGAAGGCGGCGGCACCAAGTTCGTATGCGCGGTCGGGTCGGGACCCAACAACATCCGCGCCGAAGCGCGCTTTGAAACCACCACACCCGAAGAGACCATGAGCCAGGTGGTGGAGTTCTTCAAACAGCAGGAAGCCAACACCGGGAAACTGGCCGCGATCGGATTCGCCTGCTTCGGTCCGCTCGACCCGAACCCTGACTCTCCCACCTACGGCTATGTTCTCCCGACCCCCAAACCCGGCTGGACGAACGCCAACGTGGTCGGTATGTTACGCAACGCATTTCAGGTTCCCATCGCATTCGACACCGACGTAAACGGCGCGGCGTTGGGCGAGTGGCGCTGGGGCAAGGCCCAGGGACTGAAGACCTTCATCTACCTGACGGTGGGAACGGGTGTTGGCGGCGGTGCGTACGTGGAAGGCAACCTCCTGCACGGCCTGGTCCACCCGGAGATGGGACATATATTCATCAAACACGACACAGCCCGAGACCCGTTCGAAGGCGCCTGCCCGTTCCACGGAGATTGCTTCGAAGGGCTGGCCTCGGGTGTCGCCATCGAGAAGCGATGGGGGCAGCGCGGCGGGACTTTACCCGCCGATCACCCTGCCTGGGACCTCGAAGCGGATTACATCGCGCAGGCTCTCGCGAATTACTCACTGACCCTCTCGCCGCAGCGCATCATCATCGGCGGCGGGGTCGGCTCACTGGAGCACCTGCTGCCCAGGGTCCAGAAGCGGACGCGTGAGATCATCAACGGCTACATCCAGTCGCCGGTCATTCTGGAAACCATTGAAGCCTATATCGTCAACCCCGGGCTGGGCAACCGCTCGGGCATGCTGGGCGCCATTGCGCTCGCCGAACAATCGCTGAAGAAGAGATCATGATCGACATCCATCACCTCGAAATCGAATCAAGAAAATCATTGACCCGCATCCTACCGCGCGTGGAGCAGGACCTCAAACGTTCCATCGCCAAAGACCCTCAAGGCTGGGCGCAATTCACCGACCGGCTGGGCCGGAACTTCCCGGCGCTGCTGGGCCTGTACGCCGAAGTCTACAGCGACCGCTATGATTTCTTCCATCACCTGGAAGACCTCGTGGCAAGCATGGCGCGCTCGTGGTTCAGCCGCCCGCTGGACCTGCGTGAGCTGGATCGATCCCGCGAACAGGATCCGCAGTGGTTCCAATCCAACCAGATGCTGGGCGGCGTGTGTTATGTGGACCTCTTCGCAAAAAATCTCGATGGCATCCGCAAAAAAATTCCCTACTTCAAGGAACTCGGTCTTACCTACCTGCACCTCATGCCGCTCTTCAAAGCGCCCGAAGGCGAGAATGACGGCGGTTATGCTGTCAGCAGCTACCGCGAGGTGAATCCCTCCCTCGGCACGATGAAGGAACTCTCAACACTTGCGCGTGACTTCCGCCGGGCGGGCATCAGCCTGGTGGTGGACCTGGTCTTCAACCACACCTCGGATGAACATATCTGGGCCCAGCGCGCCAAACAGGGCGATGAAGAATACATGGACTTCTATCGCATCTTCCCCAGCCGCGAACTGCCCAGCCTCTACGAGCGGGACCTGCGCGAGATCTTCCCTGAAGAACACTCCGGCGCCTTCTCGCCCTTCATCATCAACGGCCGGGAGCACTGGGTATGGACCACCTTCCACTCCTATCAATGGGACCTGAACTATGCCAACCCGGCGGTCTTCAACCGCATGGCCGAAGAAATGCTTTTCCTCGCCAACCAGGGCGTGGAAGTATTACGCCTGGATGCCGTGGCCTTCATCTGGAAACAACTTGGCACCAACTGCGAGAACCTGCCTCAAGCGCACACCCTCATCAAAGCCTTCAACGCCGTGGCGCGTATCGCCTCGCCTGCTCTGCTCTTCAAATCCGAAGCCATTGTGCATCCCGACGATGTGGTCAAATACATCTCGCTGGAGGAGTGCCAGGTCTCCTATAACCCACTGTTGATGGCACTGCTGTGGAACTCGCTCGCCACCCGCGAGACCCGCTTATTGGGTCAGGCTTTGGCAGCACGCTTCAAACTACAGCCCGGCACAGCCTGGGTCAACTATGTCCGCGTGCATGACGATATCGGCTGGACCTTCTCGGATGAAGACGCCGCCCACTTCGGCGTGAACGGGTACGATCACCGCCGCTTCCTCAACGAGTTCTACCGCGGACGTTTCCCCGGCAGTTTTGCGCGCGGACTGCCCTTCCAGGAGAATCCCTCCACCGGCGATTGCCGCATCAGCGGCACCGGCGCGTCGCTGGCGGGACTGGAAAAAGCATTGAACGAAGAAGGCGAACGCGAAGTGGAACTTGCCATCCGTCGCATTCTGCTTATCCACGGCGTCATCCTGGCTGTGGGCGGCATCCCGCTCATCTACCTCGGCGATGAGATCGGCACCCTCAACGACTACACCTATCGCGACGACCCCGCCCACGAACGAGACAGCCGCTGGGTCCATCGCCCGCGCGCCGATTGGGACAAGTACAAAAAGCGCCACAACCTGCACTCGCTTGAAGGACATATCTTCCACGGCTTCCACACGTTGATCGACCTGCGCAAACAGAACACGGTCTTTGCGGGCGGCGACCTGGAAGTCGTGCCCACCGAGAACGACCACATCCTCGGTTTTATGCGCACGCATGCCGGAAAACGCGCCATGGTCTTCGCGAACTTCTCCGAATCCCCGCAGACCCTTCCCGCGCGTATCATCGAACAGTATGCGGTCACCAGCCTGAAAAAACTTCACGGCCGCAGCCACATCTCCATCAAGAACGTGCTCACAGTCGAGCCGCTGGATTTTGTCGTCTTCGGATAAACTGTCGCACGCGCAGGAACCGCCCCGTCGTTTGACGGGGCGGTTTTGTTTCCAAAAGCATCCTGTGATACCATTTTCGGGTGAATTTCTCCCCCATCACCCCGGACCTCTTCATCGGGTCCACGCCGCGAAGCGCAGACTATGATCTCCTGCGCAGACTCGGCATCCGGCTTGTCATCAACATGCGCATCGAGCGGAGGCCCTACAGTGACCCGCATCCGACTCCCATGGAGCGGCTCTGGCTCCCCACCTTTGATTCGCCGCTGCTGCCGATCCCCATCCACCCGCTGATCCGTGGAGCGCGCGCTGCCCTGGACATTATTCAAAAAGGCGGAAAGGTCTATGCCCACTGCGCGCATGGCATCCATCGCGGTGTGACCATGGGAGCCGCCATCCTCATCGCCCAGGGATATGCGCCCCTGGCCGCAATGGACTTGATCAAGTCCCAACGTCCGCAAGCCGACCCGTATGCGTTCTACATCCGCCCGCGCATTGTGAAGTTCGCAGAGCAATGGCGGTCTGCCCAGCCCTCCAAAGGTCAATCATGAAGCGATCCATTCTTTATTCGTTGCTGTTCAGCCTGATCCTCGCCGCCTGCGTACCGCAAGCCGCGCCTCGCCCCACAGCCTCCCCAACCCACACCCCGTCACGGTTGGTGCCGACCCCGAGATACAACATCCCGCCCACCAGTACCGAGACCCCAACGCCCACCGCCACTCTCACGGTCACACCGACCTTCGCGCCGCCCACTGAAACGCCTTCAGGCCCCACCGAAACCCTCGAACCCATCACAGACGACTGGATGAACCTGCCGGTGGTTCCGCAAGTGTATACCAGCGTCCGGGATATTTATCTGCTTGGGCAAAGCCTTGGCAACGACCCGACCGCGTTCTCCATTTTTGGTGATTGCCAGGCGCGGCCAGAGGAATTCTTTGGCCCCTTCGAAACCGACCCTGCATTGGTATCCAGCCTGTCGCCGGAGTTGCAGGAGGTGGTCCAGCAATTCCAGGGCTCGTTCAACCGCGAGAGTCCCACCGCACAGGATGCCACCACTCCCGGCGCCTTGCTCTGGGACCAGTGGCATCGCGGCGAATACGGATGCCAATCCGGCGAGACCCCGGTCTCCTGCGAACTGCGCATCCATCGCCCGTCCTTCGTCATCATCCAGATCGGCACGCACTTTGAATCGCGCAACCGCGAATACCTGAATACCATCATTTCACAGTTATTGTTGCAGGGAGTGGTCCCGATCCTCGCCACCAAAGCGGACAACCGCGAACTCGACAATCGTGTCAACTTCGATATTTATGTGCTTTCCACCAAGTTCAACCTGCCGCTCTGGAATTTTTGGGCTGCGGTCTCCGGCCTGCCGGACCGTGGTCTGTACGTCATGACGGGACGGGAGGACCAGGGCGCGATCTACCTCAATGATGCGGCCAAGGAAATCCACCGCACCACCGGCCTTGAGGCCCTGAACATCGTCTGGCGCGTGGCAACGGGCAGGTAAAAAAACACGGGCGAAAAAATCGCCCGTGTGGAAAATGATATAAATTTACGCTGTGGCAAATTGCCCCCCGGCAGGCTTTCCAAATGTTCTGCTTAACAAAAAGACCATCAGCATCTCAGCCATTGCAATATACAATGGCGCGTTCGATGTTATGCTTAAATTTGTGGAAAGGCAGGGTGTGCCTTCCGCGGAAATCAGCCATTCAGCGGCAGCATGAATAGCAGGGATTGAGATAGTCGCGACTCCAATATACGGAAGGACAATCAGCAAATATATCTGATCAAATCCCCAGGCAGCGATTGGAATGGATAGCGCTGTAAACACAATCAACAGCGGGTGAAAGGGTTTTTTATATTTCAGTGGTTCGCCAAATCGCAAACTTCCCAAAACGAGTAAAACCTCCAATAAGAGATAAGATCCCCAGAAATACAACCCCAGATGGAACAAGATAACTCTGAGCACCAAACCGGTGACAGAAAGCACCAACAGACTAAACAGGATGGGATGATTTTTCAGGTAAGTTTCCAGATCTTCGAAAGAAATTTTGATCGTCATGGCAGCCTCTTTTCTGATGAGAGAAACCAGGTTTCTCCAGGATTGTGCCGCTCGCATTCGAGCGTATTGGCTGTCATTATCGAGTTTTTCATCACCCAAAACAACTGTGGATTCCACGAGGTTGCCGGAAATCTCCCCTGTGCGCTTGTCCAGATTAAGGATCAACTCCACTCGTGACGTCACCTGCATTTTGATGTAAATATTTTTCAGGTGAAATTCAACGGTCCGTTCAGAAATTCCAAGGGACAACGCGATCTGCTTGTTGCTTTTACCCATTAAAAGCAACTCCACCACCTGATTTTCCCGCGGGCTTAATACAATGGTCATGCCACCTTCATCCTTTCAAAGGCGGCGCGTCCTTGTCATACACAAAGACCTGCACATCCATGCCGTCCGAATTCAACATCTCGATGGCGGGCTGAAAGGTCGCATCCTTGATCTTCTGCATCTCCCCCGCAGGCGCGTACACCGAAAGCCGCGCTTCTTCATCCGACATCTTCGCCGATCTCACTTCCGCACTGGCACACGCAGCCTTGATAAGGTCTGTCATTTTTTGAATGGCATCGTCAATGGACATAAGCGGCTCCCTTTATGGTTTAAAGATTATATAGTCAAAATAGGGACTTCGGAAGTCTGGCCGCATCACCCAAATTGGGGAATGAATTAACTCGGGTTCAATTTTGCAACGGTCACGCCTTCGCCGCCTTCGGTATGAGCGCCCTCCTCAAAGGACTTGACATAGGCATGTCCGCGCAGGGCGTCGCGCACCGCCTGCCGCAGCTTGCCCGTCCCTTTGCCGTGAATGATGCGCACCCACGGCAGCCCCGCCAGATAGGCCTGCTCCAGGTAACGCTCCATTTTGTCGAGCGCATCCTCAGACATCAACCCGCGCAGGTCCACTTCCATGCCGGGGGATGTGGCCGATGGCCGGTTGACCGTGGACGACACGGCTGGCTTCCTGCCGCCATCCGCTTTCTTCGGCTCGGAAGCAGGCTCGCCATTGCGCCGGAGCAATTCAGACATCTTCGCCCGCACGCGGATCGTCCCGATCTGCACCTCCGCATCCGACTCACCGAGAGCGGTCACCACCCCATCGGCATTCAAGGTGCTGACGGTGACCTTTTCGCCCAGTTTCAGCGCCGTGTTGGAGGTCGATCGTTCAGCCTGCACCGGCGAGCGTTCCACCGGCGCTTCCACCTTCTCTTCCATCTTTTCCATCTTCTCTTCAATGGCTTTGATGGCCTGCAAAGGCTGGCTGGCCTTCTTAAGCTGCGACTTCAACGAGTCGATGTTACGCTTGAGCACGGCCACTTCGAGTTCGCCCTCGGCGCGGGCCTTGGCGAGGGTCTCGCGGCGTTCATCTTCGATCTTTTCGAGACGCTTCTCCAGGTCCAGGTTCTGTGCCTCGAGGCGGGCGCGCTGTTTCTCCAGCTTCTCGCGCTCACGCGAAGTGCGGTTGCGCTCCTTGCGGATGTCGTCCAGCAGTTTGTCGGCGCGCAGGTCGAGCGGGTTGATCTCGGCTCTGGCCGATTCGATGATGGCTTGCGGCAGCCCGAGTTTTTGAGCAATGGCCAGGGCGTTGGAGCGGCCCGGGAGTCCAATGGTCAGCTTGTAGGTGGGGCGAAGCGTTTTGATGTCGAATTCCAGCGAGGCATTGACCACAGCTTCCGTCGAATGGGCGAAGGTCTTTAATTCGGGATAATGCGTCGCGACCAGGGTCATGCAGCCGATCTCAAGCAAATGACTGAGGATCGCGCGCGCAATGGCCGCGCCCTCCTGCGGGTCGGTCCCGGAGCCGAGTTCGTCGAAGATGACCAGCGAGCGGTGATCGATCTGCTTGAGGATGCGGATGATGTTAGTGATGTGTCCGCTGAAGGTGGAGAGCGATTGTTCGATGGATTGCTCGTCGCCAATGTCGGCATAGACCGAGTGGAAGAAGGGCAGTTCCGAGCCGCTCTGCGCCGAGATGTGCAGGCCGCTCTGAGCCATCAACACCAGCAAGCCGACCGTCTTGAGCGAGACGGTCTTGCCGCCTGTGTTCGGGCCGGTGATGACAATGGCGCGCGTCCCTTCGCGCGGGTCCACATCGACAGGGACAACGGTGGCTGAATCAAGCAGGGGATGGCGGGCCTGAAGCAGGCGCAGGGTGAAGGAAGAAAGAGGAGCGTCTTGATTCTTTTTTCTTTCGTCTCTCCTCTCATGGAGGATCGGCTCGCTCGCCCGCAGGTCATCGGCATACTTTGCCTTTGCGAACGCCAGGTCGAGGACGGCCAGATTCTCCACGCCGTATTTCATCTCGACCGCATGCGCACCCACCAGAGACGAGACTTCGGCGAGGATCCTGCGTTCCTCGTCGCGCTCGGCCAGTTGCAGTTCGCGGATCTCGTTGTTGGCTTCCACAATCGGCAGCGGTTCGATGAAGAGGGTCGCGCCGCTGGAAGACTGGTCGTGGACGATGGCTTTGATCTTGCCTTTGAACTCGGCGCGCAGGGGAATGACATAGCGCCCATCGCGCTGGGTGATGATGGACTCTTGCAGCATGGACACGGTCTTGGAGTCGGTCACGTATCTTTGCAAGCGGCTCATCAGGCGGTCATGGGCGACGCGCAGGTTGCGGCGGATATCCGCCAGTTTGACCGACGCGGAATCCAGCACTTCGCCGCGTTCGGAAAGCACGCGCGTGATGGCATCCACAATGCCGTGCGAGTCGGGCAGCCCCACTGCGATCTGAAACAGGCGTTGGAACTCAGCCTCCTTCTTCTCGAAGGTCTTTTTCAACTCGCGGCAGGCGATGAGCGTGGATTTGACATCCAGCAGGGCTTGCGGGTCGAGCACGCCGCTGCGGGCGGCCAGGTCCGCGGCCGGGCGGATGTCGTGCGCCGCGCCGATGCTCACATCCTGGGTCGAAAGCAGCCTGCGCGCCTCGGTCGTTTCGGCCAGGCGGGAAACGGCCAGGTCGTAGGAGTGGGTGGGTTCGAGTTCACGAGCCAGTTCCATCGAGGCGGAAAAATCGCAGTAGCCTGCAAGTTTGTCCAGGATCTTGGGATATTCGAGTACGTTGAGTGTCTTGCTGTCCATAATAGGCGATTATACTTTGGAGTGGAACGAGTCTATAGACCTGTTCCACTCCAAAGGAGACAACCATGAGACTCAAAAACAAGGTCGCGATCATCACCGGCGGCACGTCCGGCATTGGGAAGGCCACCGCGCTTCTTTTCGCAGACGAAGGCGCGGACCTGGTCATCACCGGCAGGCGCACAGAGTTGGGCAGAGCCGTCGAAGCAGAATGCAGGCAGAAGGGAGTCCGATGCGTTTTTGTAGAGGCGAATCACTCGAACGAAGAGGACTGCCAGAGAGTCGTCAACGTTGCGCTGCGGGAATTCAAACACATCGATATCCTGTTCAACAACGCGGGCATCGTCACACGCGGCACGGCGGAGACCACCAGCGAAGAGGTCTGGCAGGGCACGCTCGATATCAACATCACCGCCGTGTGGCGCATGTGCAGGCTGGTCATTCCACACATGCGAGAACAGGGCAGGGGCGCCATCGTCAACAACGGCTCAGACTGGTCGGTGGTGGCGGGACGCGATGCGCTGCCCTACATTGCCAGCAAGGGCGCGGTCGGCATGATGACCAAGGCCATGGCGCTCGATCATGCCCGCGAAGGCATCCGCGTCAACGCGGTCTGCCCGGGTGATACGTTTGTGGACCGCTGGATGGAGAGAGGCTATTTCGAAGGCGATGACGGTATCGCACTGGAGCAGGCCCTTAAAGAAGCCAGCGACTACCTGCCGATGGGACGCTTCGGCACACCGGAGGAGATCGCGAAGGCGGTGTTGTTCCTGGCTTCGGATGATTCTTCCTTTGTCACCGGCCACCTGCTGTTGGTGGATGGTGGTAACACCGCACAATGAGCATGGCAGGACCTGGAGATCGGATGCGAAAGAAGATTATCATCGCGGTCATTGCGCTCGCCCTCACAGCGGGCGGAATATTCACCGTCACCCATACGCGCCTGCTCAAGGCTTCGCCCAACATCGTCATCATCCTCACCGACGATATGGACAATGCGCTCCTGCCCTATATGGAACAGACCAATCGATTGATCGGCGCACAGGGCGCAACCTTCAGCAATTACTTCATCCCCACGCCGTTGTGCTGCCCGTCGCGCACCTCCACCCTGCGCGGACAATATTCTCATAACACCGATATTCTGGAGAACACGCCCGGTTTTGCGCGCTTCTTCAAACTCGGCGAAGAAGAAAATGCCCTGCCGGTCTGGCTGAGCGAAGCCGGGTACAAGACCGCCCTGTTCGGAAAGTACCTCAACAACTATCCCGTCAACGCCGGCCGGAATTACGTCCCGCCTGGCTGGACGGATTGGGCAGCCTTCCTCAGTAACAAGGATGAAGGCGATTTTTATTACAACTACATCATGAACGAGGACGGCGCATTGGTGGAGCACGGGCAAGCGCCCGAAGATTACAGCACCGATGTGATCCGCGCCCGGTCGCTGGCTTTTATCGAACAGAGGGCGGAGGATGATGCCCCGTTCTTTCTCTTCGTCTCGGTCTATGCGCCTCATGGCCCGTCGACGCCTGCTCCACGCCATTTGAATGTATACAACGACCTGACCTATCCCCAAAGCCCGTCCTTCAACGAGGCCGACCTGAGCGACAAGCCGCAGGTCATCCGCGCCCTTTCAGAGACCGGCGATGAATTCGACGAAGGCGATGCCAACACCATTTTCAGGTCACGCGTCCGTTCTGTGCAGGCCGTGGATGAATTGGTCGCAGACCTGGTCCACACGCTTGAGCAGAACGGTCAACTCAACAACACCTATATCTTTTTCATGTCTGACAATGGCTTTCATCTTGGCGAACACAAGATCCCCTCCGGCAAGGGTACGCCTTATGAAGAAGACATCCGCGTGCCGCTCATGGTACGCGGACCGGGTATTGAAGCAGGCAGGCAGGTCACTCAGATGAGCGCCAATATAGACATCGCCCCCACCATCGCCGATATCGTCGGCATCCGCACACCTGACTTTGTGGATGGCCGCTCCCTCGTACCCTGCCTGACAGGCAAAACCCCGGACGAACGAAAGGCTTTGCTGATCGAGTTCGGGTATAAATTTGAAAGTTCCCTGCTGGATGCGCAGACCATCTCTTTCGGTGGCCTGACAGAATCCAGCCTCAAAGATCCGGAAACTGATAATATTTTGGCAGACGTGGAGGGCGGAAATTTCCGCGGCATCCGCGCGCAGGATTTTGTGTATGTTGAATACCAGAACGGCGAGATTGAGTTCTATGACCTGCAGGCCGATCCGTATCAGCTGGAAAACCTCGCAGGCGGGTTAAGTCAGGAAACGCTCGAGGCCTTGCACACACACCTGGCAGCGTTGATGACCTGTTCCGGCGGGGAATGCCGCGCCCTGGAAGAAAATTTCAACCTCTCGATCAAGTGATCGAGATCCAATAAGGAGAATTCATGATCGTCGTATCCGACATGATGGGAACCCTGACCACCGGCTCACCCTTCCTCGGGCTGGTGGATTGGGTCAAACACAACCAAAGCAAATTGCGCGCGAACTGGTACATGGCGTCCATTACGCCTTCGTACCTACTCGCCAAACGCGGGTTGATCGACTGGCAGGCCTGGGGACAGAAGTTGATGGTGGACAGCCTCGCTTATATCAAGGAGGCTACACCGGAAAACGTCCGGCAGGCTTCCGAATGGGCGGTGGAGCATGATCTGTGGAAGAAGCGCCGCGAGGATGTGGTTGCACAGTTGGTCAGGCATCGCGAGGCGGGCGCAAAGGTGTACATTGCCAGCAGCGTGGCTGAACCTTTCATCGAGCCGTTCGCCCGCCGCATCGGTGCGGAGACCATTGGCACACCGGTAAAGATCGTGAATGGACGATTGCAGATCGTCGGCGAACTGGCGGCGAATGAAAAAAAAATCGAGCAGGTGCTCAGCCGCCTCGGCGTGGAGCGCGTGGATATGGCTTATGGCGACACCATCCTCGACGTGCCCATGCTTGAAAAAGCAGACCACCCGGTGGCGGTGTACCCGGATGCAAAATTAAAGGTCATCGCCCAACAACGCGGCTGGGAGATCATCGGCGATACACCAAAATACGGATAATCCCATGCACAAATTTGACGAGTTCATCCACAAGGAAATTGCGCCTCTTCTCTCCGCCGGAGAGGGGATCGAGATCACGGGCTTTCTCTACACCAAATCCTTAAAGCAGGTTTTGGTCAGCGGCGGTTTGAGCCTGATGGGAGATGGGTATTTTTTCGCCGCCCTCACCCGCAGGAGAATGTTCGTCATTGCCACCGAGATGGGATTCGCCTCACTGAACATGGTGAACAAAGGACTGGGCGAAATTTTGTATTCGGATATCAAGTCGGTCAAGCCAAGTGGATTCCTCAACCAGAAGATGATCGCCATTGAACTCAAAGACGGGCGGGCGCTCGTTTTTCGCTTGAATTCGCTGGCCACCCACTACGCTTCGGGACAAAAACTGTTCATCGAGGCGTTGGTGAAATTTCAAAAAGCAATATGATATTATTAGTTATCTGAATTGCTGAACATAAAATATGTGAGAATTGTATCTAAGACCCTATCCGTAAATAGGGATGGACATTAACAAAAAGACACTCCTGATGCAGAATTGCAGGTGCGACCCAAACAACCTGCAAGGAGTGTCACATGAGT
>Ga0268298_10001926_pt1 | contig 23534 bp, 18 predicted proteins | sample WWTPWeurt_MetaG_FD_194462 | JGI IMG/M metagenome (GOLD analysis project Ga0268298, IMG submission 194462) | Activated sludge microbial communities from WWTP in Nijmegen, Gelderland, Netherland - WWTP Weurt | ecosystem: Engineered > WWTP > Aerobic digester > Activated sludge | place...
AAAAATCATCGCGACGCATGCGGCGCATGCGGGTTGCGGGAGAGGCAGACTGGACTTGCTTCATGGGGGTCTCACAGTGCTTACATCCGGAAACGAATTGTAGTGGGAACTTTCCCCCCGGCGCACGCACTAACGAACAGATGGTGATGAGCCATCTCCCGCTACACCTCCCTGAGCGGGTGCCTTGAGCAAGCAAGGCATTTTGACCCCCGGCCTCCCCTCGCCGGGGGTTTTTTATGTGTACGTTTCCCTACGATCTACACAAGAATTTCAAATAAACGAAAACAGCAGCAATATTCGTCGATTTGATCAGGTCGCTACGATTTCCCTGCAGCTAGCCTAGCGATCTTCTCTCGTCTTAACCGCCGAACCCGAATCGTTCGACCTACCCTCAAGAAGCCTCCAACCCACGTAGCGTCGCCAAAAAGCCTGGATTGGCTGATTGATCCTTGTATAGGTTTTGTGAAAATAATCGGTGTACCAGAAGTGCCGGTCTACATTGACCGCCAGAAGCGTACCCAGCATTTTTGAGCTGCGGGGTATCTTCGCCTCCTGGAGAAGCCAGCGGCTCATCTCAAAAAACGGCAGCAATCGCGAAAGGGTTCCGGTGGAGTCCGCGCGCACCAGCAGCAGATAGTTGGCACCGGGCGTCTGATCTCGAACCATGAGTACGCGTGGTATCTCGGCATGGCCGCCAAAGCGCAGCGTAGCCGCGCAAAAAGCCAGATCGTAGGCATGAAAGGAGGTCAGCGGAAAAGAGCGCTGCCCCGCCTCGGTACGAAACACGCCGTACATCCGGCTGTTGTCGCCCGGAGCCGCCAGATAGCGCCGAATATTGTCCTCGACATCACCGATCAACGGAAAGGTTGCGTTGGACAGCCCGGTCGGCTTGCCTTTCATTTCGAACTCTATGCGCGGCGTCGCCAGTACGATATCCGGATTCGCATCAAGCACTTCGATGCAGCTGCGCACAAAATCAGGGTGCCAGCGGTCATCACCTGCTGCCCACATGAAATATTCCGTCTTGGCACTACGCAACAGAAAACCGAAATTCTGATACTTCAGATTTTTCGGCTGCCGAATATATTCAATCCGGCTGTCCTGACTTGCAAGTTCCAGGCACACAGCCTGGGTATCGTCAGGCGAATTATCATCCGAAATCAGTATTTTGAAATCGCCATAAGTTTGCGCCAGAAGCGTTTCGACCGAAGTGCGCAGCGTAAGGGCGTTTTTATAGGCAGGGATGCCTATCGTGAGTCGCGTAGGGCTGCTAGATTTCATTCTGAGTGCATCCGTCGATAGTATGAGTTCAGTTCATGCTGCCTGGCAGAACGCATCCGAACACTTTCATTCAATTTATCCAGGCTTTACTTCAGCAAAGTCATTTTAAGAATGAAATTATTTTTCATCCAGAAACAAAGACCGCCACCGGGGAACAAGGCCTGCCGGCATTCTGGATGTACGAATCTTCTGCATAACATCGGCCTGGCGCTGATAGCGACGAGCGTCCTGATTGCTCACCAATTTATCTATACGGTTTTCCAGTTCTTTCAGGTTGTCACCCAGTTCGCCAATATCCCCAAAGTGGGTCTCAAGATCATCAAATATAGGCGAACGCAATGCGATGAGCGGTTTTCCTGCAGCGACCGCATCCAGCAAGGTACCACTTGCAGAATATCGATAAAGCTCCGGACTATAAGGCATGCACACGTAGTCCACAGCCTCGAGTGCCGCGCGAAACTCGGCGCGACTGATTTTTTTCCGGCTCGGCTGGCGCGCAAGGCAGGAAAGGTCGAGATCATATCGCTCCGGAGGCAACCAGCCGATTGCGTGAAACTCGATCTTTCCGGCAAACCGACGCGTCAGACTACGGGCGAGATCGACGAAACTGTCGAAACCTTTTTTGGTCTCCGCCGCGCCGAGAAAACCAATTCTGAGCGGACGCGAAGCCTCGGCATCGTCAAGAATCGACGCTGCGCTTTTTGCGGAGTGTGAATTTCCTTCTGCGGTTGGCAGCGGGTGAGGCAAGGAAACCATCTGTTGCGCAAACTCAGGCGCGACCTCGAGCAATGCCTCGCGGATGGAGTCCTCCAGCACGACAAAGCGCGTCATGGCGGGTGCCGCAAGCATTGCCGAGCGCAATTGAGTCGCGCGAATGAGAGGATTGCGGGCACGCCAACCCGCAAGCTCGGAGCCATTGCCGTGCAGAACCGCGGCCAATTGCCTGAATGCTCGTGGATAGCGCAAGCTATTGAGACGAAGCGCATAAAGCGTCGCCGGGGCGATGTCGGCAAGAATAAGCTTGCCCTCTTCTTTGGCGCGACTGAAAACCTGCTCAAGGTTGCGATAATCCGCCTTGAGGCGGGCCATGAACCGGGTTCCCGGCGGCGGAGGCTCAATCGGAATGATCTGCGCCTTATGCCAGATATCCTTTGATACAAGCTCGGCAAGGCCATCAAGGTGGCCTTTTTCGGCGGCAACCACAAGCTTGCAGTCCGGATCTGCAGCTAATGCTGTTTCTATTATTCCGGCGTTCACCGGAACATGAGAAAGACCATGATTGAACGGATCGACAAAGACAATCATTCCCGAATCGGCTTCAATTTTGCTCACGCTGCTCATTTGGCGTGCTCCGCTGCAGCAGCCTCGTGAATCGCCAGAATCCTGGCTGAAATGGCCGTCTGCGCGTAAATTTCTTCAATTTTCTTACGGCCGGCACGGGCGATTTCCGTAGCCAGCGACTCATCGCCCGCCAGTCTCGAGAAAGCCTCTGAAAACTCGTCACGGGTATTGGCGATAAGCAGATCCTGATCGTGCCTGAGCTCCAGCCCCTCGGCCCCGATGGTCGACGACACCACGGGTAATTGCCATGCAGCGGCTTCGAGGATTTTTATTCGGGTGCCTCCGCCGCTGCGCAGCGGAACAATTACCGCATCTGCCCACTGGTAATGCTCATCGAGAGACGGCGCATCGGAAACCAGATCCAGGCCGGCTTTCCTGGTCATATCCACCAGATAAGCGGGCGGACGTCGTCCCACAATACGCCACGTCACTCCCTGGGGAATAGCTCCTGCAACGTGACTCGCCAGACCCTGCGCCAGTAGCTCGAGTGCATCCTGATTTGGTGCATAGTCCAGACTGCCAACGAACAATATTCTGAAGGCCCCTTCCCTGCGTCGCTCAGGCAAGGCGTCAGGGAGCCTTATGCCGTTGGGCATCTCCGCGACATTTCCGTCACCCAGCCGGGCCGCCAATTCGCGACGATCCGCGGCCGAGCACACCAGCACCCGATTGGCCCGTGCAACCACCTGGTTTTCGGCTTTGGCCAGTTTGGCTGCCTCACGCCGCCGAACCGCACTGGTCAGGCGGCCGAGTTGCGGCCGCTGCAGTTCGGTAAGCCGCAGCAGGGCTTTTGACTCGATATCGTCGAGATCGAGCACCAATGGAAGATTTACCGGCAACAACTTGCTGGCAATTTGCATCATGGACAAACGGAAAACATGCGCCTGGTCAAACTGCTCAGCACCCAGCCACGCCTTGATGTCACGCAGCCAAGCCTTTGGCACCCAACCGAGCTCGAGGGGATGCGGCCACAGAAACTGGGCAATTTCGCGGGCACCGGACGGCAATGACCGGATCCTGCCCGCAACGCTGTTTTTATCGTCGTTTCCGAGCCCCCTCACCCAGACTTTTTCGCAAAGACTGCGCATCTCAGGCGGAACGCTCTGTTCAGAAACAGAGGGATTCTGGCTGGCGATAAGCAGCGTCACACGATAGGTCTTCGACAAGGCTTCCAGAGCCATTCCGGCACGCATGCTGGCGCCATTGCCCGACACCATGGGAACAACAGGCGTCAGAAACAGGAGAGATCGCATTTTGGCCCTTCACCCATAACTTCACTTTTCGGCACGCCAGGAAAAATATTGATGCAGCAACTCGTCTTGATCAACATCTGCCCAGGCGGGGAGAATTTATTGAAATACGCCCTGCAATCTAGGCTGTCCGCCAGCCCTTCAGCAATTTCATCACCTCGACGAACAAGGGGTGACGCAAGGCTGCGTAGCCGGCCAGAACGCACACCGCCACGACAGGGCAAACGACCAGGATCAACTGCACATACGAAGCGCTCCACTGGCTGGCCAAGGCAAGAGCCCCCCAGCAACATGCAATAGTCACCGCCGTGATGGGCAGATTAGTCTTGATAACAACCCAATAATCCGCCCAGCCGACATTGAGCATCGGCCAAACCATCAAAGAGCAGCTAAGCGTCGCAAACAGCTGGGTTACGACCAGAGCCACAGCAACCCCGATCAGCCCCCACATCGCGCCGACGGTTACTGCAACGATCCTGAAAATCTCGATGAAGACGATGGCCTTGACCTGTTTATCCATCGACCCCTTGGCCATGACCAGTTCGTACTGAAACGAGAAAGGCAGACCCAGGCAGTATTGCAGGCAGAGAATCTGCAGCGGCAAAACAATACCGAGCCAGTTTTCGCCATAGAGGGCGAGCGTAAGCGGCTCTGCGAAAAAGGCAAGGCCGACAAAAGCAGGCCATCCAAGCCCGGTGACCAAGGCAGCAAGCCGCAAGTGTGTCGCCAGCGGATCACCCTTCTCGCGCTGCAACTGCGAAAAATAGGACAGCGCGACGGCACCAAAGCCGCTCAGCAGGACATCATTGACGTTATTTGCCAGCCCGGCGGCACGCGACATGAGACCGGTCGCCGCAAGGCCGTGCATTCTGCCGAGAAGAAAATCGGAATAGCGCGAGCTGATATCCCAGAGAACCGACAGGCCCGTTGTCTGCGAGCCGAAACGAATAATGTCGCCCCCACCCGTAAAACGCGGTCGGATGATTGCAGGTGCCGGTCCCCAGAGAATCGAAAGTCCCGAGCTGAAAAGCGAGAGGGCCACCGCACCCCAGGCGAGGCTATAGGCACCAAAACCCAGCGAAGCCAGGCCCAGGGTAACGAGGAAACCCAGTGTCAAGGCAATGACATTGATACGGGCCAGGAGATCAAACTGCATCTGGCGCCGGATCAACGCGTTATTCACCGTACCAAAGGGCAGCAAGAACAAATTGAGTGACAGTATGTATACAAGATCCGCGACTTCGTCTGTGCGGAAAAACCGGGCCAGGGGCTTTGCCACTATCACCAAGACAAGACCCAGGCCACCTCCAAGCAGTAAAGTCAGACCAAAGGCGCAGGATTCATGGTGCTTTTCAAGCGTGGGGCTACGGATCAGGAATGCCGAAGCACCAAACTCCCTGAAACTGGTTGCCACGCCAGCAACCGACATGGCCACTGAGAAGGCGCCGAGATCTGCTGGCGACAACAAGCGCGAGACTACGATGGTAGAGATGAACGCCATTACGAAACCGTAATAGCGTTGGAGAGTCGAGAAAATAACAGCGCGCCGGATGGACATGTCTATTTTTATTGACCAGAATAGGAGAAAGCAAGATATGCCAAGCTTTTTAATTCAAAGCGTTTTTCTTCATGCCGCCTTTTTCTGGTGGTTTTCTATTTAAGCCCATTTAGTTGAAGGCGGAGGGGCTTCTAGGTGAGCCATAAAAACCGGTATTCCGGATGCCCGAACCGCAACGCGCCCGGATTACCGTCTGCAGCCCCGGCCGACTGGCGCATCCAAATCCGGCAAAGGCAAGGCAGGCGACCCGCCTCGCCCCCGGCCGGGTTTTCAGGTATTTACCTTGCTTTTTCTTTACCGGTGAGCCCGTAATGGGTCCCGTTTTTGTTCGCCATATCCATCATCAACGCATCCGCGTAAAACTTGGTTGCCCAGTTAGGGTATTGCCAGGGGTGATAGCCGCCGTCGATGGGATGAGAACCCTTGATGCCACCGATCGCATTGCTGTCGCCGCCCAAAAGGGGCTGGGTACGCTTGACGAAGCCGAGGATGCGCGTCGTCGCGTCGCGGTAGCGCGTTTCACCGGTAATCTGGAACAGGCGCCCCCAGTTGATGCCGAGTTGGCAGTCGCCGGTCAGGCAGGACCACTTTACGGTAGGACTCCACTGGTCGTTGAAGCGCCCGGGCATGAAGCCGTCGGCCGGCAGCGCGGCCAGCATCGCGTCACCGATCTTGCGGGCTACAGCCATGAAATCCTCGCGCCCGGCATAGGCGCCAATTTCCATCAGGCCACGCATGGCATAGGCGATCGTGTGGGTATAAGGCTGGGTGCTGTCCTGCAGGCAGTTGGATTCGAGCCAGCCGTTGGCGCGGGCCTGAGTCAGCGCCCATTCGCAGTTGCGTACCGCCGCATCGAGAAAGCGCTTCTCGCCGGTGATTTCGTGGGTGCGTGCCAGGCCCCATGCCGAGCGCGTGTTGTAGGTGTTTATCGACGTTCCCGCCATGGTCATCGGGGAGCCGAACTGACGCCAGCAGCCATCGTCGTCCATGATGTCGCACAGCCAGTTGCAGGCGCGCGCCGCGGCATCGCGGTAACGATCGTCCTGCTCTTCCTCAAAGGCGCGCACCCAGCCGAAGATCACCTGCCCGGTATTGAACACGGTGGGCTTGTCGGAGTCGCCGAGGGCACCGGCAAGCACGCCTCCGCCCGGCAGCTGGATGTCGATTTCCCAGTCGGCCATGCGACGGGCCCGCACACGGGAATCCTCGTCGCCGGCGATGTCGGCATAGCGGTAGAGGGTGGGAATGATGTAGCCGGTCGTCTCGGGGTAGGACGGCGCCCAATGGCGCGATTTCACGAGATAGGTCTGGGCCACGCCTCCGTTTCCGGTGACGTCCTGTGCATGCTTCAGCCAGGCGATCGCCGCATCGAGGTGGACGCGGTTGTCTGCCGGCGTGGTCATGCCGATGCCGAACTTGTCTTTCAGTACAAGCTGTTTCTGGCGGAGGGTTTCGCTGATACTCATCGCGGTTTCCAGGTCTGATTCAAGAGAGCTTTTGGGGTCAGGCGTTTGGCCTTGCTGCCGTTCTGCCTGACCCATTGCTTGAGGGCTTTGACGCTCATCGCCCCCCCGATTTCGCTGAGGCGTCCACGACTTCGTCGAGCAGGCGGGCAAAACGTGCGGTGATGGCCTTGCGATCAAACTGGGCAAGGTAGGCATCGTCGGAATCGACGGTTTCGGGAACCGGTTTCTTCAGCCATTCGCGCAGCATTGCTTCGCAGGCCTCGGCCGATTCAGCCGGAACCGCGCGACCAAGCCGGGCCCGCTCGATGATCTGCTGGGTGGCGCCGGGATCGCACAGGGCAAAGATGGGGCGCCGCACCGACACGTATTCGAACAACTTGCCGGGAATCACACCGTCGGAGGTTTCGCCGGTATCGACGATCAGGAGCAGATAGTCGCAATTGACCTGGGCGTTCATCGCCTCGGCGTAACTGACGTCACCGGCAAAATCGTAGAGATGGGCGATGCCGTACTCGGAAAGGATCTGGTCGTAGCGCTGGCGGATCGACGGCTCGACCCCGCCCAGAATGCGCACGCGCACATGGCTGACCGCCGCCGGATCAGCGCGGTGGATGCGCCCGAGCGCTTCGGCGAAGGCGTAGCCGCGGCGATTCTTGAACAGCCGCCCCGTGTAAACAAACTCGACGGTGTCCTGGGTAAAAGGCCGGGTCCGCAGGCGGTCGCCGTAGAGTTCGGTGTCGTAGCCGTTGGTGAGGGTTTCCCAGCGCGCCTTGATCGTCGGGTGAAGGCGTTGCATGTAAGCCGTTTTCGGCTCCGACACCGTCACCACGACGTCGGCTTCCTTGAGCAGGCGGCGCTCCATGCGCAGTTCGAGCTTCTTGCGCCACTCGGGCACCCATTCGCGCAGCACGTCGCCGTACCAGAGGTCGCGGTAATCGGCGATCCACGGCAGGCCAGTTTCACGCCGGAGATCGTGCCCCACCAGCATGCTGGAGAACGGCGGCAGCGTGGTGTAGATCGCGTCGATGCGGCGCTCGGCACACAGCCGGCGTGCGGCCTTGAGCGCTTCGTCAGCCCAGGGGCGGTAGTTGTCGGGTACGTCCACAAAATTGCGCATCACCCAGCGGGTGAAGTCGTGGGCGTGATCCATCAGCCCGCCACTGCGCTGGGACGACATCGGGCGCGGCGCGGGCTGAACGCCAGCAGCCGGCACAGCGGCCGGACTGACCGCGGCAGAGGGCTTGCGGCCAAGCAGACGCTTCACGGCATCGGCGATTTCGACCTCGCGGTTGCGCAAGCGCAAACGCACCACCTCGACGCCGTCGGCAATCTCGGCCATCAGCGACGGGTCGTAGTTGCCCTCGGTGCCCGAGGGTTCGAGGGTAATGACGATCGAGCGCCAGCCATATTGCCGAAGCTGTTCGACAAACTTGACCGTGCGGATTCGTCCGATGGTCTTGAGTGGCGGAAATTCGCCCGCGATCACCAGCAGGGTGCGCGGCTCAGACATTGTGTTCTCCCTTTGACTGCAACTTCCGGCACAGATCCTGGAAGATCCGCACCCGGTTTGCCCAGCTGTTTGCCTGTGCGTGCTTCAAGCCGCCGGCCTCCAGCCGGGCGCGCATGGCGTCGTCGCCAAGCACCCGAATGATTGCATCTGCAATTTCATCCACATTTTCGCCATTCACCAGGAGACCGCTCTCCCCGTCCCGCACGGCTTCGACCGCACCGCCGGCACGACCACCGATAACGGCGCGACCGCAGGCATTGGCTTCAAGAAACACCAGCCCGAAGCCTTCCGTATCACCATCAGGCATCGTGCGATTAGGCATCACGAACAGGCTTGCGCTGCGATAGGCGGAAAGCAGGTCGGCATCGCTGACGGCGCCGGTCAGCGTGATGCTGCCCGCAACACCCGAGGCATCCGCCAGGGCCTGCAACTCGGCCCGCTGCGGACCGTCGCCGATGATGACGAGCTGTGCATCGGGGTGCGCCGCACGCACTCGCGCCCAAGCGCTGATCGTCTTGTCAAAACCCTTGCGGGGCACCAGACGACCAACGGCAACCACCAGCCGCTTGCCGCCCAGCCCGTATCGGGCCCGAAAAGCCGGATCATCGTGGCCGGGTGAAAAACGCTTGGTATCCACACCGTTCTCGATCAGGCAAACCCGCTCCGCCGCCACGCCCATCTGCTCGACGAGGGCGCGCTGGGTAAAGCGGCTCACCGCGACGACGGCGTCGGCAGCCCGCAGGTGGGCAACCCGGCGGCTCCCGAAGGAGCCCGCATCAAAGCGGGTCGTGATCTCTTCGCCATGCACGTAAAGCACCATCCGGATGCCCAGCACACGCCGGAAAAACTCGGCAAGCCACGCCGTGGAGGCCAGCTCGCCGATACAGATCACCTTGATTCCGTGCTTGCGGATCAATTGCCAGACCGTCGTCACCACCTTCAGGCGCAAGGGTATGTCGATGGTCAGGAAGCGCCACGCCGAGACGAGCTTGTTGGCAGGCGGCGGCGCCATCTCGGGGCGCAGCAGGTCGAGCCGGTAAATCGGAAAGGTGCAGGCAGCGTCGTGGGCCTCCCAGCCGGGAATCTCGACGCCGTCCTGGTAGTGGCGACGGGTGGCCAGCGCCACCATGTTGCCCTCTGGAGCAAAACGGCACAGATTGGCATAAACCGTTGCCGAGCCACCCTGGATGGGCGTAAAAATGCTCGCCACCATCAGGCAGGCTCCCGTTTCGGGCGTCGGGTTGGGCGTCTGGTTCATTCCCTCGCCCCTCACCGGCCCGCCTCGGCCGTGCGCGACAGGTCGGCCAGCACGCCGGCCAGATGTTCGGCGGCGAAGGCCTCGGTCTTGAGCCGTGCGGCTTCCAGGTTGTCCGTGCTGTAGGCCGTGATGGTGATCGCCGCGGCATCATCGCCCCGACCGCGCAAGCGGGAAATCATTTCGAGCACCTTGCTGGCCGCATCGCTGGTCGTCGTCGTCCCATTAACCCAGTAGAAGTGATAGACCGCCGCGTGCCGGTCACCCTTGACATAACCCTCCAGGCGCACCTCAGGCACCGTCGGGCTGTTACGGCTTACATGCGAGGAGATCGACCAGTTCCAGTCGTGGCTCGGCTCCAGCTTGTTGAACACGCTCACCAGCTCGGCCCCCTGGCGCTGATTGCGGTAATAGGCCACGTAAACATCAACCGGCTCGCCCTTGTAGCGATAACGTGCCTGATGAACAGCGCGGGCCCCCTGGAATTCCGGCCGGATGCCGCTCGTGGCAGACGGATCCAGTTCAAGACTGGCCAGGGTGTCGAGGCGAAGCACTGGTACCCGGCTATCACCCTGCTCCTCCATGGCGGCCGCCATGCCATGCCAGGCAAAGGGAATGACTGCCGCCAGCACGCTGGCAGCCAAAACCACCGCAAACGGGCTACCCACCCCCTGCGGCTGCGGATCAACAACCGGCAACGGGTCGCGCCAGCGTGCGCCGACCGCGAAACTTGCAAAAATGGCCAGGCCGAAGATCGCCCAGCCGAGCGTCATGTGGCTCAATCCCTGGCCCCACTCGTTGTCGGTCAGATGGGCGACCATCACGATAACGTAAGCCCGCACCCAGTTTGCAAGCAGCGGCATGACCACGGCCCACGCCATGAAAAGCGCACGCTTGTAGAAGTGGGTGTAAGTCAGATAAGCAAACACGGCTCCGATGAAAACCGATGTCAGCAGATAGCGGATACCGCCGCAGGCTTCGACCACCGACCACTGCCCACTGGGGATGACGAAATTGCGCCCTTCCTGAAAAACAGGGACGCCGGTATAGCGCAAGGCGAGCACCGTGGCGTCGGCAGTCCAGTTCATCAGAACAGGCAAGGCCTCGACCCCGAACGGAACGGCAAACAGCAGAAAACTCAGAGGACCGAGAGTCACCCTCGCTACCTTGTCGCCGGCAACGGCCCACACTGCGCAGAAGAGCATGAACACGATGGAGAACTGGACCACGGCCGCCACCGAAACCATCTCGCCAAGCATGGCCAGCCCACATGCCAGAGCCAATGCCGCCAACCCCTTCCACGACGGGCGGCACGCCAGCCCCCGCAATTGCGGTCGCTTGTTCCACAGCAGGTAGCCAACAATCAACACCACCACATAACCATGGGCGTGGCTCGGCAAGGTTTCCCAGGCCAGCAGCACCATCGCAACATGCGGGCGGAAACTGATGAGGATGGCGCTCCATACAGCCAGAACCAGGCCGGCAGCCAACCATCCGCTGCCGGGATGCGATCCCGCGACCAATGGTCCGGCGGATTTCAATTGACGGTCAATGGATGTCATCGGATTTACTCACTACCTCGAGGCCTTTAGCCGGCCCATGCTGTTGCTAACCACAGGTTGCGTCACACCGGCGACAGCTTCGTCGGCCCGGTAGCTCTTAACCCAGTTTTCCGTCACCACCAGAAGGACCATGAAGTAGTAAGGCATGTCCCAGAAGGCCAGACTGAGGAAAGCCCCCCCGACGGCGAAACCGACAATACTCACTTTGATCATTGCACCGAGTTGACCAACCCACTCCAGATCGGGGCGCCCTCTGGCCACCATGGTCAGCCGCCCCGCCGTACGGTAGGTCAGGAACCAGAACAGCAGGTAAAGGAACAAGCCGATGTAGCCGTGTTCGCCGAGCACCTGGAAGTAGATGCTGTGGGCAACCAGCACATCGCTGGGATCGGGGGCATACATCTGATAGATCAGTGCCGAATCAGTCGTGAAGCCGGCGCCGAAAATCCGGTTGTTGGCAATGTTGATTGCCATGGTCCAGGCATTGATGCGACCCATCGCAGACTGGTCAGTCTCGTAGGTCTGGATGGTTCCCATGCGCGAACTCCACTCGTCAGGCATGAAGAAGATGAGGGCTGGCGAAAGCAGCAACACCACCAGGCCTACGGCAAGCTTGGATTTGCTCCGCCACCACAACATGGTCGCCATCGCAATCATTGCGAGCAGCGCTCCACGCGAGTGACTTCCTATGGCGGAAATGGCGCACAGCAGCATCAGAATGACAATCGAGCGCTTCAACCACTTGATGCCAATTTTTTCAAGCCAGGGCAGCTCCAATAATTTGTCGGCCTGCAGCACCATGTAGTACAGCAGCGGGATCGTGATGATCAGCCCCACCGCGAGTTCATTATTGCCCTCGATGACGGTCGATGGAGGCCCCCACACCCGAAACGCCCCGCCGGTTATGAGAGTAAACCAGCCGCCCTTGGCACCGTAAAAGGCAAGCGAGAGGGCAATCACGCTGACAAGGCCGAGTATCTCTTTCCGTGTCCGCACCACGGCCGCCACCCCAAGCGTCATCACCATGACCTTGATGACGTTGAGGTACATGTTGGTGCTGTCCTCACGGTGGATCGCAAAAGCGGTCGTCAGCCCCATCCAGACCGCAAACAGGATGAACATCCTGATGGGGCCGCTGGAGGGCCAGCGCACATCCTTGGGATTCGCGAGCATCGAGATCACCAGGACGCCGACAGACATCAAGGCAAACGGAATCGAATAGGCAAAGCCCCAGCCGAGACGGTGGGGATTCATCAGGCCGATCCAGACCCATAGCAGTGCTGCTACATAGGGATGCCTGAACGCCTTCATCACGCCGTAACAGAACAGCGCCGTTACCAGAAGATCACGCACTTGCCTTGCCCCAGTCAGACCACAGATACACCACCAGGATGAACCCTCCGAGAAAAATCAGGCCGCAACGCGACTGATCACGTAGCGGAACTTGCCGGACGCCTCCGCCGGCACGACATCCACCAGCTTGACATCAATGGTGACGGCATCGCCGAGCCGGCGTCTCAGGCCGTCCTCAATGCGCGTCACGTCTTCCGCCTTGAAAAGCTTGCCGGGCTCCACGAACACCGTGGTGAGCAGGGTCGTCTCCTGGACGATCTTGAATGAAGCGACGCCCGGAATATCCCGAAGAACATAAATGAGGGCAAGGCCATGCATCACGGTTCCATCTGCAGCGATTACGAAATCGGTACTGCGTCCCTGGATTTCGCTGAGTACCGGCAGGCCGCGCCCACAGGGACACGCATCATCGCTCAGGACACCGACATCGCCCGTGCGATAGCGCACAAACGGATAATCTCTGGTGGCAAGGTGGGTTACGACGATTTCGCCGCTTTGTCCACGGGGCAGCACATTGCCTTCGCCGTCGATGATTTCGACAACGATATCCTCGGCGGTGATATGCATCGAACCTGACGGGCAGGCATGGGCGATGAATCCAGCATCGCGCCCGCCGTAGCCATTGGCAACCGGGCAGGCAAAAACCCGGCTGATGACTTCGCGCTGATGATCGTAAAGGCGCTCGGAGGTCACAAAAACCACCTTGACGCCCAGGTCATCGAGCCGAAGACCCTTTTTCTCGGCGTAGCCGGCGATATGGCTGATTGCCGACGGGTAGCCAAACAGCATCTTCGGCCGCATCTGGCGGATGCGGGCGATGAAGGCCTCGACACGCTCGTCGGACATCTCGAAGGCCGGCAGCAGCTCGGTGCGCATCAGTTTGTCGCGGATCAGGCGCATGCGGTCCTGAGTGCCGAGTTCGATCGGCGAACCCCACACCACCACCTCCGGATCGCCAATATCCACATCCCACCAGCGCGTGGCGCGCCATTTGGCCGCCACGTCGTGGGTAACGCGCTCGGTGCCGATGAAAAAGATCAGCGGCACGCCGCTGGACCCGCCGGTGTTGAAGCGCGCCAGGCCCTTTGCATCGTCGGCGCGCAGCGCGTCCGTATTGTCCTTGATGACGGCCTTGGTCAGGAAAGGCAGGGCCTGGAGATCCGCCGTGCTCTTTACGGCACGGGGATCGAAGCCCGTGCTGGCAAACAGCTCCCGGTAATACGGAACGTTCGCACCAATATCGGTCAGGAAAGCCTTGAGTCGCTCGACCTGCAAGGCGGCGATGCGCTCCGCCGACCACCACTGGGATTCTTCCATTTGCCGCCGCACGCGCACGGTGTCATGTTTCTTGACGCGCTCCTGGAGCGGAAACACAAGCTTGGCGATGAATCGGGTGTAGAGATCAGACATGGCTTTTTCCTGTTCTGCAGGCCTAGACGATAGCGCCACCGGGTTGCAGTACTGCGCGGTATTCGGCAAGAAGTTGCGGACGAACGGATTTCCATTCGTAGCGGGTGACCTGTGCCCGGCCCGCCTCGACAAGACGGGCCGCCAGCGCCTTGTCCCGAAGAAGCGTGAGCATGGCGTCGGCCATGGCCAGATCGTCATCCACCGGCACCAGCAGCGCCGTGCGGCCGTGCTCGACGACATGGGGCACCCCGCCGACACGGGTGGCCACCACCGGCACCGCGCTGGCCAGGGCTTCGAGCAGCGCACCGGGAAGATTGTCGGCACGGCTAGGGTTCAGCAGTATGTCGGCCGAACGAAACAGTTCAGCCATGCGGGCTCGCTCCAGCCGCCCGGTAAAGCACACCTTGCCGGCAATTCCGAGCGCTTCGGCCTGGGCCGCCAGACTGGCCCGGGCCGGGCCCGAACCGGTAACGGACATCCTCGCACCGGGAAAGATGCCGACAAGCCTGGCGAAGGCCTTGAGGGCAACATCGACGCCATAGATCGCCTCGAGATTGCGGGCAAGCAGGATGTGCGGCGCATCAGCGCCCTGCTCCGCCGCAGATCGCGGCGTAAAGAGCTGCAGATCGACAACATTGGGAACGATGCGCGCGGCAAGGCCGTAGCGGGCAAACACCTCAACGAGAAAACCTGAAGGCACCACGATGGCCTGCGCCTGGCGCAAGGACGGAAGCACCCAGCGGGCAGCCCCCGCGAGAAAGGTAGCCGCTTCGCCGCCGTGGTAATTCACGATGACCGGCGTACCGCGCAACCGGGCGATCCAGATCGCCGGTGCGGCAAACAGGTGCCAGGACCAGCCCGAGTTGGCCATCAGGTGCATCAGGTCGGCACGCCCGCAAGCACGCCACAGGGCCACCAGATAAGGCAGCAGGCGAAACAAAGCCCTTACGCCCGGCAGGCGCCCGGCCCATGCGGGCCGATACGGGGCATTGTTCTGCACGAGCTCGACCCGGGCGCCCTCCCCGTCCAGCAGATCGGCCAGTTGTCGGGTCAGGCTGGCCATGCCACCGGCCGGCGGTGGCAGTGGACCGACCAACAGGATGCGCAACCCGGAAAAACTCATCCGGCCTGCCGCCCGATGAGGGCTCGATAGACGTCCGTGTAGTTGCGCACGCTGTTCTTCCAGTTGCGCACTTCCTCGACAAAACGCCGTCCGGCCTGACGCATGGCGGGCCAGTTCTCGCGGCCGTTGAGCATGGCGCTCACGGTATCGGCCAGCGCGCCTGCGTTTCCGGCAGCAAAAAGACGGCCGGTTTCCCCGTCGCGAATCAGTTCGCGATGCCCGCCCACATCCGAAGCCGCGAAGATGCGGCCCTGGGCCATGGCTTCAAGCGGCTTGAGTGGCGTAACCAGTTCGGTCAGGCGCATGGAATGACGCGGATAGACCAAGAGATCGATCAGGTCGTAGTAGCGGCTGACCTCGGAATGGGGCACCCGGCCGGTGAACACCACTTTGTCGGCAATGCCGAGGCGTTCGGCCCGGGCTTTCAGATTGGCGTCCTGAGGGCCGCCCCCGACGAGCAGAATGCGCAAATCGGCGTGCCGGCCCAGCAGCGCGGGAAATGCGTCGAGCAGCAGGTCGAGGCCTTCGTAGGCGTAGAAGGAGCCGACAAAACCCAGCACCGTCTTGCCCGCGAGGCCGAGCTGTTGCTTGAGCGCCGCATCCGGCTCGCCGGACAGTTGGAAGCCTTCCACATCCACCGCGTTGGGGATGACGGTTATCTTGTTCTCGGGAAGCCCTCGGCCAATGATGTCCCGGCGCAGGCCCTCGCAGATGGTGAACACGTGCCCGGCGCGCTTGATGGCCCAGGTTTCCATGGCACGGGTCGCCCGATAGCGCAGGCTGCCTTCGGCCGTGGTGCCGTGGTCAACGGCTGCGTCTTCCCAGAAAGCGCGAATTTCGTAGACCACCGGAATGCCCAGCCGCTTGCCGACGCGAATCGCCGGAATGGCGTTGAGCACCGGAGAATGGGCGTGCAGCACGTCAGGTTTGAGTTCGCGGGCGAGCGCTTCGAGGCGTGCCTCGGTGGCGCGCATCAGGCGCAATTCGTTGATACCCGCGGGGCCGGCCGGCGGCACGGGGCACCGGTAGAAACGCAGGCCATCCACCTCCTCGAGGGCATTGGCCGTGCTGCCTTGCTTGGGTGAGGTGAGATGAAAGGTTTCCCAGCCGAGCGCACGCTGCTCACGCAGGATGGCTGCGGTGCGAAAGGTGTAGCCGCTGTGTAGCGGAATCGAGTGATCGAGAATATGAAGGATGCGCATTTACGGGGCCGTTGCGACTATCGTGAAGGGCGTGGCAGCTGATCGATGGGTATTGCGCAGGAAAGCCTCGAACATCAGCAGCGACCACAGCGGCGCGCTATAGTCCCGCGCTCCGGACTGGTGGGCGTCAAGCAGGTGCTCCAGGTAATCGCGGTTGAAGATGCCGGTTTCGGCTAGCACCTTGCCAAGCAGGGCATCACGCACGCGCTGTTTGAGCGGGCCACGGAACCAGCGGGCCAGGGGCACGGCAAAACCCATCTTGGGGCGATAGAGCACATCGTTCGGAAGCAGCGGCTCCAGCGCCTTCTTGAACAGGAACTTGCCCTCCTGGCCCTTGATCTTGAGATCGGACGGCAGGGTCGCCAGCCACTCGACGAGCGTGTGGTCCATCAGCGGTTCGCGCACTTCCAGCGAATGGGCCATGCTGGCCCGGTCCACCTTGGTGTTGATGTCGCCGGCCAGGTAAGTCTTGGTGTCGAGATACTGGATGAGCGCCAGCGGATCGTCGGTTTGCGCGTTGGCGGCGTGCCGGCGGAAAACCTCGATGGCGTTGTAGCCGGCAAGCTCGCGCCGGAAACCGGACGAAAACAGCTTGCGCCGCATGTCGTCGCGAAGGATGGACACTTCGTGAAAATAGGCTTGTACGCCGTCACGGGCCAGCGACTGGAAAGTGGATTTGGCACGCAACACGCGCGGCGCCCAGTCGGCTTTCGGGTAGAGCCGCCCAAGCAGGCCGAACACCGGACTGCGCACACCGTGGGGCACCGCCCCCCGCATCTTCTCTTCGGCCAGATGCTGGCGATAGCGCCGGTAACCTCCAAAGCTCTCGTCCCCGCCATCACCCGAAAGCGCCACCGTGACGTGCTTGCGGGCCAGCTGGCAGACCCGGTAGGTCGGGATGGCCGAGCTGTCGGCATAGGGCTCGTCGTAGAGCGCGGCGAGCGTGTCGATGAGATCGAAGTCGTCGGACTTGACCGTTTCGACGAAATGCCGCGTCTGGTAGCGATCTGCCACCATCTGCGCAAATTCGGCTTCGTTGAAGGCCGGATCATCAAAGGCCATCGAGCAGGTATTGACCGGCTCGCTGCTCTGGCTGGCCATACAGGCCACCACGGCGCTGGAATCCACGCCGCCCGAGAGAAAGGCGCCCAGCGGCACGTCGGCAATCATGCGCAGGCGCACCGACTCGTTCAGACGTTCGGTGAGTTCGGCGCAGGCTTCGCCCAGCGACAGCGGATTGTCGAGGGAGAAACGTACATCCCAATATGTTTTAGGCGCGGGAAGCGGCTCGCCACGCCGGATACAAAGGCTTTCGGCCGGCTGCAGCTTGCGGGCACCCTTGAAGATCGTGCGCGGCTCGGCCACATAGCCGAGGGAGAAATACTCCTCCACGGCCAGCGGATCGATGCGCCGGTCAAGACCCGGATGCTGCATCAACACCTTGAGCTCCGAGCCGAAGACCAGCGTGCCGTCGTCGAGCAGCGCGTAATGCAGGGGCTTTACGCCCAGGCGGTCGCGCGCGATGAAGAAAGTCTGGCGATTGCGGTCCCACAGGCCGAAGGCGAACATGCCGCGAAAACGCAGCACGCAATCCTCGCCCCATTCTTCCCAGGCATGAACAATGACTTCGGTGTCGCTGCGGGTGTGGAAACGGTGGCCCAGGCCTTCGAGTTCAGGCACCAGTTCCTGGTAATTGTAGATTTCGCCGTTGAACACCACGGCCACCGAGCCGTCCTCGTTGAACAGAGGTTGCTGCCCGGTGGACAGGTCGATGACCGACAGCCGGCGGTGACCCAGGGCAACACCGGGCTCGAAATAGAGATCGCCCTCATCCGGGCCGCGGTGGAACTGGATGTCGTTCATCCGCTGCATCAGGTCGCGATCGAAATCACGCCTGCCGCGGGTGTCAAAAAGACCGGCAATGCCACACATGAATGGTGTCTCTCAGCGAAGGGCGTTTCTGGATTGCGCCGTGGATTCCACGCCCTTGCGGCCAGCCTTGACCTGCTCCTCGTACAAGGACAGGTAGGCACGGACCATGGCATCCAGGCTGAACTGGGCCTGCACCCGCTCGCAGCCGGCTTCGCCCATCGCAACCGCCTTTTCGGGGTCGGCAAAGAGCTCGGCGATGGCCTCAGCCAGCCTGGCCACATCGGCCGGCGGCACGAGCCGGCCGGTCTGCCCATCCACCACCAGTTCGGCAGAACCGCCGACATCGGTCGCGATGATGGGCAGGCGGGTGGCCATGGCTTCCAGCAGGGTGTTCGAGATGCCCTCCGACAGGGACGGCAGCAGGAAAACGTTCATGCCGCGCATCATCGACGGCACATCGGAACGCTCGCCAGCCAGCCAGACGTGACCGTCGAGCTGCTCGGCACGGATCAGATCCTGCAACATGCCCTGCAAGGGGCCGCCCCCCACGATCATCAAGCGCGCCCGCCGCGCGGCTTCCGCGTTGCCGCGAACGAAAACACCGAAAGCGCGGATCAGCGAGGCATGATCCTTCACGGCCTGCAGCCGGCCCACCGCGCCAAACACCGTCAGCGCCGGATCATTGAAGGGCGAACCGGAAATTTCCTGCCGCACCGGCGCCGGCACGAAGCGGCTTGCATCCACGCCGTTACAGATACGTCGAACGCGGCCGGCAGCAATCCCGACCTTGTCGTGCAGATAGGATTCGATCTTGCGCGACAGCGCTACGTAGCGGCTCACGAAAGGTGAATAGAGCTTGCGCACGAGGCGGTATTTGCGGCTCGTGCCTTCGCGGTCAAAGCTGTCCCAGCCATGTTCGCCGTGGATGCGGACGGGCACGCCCGCAAGCCAGGCCGGAATGACCATCTCCAGCGCTGCAAGATTGCGCGTATGGACAATAGCCGGCTTCTTCTCGCGAAACAGACGGAACAGCGCGGGGTAGAGCTTGAGACCGTGGCCCGCCCCCTTGTGCAACGAAATGAATTCCACGTCGCGGCGCTGGATGCGTTCGGAAAAAGCCGGCACGCATTGAGTAAGGGCAACGATCATGTGGCGGAAGCGGTCGGCCGGCATCCGGTTGATCAGATTGACGATCCCGTTCTCCAGCCCCCCGACATCGAAGCTGTAAACAACATGAATCACCAGGGGACGGGGATCGTTCATTACTCGTGAATTACCGGCTACGTATCGTTTGAATCATTTGGATGATGCGGCGCATCAAGCAGGTTTTCGAGGGTGGCCAGGTGCGCGGCCCAACTGTAGCGGCTCAGCACACACTGGCGCGCTGCCTGCCCCATTGTGCGGCGCAATGATACATTGGCCAACAGCCTGAAGATACGCGAAACGAATTCATCCCCACTGTGGGCGATCTCACAGTCATGCCCCGACACCGCCTCCAATCCGGTCGCGGGTGCCGAAGAAATCACGACTGGACGTGCCATCGCCATCGCTTCCAGCACCTTGTTCTGAATGCCACGGGCGATGCGCAGCGGCGCAACAATCACGTCGGCATGAGCCAGGTAGGGGCGCACATCCGGCACCGTTCCGGTCACGGTGACGCCCTCCCCGGCCAGCGTCAGGACGGCCGGCGCCGGATTCATGCCTACAATCCAGAAGCGCGCGTCAGGATATTTTTCCCGAACCTTCGGCATCAACTCGCTGGCAAACCACACCACTGCATCGATGTTGGGCCAGTAGTCCATCGCACCGGTAAACAGCAGCACCGGGCCGCCATCCGGGTAAGGGTTGGCAAAACCGTGCTCGGGGGAAAAGAAATCGGAATCCACGCCGTTCTGCATCGTGCCGACCCTCGCCATGACTTCTGGCGCAGCAGTCTTGAAGAGCCCGGCCTCGGCATCGGTGACGAACAGGCTGGCATCGCTTCGAGCGGCCGCAGCCCGTTCGAAAGCCAGCAAAGTGCGACCCTCACGGCGATAAAGCCAGGACATCGGCCAGCGGTGATCGCCGGCGTACTGGGTCCATTTGGCAGAATCAAGATCGCAGAAATCAACGATGCGCCGCTTGAGGCCAGGCGCATCCAGGTACTGGGCCATTGGGCCTGAAAAAACGACGGCCTGGGTGATGCCCTCGCGAGCCACCACCTGCCCGACCCATTCGGCCAGGGCCGCGCTCCGATAATACGGCACGCTCAGCGCCTCGCCGGTGAGCAGCCCGCGCAGGCTGGCAATACGCGAGCTTCGCGGCTCGAGCCGGATCACCTTGGCCTCTTCGCACCACGCGGTCAGTGTGTCGATGTACTGGACGTCGTCCGGATGATCGACAAAAGTACCGAGAAAAATCCGGTGCCGCCGGGCCAGCTGGCGCAGGATATTGAAGGAGCGCACCTTGTCGCCCTTGTTGGGCGGATAGGGAATGCGATGAACCAGGTAAAGGAGCGGAGTGCGATCGTCAGCCACCGGCACTTACCCAAGATTGCGCACGATATGCGGCCCGATCGTGTTGGCAACAGCGAGGGGCAAACGACGCCACATGGCAATGAAGGCGCGATACTTCGGGTTCATCGGATTGTTCTGGGGCACTGCATCACGCTTGTAGAGCCGGTATTCATACGAAAGCGGAATCGGCTCGAAACCCCAGTTTTTCTTGAAGTTGTAGGGCCCGGTGCCAATCTTGCTGCGGCCATAATCAAAAATCTTGTAACCACGGGCACAGGCCTGGCGCATCAATTCCCAGTATTTGAAATCATTGGCCGCAAAATCCCTTGCCGCCAGATCATCTCCGGCGTAATAAGGCAGCACCTCATCCCGGAAATAAAAGCTCAATACGGTGGAAAGGGGCTTGCCCTCGGGCGTCGAAACGGTCATCACCTCGCAATCCTGCCCGAAAACCGCCTTCAAGGTTTCAAAGAAACGTTTCGGCAGGGCCGGCGTGCCATGGCGCAGGACGTTATCGGAGTACAGCGCAAAGAAACGATCGACGTTCGGGTCGACCTGGCTGACCAGGCCGTTCTTGATCCCTTTGCGCACCATCGCCCGCTGCTTGCGGGGAATCGCCGCCATGTTGGCGTCTTCGTCTGGCAGAATTTCCTTGCGGAAGGTGACGTAGAGTTCCTGGCTCGGCCAGTCGGCATGCCGCTGTTTGAGGTTACGGTATTCAAGATGCTGAACCCCGGCCTTTCGGGCCACAGCCTCTGCCGCCGCCTCGAGCGCGGCAAGCGCCTCGCTGTCGCAACCGGCAACGCCACCATACACGGCAAAGGGCAGCGAAGTCATGGCATGCCCGAACAGGCGGCTCTTGACCTCGGCCAGCGGCAGCACGGCAACGATCTTCCCGTCCCGCTCGGCGAGCAGGTAATGAGTACGGTGGCGAAACACCGACTCCATGATGTCCTTCCATTCAATTCTGTGAAAGAAAGTTGCATCTGGACACGCAAAGACAAATTCGTTCCAGCGCGCAGAATCCCCCGCCACAAACGGACGTACATTCACAACAGACACCATTCTGGAATTCCTAGACTGACGTGTTTAGTGCGGGGAGATAGACTTCGTCCATTCGCCCCCAGGAAAAATCCTGCAAAAGGCGGCCGAGCCGGGCCTCCGTGCGCTTCAGATTGACGTAATGACGAAAACGGGTCTTGGCACTCGCCTCTTTCACTACCGGCTGATCGGGGTCAATTTCCCAGGGATGAAAATAGAAAATGGCCGGACGCCGATCTTCCTGATTAACCTTGCGAATTCCCCATGCCGACACCGGGTAGGGAAGAAGCCGGAAATAGCCGCCGCCACCAACCGGCCAATTCCTGCCAAAGCGACGCACGGTGGTGATCGGAATCTCCACCAGTCCCTTGCCGACCGGGTACGGAAAGCGCGGAGCATCCGGCACCCCGTAGTGATCGTGCTTGACCGGATAAACGCTCGAACTGTAGGCGTAACCGGCAGCTTCAATGCAACCGTGAGCCCACGGGTTGGAGAGCCCGACCGAAAAGCTCGGTGCCCTGTAGCCCCTCACTTGGCAATCGGTAATATCTTCGAGAACCGCCTTGGCCAACTGGATGTCGGCGAGAAACGCCTCCGGACTCTGGTCGCTCGCCCGCTGATGGCCATATCCGTGACTGGCTATTTCGTGACCTTCTACTGCAATCAGGCGAATCAGCTTGGGAAAGCGCTCTGCGATCCATCCCAGCGTAAAAAATGTACCCTTTGCCCCGTGAAGGTGCATTAACTCGAGGATGCGATTGACGTTGCGCTCGACCCGGCACGGCGTATCGTTCCAGCACTCTTTTGGAAAATGCGGCGCCAGGGCCGACACCTGAAAATAGTCTTCAACGTCGATGGTCAGCGCATTGACGATAATGCCGGCCTTGCCTTTATTGGACGTCATTTTGTGGGAGCCCCACCCTCTTTGGGTGCGTCACGCTCTGCCTGCGCCGCATTGAGCAGCTGGCCGAGGGCATTGAGTGTTGAGGAAAGGGTTCGCTCGACAAGCGCCAGGCGCTCATCGAAACGCGTCATATCGAAGGCCGGCCCCGCAACGGCCAGCGCCCGCACGGCCTCTGCATCGCCCAGAAGGCGCTGCAGATCAACAACCGGCGATGCGACTCTTTCCCCCGCGCTCACGGCCGGTATGGCAACCGGCGTTGGCGTAACCTGCTCCTCGCGCATTTCGGAAATGATCTGATTGACGAGATCCGCATTGACACGACGCAACTCACCCAGAAAAGCGGCGAGCATGATCCGGTCGCACACAGCATTGATTCGCCGCGGAATACCTTGGCTGACGGCAAAAATCTCGCGCATGGCCTCCGGATCGAAGCTCGGGTTGCCTTTCCAGCCCACACAGGCCAGCCGATGCTCGATATAGGCATGCGTTTCCTGCGCATCCAGCGGGCCGAGGTGATAGGACGCAATGACACGCTGACGCAACTGCACCATTTCCGGGCTCTGCATGATCGACCGGAACTCAGGCTGACCCACCAGAAAACTTTGCAGCAGCGCGTGGTCTTCCAGCTGGAAGTTGGAGAGCATGCGAAGCTCTTCAACCGCCTTCTGGGTGAGGTTCTGCGCCTCATCGACGATCAGCAAGGCACGCTTTCCGGCCGCCGTCGTGGCAACCAGAAAAGCCTCGATGGCCAACAAAAGATCGCTCTTGGCCAGGTGCTTGCTGGGAATACCGAAGGCCGCAGCCACCAGACGGAGGATGTCATCGGCGTCGATCTGGGTGCTCACAAGATTGGCTGCAACGATCTTCTGCGAGTCCAGCTTCTCAAGCAGACTGCGCACGAGCAATGTCTT
>Ga0268298_10001927_pt1 | contig 23523 bp, 16 predicted proteins | sample WWTPWeurt_MetaG_FD_194462 | JGI IMG/M metagenome (GOLD analysis project Ga0268298, IMG submission 194462) | Activated sludge microbial communities from WWTP in Nijmegen, Gelderland, Netherland - WWTP Weurt | ecosystem: Engineered > WWTP > Aerobic digester > Activated sludge | place...
CCCCATGCGCCTGCTCCTCCTGATATCTGCCATGCTGCGTTCGTACGGCATATGTTGCCTACGCGGTTGATGCTGCCAAAATACTGGCCTGCAGGACAGTTGTCCATAGCCATGAATGGCGGTGCATCCCAGCTCACTTCACACTCGCCGGGACCGGCGTTCAAGGTAATAGTCTTTGTAGGGCATGCGGGTACTATTGTCGGTGGAATAGCATCAATTATCGTTACCGAAGAGATACAACTTCCCAAATTATCGCACTCATCATACACATTTAAAGTGACATTATTTACCCCAGCATTAGCACAAGAAAATGTTGAAGGTGAAATTGAATACCTTAAATTAGCCGTCAAGGTACAATTATCAGTAGATCCATTGTCGATCATTGCAGGAGTAATGGTAACATTACCAGAAACATCAATACTTACAGTAATATTTTTACATCTAGCAATAGGGACGACATTATCATTTACAGTAATCAACTGGGTACATGTAGCAAAATTACCACATAAATCTGTTCCCCTATAAGTCCTAGTAATCGTGTATTTATTTGCACATGTTCTGCCTGAAATTACATCTCCAACATGTATAACATTGACTGTGCCACCACAATTATCAGATGCTGTCACTGAAGCAATATTCGGAGCTGGTACTGATGAAGAGCAAGCCACAGTAACCGGAGCAGGGCATGTAACAATAGGTAATGTTAAGTCATTAACGGTTATTATCTGGCTACATCTGGTTGTACCTGCACTATTGCTAGCTGTATAAAATCTATAAATTGTATAACGATTTGCACAAGTTTGGTTGACGATGCTGTCTTTTTGGAAAGCTCGTATAGGTGTATCAGGACAGTCACTTGTTACAATCCTCACTCCATTTGTATCAACCGGAGGAACTTGACTAGCACAAGAAACAGTTACTGGCGCAGGACAACTAATCACAGGCGGATTGCATGCGGCAGGTTCCGCGTTATAGGTAATACAAATTTGCCCATTTCCTGTTTGGGAAACGCTGGCCATAGTGCTTGTCCCTGTATTATAGGAACCACCGCCGCCACCATTTGTTGGCCCATGCCAAGAACCACCGCCGCCTGAGTAGCCGCCACCACCGCCGCCTCCCCAGTTATCACAACATGCACCACCACCGAAACCACCATCTCCAAAACCTGGATCCCAAGGGTAGACCACACCAGCGCCACCATTCACAAATGCCCCTCCGCCTGGAAATCCAAAAGCACAAACTTCTCCATCAGTATAAAATCCTCCTCCATTTCCGGCAGCAGGACCTCCATCAGGACTGTTGGTTGCACCATTTCCAGAAGTACCGCCAATACCAAACAAACTTGGTGAACCCCCTAAATCACTATATCCATCAAAACCGTTTTCTCCAGTGTTTGCATCAATATTAACAGGGGAAAATGGATCACAATATACTGGTTGATACCCACCACCACCACCGGCAACAATCATGGGTATATCAGCGATGGTAGCTACAAAACTACCTCCACCACCGCCACCGCCATTTCCAGCACCAGATCGACCATTTCCTCCTTGTTGGCCAACTAATAATTTTAATTGTTGTCCAGGAGTAACTGCAAAAGTTCCTTTCATCACTGCACCTAAACCACCATTACCAGGACAATCTTCATTTGATCCTCCTTGTGCACCTTTAGCTTCAATTGTGATTGAAGTCACTCCGTCAGGGACAGTCCATGTCTCTATATTTCCAGTATATTCAAAACAATCTGTAGTAGCAGCGCAGGCTATGTCAGCTGTAAGCGTAACTATTTCATCACCGAAACAACTTCCATTTGCGAATCCAGTTACTGTTACCGTATAATTTGAGTTTACAATTTGTGAAATCGAATTCCCATAACGGAATGTACCTGTTCCATCTCTCCATGAATATACTGTAGCACCTGAAGCCGTCACCGTGACATTTGTTCCAGGAGGATTACAAAAATCCGGATCTGCCATAATCGTTAAATTACTTGAGCAGCAGGATGTAAAACAGGTTTTTGAATTAATTGTATTGACCATTAATGTTGCGGGCTGTGGCCCAAAACCTAAACTAAAGTTTATACCTGGTCTTCCACCTAGATGACAATAACTCATGATCGTTCCTCCACCTGCAGGGTATCCAGGTTGAGCACAGCCACCTTCCACTGTAAAACACCCATCAATGGCAGTGTTATTACCATTCCAGAAACAAGCATGTGTATGAGGGGAAGCAATGTTGTGTCCAAATTCGTGGGTGACGACCATCACATTCCAAGAGTAAGTTGGAACTTGAGTAATTGGCGTTGTTAGATTCGCGCTAACTGAAGTTTTATACTCATAAGCTGCCGGGCCGCCATCTGGGTCAGTACCTACAGGTACACACAATACGTTCACCCAAGCAATACCCCCACCTAATCCATGATTTGTCAAAAGTTGAAACAAATTGCCATTCATATAATTATCCGGCAGGCTAAATCCAAAGGAAAGTAAAGCTTCATAAGTCCCTGCTGAATAATTGTTTGGATCACTCCCAGCAGTGGTATATATAAATAATGTGTTTAAATAGATATAAACATCTGCGGTCGCATAAATAGCACCAACATTATTGAGTAGCGCATTTACATAATTTGTCGTATTGGCCAAACTGCTCCCGAAGGCTGTACTATACATATTGAAAGAAACAGCAATACCGAAACCAACACATTTGTCTCCGGGTGCCATTGCATTTTGTGTTTGTATATCATTCAAGCCTGATCCGGGAACTTCAGGTAGTTCGTCTTGTCGACAAGCGAAATCATTGGTAATCAACAAATCACTTTCCTTATAGATCATATACTGGTCAATACCAGTGAATAATGGGTCGTCAAACCTTCCCAGAACTATATTGCCATCCGTTGGAGTAGAAATCACCCCATAGATATCACCATTTTCGAAGAAACTTAAGCCTACTAGACTGGCGTTATCCCCTTCAATAATGCCCCTAAAAAGTGCTCCTGTTTTTACTATAACCTCTCCCAAAGTTGAAGTCGAGACTGTGGTTTCGTCCCCTGCAGCACTGTTGTACAATATTAGGCTTAGAGTTTTACCGTTGAAAGGAATTTTAACTCTGAAAGCACCATTATGTTTCTCAAACAATTTGACATACTCCGTAGGATTTACTTCCAAAATAGTCGATGTGGTCACCTGACCAGGCACTTGTCTACCAGATTGAAGAGTGTTGAATGGAGATACTTCCAGAATACCATCTTCAGCAGTCATCCAGGCATTAGCCTGACGGGCTACAGAATGAATACTTTGATTAAATGAGGTGTAAGGATGAAAAAGTGCAATAACACTAAAGCACAATAATGCTAATCGCTTCGCCAGCATGGGATTGAGTTTTGGTTTAAAAAAAAATCAAATTGAAACTTTGGATTGCTTCGTCCGCAAGTATTCAATTTCAGTTAGGGGCAAAGATAAGCCTCAATTGTAAATAACCAAAGATTTTAAATGAAAAATTAGAATTTTCTTCGGTATTCAAAGGAATCATGCCAAACTAATGCTCAGCGCCAAAGGAATTAGTTTGATATTATATTTTGATAAAAACAAATTTTTTAAAATATATTGTATGTTTAAAAATCACAATCCAATATAGAAATAATGCGATGTTCAATTTTACAGATTCTATTCCCCAGTTGTTTGGTCCGTTCATTCTTGCAAAATAATTCGAATAAAAAATTGAATAAGCCAAATTATTCAAAAAATTGCTGATACATCCTTTAAAAAAATTAATGGGTAGTATGCATAAAATAAAAGGCCGCTCGAAAACGGCCTTTTACTCTAAACCCATTAAAATAATGATTCTTAGAAAATGTATCTCACTCCCAATCTTCCCTGAAAACGGCTGGAAAAGTTGCTAATTTCTTGTGTCTCTTTTCCATACTCTGATCCTCCTCGATATGAGAACGTAGGTTTGCTCACTTTATTTCCATTATTTGGATCTGCAACCAATTTTTCAAATCGGTACAAACCATAATAATTGAACTGGTCACCTGAGAATCCCGGAACATAGTATCTGGCTCCCCATTTTGGATTGAGTAAGTTAGCTAAATTGAAAACATCAAATGAGAATTGCAATTTATGAACTCTGTTATTGATTTTCATACCCAGATCTTGGCGCAGGGCCAAATCAAAATAGTTGGTAAACAAACCAAGATTGCTATTTTTTTCAACATATTCACCTCTATGTTTGCTCAAATAAGGGTCTGAATCAATATACTTGTTCAAATTATCCCATTGTGTTGCAGCTGAGATTGTATTCCCTTTTGCGTCCTTATAATCTACCAATGTGATATCGTTCTGATCGATTGGAACGTATACCAAGCTTCTATTTCTACCTGTACTTCCTGTTTCGCCATTCGGATTAGATGCATTATCTATCAAATAGGAATATGCCTGGTTGTTGTGGCCATCGTAAAACAGCGTAATGCTAGTATTGTATAAAGATTTTTTAGCCCAGTTGATCACATAACCAAGATTTGCCATCACTCTGTGGCCTATAGCATAGTCTGATCGGCCAAAATCTGGATTATTTCTTCCGTCAACGTTCACTTGGCCTCTCCACTGGCTTGAATTCTGAGAAGAAGAACCATCACTTAAGGAAAATGCATCGCCAAATGTATAAGATACGCTACCGCTTAATCCATTATGAAATCTCTTTGACAATGATGAAGTAATAGAATATGTACTTCCTTTGGATGTATTTGAAGCCAAATAAATTGCCGAATAATTACTTACTATACTTTTGTTAGCATATACTGTTCTGTCGTCTCCACCGCCGGACCAAGGTCCATTTGCACTCTTTGCAGTGTCAGAGTTGATATTTGTATATACTATATTATTAAGCGTTTTGGACAATATGCCTTCTATGGACAAATTTGCATTTCCAGGTAGTTTTATGTCCAAACCAAGATTAGATCTCAATACTTGAGGATATTTAAATCCACTTACGAACAAATCTACCGATCCACTTGGGACTTTGAAATTTGGATTCGTGTATTGTTTCTCTACACCGGGTTCAAACTTAACCCCTCCAGGTATGTCTCTTTGAGAAACTGTACCGATGGTAAGACCATTGTTATTGAACATTCCACCTGGCCAAACGAACGGCACACGGCTTGTAAATACTCCAATTCCTCCTCTCAAAGTATGTTTGGCTTCTTCACATAACTGGTACGTAAATCCCAATCGAGGTGACCACATCAACTGAGCATCTGGTGCATTGCCCACTTTTACATCTTTTGCTTTATCGTAATAAGTTTCAATCTTTGAGATTGCTGTATTCTGCAGGAAGGTATCTAACTTAGGATTTGAAGTAATAATTGGTACATCCAATCTCAATCCCGCAGTAAGAGAAAATCTATTATTGATGGCAATTTCATCTTGCAAATAAAAACCCAATTGCATCGCATTGAATTCCGCAGCAGCAGAAGTCTCATCTCCTGTCAGATTGTCTACTAGTGAATAAGATCTATTATATACACTTGCATTCAGATTATTCATAAATGCTGATAAAGAATCAAATGTATATGAACCATAATTTTGACCCACAAAAACATTTCTGATATCATAGAATTCATTATGTGTCCCAAGCGTAAAAGTGTGTTTTCCTCTATATATTTTGAAATTATCAGTTAAAGTAAAAATCTTTTGATCCAGCACATTTGCAGTTGAAAACTCTTCAGTACCAAAAATGATAGTGCCTGCACCATCTCGGATCCTTACATATGGAAATGGGTTTCCGATGGCGTCTCTGTCATCATTTACATTTGTATATCCCAATATCAAATTATTACTAAATCTGCTTCCAAATCTACTGTTCAGCTCGAGTGCGGAACTGTTTGTCGTGCTTGGAAAATAAACTCCATTATTCGAAAAATTTATGGTACTTGATGAACCTACATTTCGATCATATTGCTCAGCTTTCGTATAGCTATGGCGCAGGGTGAGGCGATTTGAATTATTGATGTTCCAGTCAATTTTTCCAAAAAGCTTTAAGCCATCTAGATCGTCGCTAGCATTTCCAAAATTCCCCGGATCATAACCATAATCGTTGATGAGCTTATTCTTCAACTCTTGCACTTTCGTCTGATCGCTATTTCCCTTGTATGTGCTATAATCGAACAAAATTGGTGTTTCGTCCTTTTGTATCTCTGCATTTATAAAATAAAATAATTTGTTCTTTTTGATTGGCCCTCCAAGTGAAGCACCATAAGTAGACTTTGTAAAATCTGCAACTCTGGCTCTCGCTGAATCTGCAATACCATATCGTTCAGCATAGGTTTTGTTTGTTTTGCCTACGAGATTTTCATTTTGCAGAAAATAATAGGCAGTTCCTTCAGTCCTGTTTGTGCCGGATTTTGTAACCGCACTAATACCTGCACCTGCAAAACCTCCATAAGATACATCATAAGGAGATAAGATCACTTGAACCTGATCAATGATATCCATTGAAAATGGACTTATTCCTGTCTGTCCTCCGTTAGTCCCACTAGCTGCCAAGCCGAAAACATCATTATTGACTGCACCGTCAATATAGATAGCATTATAACGGTTGTTTGTCCCTGCGAAAGAACTTGCATCACCAAAAGAAGCCGATTGAGGTGTCAGCCTAGTAAAATCTTTAATGTCTCTGTTCAGAGTAGGCATATTTGCGATGTTCTCGCTGGTTACCTGTGTACCGGCGCCTGAGGTCTCTCCAACATTTCCAGAAACACCAACCACCTCTACAGTGGAGAGTTCGGTTACTTTTTCTATTAAACTGGCACTCATCTTCTTATTCTCCCCTAAGCGTATATCCACATTATCATACTGCTGTGAACCATAGCCTATCATAGAAAAAACTATGCGATAAGGATTACCAACTCTCATATTGGAAATATTGTAAATTCCACTCGGGTCAGTGAATGTTGAATAAGAAGTACCGGATGGAATATGTATGGCTTGGATAACCGCACCATCAATAGGTTGATTGTTTTGATCTGTAATTTTACCGGAAAGCTGACCGGAGGTGACTCCTTGTCCAAAGGAAAAGCTTGCCATAAAAATCACTGCCAAAAGCGTCCATAATGCTTTTAGGTCAATGCAAAATTCGTTTTTTTTCATAAAGTTTTGTTTAAAATGGAATGGATTGTATCGGCAAAGCTACAAATCTAAAATCATATGAAAAAGATACCTATATAAAACTTTACAATATGTTCATGTTGCGAGCCAGCTTTGTGCTGACTTTCTAATATCTAGCCCTCCAAATGAACCTGACCCTAGAAATAAAATGATATCATAATTCTGAATCACCTCTTCTATCTTTTTGAGCAGCTGATCTTTTGTATAGCAAATTTCAATATCTGAGCGACCAAAAGCTGAAATGATTTGGTCATTTTTCAACAAAGCCATTCTTTTGATTTGAACAGCAAGCTCATCTATAAATAAAATCACATGATCTGCAGAGGTTGTGGTGGAATGATATTGGTCAATAAATTCGCTATTGAGCGAGCTATAAGTATGCAATTCCAGGATTACCAATAAGCTGCGCCCTCTAAATTTTTCAGACACAGCAAGTATGGTAGCCTTAACTTTACTGGGAGAATGTGCAAAATCCAGGTAAAGCCTTTTGTCAAGCTCCCGGTGTATTAATTCCAGTCGTTTTGCAGCTCCTTTAAAATCTTCGATTGCTTTTCCAAAATTTTCTTTGGAAATCCCCAAACAATGACAGACTTGCAGCACAGCTGCCAAGTTCTGCAAGTTATGGCGTCCAAAAATTTGAAGCGGGTATTCATTTCCTTCAAGCTGCAGTATAGTTTCATGTTCCCTATCAATTGAATCCAATGTGTTATAGGGTACAAGCTGTAAATCACTTTGTCTTTCTTCAACCAGGGAGGACAAATGATGATCCCCCTCAAAATATATCAATGTCGCCCCTACCGGCAAACTCGAAATAAAAGATCGAAAGGCACCAACATATGATTCCCATGTAGGAAAAACATTGAAATGATCCCAAGCCAATCCAGTAATTACTGCTATTTGAGGATGATAATGGAGAATCTTAGGCCTTAAATCCAAACAAGAAGAAAGATACTCATCACCTTCCAAAACACTCAACCCTGCATCAGAAAATCGCACCATCGTTTCAAAACCATTGAGCTGCGCTCCAATCAGATAATCAAAATCAAATCGCAATTTCCGGAGCACATGCATTAACATTGCTGTCGTACTAGTCTTTCCGTGTGAGCCGGCAATCACGACCCTTTGTTTGTGCTTATACATTTCAAAACAATATTCCGGAAACGACATAATCCGCAGTCCCAATTCCTGTGCTCTCTTCAACTCAGGATTGTCCGATTTCGCATGCATTCCCAGGATAACTACATCTGCATCAGGGCTTATAATATCAGGATTCCAGCCTTCAGAATGCGGCAAAAGTCCAGCAGCATTCAACCTACTTGCAGCCGGTTCATAGATTTGGTCATCTGACCCTGTCACCTGATGACCCAATGCATGTAAAGCCAAGGCCAAATTATGCATCACACTACCTCCTATTGCGATCAAATGTATTCTAGCCATGTAGAATTTGTTAAAATATTACTATTTTCGCCAAACATAACACCATTTCATTGAAATAAATTAATTTTGCTGTACGTTTCATTTCAAGTTATCACTTAAATGTCAATAAATATGAAGAAGAAGAATTTTTCCCTGCTCACTTTAGGAGTTGCTTTCGTGGCCCTTGCGGGATTGAGTTCATGCAGTCGTGGCTATGGATGTCCTTACGACTTTTCTTTGACACAAGATATTTACATTTGTTGTAAAACGGTATTGAGTGAATTGTTTAGATTGATATAATTCTAAAGTAAAGAAATAAAAATCTAAACCGGCCTTCTTTGATCGCCGGTTTTTTCATTTATGGTCAAACCTACGGCTATTTTGACAAGAGATGGATCAACAACATTGCTTGATCCATGTACAGGTTCGACATATCATTCAATCCATGGAGCACTCACAGAATCCAAGCTAATTTACATAACGTACGGCTTGAATCATATGGCCAAGCTCCAAGATGATCAAATTCACATACTTGAATTGGGCTTTGGTACTGGGATCAATGCATGGCTGAGTTGGATCACTTCCGAGGAGAAACAATTTCATATCCATTATACCACTGTTGATAAATTTCCACTTGAAGAAGACGTATGGAACGATTTGCCATATTGTAATCCAACCCTATATCTGGGCTCACAAAAATTTCATGCTATCCATTCCGTTCCGTGGAATCAGAATGTCCAGCTGGATGATCATTTTGGATTGAAGAAAATTTATGCTGATTGGCAAAATTATCAACAACTGGCGGGCTCGATGGATGTGGTGTTTTATGATGCCTTTGGGCCGGGCTCACAGAGTGAATTATGGAGTCAGGCCTCTCTTCAAAAATCGTACGATGCTCTGAAAGAAGGCGGGATCTGGCTAAGCTATTGTGCGCAAGGAGAGGTTAAAAGAAAGCTAAGAAACATTGGTTTTCAACTTGAACCTTTACCTGGTCCCCCTGGAAAAAGAGAGGTGACCAGAGCAATAAAAACGGCAAAAAACATATTATAAATCATTAGCATTATTCATATAACTTTGTCTTTGGAATTCAGAGCAAATTTCAAAATCAAAAATAAATTCGTTGTGGAAATAACTAAAATATTATTTCTGCACAACAAGAAAAGAAAATAAACAATACAAATTAAATGAAATCTACAATTTTAGGTGTTGGTTCTCGTGTAAAGCATCCTGCATTTGGAGACGGAGTCATTATATCCGTTGAAAATATAGCATATCAAGTTTGCTTCACACAATTTGGCATAAAATCGGTTGGTAAAGACTATCAATCCTGGGAAGTAATAGAGGCGATAGAAATGTCAGAAAATGTAAGTTTTAATGATATGGAAAGATCTCTTGCAAAAATTTTACATGCATGGTCTGATATTTCAGAAATTGTGCCTATTGGCGATAAATGGAAAGGTGGAGTTTTGATCCTTAAGCCAGGAGAAGTTGGTCTGAAAGAAAAAGAAATTCCAATTGATAATTTTTTTCATAAAATAACTATGGTCAGGGATCGACTTCGGGTAATGGAACAAAGAATCAATGCGAGTAAATTAGATGAAGATGATAAAATCAATTTACAACAATATATAACAAGAATTTATGGCAGCTTGACAACTTTCAATATTTTGTTTAAAAATAAAGAACAACAATTTGTTGGTGAAAAATCTGATTCATGATTGTTTCGAAAAATTTACTTTATTCAACTTTTTTTATTGGATTTGTACTCATCGAATTATCTTGTGTCCGCATCCAAAATCCCTATACAGGAATAGCACCCGGAATTTGGAGAGGCAAACTCATTTTGCAAGATTACAGGCAAATGATAGTAACTAAAGGAAAGGACGAAGAAGTCACACGGGATGTAAGTGATAGTAAACAACAATTTTTTATTCCATTCAAATTTTCCATTGGTTACAATAAAGATTCGAGCGCATTCATGACGATTTACAACGGTGACGAGCAGCTTGTATATTCTGACTTGCACACGGGTAGAAATCGAAAAACAGGAGATGACACCTTCCATATTGAATTGGCTCCTTATGATGCTTTTCTTAATGGCATTTTTGAGCAAAATAAAATGAAAGGATTTTTTGTAGTGCGCGATAAAAAAAACTACCATATTCCATTTGAAGCGAGATATTCTGAAGACTTTCTTTTTAGCAAACTGCCTGAAAAAGCAGAAGTAGATATTAATGGGGAATGGCAAGTAGTTTTTAAAGATAGCACCGGAGACAAATTTGATGCAATAGGAGAATTTGTACAACTTTCAACAGACGCCAAAGGTACTTTTCGAACAGAGACCGGGGATTTTGGTTTTCTTGGTGGGGAAGTCAAGGGCAATCATGTGAGACTTTCAGGATTCAATGGAGGCCATGCCTTTTTGTTTGATGCTGAAGTGACGGAAGATAGCATGTACGGAAAATTTTATTCAGGGGTCCATTATAGTGCAGATTTTCATGGACATAAAACACGAAACGGAACTTTGAAAAATCCTGATTCAATCGCTCAAAAGATTTCTGATATGCCAGTAAATTTCAAGCTTTTAAATCCGGAAGGACAATGGATTTCAATTTACGATAAAAAATATGAAAACACAATAAAAATATTGCAAATAACAGGATCCTGGTGTCCAAACTGCAGAGATGAGTCCACATTTCTTAAGGAGTATTTAGCGAATCACCAGGATTACAATATTCAAGTAATTGGATTAGCATTTGAAAGACACAAGGATCAAAACCTTGCTTTGCAAAGAATTGCTTCCTATAAAAAGCAGCTCGACCTACCATATGAAATCCTTCTGGCAGGTCCGGCTAATAGAGATTCCGCTTCTGCACTATTTCCTCAAATTGATGAGATAAAAGCATTTCCGACAATGATCATCCTAGATTCCAAAAATAAGATCAGAAAGATTCATACCGGTTTTGATGGACCGGCAACTTCAAAATATCAATCTTTCAAAGATGAATTTAATGAAACGATCCATTTCTTAAAACAAGAAAAAGAATAACTCAAGTAAGGTAGTCATGAAAACTGTTCTCATCACAGGAGCAAGCTCCGGCATCGGTAAAGCTACTGCATCATTGCTAGCATCAAAAAAAGAATACAGACTAATATTGTGCGGAAGACGAAAAGAAAAGCTGATTCATTTAAGTCAAGAACTCAATTCTCGCTTTGAATGTGAAAACCTTATATTGGATTTTGATATTCGGGATAAAGATGCTGTAGAAAGTGCAATAGTAAGTATCCCTGATCAGTTTGGAAAGATAGATATTTTGGTGAATAACGCCGGTCTTGCCCTTGGTCTGGATAGCATAGAAGAAGGTAATACCGAACATTGGGATACCATGATCGATACCAATGTGAAAGGATTGCTGTACATCTCCAAATTTGTAAGTCAAATTATGAAGACTAATTTATCCGGCCACATCATCAATATCGGCAGTACAGCCGGTAAGGAGGCGTATCCAAAAGGTAATGCCTATTGTGCCAGCAAATTTGCCGTTGATGGATTGACTAAAGCCATGAGGATGGATTTGTTCAGCTACAATATCAAAGTCAGCCAAATTGCTCCAGGACATGTGGAAAACACAGAATTTGCAATCACAAGATTTGAAGGTGATGCCCAAAGAGCAAAAATTTATGAAGATTTCACTCCTCTCCAACCTGCGGATGTAGCAGATACAATTGAATTCATCATAACGAGACCTCCGCATGTCATGGTACATGATGTTGTTTTGACCAGTACTCAACAAGCTTCGGCAATCATGATCGATCGTACAGGCAGGAAATACAGCTTAGATCAAGTATAGATTTCAAATTGGAGTCATGCCCAAATTTTATTACAAAGCACAGTTAATCAAGCAATACAAATATTATGCTTTTCACAAACCTTATGGAGTGCTTTCTCAGTTTTCAGAAGAGCGAGAAGGGGATCTTACCATAGGCAAATACTTCAACTTTCCTCCTGATGTCTATCCTTGTGGAAGATTAGATAAGGACAGCGAAGGACTTTTATTACTCACAAATGACTTGATTTTTAAACAAAAAATAATGGAACCCAAAAATCATGTCTGCAAACAATACTTGTGTCAGCTCGAAGGCATTATTGATTCGTCCACATGTCAAATTTTGGAATCGGAAGTTTTTATCTCGGTAAATGGAAAGCGCTATCGAACCAAAGCAATATCTGCCGATATCTCCAATTGTCCAAAGACAATTCAAGATCGACAGCCACCTGTACGATACCGCAAAACCATTCCGGATTCATGGCTCATGATCACCATTGATGAAGGCAAAAACAGACAGGTGCGGAAGATGTTGGCCTCTGTAGGTTATCCTGTCCTGAGACTGATCAGGTGGCAAATAGCAGAATTGAAATTACATTTTCCGGTAGGAAGCGTCATCGAAATAGATCCTGCGCAAGTACTGCCACATTGATTTATCCACATTCAGGCGGATTTTATCTATTGAAATCGACCATAGGTCTTAAATGACTTGCTTTCATATGAATTGACTTATCTTTGGGACATAAAACAACCGAACAAGTGACTGCTATATTTATTTTTCTCTTTTTGTATATCATACTTTGTCTCAGTCTTTCATGGGTTTTTCCAAAAGCAGGAGTTGAGGCGAGCAAAGCATGGATTCCCGGTATAAATTTCGTCGAATGGTGTAAAATTATAGGCAGAAAACCATCTCATGCTCTATGGCTATTATTTCCTATCGTGAATATTTTCATATTCACAGGAATGTGCATCGACCTGGTCAGATCTTTTGGGATGATGAGATTTTGGCACAGCACACTGGCAGTGATTTTGCCTCCTGTTATATTTTATATGATCGGAAAAAATGATTCAATAAAATACATTGAACCAGGATATACTGCTGAAAAAAATTATCACAACCAATTACATGATGCAATTAAAGCGAAGGATGAAAATAGAATCAATAAATTAAAATCAACAAGCGCATATGCGAAAAATAGTATGCGAGAATGGTTGGAGTCTATCATTTTTGCTGTGTTCGCAGCTGCCTTTATCAGAATGTTCTTAATCGAAGCATTTGTGATACCTACTTCATCCATGGAAGGCAGTTTGAAAGTAGGTGACTTTCTCTTTGTAAGCAAGGCTCATTATGGTATCAGGATGCCAATGACTGTAGCTATGGTACCTTTATTGCATAATACTATTCCTATCTTGGGTACAGAATCATATTTGAGCAAACCTAGTTTACCTTATAAAAGGTTACCTGCACTGTCTCCTATCAAGCGCAATGATCCATTTGTTTTTAATTGGCCGGCAGGTGATAGCGTTTATGTCACGCCAAAAAGGAGTTGGGCAGCGTTTCAAGTTCAACAGCAACCCGAAGCTAGGCGTGAGGTTGCAGGACAGAAATTGGTTGTCAGACCTCTTGACAAAAAGGATCACTATATCAAACGTTGTGTTGCAATGCCAGGAGATAGCCTGCAGATCATTGACAATCAGGTTTTCATCAATGGGGTAGCCTCAGCTAATCCCAGACATTTGCAGTTTGTATATTTTGTAAAATCTCCATTTCCTCTCCCATTAAAAAAACTCGATGAATGGGGTGTGAGCTTGAAAGAATCGGACCCAAATCGGGGTATCTATGCTTTAGATGAGGATCAGGTCGGTAGAATAAAAGCAATTGATCCTCAAATTCAGGTCGAAAGGTATCAACCTTTGGACCATCAATTATTCCCCTACGATACAGCGCATTTTAACAACTGGACAATTGCGAATTATGGGCCAATCTGGATGCCACAAAAAGGAGTTACGATCCCAATAAATTTGTCAAATATTGCATTATATACACGTGTGATTGGAACATATGAAGGCAATAAGTTGGAGATAAAAAATGGTCAAATATTCATCAATGATCAGGTAGCTGATTCTTATACATTTAAACAAAGCTATTATTGGGCAATGGGTGACAACAGACACAACTCTGAAGATTCCAGATACTGGGGTTTTGTACCGGAAGACCATATTGTCGGAAAACCGATACTGATCTGGTTTAGTTTAAAGAATGCTACTCTCCGGGATGGTATTAATTGGAATAGAATATTCAGATCACCGAACAAAGTAGATTAATCCGTTCTGAATTAAATCTATGCTGAGAATTTGTATAAAATTTTGGTTCTTAATTGGATTCCTGGTGTCAGGTTTTGAACCTAATATGGCTCAATTACCTATAACAGAAATTTATCGAATACGGATCAATAACATAGAAGACAGTTCATGGAATTTTGATCAAATTCTACTTCTGTCGGGTAACAATCCCGGTGCGTATAACAATCAGGTGTACCCTTTGTCCGCTGATCACTTTCTCGCTACAGTTCAATTACGTGGTTCAGACCAAACGGATATTTATGAATTTGATCTGGATGAATCATCCATAAGAAATTTAAGCAATTCAGCACATTCTGAATATTCACCAAGACTTCATCCTCAGATCAAAGACCTAATCACTGTGGTGAGAGTTCCAGAAGCTGATACAATCACGCAATCATTGGTTGGTATTAACAGGATTAATCAGAACAAACCTATTGATTTATTAAGCCATCACGGCAAAATTGGTTACTACAGATTTTTTAGTGAAAAAAAATGGGTATGTTTTATAGTAGATGAAAGCAATCTACTTGCCTTTTGCAATGAAGACAATGAGGTGAGAAAGATGTTTGCATCCCATATAGGTAGAAGTTTTGAAGTCAAGAATGGAATGATTTACTTTGTTCATAAAATTCTCGATTCTAAATGGAAATTAAAAAAATATGACCCAATCACTGAACGGGCGGAAATATTGGCTGATATGCCATTTGGTACAGAAGATTTTTACCTGACAAACACCAATCAGATTATATGCGGTAATGGACAAACATTTTTTCTATTAAATCCCGCAGAACATAGATGGGTAAAAACACTCAGCCTACCCTATCCCCAGATAAAACAAATTAATCGGATTGCAGGATTTGGGGATTACTTGTTTTTTGTAAATGTATTAGAATAGTAATGATCCAGATTAAGGATCAATTGGGATTTGATATAACGTTCAATCCATCTGCTCAACGAATAGTGAGTTTAGTACCTTCCTTAACATCGCTTTGTTGTGATCTTGGACTTGGAAATGGAATTATTGGGAAGACGAGATATTGCCCTAATGATCCCAGATTATCCAAGGAATGTAAAGAGATTGGAGGTACAAAAAAATTTGACATTCAAGCCATACTTGAGTTGAGGCCTGATTTGATTATTGCAAACAAAGAAGAGAATCCAAAAGATGCCATTGTTGAACTCAAAGAATATTTTAATGTATATATCAGTGAGATCAAAAATCTATCGGACAATCAACGTACAATTTCTGATATTTCCAAGATTACGGACAGTCAGAATTTAGGAAATCGGATCAATGATCGGATTCAACAGGAAATGAAGTTTTACCAAAACCTAAATTCTAACAATTCAAAATATCGCATTTGTTATTTAATTTGGAAAAATCCAATTATGAGTGTTGGAGGTGATACATTTATACATAGTATGATAGAAGCAGCAGGTTGGATCAATGTTTGCTCCGATATGTTGAGATACCCTGCTCTGACTCTTGAAGAAATCGCCCAAAAAGATCCCGATATACTCTTGCTTTCAGATGAACCATATCCTTTTGCATCAAAAGACCAGGCATACTTCCCCTTCCCCAGTGTACTGGTAGATGCAAAGGCATTTTCATGGTATGGAAGTAAAATAATTAGTAGCTTTGATTACTTTTTTTCGTTAAGAAATCAAATAAAGGAAAGTTTATGATGCGACGACACACAATACTGGGAGCACTATTGGTTATTTGTTTTAGCTTATCAAAAGCACAAAGGATAGCTCACCAGTATATTATCGAAAGAAGAGCAGAATCAAGCATCAGTTTTGGCAAGGATGAAAATGCCGTAAATAATTATAAAGTACTTGGAACAATTCAATTAGGGAACACTGAATTTGATTTGATTGAGTTTCCTAAAAATCTTCAATCTTCAGATGAGATTCGCCTATTGGCTCAATCTCCAAATATCCTCGGATTCCAAATCAACAGTACGCTAACTTCCAGGTCATGCAATCCCAATGATCCTCTGTTTGCTACACAGTGGTCCATGGAAAAAATCGGAGCAAATGAAGTGTGGTGCTTCGGAAATTCGGGACTCTCCCCAGAAGGAGATACAATAGCTATCGGTGTCGTGGACTTAGGTTTTAATATAAATGAAGATGATTTGTTCTTGAACTTATTTCACAACTATGGTGAAATACCTGACAATATGAAAGATGATGACGCAAATGGGTATGTAGATGATTATACAGGATACAGTGCCAGAGCCGGTATTGGTGATGATCACCCCATCATGTCACATGGAACCCAAGTTTTGTCTACGATCGGTGCGCGGGGCGACAACAAGGTCAAACTCACAGGAGTAATGCAAAAGGTCAAATTGGTTCCTTGCTCTGCAAATACTTCATTTGATATGATGGATTGTTATGTCTATTTTATGCAACTCAGAAAGCAATACATGAGGAGTAATGGAAAAAAGGGAGGTTTTGTCGTAGGAACTAATATTTCTGTTGGAATACCTGATGCATTTCCGACAGAATATTCATTATTGTGTGGGATTTATGATTCAGTAGGAATCAACGGAATACTCAATTCCTGTGCGACAATCAATGACCCATATGACATAGCCGTCGCCGGTGATATTCCCGGACTTTGTCCCAGTCCATATTTGATAACGGTGACAAACACGAATTCTCAAGATAGAAAAGTGACGGCTGCCGGGTACAACAAGGTACATGTAGATATGGGTGCACCGGGTGAAGATATTCCAGGGATCAATTCCAGTGGAAATGTAGAACCTGTATCGGGTTGTTCTTTTTCAAGTCCTCATGTAACAGCAACCGTAGGATTGCTTTATCAGTTTTGTCCTAAATTGACGACACTCGCCAAGACTCAACCTGATTCCGCAGCCAGATTAGTGAGAAAGCTGATTGAAACATGCTCAGATAAACTCGTGGATCTCACAGGTATTACAGCAACAGGCTCCCGGCTGAATGTCTATAAAGCTTTCAATTGTTTGATGGAATATTGTGGTGTCACGAGTCCAGAAAGGATTGCTGAGCTACACTATACTTTAAGTCAGGGAAAGCTACAAGTGGATTACCATCCAACCAGAATAGAAGCTGCAGATGTTGGGATATTCAATGTAACAGGGCAGGTGGTATTAAAATCAATCATACCTGCAAATCCCAATGGGGCCAGTAATATAATTTTGGATATCAGCTACCTGCCCCAAGGACTCTACATTTTCACTTTGAATGACAGTGACGGTAAGAAAAGCATAAAATTTATAAAAATCTAAAAGGTTCAGGTTGAATTGTAAAAAAAGTGTATCTTTGCGCTCTGAATTTTGAAACTAAGAGGCTCCGTAGCTCAATTGAATAGAGCACCTGACTACGGATCAGGAGGTTTCAGGTTTGAATCCTGACGGAGTCACAAATTTTAATCAGAAGTAAACGAAACAGGAGATATGTCTAAAGTATGCGATTTAACAGGCACAAAGCCACTTTATGGCAACAATGTCTCGCACTCAAACCGCAAGACGAGAAGGAGATTTAATCCAAATCTTCAAAAGAAAAAGTTTTTCATACCGGAGACGGGAGAATGGCTTGAGCTGAAAGTAACAGCAAAGGCAATTCGCACCATAGACAAGTTAGGTCTATTTGCTTATATGAAAAAATTAGACAAAAAAGCAGGTTTCTAAATATAATCATATTTACCATGGCAAAGAAATCAAAAGGAAACAGACTCCAGATTATTTTGGAATGTACGGAGCACAAAGCTTCAGGTATGCCGGGAACTTCAAGGTATGTCACTGAAAAGAACAGAAAAAATACTCCGGATAGAATTGAACTAAAAAAGTACAATCCCATTTTAAAGAAATATACTGTTCACAAAGAAATTAAATAATCATGGCTAAAGTATCCAAGAACGCGAAGGTTGCACAACGTGCTGCAAATGCAGGTTCCGGTAGGGATTTTGTGAAGGTCATCAAACCCATCAAAGATCCAGTTACTGGAAAATATACATACAAAGAGTCCATTGTCCACAAAGACAAGGTTAAAGACTTCTTTGAACAATCGAAATAATATTTCAATATTATAAAAAATTCTCTAATGAGAAGTCAGTGAATCATGCTGGCTTCTCATTTTCATTTTAACCCAATTCTAAAATATGGGCTTTTTCGATAGATTTTTTAGTAAAGAAAAAGAGTCTGAATTAAACAAAGGTCTTGAAAAAACCAAGACCGGTTTTTTGGACAAGATCACTAAAGCAGTTGCCGGTAAAAGTACTATTGATGAAGAGATATTGGACGATCTTGAACAAATATTGGTAACGTCCGACGTTGGCTTGGATACCACCATCAAGATCATCGATCGCATAGAAGATCGCGTCGCCAAGGACAAATACTTGAACGCATCTGAATTGAGTGAGATTTTGAGAGATGAAATCACCCTACTCCTCTCAGAAAATAATACAGAAGATCTGGAAGATTATGATTGTGGCCCTACGCTACCTCATGTTATACTAGTAGTTGGTGTAAATGGTGTAGGAAAGACAACCAGTATAGGAAAATTGGCTTATCAATATTCTCTCAAGGGAAAGAAAGTGATGATCGCCGCCGGTGACACATTCCGTGCTGCTGCAGAAGATCAATTAAAAATTTGGTCCGAAAGAGTTGGTTGTGATTTTTTTACCAAAGGTATGGGTGCAGACCCTTCTGCTGTAGCATATGAAGCAACGCAATTAGCCATTCAAAACAAGACCGATGTACTGATCATTGATACTGCAGGAAGGTTACACACCAAAATCAACCTCATGACAGAGCTCTCAAAAATCCAAAGATCGATTGGAAAATCGATGCCCGGTGCACCACATGAAGTGTTGTTGATTCTGGATGCAACTACAGGGCAAAATGCAATCGAACAATGTCGCCAATTTACAAATACAGCTCATGTGACCGGACTCATCCTGACAAAACTAGACGGAACTGCAAAGGGCGGCGTGGCAATAGGTATTTCTGATCAATTTAAAATACCTATTAAATATATAGGTATAGGAGAAGGGATAGGACATCTGCAAGTGTTTAACAGAAGAGCATTTATCGATTCTTTGTTTGAAAAAGCAAACAGCAAAATTTAGCAGTAGTTTTTTTATATGTTTGCGTAACAAGAATTGAAATTCATGCATAAACATTTAAAACTATTTGCTTTAATAGCTCTATCCATAATCATTCTGGCAAATTCAGCCAACCCACCTGATGGTAGGACCGGCGCTGCTGGAGAGTCAACATGCATGGTAGGATGCCATATTCAAGGATCATCCGGCAATTTGGATGGCTCTGTATCCATTGGCGGCTTTCCTTCCACTATTAGCCCAGGTGCAAACTATACTTTAACTCTTACTATCAACAACTCAAGTGTTCCACTTTCTCTTGCGGAAAGAGGAGGCTTTCAACTTGTCATTTTGGATGCCAATGGCGCAAATGCAGGTACACTTAGTGGTGCTTCTTCTAGTTCCACTTTGACCTCCTCAGGGGGACGCACATATTGGGAGCATAATCCTGCAAAAAACTTCAGTGGTGGTCCTGCTGTATCATGGACAGTGAATTGGAAAGCTCCTTCAAGCGCCGGAGGAAATACTATTACAGCAACAACCTGTGCAATTATAGCTGATATACCATCAGGTAATTCTAATGATCTACAAGTCACCGATGAAGTTAGTGGAACATTGATGTCACTTCCACCGCTTACGGTAAATGTAACTTCATTTCAAAATTTGACCTGTGCCGGCTCTGCCGATGGTAGCATTACTGTATCCGCATCAGGTGGGACAGGGCCTTATAATTATGATTGGGCCCATGGTGCAAGCGGAGCGACTTTAACCGGACTTTCGGCAGGCACTTATCAAGTTACTGCAACAGATCAGGTCGGTGCCACAGGGATGGTGATCAAAACGATCACAGAGCCTACAGAGATACATATTAATCTAGTTAAACTTGTTCATGTCAATTGCTTAGGTGATGCTACGGGCGAAATCACTGTATCTGCTTCGGGAGGTACTGGAGCATTGAGTTATTCTTGGTCAAATGGAGCCACCGGAAGCACAATAAAGAAACTAGCCGCCGGAGTATATACTGTAACCGTGAAAGATTCAAAACAATGTTCACAACAAGCAGAATTTAATGTTTTGAGTCCTGATGTTAAGATGGATTTTGTTGTAGATTCTTTGATACCACCCACATGCCCGCTTCAAAAGGCAGGAAGGATACAGATTCATGCCATTACTGGAAATGATCCATATAAAATACGTTGGAGTAATGGAGACAGCACATTCAGGATAGATGATTTAGCAGCGGGGACCTACAAATTTACCATAACGGATGCAACGAATTGTACCCTTTTGAATGAAATTAAAATTACCGCCAAAGATAGTTTAGCACCAACCTTAAAACTTAAATCAACAAATGTCTATCTCTCATCTACAGGGAAAGCAAAACTGAATGGTGCTGATGTCATCCTACAAGCGAGTGACCAGTGTGATCCGGTAAACCTAATTTTTTCTTTAGACAGTTTTAAATGTACTGACTTGGGCAATAAAAAATTGATTGTAATCGCTCAGGACAGTTCTGGAAACTCAACTAAAGATTCTGTTGACATCAGAATATTAGATACGCTTTCTCCAATCATCCATTGCATTGCTGACTCTATTACATTGAATTGTCATGATTTGATTCCATTGCCAGTCATTACTGACAATTGTATAACAGATACATTTTGGACTACACCTGAAAATAAAATCAATGTACCTATACAGTTAGGACGACAAGAAATTCAATACTTCGCAAAAGATGCCTCGGGCAATCTTTCATCCTGCACTTCAGTGTTAACACTGCTCGAATCCATAACGGTGACTCTAGATTCAGTTAAAACCCGCGGCTGTGCTGAAAATGGCTGGGATGCATATCTTAATTTCGAATCTATCTATGATACATCATATTTCATTTTACTTATAGAAGGAGATACTACTGCAATAACGGGTGATTCAAAATGGACTCAAATACTTATTAAAGGCGATCTCAACTATCAGCTGCAAGATCCTATTGGATGCTATACCAACATCGACTCCATACTCTCCCCTGTCTCCCTCATGGATACCATAGCGTTTAAAAAGGAATATCCAAGTGACCCAAATGGTTCCAATGGCTCTTTGGAAACTAACATCTATGGTGGAACTCCACCATATACATTAGAATGGTTGGACATCAATCAAAAATTGCTTGGAACGGGATTTAGGTTCAGTCAAATCCAAGAAGGGATTTATTTACTGAGGGTAACTGATGCCATTGGTTGTCAAAAAATTTATGGACCCATTGAATTATTGACAGTGGCTTCAAAAGATCTTGTGATCGAGAAAGTAAAAATTTATCCAAATCCTGTCAATGAGATCTTATATATTGAATGCAGTAATCCTATTGAAAATGGATTCATGATTTTGGATCAGAATGGCGTTCGCCATAAAGTAGGACAGCTCAAAAAAGGTATAAATTCATTAGATATTTCTGATTTGAGAACAGGTATTTACTTCATTTCCATCTTATGTCAAGAAAAAAGGTATGTTCAGAGAATTGCAATTATTCATTAAGATTGATTTTTTGTCAAATCAATAAGATTAATTTAATTTTTGGAGTTCAAATCATATAGGAGTGGTATCCATTGTACGAAGCAAATTAAAAGTGGACGGGCCTAACAAGCTCAAGTCAAGATCATTCCATTCTCCAATGCTTTACGTTTTCCAATAATTTCTGCGTTTTAGCTTTTCTCTTGCAAGATGTGTGTTTAGCTAGATCAGCAATTCTATCCCAAACTCACTGTAAGCCAAACAGAGTGTAATTGCTGAAATTGACTCTCAATTTAAGCCACGGATTTCTAGCAAAGATGAAAACCGGAAAGCAAAGTTTTAAAGACCTAACGTGGGAATTGGACAAATCCACAATAAGTAGAAATCGAGCGCCTTCCCCATTCTCAGCGAATGAAATTTATCTAAAATCCCCAACTATTACCAATCGAGAAATGAATCCAGGTATCAGGATAAAATTATTGTAAAAACTTGATTAAATCTATTGACATTACAGACTCAACATCTGTATAATAGGTCTTTATATATTATACTTTATCTTAATATAAAATTATTTATTCTCAGAAGCAGCGTTTCGAAAGATTTGAGGTTCTTATAGAGGAATTCAGCGATAACAAGGGCAGAAAGACTGTTCTAAGAGAAAAATGCCTCATCTATTACATCCTTTAAGGAGTAATAGGTAAGGTAACCTCGAGTTCCCGGGACTCGGGGTATTTTTAAAAATGAATCATATCGATAAAATATATACTTACCTACTACTGTCTATAAAAACTATCCTGCAGAAGTGCAGGATAGTTTTTCAGTTTATTATACATTATAAAGTAATATTATATAAGGTGATTTAGAATGATTGGTCGGAATTTCGGCCTAACTTATCCATGATTTTTGGGACGTTCCCACTCATAAATCGTAGCTTTGCGAACTTTAAAAGAAACATGGATCGCAATACAATCATAGGTTTTATTTTAATTTTTGCAGTCATCATGGTCTGGAATCAGTTTTTTTTCCAACCAGAAATGGAAGCTGCCAAGATCAAACAGCATCAACAGGACTCCCTCAAAGCGTTGACCGAATCGATTCCAAATACAACTATTGATTCGAACTCTGCCAACCAAAACCGCAAGTCTGCTATAGCAGACAGCAGCTCAATTGACAGCAACAG